>Ga0208960_1001307_pt1 | contig 13355 bp, 11 predicted proteins | sample GreLakmeON33MSRF_FD_187703 | JGI IMG/M metagenome (GOLD analysis project Ga0208960, IMG submission 187703) | Freshwater lentic microbial communities from great Laurentian Lakes, MI, USA - Great Lakes metaG ON33MSRF (SPAdes) | ecosystem: Environmental > Aquatic > Freshwater > Lake | place: Great...
GGATTAACATTTACAGTAACTGTAAATGGATTTCCATAGGAGGGTGTGATATAATATACAACAACGCCAACAACATTTCCTGTTACATATAAGGTTTGGTTAAATATTTTTGTGCTAGTACTTGTGGAATTAAAGCCAGAAACAGTCCCAGCACCAATAGAATAATTCCAAGTGTAGGTGGTCGTATCTGGCAATCCAAAATCAACTGAAGTTAAATTCGTCACATCACCACTACAAATTGACTTAGACTTGTTGACCTGTGAATAAGCTAAAGTATTGCTTAATAATAGAATAAGAAAAGTATATAAATATTTCATATATGGGCAGTACTAATATTCAAGGAGGTAATTTATTAATTATTTATTAAAAATAGCAAAAAACTGGCCAAAATTTTACCGGTACAAAAGGGTAACTGGTCATACCCCAAATATTGTCAATCATGCTTACATCACTATGGCAAATACCGCAGGTTTCAACTTTTACTTCTACTTGATGGTCGCCAATGGGGCCAAGGTCGTATTCGAACTCTTTCAATTCACCCAGTGGTTCAGTAGCAGCTTATCCAATTGTTTGCATATTTTAATTTTTTTTTGATCATTGGAAGATAATTTAATTTGTTAAATTATAATTAAAGTCTAATTGTTCTAGCTAATTCGCTACCTTGACTTATAACGAAAAAGAGCTATATCATATTTGGAGCTATTAAAAATTGGGAAGCATGGCCCTTTAAACTGCTCTATGCCCCCATCTCCCTTTGTTGGTTATGGTATATCATCAAATCGGGACATGTTTGGTTTTTTACTTCCAGTAATCCCAAATTAACGTTTGGCGGCATGGAAGGGGAGCCCAAAAAAGAGATGTATGATTTATTACCTAAAAGTCTATATCCTGCTACCTGCAATGTACTCCCAAATGAGGATTTTTCTTTATTGCAGGAGCGTTTGGAACAATCTCAAATTACCTATCCTTTCATCGTTAAACCAGAGGTAGGCTCTCAGGGTATTTTATTGAGGAGAATTGATCATGAGGCAGCACTGCGTCAATATCATTCTCAAATGCCCTGGGAATATATTGTACAGAATTTGGTTACATATCCAATGGAGGTAAGTGTATTTTATATTCGGTATCCTAATTCAAATCATGGGAAGATTACTGGGTTTTTACATAAGATTCCATTACAGGTGGTGGGTGACGGTCAACAAACCTTATCCTCGCTTATTGAACAACATCCAAAAGGAACGATTAGGGTAGCCGAACTTTTTATTAGGCATAAGGATAATTGGGATATCATATTGCCTGAAGGAGAAAAGTATATTTTGAGCTATGCTGCCAATCACAATAGGGGCGCCAGTTTTATTGACCTAAAAGATCACATTGATGAGCAACTGGTAGCAATATTTAATGAAATTAGTATTAGTATCAATGATTTTTTCTATGGCCGATACGACATCATGTGTTCTAATCTAGCTGATTTTAAAGAGGGTAAAAATTTTACCATTTTAGAATACAATGGATGCGGTGCTGAACCTAATCATTTTTATGATACTGGCTATACCCTAGTGGGGGCATATAAAGAAATTCTTAAGCATTGGAAAGCATTGTACGAAATAAGTAAATACAATCGCCTTCAAGGAATAGCTCCCTGGCCATTTATGAAAGGCAGTCAATTTATGAAATCTGCCCGTGCGCTTATTGTGGAAATGAAAAAAACTGATGAAGCAATGGGGTAGGTTAGATGATTTTAAAATTAGGTAGCATTCTTCATTGAATCTTTTACCTAGTCGCTATCGCCGATTGATTAATGTTTGCAATAGGCTACATTTTTATTGAGATAGCAGCAGTTTTTTATGTAAAGTAAAGAAGGAGAAACTTTATCTTTGTTGCGTGACTAAATACTTACACATCTTTTTTTTTGGTTTGCTTATCAGTTTCCTTGGCTCTCTGCCTTTAGGGACATTGAATGTGGCTGCTATGCAAATAGGCATTCAGGAAAGTATTCAAAATGCTATTTGGTTTTCACTGGGTTCTCTTCTAGTAGAAATGATATATGTTCGTATTTCATTGGTGGCAATGGATTGGGTTCAAAAACAACAACGTCTGATGAAGGCGATGGAATGGGTTACCTTCGTCATTATTGTTGCATTGGCTATAGGCAGTTTTGTAACAGCTTTCAAATCGGGAGGCGGAGCTAAAAATGTACTTTTAAATAACAATTTGCATCCTTTTGTTTTGGGTATGCTAATGTGTGCCATTAATCCAGTTCAGATTCCATTCTGGTTTGGCTGGAGCACCGTCTTGTTTACAAAAAAAATACTGGAGCCTAGGCCATTGTACTATAATATTTATATAGTCGGAATAGGAGTGGGTACTTTGTTGGGCAATTGTGTTTTTATCTTTGGAGGTAAATGGATGGTTCAGCGCATTGCAAACAGTGAGCAGTACCTTAATTGGGTGATTGGAGGGATATTTGCAGTAACTGCATTGATTCAATTGATGATGATCCTCCAAAAAAAAGCGGCCAGGTCATAGTATACTGATGATAGGGCATTAATTTAAAATGGTTAAAATGTAGTATTTTAGTTTTATAAATTTATTGAAATGAAAAAACTTCAAGTAGTATTAATTTGTTTGGGTGTATTTTATGTTACATTAATGCAAGCGCAAAAAGTTAAATTCAAACAAGTTGATCAGGATAAAAAAGTAGAAGTTTTTGTAGATAATAAATTTTTTACTGCATTCATATATCCTGATAATATGGAAAAGCAATCGCTTTATCCAATTATAGCTTCTTCAGGAAAAATCATTACACGCGGGTATCCTTTACAACCTCGTCCATTTGAACGCACGGATCATCCACATCATGTAGGTGTGTGGTTTAATTTTGGGGATGTGAATGGGCTTGATTTTTGGAATAATTCATTTGCAATTACAGCTGCGGAAAAACCGAAGTATGGTAAAATAGCGTTTGATAAAATTATATCTGTTAATTCCAAATTAGGCAAAATAATAGTGAGTGCCAATTGGATGGATATAAATAAGAATGTACTTTTAAATGAACAAACCTCCTATGTTTTTTCTGGTAAAGGTAATACTAGAATCATTGAAAGAATTACACAACTCACTGCAAAAAACCAAGTAACATTTACTGAAAATAAAGAAGGCTTACTTGGAATGAGGTTAGATCGTGCTTTTGAAGAACCTGCAACAAAACCAGAAATATTTTTAGATGCAAAAGGGGTGGAAACTTTGGTGCCAGTTTTAAACAATGAAGGAGTGAATGGGGTTTATCGCAATGCCGAAGGCTTTAAGGGTGGCGATGTTTGGGGCAAACGAAGTAAATGGGTAGCATTGCGAGCAGTGAAGGAGGGGGAGGTGATCACAATTGTGATACTAGATAATCCTAATAATTTAAACTACCCCGCATGGTCACATGCACGTGGGTATGGTTTATTTGCGAGTAACAATATTGGGGGTAGGGCATTTGATAAAAATGCATCTCCGGTAAAGAAAGTATTAGCTGCAGGGGAACAGATTGTATTTAAACATAAAATAATCATTGGTGGCGACTTAACGGATACGGAAATTAATCAACTAGCCGTTGATTTTAAATAACTGCATTCCTGCTAGGCTAATTCCATACTTCATAATAGGGCGCTCTGTTAAATTAGTTTAACTTTGTATTTATGCAAGTATTTACCACGCCTCGAAAAATTATCATCACCTGTCATAAATGGTTGGCTATTTCTTTAAATAAGGAGGTAGTTGCTTTGGGTTTTACACCTGATCGTGTTTTTCAAACTGGTGTGGAGTTAACAGGTACTGTGCAGGATTGTATTCGGCTGAATTTAAATTTAAGATGTGCGAGTCAGGTGATGTATTCATTAAAGTCATTTATATGTAATGATCCCAATGAATTACACCAACAATTGGTTTCTATTCCTTGGGAAACAGTGATTGCACCCAATGGTTATTTTTCGGTGACGAGTAATGTATTCCATCCTTCTATATCTACCAATCTTTTTGCTAATTTAAGAGTGAAGGATGCCATTGTAGATCATATGCGTGAAGTGGCTAACCAACGACCAAGTACCGGTTCGGAATTATCAGGTGTTGTTGTTTATTTATTTTGGAAAAATGAGGAGGCTGAAATTTTCTTAGATACCTCTGGTGAGACATTAGCAAAGCATGGCTATCGAAAACTTCCCGGAACAGCACCCATGTTAGAAGCATTAGCTGCAGCCACTATATTAGCTACAAAGTGGAATAAAAATGCGCCTTTTGTAAATCCGATGTGTGGGTCTGGTACATTAGCGATTGAAGCAGCTTTAATTGCCACGAATCGTGTACCTGGTTTATTAAGAAGTAATTATGCTTTTATGCATATTCTTGGTTATGAAAAAGCCATGTATGAAATTGAAAATGTAAAACTGAAGGAACAGATAATTAAATTACCTGGACTAAAAATTATTGCTTCTGATATAAGTAAACGCGCAATTGAAACTGCCAAAACCAATGCGGAAGTGGCAGGCGTTGCACATTTGATTTATTTTCAAGACTGCGATTTTGAAAATACGAATGTTCCTGAAGCTCAAGATGGGGCCGTGGTGATGTTTAATCCTGAATATGGTGAAAGATTGGGCTATGAAGCAGAATTGGAAGCTACATATGCAAGAATGGGTGATTTTTTGAAGAATAATTGCAAGGGTTATTTAGGCTATATTTTTACAGGGAATTTAGAGTTAGCAAAAAAAATAAGATTAAAGCCAAGTCGTCGGATTGAATTTTATAATGCAACGATTGATTGCAGGTTATTGGAATATGAAATGTATGCAGGAACTAGAAGGGTTGAAAAGGAAGTAGGATAATTTAGCATTTCGAATTGAATGGCTATTGATAAATCAAGTAGGGAGTCATTTCTTTTTGCCATTGAGTGACTCTAATTAATTTTGTGATATGCTGCAGCCAAACTTGTAGTGGCTGATCAAATAATTGTTGTGCATTGGGTATCCCCATTAATAAGGATAAGTGATTTTCGCCATTTGGATTTGCTTGGGTAGGATAGGCCTGCCATTTAAAATCTTGTGGATGTAAGTCCTTAATAAGTTTTAATAGTAATAAACCAGTCATGACTGATCTGTATTGACTAGGATCAATAATTTTAATTCTTATACCCTTGGTTTCTTGAATTTCACCATTTAATTGTGCTATGCTTAATGGGGTTGTTTCAATTTTTATTTCTTCTCTAAGTAAGTTTTGCCATACCATTGCGATCGCTGGTAAATTAAACCAAGTTGCGCCAATCCATTCAAATGAATGTTTGGTTCCGCGTCCTACGGAAACGTTAGTCGCTTCAAAAAAACATAATCCAGGGTATAACATACATGCCTCAATATTTTGTAAAGCAGGTGATGGTTTTGACCATGGCAAATGCCAGTCAGTAGCCATGGCATTTCTTTTCCAATTTTCACAATGGATTACTTCCAAATCAGCATGCCAAGCTTGGGTCGCATTAAAGTATTTTCCTAATTCCCCAAATGTGCTCTGATGTTTAACAGGGATATCATAACGTCCTATAAAACTTGCCACTGATTCATGAAGCATTGGGCCTTCGCATAATTCAAAATTGCCACCTAAAGGATTGGGGCGATCTAATAAAACAATTTTTAAATTATTTTCAGCAGCAGTTTGAATAAAATAAGTCAAGGACCATAAATAAGTATAAAACCTAGTGCCCGCATCAGGTATATCAAATAGGAGTAGATCAATATCTTCCACATCCTGTTTGGTAGGTTTCATCTTTTCGCCATATAAACTAATGATAGGTTTCGCAGTGACATCATCTATACCATCCAACATTTTTGCGCCATCAGCACCTGATGCAGTTATTCCATGTTCTGGTGAAAATAGTTTTACGATATTAAATCCAGCATCGATTAATGCTTTTCTACTTAAAATACCTGTATTTGTTTTTGCTGCATCATTAGTTAATAGTCCAATGCGTTTGGTTTTCCAACTCGGCGCACTTGTAATAATGATATCAATTCCTAATTTGAGTGGCATAGCTAATTACTTTGATTTTTCAAATCCCAGTTCTTCTTTTAATGTTTCAATCACATTAAAAATAATGGGGCATCTATCGTAATGCATATAGGTGGTAAATAATCTTTTATTGAAATCAGGAATATGAAATGCTGGAAATTCTCTACAACCGGCAAATCGATACTCATAAACACTGCAACTATTTTCCACCAAAAAATGACATGGAATAGCATTAATCACCATCCGTCCCGATTCCCCTTTTGATATATAGGCTTCGTCAAAATCCACCCTTGTTTGACCCAAATGTTCCGAAAGACGATTCGCTTCTTCCTCGTCAATATTTACCATTAAGCTTTTGCAGCAGTTGCCGCAACTGGTACAACTAATTTTAGGGGAAATATCCTCTGAAAGGGAAAATACGAGCTTATCCAGCTGATTTCCATCCATTTCCCTCAAATAAGCCTGAAATTGGTCGTTTTCCGAGGCCAGCTCATTTGCCTTGGTTTTGATGTATGCTAGGTCAACAATTGGGTATTTTGGGTCTGTTTTGATGCAATAAAGATAAGCGAATAATCTTTTATCCACATAAAAGGGCCAATTGGTGAAAAGTAAAATTGGGGTAACCGCCGTGCTCATTAGATTTGCAGTGAGACATGGGCATTTTATGCACCTAAAGCATTGATAATTATGGCAGAATCAAAAATTCCAGTTGAATATAATGAGGATTCCATCCGGTCGTTAGATTGGAAGGAGCATATTCGATTAAGACCTGGTATGTATATCGGAAAGTTAGGTGATGGTTCAGCACCTGATGATGGTATTTATGTTTTAATGAAAGAAGTAATCGACAACTGTATTGATGAGCATACCATGGGGTATGGTAAACAAGTTGAAATTTCGATACAGGGGAAGCAAGTAACTATTCGAGATTATGGTCGTGGTATTCCGTTGGGAAAAATTGTGGATGTAGTTAGTAAGATAAATACGGGTGCTAAATACGATAGCAAAGCCTTTCAAAAATCGGTGGGTTTGAATGGGGTAGGTACAAAAGCAGTGAATGCATTGAGTGAAGATTTTGAAGTGACGGCCTTTAGAGAGGGTAAACAAAAATCAGCTAGTTTTAAAAAAGGCGTTTTGGTAAATGAAACCAAAGAAACTAAAACAACCGAACCGAATGGAACATTGGTAGTATTTACACCAGATGCATCCATGTTTAAAAACTATCATTATATACATGAGTATATTGATGGTCAATTATGGAACTATTGTTATTTGAATGCGGGATTAAGTATTGTATTCAATGATAAAAAATATGTGAGTAAAAATGGGTTGTTGGATTTATTGGAAAGAAAAACAAACCCAGACGAATTGCGCTATCCCATTATTCATTTAAAAGGAGAAGATATTGAAGTAGCCATATCGCATAACAATGATTATGGAGAGGATATATTTTCATTTGTCAATGGGCAGTATACCACCCAGGGAGGAACACATCAGCAAGCATTTAGGGAAGCTTATGTAAAAGTGATTCGGGATTATTATAAAAAGGATTATGAAGCTTCAGATATTAGAACCAGTATTGTAGCTGCAGTTTCAGTTCGTGTACAAGAACCTGTTTTTGAAAGTCAAACCAAAACCAAGTTGGGTTCGCAAAATGTATCGGATGGTGGCCCAAGTATGAAAAATTTTATTACTGAATTTTTAACCAAAGAATTAGATAATTTTTTACATCGGAACCCAGCAACTGCGGATGCATTAAAAAAGCGTATTGAACAAAATGAACATGAGCGTAAAGAATTAGCTGGTATTAAAAAATTAGCGAATGAGCGTGCGAAAAAAGCGAATCTGCATAATAAAAAATTAAGAGATTGTCGTGTTCATTTGAATGATGATTTGCCGTTAAAAAATAAAGAAATGTTTATTTCTTTACAACAAGGAAGTACCTTATTTATTACGGAAGGGGATTCCGCTAGTGGTAGTATTACCAAATCACGTAATGTGGATACGCAGGCCGTGTTTAGTTTAAGAGGTAAGCCATTGAATGCATTCGGTTTAACGAAGAAAGTGGTTTACGAGAATGAAGAATTTAATTTACTACAACATGCATTAAATATTGAAGAAGGCTTGGAAGGCTTGCGTTACAATCAAATTGTCATTGCTACCGATGCCGATGTGGATGGGATGCATATTCGCTTGTTAATACTTACCTTCTTTTTGCAATTTTTCCCAGACCTCGTTAAAAAAGGGCATGTTTTTGTTTTAGAAACGCCATTATTCCGTGTGCGCAATAAGCAAAAAACAATTTATTGCTACGATGAAAATGAAAAACAAGCTGCAATTAAAGAACTTGGATCAAAACCTGAAATTACTAGGTTTAAAGGGTTGGGTGAGATTAGTCCAGATGAGTTTGGAAAATTTATCAATGCAGACATCAAATTGGATCCAGTGATTTTAGAACAAGGGGATCATATTCAGCATTTGCTAGAATATTACATGGGAAAAAATACACAGGAAAGACAGGAGTTTATTATTGAAAATTTACGGGCCGATTTAGATATTATTGAAACCAACTAACCCCTTTGATTTAATAGCATGTTTGAGTTCCATAAAAATAGAAAACAATACTTTGAAATGCAGGTGAATAACGCTGCACAATTTGTTATTCCTTTTATTGAACAAAAAATAAAAATTACACCAGGCATGCAGGTGCTTGAAATTGGATGTGGGGAAGGTGGTGTGCTTAAGGCATTTATCAATAAAGGTTGTGTAGGTGTAGGGGTTGAACTAGATGAATCAAGATTAGTGAATGCGCGTGCGTGGTTAAAAGAAGATATAGTTGCCAATAAAATTCAATTTATTTCAAAGGATATTTATCAAGTGAATCCAATAGTTGAATTTCCTTCTTTGTTTGATATTATTGTTTTAAAAGATGTCATTGAGCACATTCATGATCAAAAAAAGTTGATGGGGTGGATGCAGCAATTTTTGAAACCAGGAGGTGCAATATATTTTGGATTCCCCCCTTGGCAAATGCCATTTGGTGGACACCAGCAATTATGTACTAATGCCTTTTTGAGTAAATTGCCTTATTATCATTTGCTGCCCACTTTTTTATACAAGTGGCTATTGTCAATAGCGAATCAACCTGTGGCCGATTTATTGGAAATAAAAGAGACCGGAATATCTATTGAAAAGTTTGAAAAATTCGCGCACCAAACAAATTATACAATTTTACATAACATACATTATTTAATTAATCCGATTTACGAATACAAATTTAATTTAAAACCAAAAATTCAGTTTGGCTTTATTAAAGCAATGCCATGGGTCAGAAATTTTTTCACCACCTGTGTTTATTATTTAATCACGCCTAATACACACTAATATATTATGATACATTTAGTTTTTGAAACAGCCAATATGGCCATTTTGCAATCAGCTATTGAAATGGATGAATCTCTTGCAGGTAAAATAATTGAAATAAAAGATGATTATGCGGTTGGCCCCATTGCAGATATTTACGAGACAGAAGGCTATCAAGCAAGACTTGATTGGTGGATGGAGTTACTAAAATATTCTCCCTATGCCGAGCAAATTGACATTGTTGACGATAAATTAGTGGTGCATCAACTCATCCAGGATTTAGAGCAAGATGAAAATGAACAAGTTTGGATTTGGATGGGACAAAACGTACATGATGTTTGTGGTTATTATTGGTTAATGAGTCAATTAAAAGAGCTGCAAGGAAAGGTGCAGGTTTTGTATTTGAATAACCTGCCTTTTTTAAATGAAAAAGGACAATTGTTTTATCCAACCAATTTAAGTCAAATACAGCCGAGCGAGTTTTTGAAAGCAAAGAAATTAGCAAGACCGATTACTTTAAGTGAATTTGAATTAGATCCGGATGAGTGGAAAAAATTATGCATTGATAATGGCTTTGTGCGTTTTTTAGAAGGGGGTAAAAAATTGGCGACTATGGACATTAGTTATTATGATAAAGAAATTTTATCCTTACTCACTAAAAATGCGCAAAAATTACCCAGTGCATTAGCGCATATTATAAGTAAAATGAAAATCAAGACCGGGGATGTTTTTATTGTATCAAGATTAATGGCATTGTCGGAATTAGGGAAACTTACATTTACTGGAAATTGGGAAAAAGGCTGGAAGGATATTGTTATTCAAATGCCAGGTGGAAGTTCAGTGCTAGTGGAGGAATAAGTCGGCGGCGAAGTATATGTAAATAGAAGTAATAAAAAAAAAGGTAAAATTAACCTGGTATAAATGAAAATAGAAATAACTAAAATTGATTTGAAAGCAGTTGATGAGCGCGGTGCTTTGCATTATTTTAGTACGGATAGATCAGGTGAGTTTTTGTTGGTGTATCGCAACAAAGGTGCTGTTAGTGGGCAACATTATCATAAAGGGAGTTCCGCAAATAAAAACCCAGAGGATATGCTGTTGGTTCAGGGTTCGCTTTTATTGAAGTGGAAGGAAATTGAGGGTTTTAAAAATGACGAAGTTGAAAATGTAGCATTAGAAAGTGGCGAAATGGAAGTAGTTGCGCCTGCGCGTGTGTTAATTCCTGCTGGAATTTGGCATCAAACAACTGCGCAAACGGATATTGTATTTATTGAACTAAATAGTTTAGCGGATGGTAGTGAAGATACTTACCGTCTCTAAAATCAAATCATATGGCAAAAGAGAAAAATTTAAGTAGGGTTACAGAAAACGAATCAGGTGTTCAAGGCCAATATAAAAATTGGTTTTTGGATTATGCTTCGTATGTTATTTTAGAACGTGCTGTCCCTGCGATTGAAGACGGATTAAAACCTGTGCAACGACGCATTTTACATGCAATGAAGGAAATGGATGATGGTCGTTTTAACAAGGTTGCGAATATCATTGGTCAAAGTATGCAATACCATCCACATGGCGATGCTAGTATTGGTGATGCATTGGTGAATTTGGGTCAAAAGGATTTATTAATTGATACCCAAGGTAACTGGGGTGATGTGCGTACTGGTGATGATGCGGCTGCAGCAAGATATATTGAAGCAAGATTGAGCAAATTTGCATTAGATGTTGCATTTAATCCAAAAACTACTTCCTGGACTTTCAGTTACGATGGACGTAAACAAGAGCCGATTACTTTACCTATGAAATTCCCATTGTTATTAGCACAGGGTGCAGATGGTATTGCCGTAGGCTTGTCTACCAAAATATTACCGCATAATTTTTGTGAAATTATAGAAGCTTCTGTTAAGCATCTACGTGGCAAAAAATTTGAGTTGTTACCCGATTTCCAAACTAAGGGTAAAATGGATGCGGCTAATTATAATGATGGAAAACGTGGTGGAAAAATCAGGGTGCGTGCAACCATTGAAGAATTAGATAAAAAAACTTTACTCATAAAGGATGTTCCTTATAGTGTAACTACGACTCAGTTAATGGAGAGTATTACGAAGGCCAATGATCAAGGAAAGATAAAAATCAAAAAAGTAACAGATGTCACTGCCGCTGATGTTGAAATTCAAATTGATTTGGCTACCGGAATTTCTCCCGATATTACCATTGACGCATTATACGCTTTTACCGATTGTGAAATAAGTATTTCGCCCAATGTTTGTGTAATTGTAAATAATCGACCACAATTTATTGGTGCTTCAGATTTACTTAGGCATTCCGTAGATCATACCAAAGGTTTATTACAAGCGGAATTACAAATATTATTAAAGGAGTTAGAGGATAAATGGCATTTCACTAGTTTAGAGAAAATATTTTTTGAAGAAAAGATATACAAAGAATTAGAGAAAAAACATATGACCTGGGATAAGGTCATTGATGCGATTGATGATGCGTTTACACCATTCAAAAAGAAATTTAAAAAACCAATTGAACGTACTGATTTATTGAAACTAACGGACAAGCCCGTTCGACGAATTTATAAATTAGATATCGATGATTTAATTGCGCAAATTAAAGGAATAGAAGAGGAGATTAAAGAAGTAAAAAACAACCTAGCTAATTTGACCGATTACGCGGTGAATTATTACGAAGGCTTGTTAAAGAAATATGGCAAAGGCAAGGAGCGTAAAACAGAAATTAAAGAATTTGATACCATACAAGTGAAGCATGTTGCCATTGCGAATACCAAATTATATATCAATCGTGCGGAAGGTTTTGTGGGAACCAGCTTGAAAAAAGATGAGTTCCTATGTGACTGTACTGACTATGATGATATTATTGCTTTTGCCAAGTCGGGTATAATGAAAGTGGTTAAAGTATCTGATAAAGTATTTATAGGTAAGGATATTTTACATGCTGCAGTTTTCCAGAAAAACGATGAGCGAACTACCTACAATATGATGTATGTGGATGGCGCTAATGGAATTAGTTATGCCAAAAGATTTAATGTAACAGGCATTACTAGAGATAAAGAATATCCATTGACAAAATCAGCAGATAAGTCCAGGGTTCATTATTTATCAGTGAATGCAAATGGAGAAGCAGAATCAGTAAAAATTATATTGAGCCCTAATTGTACAGCACGTATTAAAGAACTTGAATTTTATTTTGACGAGTTGGAAGTGAAGGGCCGAAGTAGTGTAGGAAATCAAATTACCAAATATGCTATCAAGTCAGTAAAGTTGAAGGAAGCAGGTAAAAGCACGCTTTTGGGTCGCAAATTATGGTTTGATGATAAGTTTGGACGATTTAATACGGAGGAAAAGGGTATTTATTTAGGTACCTTTGAGGATGAAAAGGTTTTGGTGGTCACCAGTGATGGAAGTTATGAAGTAACGGATACAGAGCCAACCCAACGTTTTGATCCAGAAAAAGTAGTGTTCATTGAAAAGTTTAATCCTGAAAAAATTATTACTGCAGTCTATCTTGACAAAGAAAAATTACAGTTTAATATCAAAAGGTTTAAGATCGAAACCACTACTTTAAAAACACCATTTACTTTTATCAAGGAAGGTAATGGTAATTATTTAGAAACCATCACCACTGCAGATGATCCAATATTAGTGGTGCATACTGGTAGAGGGGCGCAAGTAAGAAAAGCCAAATTTAAAGTGAGTAAAATGGTGGACATTATGGGATGGAAAGCCATTGGAACTAAATTGGTTGATTTTACGAAGTCGGTGGAAATGGAATGGGAGAAAAAAGCGGGTGGTAAATTAGAGGACCAACAACCAGAATTATTTTAATTATATAAATATAAACTTATGTCAACTGTTAATGTAGGTCAATTTAATCTCCTACGCGTGGACCGAAAGGTTGACTTTGGATTTTATATGGATGATGGTGAA
>Ga0208960_1001309_pt1 | contig 13349 bp, 13 predicted proteins | sample GreLakmeON33MSRF_FD_187703 | JGI IMG/M metagenome (GOLD analysis project Ga0208960, IMG submission 187703) | Freshwater lentic microbial communities from great Laurentian Lakes, MI, USA - Great Lakes metaG ON33MSRF (SPAdes) | ecosystem: Environmental > Aquatic > Freshwater > Lake | place: Great...
AAGTAATGCTTTGTTTTAGCAAATGCCTCAATAATCTTCTCTACATCTTCAAAGTTATTATAAAAATGTGGTGAAACTCTGATATTTCCATCTCGTGATGATGTAACGACCTTTTCAGCTTCAAGTGCAGCCACATGTGCGTTTTCATCAAGAGATGCGACCGCCAACATTGCACCGTGGTGAGCTCTATTCTTTGGAGTCACAACTTTCCCACCAACTCCTTCGATGCCAGTGCGAAGTGCGTCATGAATATCGCAAACATATGCATAGACATTTTCGATCCCGATATCAATCATCATCTCTAAGCCAGTTGCTGAGGGGTAAAGGGAGGGGATTGGGGGAGTTCCGGATTCAAAGCGCCGCGCATCTGGAGCTGGATCATATGAATGTATATCCATTGCAAAAATATCGCGAGCTGCAAACCAACCCGTTGAAGTTGGGATCAGATGGCTAGTTGTTTCACTGCGCGCATAGAGAAATCCGACTCCTGGCACACCCAGTAGGTATTTAAGATTTCCGCCAACTACAAAGTCGGCTTTAAGAGTTGAAAGATTGAGTGGTATTGCACCAACGGACTGATAGGCATCAACTAAAACCAATGCACCTTTCTTATGGGCTGCTTCAATGATTGGCTCTAACTCAGTTACTGCACCATTTCGAAAACAGCCATGAGTAATTGAGACTAAGAGAGTTTGATCATCAATTGCATTGATCAGGGCGGCAATATCTACCGTTAAATCCCCTTTACTAGGAATGTGATGCACTACTGCGCCGCGGAGCTCTTGGGCATGCCATGTTTGGCCAATAGTAGGAAACTCATTATCAGTTGTAACAATCTTGTTGCGTCCCTTAGTAAAATCCAATGCCGATGCAACGGTATTTACTCCGGCAGATGCCGATGTGGTGACAGCTATCTCTGAAGCGGGAACTTTAAAAAAAGTTGCAAAGAGGCTGCGTATTTTCTCTTGATATCCAGCCCAGTCGCCCCAAGCCGAACCTTTTAGCTCTAGGGTCTCGATATAGTCATCAAAACTCTTTTTTACAGAGTTCGCGAGAGCGCCTTGAGAACATGAGTTCACATAAGTTACATGCTCAAAGACAGAGAATTCAGAGCGGTATATCTTTGCTAAATCATTAGTAGTTGAAGCCAGAACCATGAGCTATTTCCCCAATTTCTATTCTAGGATTCAAGATTATTGTATTGCGGCAGCGTAGTCCTAATGAAAATAATCATGCAAATAATTGCCGGTCGTCAACCCTGCAATTGCGCCCTCAACGATGACTACGACTCTATATATCCGGGTGCTGGCTTACCATCTGGGTAATATGCAGCAGCTGGGGAGCCTTGTGGGCGAAAAATACCCAACAGACATAGATCTTCATCTCGATTATTTACTAAGGCATGCAAAAGACGTGGTGCCACAATAAATGTTGATCCCGGAGCAAGCTCTTGGATCCTCTCTCCAACATGGAGCTCGCCGCCACCTTTAACGATATGGCAGATCTCGTCATAGAGGTGATAGTGCGCCGGTGCACCAGATGGTGGAATAAAACCTACAAACATGGTTGCATGCGCAGAACCATTGGTTGCATCAAAGAGAACTTCAAACTCACGGTTAGATGTTGCCCCAGATTTATCTGCTAGGCCTTGCTCAACAAATCGACTATAGCTTTGCGTGGGGGAGGATTGTTTTCGAGCAAATGGTCCTGAAATATCTGGAACGCTTACTTCTAAGGCGCGCAGATCCTGCCCCATTAACCAAGTAAATGAACCACCTGATTTAATCAGGGCAGCCGAGCCCGCCCTCATCTCTTGTGAATGTAGGCCATCACTGTCGTTAATCTCCAACGTAGCTGTTCCGGCGCGCGTATAGATAAGAGTGTCATTCTTGGCCGTCATCACTGAAGTTGTATCGCCAGTCAAAGCTATCTCAACGGCAGTCATTGCCTCTGCATAGGTGCCACGATTAATTAATTCGGTGCAGGTAGCATCTCCTCTTGCTGAAATGTATTCCTTTGCTATGGTTTCAGACCCTGCGTTATATACAACTCCTGGATTCATGACGACCCCTCTCGAAAGGAAGCCTACCGATGAAAATTCTCCGACATGCACGTGCTACATGGAGTGGACCGGTTCCAAGCGGAACGGGGAGCATGGTCCTTGGCCGCGATGGCCTAGTTATACCTTTCTCTTTAAAAAGCCGTACAGAAGATGGAATGGGAACTAACCCAGAAGAGCTCATTGGTGCAGCACATGCTGGATGTTTTTCGATGGCTTTGACTAGTTTGATTGAAGATGCTGGCAAGCCAGTTGGAGATATTGAGACCTCGGCACGTGTGACATTAGAGCAGCGCGATGATGGTTTCTGGATTAGCGAAATCCACTTAACGACACGGGGGAGCAATCAAAGCCTGACCGAGGCAGAGTTTAAGGATTTCGCAACCAAGGCAAAGCTCACATGCCCTGTTTCAAAACTCTACGCAACGGCCGTTATTACATTGGATGCTGCGCTGGCCTAGCTAATGATTAGGGCTTTAGAACTATCCGAATCGGATTTCCGATTTTTTGTGCTAATTGATTAAGGGCTTGACTAGCTTTTTCAAGTGGCAGAACGGATGTAATTGAGCCAGAGAGATCTAGCTTTCCTACCCTAATCAACTCAACTAACTCTTGAGTGTGATGGGGCTCTGAACCATAGTGGCCAAGAATTTGATTGCGCTTATAAGCAAAGGCCATATCGTTTGGAATAATAATTGGCTCACTCGCAATTCCTACAATTACTAGGCGCCCACATTCAGCTAAAAGCGGTAGGGCTTGCGTGCGCACCGCACTCACGCCTGCGAAATCAAAGGCTGCATCTATTCCCCGACCCTGTGTTGCTGTGCGAATCTTTTTAGAAAACTCTGGATCACTCGGGTCAAGTGCTATATCTGCCCCAACGGCTAATGCGCGCTCGCGCGCTTGTAGCAGTGGATCCACTGCGATTATTGGGTCAGAGCCGATAATTTTTAAGAGTTGAACGGCATGGACTCCGAGGCCCCCGATTCCGAAAACCGCACTTGATTGGCGCGATTGCACCTGTGCACTGGCTGTAATTGCAGCCCACGGCGTTGAGACTGCATCGGGGATGATGCAGGCTTGTTCAAAACTTAACTCATCATGGATTGCAATGAGTGAATCTGCATCTGTGACCATATATTCGGCGTAGCCGCCATCAAAATCAAAACCTTGGGTGCGAACGCGCCCCTTTTCATCGCGGATTCCAGCACAGACAATCACGCGATCACCGATGCTCCAACCGCTAACACCAAAACCTAATACATCAATGATTCCCGATACTTCGTGTCCGATCGTTACCTCATCGCCCTCTAAATATCCGGGCGAGAGAGTTGAATCAAGTAAGTGGACATCGGATAGACACACACCTGCCGCTTTGACCTGTAAGCGAACCTGTCCCGCAGTGGGCTGCGGAGTTGGATGATCAACGACCTCAAACTTGCGTGTGCTAATTCTTATTCGACCAGCGCGCATTAGATCATCCTCATCGCTCGATTTACCATCAGATTAACCGCCTCGCCAAAGGCTGCAAAGGAGGGGTTAGTGGTTTCACCCGCCACATATCTGGCCCATATCTGTTGGAGAATAACGGTTAATCTAAATAATCCAAATACTTCATAGAAAGTGAAGTCGGCGCAGCCCCACTCAGATTTAGCTAAGTAGCTTTCAATAAACTCTTTGCGCGTGGGCATGCCGGGCAGATGACTTGGCTGCCTGCGCAGATTTGCAAAGGCGGCTTCATCGCTGTGATCTATCCAGTAGGCCATGGAAGAGCCCAAATCCATAAGTGGGTCACCGATTGTTGCGAGCTCCCAATCGAGGGCGCCAACTAGTGATGGAGTTTTATCTAGATTAAAGACTAAATTATCTAAGCGCCAATCTCCGTGGATTACACAGGAAGCGACATCGGCTGGTTGATTCTGATCTAACCATTTCATCAAAATCTCTGCATCTGGAACATCGCTCGTGAGTGCGTTGCGATAGCGCTGAGACCAGCCCTCTACTTGTCGCCCAACATAGCCAGGACCCTTACTGAGCTGCGCAAGTGGTGTGGCATCGACGTGGTGCAATGAAACCAAACCGTTGATTACTAAATCACCGATCAGTGTGATCTCTTGCTCAGTCAGTGATAGGCCACTGGGTAGTTCGCGCCGAAAAATTACTCCATCAATCTTTTGCATCACATAGAAATCAGAGCCGATAATCGATTGATCTTCACAGAGTGCAATAACCTGCGGTGTAATGGGAAACTGCGGGTGAAGAGTTTTTTGTATAAAGAACTCACGTTTCATATCGTGGGCAGATGCCGCCTTTGTTCCAACAGGAGGCCTCCTGAGAATAAGTTGGCGCTCCTTATATGAGAGCAAATATGTCAGGTTAGATGCCCCTGAATTAAACTGCTGGACTTGCGGTTTATCAGCGGGAGTATCAGAGTTTTGTAAAAGCCATTGATGTACGGCATCGACATCGAAGGCATCTTCGCTTCGAACCCCACCAAGTTCAGCTGCCATTATTTAGCAGTTTGCTGGCTTTTAATTTCAATGCGAGCGATATCGCGCAGATGTACTTCATCTGGGCCATCTACGATGCGAAGAGTACGAATGCCGGCAAACATTGCAGCCAGTGGTGTGTCCTGGCTGACACCTGCGCCGCCATGGATTTGAATCGCGTGATCGATAATTCGCTCAGCCATGCGGGGAACAACGACCTTAATCGCAGCTATCTCTTTGCGGGCCGCCTTTGTACCAGCGGTATCGATGAGCCAGGCCGTCTTTAGAACAAGCAAACGCGCCTGCTCGATATCGATTCGAGCGTTAGCGATCCACTCTTGGATAACACCTTGTTGCGAAAGCTCTTTTCCAAAAGTTGTGCGCTCACCTGCGCGAGCAACCATTAGAGATAGAGCGCGCTCTGCCATTCCGATTGCACGCATACAGTGATGAATACGTCCTGGTCCAAGTCGTGCTTGCGCAATCTCAAAGCCAGAGCCTTGAGAACCTATTAAATTAGCACTAGGAACCTTCACGTTTTCAAAGAGTATCTCTGCATGACCATGTTGGTCTGTATAGCCAAAGACAGTTAAATTTCGTAGCACCTTTACACCCGGTGTATCAATCGGCACTAAGACCATTGATTGACGACGGAAGCTTTCGGCATCTGGGTCACTCACTCCCATGACGATTAATATTTTGCAGCGCGGATCTAGTGCACCAGTTGTCCACCATTTGCGACCATTGATGACGAACTCATCACCTGTGCGAGTGATGCGGGTAGATATATTGCTGGCATCACTTGATGCAACATCGGGCTCGGTCATTGCAAAGCCAGATCGAATCTCACCATTTAATAGCGGCTCTAGCCACTGCGCCTTTTGTGCAGTACTTCCAAATAAGTGCAGAACCTCCATATTTCCGGTATCAGGTGCGGCACAGTTAAGTGCCTCAGGTGCAATTTCTGGAGACCAGCCCGTGAGTTCGGCTAAGGCTGCATAGTCAGTAACAGTTAAGCCATGAGCTGGATCATGTGAATCTGGAAGAAATAAATTCCAGAGACCCTTAGATCGCGCCAACTCTTTAAGCTCTTCAACTATTGCAGGAAGCTCATGTGGGCGTCCAGATTTTTGTAAATCTACACGCTGTTGATGATAGATCACCTCTGCAGGAAAGACGCTCTGCTCCATAAAGATGCGCAGACGATTGAGATAATCCTGGGCCTTTGAACTATTACTGAACTCCATGGTAGTACCGTACGCATATCGCGCTTAAAAAGGGAGAGCCAGATGAATATTTTAGATAGATTTCGACTCGATGGGAAAGTGGCAGTTGTCACAGGGGCATCATCAGGACTCGGAGTTGCATTTGCCCAAGCGCTAGCCCAAGCCGGAGCAGATGTAGTTTTAGGTGCTAGACGAGTCGAACGATTGTCCGAAACCGGCGCACTTATTGAGGCCGAGGGCAGAAAATTCGCTGCACTACAAACCGATGTAACAAATCCAGATGAGTGCACTGCTCTTATCGCACTTGCGATTGAGCGCTTTGGTCGAGTCGATATTTTAGTTAACAATGCTGGTGTCGGTACTGCAGTGCCGGCAACATCTGAGACACCAGATCAGTTTCGTAATGTCATCGATGTTAATTTGATGGGTGCATATTGGATGGCTCAAGCATTTGCACGTGCGGCAAAAAACGGTGGTGTCATTGTTAATATCTCTAGCATCTTAGGAATGCGCCCTGGGGGTTTGCCGCAAGCGGCATATGCATCGAGCAAGGCGGGCTTGATTGGATTAACCCGCGATCTTGCTGCGCAGTGGACGGGACGAAAAGGAATTCGAGTAAATGCGCTCGCTCCTGGATATTTTCCATCAGAGATGACTGAAGATTTACCTGATGCAACGATTCAAATGGTGGTTGGACTAACAGCCGCGGGGCGTATAGGTAGACCAGAAGAGCTCGCATCTACGCTTATTTGGCTGGCAAGTGATGCATCATCCTATGTTTCAGGGGTAACAGTGCCTGTTGATGGCGGCTTTGTAATGCCATAGCCTTGGGCTATACCTACTCACCTTTTAGGAGCAAACGTGAAGAAAAATCTTGGAGTTCTCGTAGCAGTTGCAGTTGCCGCATCTCTGGCACTCTCTGGTTGTTCAAAGAGTGATTCAGCAACTTCTGATAGTGCAGCATCATGTGCGAAAGCCGATCTTGCAACAGTTGAATCGGGCATGCTAACAATTGCAACTGGCGAGCCTGCTTACTATCCATGGATTATCGATGATAAACCAGAGACTGGAAATGGCTTTGAAGGCGCAGTTGCATACGCAGTTGCCAAGCAACTTGGATTTACAAATGATGAAGTCATGTGGGTCCGTACTACATTTGATTCTGCTGTAACACCGGGTGCTAAGAACTTTGACTTCAACTTGCAGCAGTTCTCTATTACAACTGAGCGCTCAGCGGCCGTTGATTTCTCATCTCCTTACTACACCGCACCACAGGCGATCGTTTCTTTTAAGGGCAGCAAAATCGCAGGCAAGACATCAATTGCCGACTTAAAGGATGCCAAACTTGGTGCAGCAGTTGGCACAACTTCACTTGATGCCATCGAGAATCAAATTGGAATCAAGCCTCAGGTATTTAACGATAACGCCGCTGGCGTTGCAGCACTCAAGAATGGTCAGATTGATGGCTTAGTTGTAGATCTTCCAACTGCCTTCTATCTCTCTGGCGTTGAAGTCAAAGATGGATTAATCGTTGGTCAGCTGCCATCAACTGGTGCTGGCGATCAATTCGGTCTCTTGATGTCAAAGGGAAGTGCGTTGACATCATGTGTATCGGCTGCAGTTGATGCAATTACTGCAGATGGAACATTGGCAGCGATTACCGAAAAGTGGCTAGCAACCGATGCTGGTGCACCAGTATTAAAGCCTTAACGAAGATAAAGAAGTAAACACGGTAGTTTGGCGGCCATGACAGAGCGTATTAACTCTGCTTGGTCGCCAAGCTCACGTGAAGTAGAACGTGGCATTGCCCGAAGGCGAATAAGTCGTAAGCAGGCTCTCATTGCCGCCATCTCCACCACCCTTGTACTCGGAACACTGGCCCTTGTACTTATTACATCCCCGGGGTGGGAGAGTGTTAAGGCAACATTTTTTGATATCGATTATGGCCGTGAGGTTTTTCCAACCGTTATTAAAGGCCTCTGGATCAATATTCAGCTCACCTTTATTGGCGGTGTGGCGATAGGAGTAATCGCCCTCGGTTTAGCCCTCATGCGCACAACAAAGTCACCAGCGCTAACCCCATTTAGATTTCTTGCAACAGCATACGTAGATATCTTCCGCGGAGCCCCACTTATCTTGATTATCCTGCTCGTGGGCTTTGGTGTTCCAGCCTTGCGCCTGAAAGGTATTTCAAGCAATGTAATTTTTCTTGGCACCGTTGCCGTTGTACTAACGTATTCGGCATACGTTGCCGAAGTCATTCGCAGTGGAATTCTTTCGATTCATCCAAGTCAGCGCGCTGCTGCCAGATCACTTGGTCTGACATCTGGGCAGACTATGCGTTATGTGGTTTTGCCGCAGGCGATCCGGCGAGTTGTCCCGCCACTTCTTAATGACTTTGTCTCACTCTTAAAGGACACAGGTTTAGTCTCAATCTTAGGTGTTACCGATGCAGTCCGTGCCGCGCAAATCAATGCCAGTAGAACTTTTAACTACACGCCTTACGTAGTGGCTGCCATTCTCTTTCTTCTGATCACAATTCCAATGACTCGCTATACAGATAGAGCAATAAGGCAACGCACGAATGCACAGAACTCTGAAGGTGCTATCTGATGTCTAACGTTCTAGAGCTAGTTGATGTCCGTAAATCATTTGGTAACGAGTTAGTTCTTAACCACCTTTCACTTGTGGTCCCAGAGCACACCGCAACGGCATTAATTGGAGCATCTGGTTCAGGAAAGTCGACACTGCTCCGCTGTATTAACCTGCTTGAATCCATCGATGATGGTCAGATCTTTTTAGATGGCGCTGAAATATCGGATCCACTTATCAATGTTGATGATGTACGCCGCAAATTAGGAATGGTCTTTCAATCCTTTAACTTATTTCCCCATAAAACCGTACTAGAAAACATTACTTTGGCACCCATAAAAGTACAGGGTAAGAGTAAAGAGGAGGCAATCGAGGCGGCAGAAAAACTGCTCCAGCGCTTTGATTTATCGGACAAAGCCGATCAATATCCAGATCGTTTAAGTGGGGGACAGCAACAACGTGTTGCAATTATTCGCTCCCTTGCCTGTAATCCACGCCTACTTTTACTTGATGAGATTACATCTGCCCTTGACCCTGTCTTAGTTAATGAGGTGTTGAGTATCGTCCGCGATCTAAAGAGTGATGGAATGACAATGGTCTTGGCAACGCACGAGATGGGCTTTGCTACACAAGTTGCCGACGAAGTCTGTTTTTTAGAGTCAGGAAATATTCTCGAGCGGGGTAGTGCCGAGGAGGTGCTGCACAACCCCAAGAACCCAAAGACGAAAGAGTTCTTAAAGCGAGTTCATCAAGCCGGACGGCTGTAATGAAATCTTTTCCTCACACCTCTATTCCCCTGCTCGCATTTGCAGCCGGAGATGCATTTGGTGTTTATTATGAATTTTTAGGACAAACTCCAAATGAAATACCCCAAGTTATGATGGCGAAAACCGACTGGCCATTTGGGGGAGTAAGTGATGACACATTACTTACTATTTTGACCATTAAGTCTTTAGAGAAAGAATCTCCGAAAGAGGCCGCTGAATACTTTTTGGCCGAACTCCGTAGAGCCATTCCGCGCTTAAGGGGGCTAGGACCTACAACTCGCACAGCCCTTGGTCTTGAAGTCAAAGACGGTGAGCGTGGTGTAATCGGTGAAACAAACGGTGCAATCATGCGAACAGCTTTGTGTGGGATGTATATAAAAGAAAACCGTAATGAATGGATAAAAGCATTAGTTGAAGTAACTCATAAATCTCCTAAAGCTATTGAGTGTGCCCAAATAGCAGCAGGTCTATTTGCAGGTGAAGAGTTGCCAGATTATTTAGATTGGAGCCCACCACCAAGCGGTATCTCGCTAGATCCACTAGAGACACTTCAAGCAGTTGTGTGGGTAGTGAGACGGGCTAAGAATTGTGCGCAGGCATTTGCTTTGGCATGTTCCTTAGGTGGAGATACCGACACCGTGGCGGCGTTATCAGGTGCGCTTTTCGCTGCTCGCTGGCCAGATGAGTGTGATTTCTACTCCATTCCATGGCTCGATGATGTTGAGTGGAGTGAGATCGAGGCAGATCTTCATGATTGTGCAGAGATATTGAGGCAAGCACATGGCTAAAAAGGTTTGGGTGCAAGGTCCAATAGCCATCGATTCCGTTGTTTACCTTTCCCAGTTTCCGGTACCCGGCTCGTTCATGAATTCACTTCGCACCGAAGAGAGAACTGGTGGCAGCTCGGCAAACGTTGCACTTGGACTTTGTACAGCTTCAGTTGAAACTGGTTTCGTCGGTTATTTAGGTAAAGATGACAATGGCAGAAAATTACGAAGTATTTTGGAACAAAGTCAGATAAAAGATGTAGTAATTACAGAAATTGATGGCCCTACTTCTAATGCATTGATTTTGATTGATGACAATTCTGAGCGGACCATTATTTCTATGACCACTCCTTATTTACGCCAGCTTCGAATGGATAACGTCCTACTTAAAGCTGGTGAGATTGTTGCCTTTATTTTGTGGCGTGAGGAGTTCCTCAATGATCTTATTCGTGCGCAATCAGAAGGCTGCTTCACCGTCGTAGGTGCAAGTGCACTTGCTGATTCAAATGTGAGGCATGCAGATTTGTTAATTGGTTCTCGAAATGATTTCTCAAGCTCCCTACATGTCGAAGATCATCTTCATAGATTTAGCTCTATTGTGTTGACCGATGGAATGAATGGCTCAGTTCTTTATGGTGCAGGCACAGAAATCCATCAACCTGCTTATAAAGTCGAAGTTAAAGACACCACTGGTGCAGGCGATGCCTTTATCGCAGGTTATTTAGCCGGGATTGCTCATGCATTAACCCCCACGCAGTCGATGGAGATAGCTGCCAAATGGGCAGCAAGTGCGGTTCAATTCCACTCTTCAGTGCCTCCGGCCTTCGAGGTAGTTAAAGAACAATGGGGATTAGACTTAATCCCATGAGCGCAATTAATGAACGAATGCAGCCCCTTCGTGCATTAATGAAGGAAAAGGGTTTAGATAGCCTAGTTCTGCGCCGGAACCCTAACCTGGCATGGGCTATTGCAGGCCGTGCACATGTGCCAACAACGATTGATGCAGCTTGTTTTGATCTAATCATTACAAATAATTCTCTTACAGCAGTAACTAATTCAATTGAGGCACCGCGATTAGTTGCCGAAGAGTTTCCACAAGAAATCGATGTAAAGATTATTAATTGGTGGCAGGGTCGAGATCAGTTGCTGCCTACTGGTCCACAGGTCGGTTGCGACCAACCGGGAGCTGATCGGATTGATGTAGGTACTGACGTTGAAATTATTAGAGCCTCATTAATCGAATCTGATGTGGCGAGATTTAAAGAGATATGTATCGATGCTGCCGTTGCATTAGGAAATGCCATGAAGCAGGTTGAAAGCACAGATCGTGAAATCGATGTCGCTGGAATAATTACGCACTCTCTATGGCAGGCAGATTTAGAGATTGCTTTTCTAGGAGTTGCAGGTCAGGAGCGGGTTCATAAATTTCGACATCCATTGCCAACCACTGCCGCTATTGGCAATCGTGTCTCGGCCTCCATCTGTGCCAAGCGCAAAGGGCTAATCGCATCGGTAACTCGTATCGTTACCTTTGGGCCAATCAGTGATTCAATAATCAACGAGTACACATCACTATTTAAAGTCGAAGCTGCGATGTTGGATGCAACAGTTGTGGGTGCGGCCTTTTCTGATCCTATTCATGCAGCTATCTCTGCCTATCCAGCTAATGGTTTTGCCGAGGATGAATGGAAGAAACACCACCAGGGTGGCCCAACTGGTTTCTTGCCACGTGATTGGCCAGCTAACCAAACGAGTGCGCGCACAATCGCCCAGAACCAGCCCATCGCATGGAACCCAACGGGTAAGGGCTTCAAGGCAGAGGACACGATCCTGGCCACTAGTTCAGGGGTGAAAATCTTGAGCAATGACGCTGATTGGCCCAGCTTTGAGCTCAATGCTCGGAGGCGACCTATGCCGCTTCAGCGCTAGCCATCATTACAGTCCTATAACAAAGCCCAGAAATGCCCTCGATTTAATTGACGCGGACCTGCCTAAGTAGGAGACTCTGCCAAGAGGTCTTACCACTGGGGGTTCAATGAGCACTGTCGCTCTTGTCGCGCTTGCGCGTCCTACATTTGATCTCGCCTGTGCGCAGGCAAATTTCGAGAGTGCACGGGCTCTGTTAATTGAGCTTGGGGCGCAAGTGGTCGGACCAGCAGAGCTTGTAATGACTCCTGAGGATGTCACGGCCGTCAAACTGCCGTCAGCTGATCTACATATTCTTTTTATGGCCTCATTTTCAGACGCATCACCTGCTGTGGAGCTTCTAGGAAAAGTTAAAGGCCCAGTACTCGGTTGGTCGATGCGCGAACCAGGGGCGGTGGGTGAGCGGTTAAAGTTAAATTCAATGTGTGGTGTCAATCTGGCAGCACATGCATTAATGAATGTTGGCCAATCCATTCGTCACATTCATGGAAATGCCGATGAGCCTGCAGTGCGCAAGGCGATTACAGAAGCGCTCGCAGGAAATTTACCAAGTGCTTACGCACCGGCCGAGATTACGGGAGAGTTTGCACCCAGTGAAAAAGTCGATGCAGCATTTGCATGGCTTAAGGGTAAAAAAATCGGCGCAGTTGGTGATGCCCCTAATGGATTTACGCCATGTCTCTTCGATGGCTCGCAGTTACACAAACTTTTTGGATTAGATGTACGACAAATAACAATCGATGATGTATTTGGTCGAATCTCAGAGGTAAAAAGTGAGGCGCGTGAACTTGCATATGCAGGAGCCCTCGCTGCACAACCATCTTTAGCATCTGTGAATGTTGCAGAGGCAAAAAAAGTTTATGGAGTAGAAGTTGCACTCGATCAGTGGCGCGCTGAAGAGTCACTCGATGCAATCGCAATCCGTTGCTGGCCCGAGTTTCCAACTGATTTAGGCGCCTGTATCTGCTCATCTCTTGGTCGCCTATCTGATCGTGGCACGGTTACAACATGTGAGCGAGATGTTCTTGGCGCCGTAACAATGATGATCTGTGAATCTTTGGGATCTGATGAAAACTATCTTGTTGATATCGTTGATCTTGATGCATCTAAAGGCTTAGTTCGTCTATGGCACTGTGGTTCGGCGGCAACAAAGCTTGCAGCCGATCCAAGCAATGCAACACAGTCAACCCACTGCAACCGCAAGCTAGGCGTTGCAGGTAATTTTCCGCTCAAGACCGGAGCAGTAACACTGTTTCGCCTTGATCGGGATGTAGATCCGAGCAACAGCACGGGTTTACGCATGGTTGTGAGCCGAGGGGAATCAATCCCTGCTCCCAATCACTTCCAAGGCAATACAGCCACGGTCATCACCGAACCCGATGCCGCGGCTTTAGTGAATGGAATCGTCACTGGTGGATACCCGCACCACTTGGTCATCTCGTGGATCGATGTGCGACCAGGTATCCGGCAAATGGCAAAAAAGTTAGGGATCCCCCTCACAGAATGGTAAGAAAACCCTCAAA
>Ga0208960_1001310_pt1 | contig 13343 bp, 11 predicted proteins | sample GreLakmeON33MSRF_FD_187703 | JGI IMG/M metagenome (GOLD analysis project Ga0208960, IMG submission 187703) | Freshwater lentic microbial communities from great Laurentian Lakes, MI, USA - Great Lakes metaG ON33MSRF (SPAdes) | ecosystem: Environmental > Aquatic > Freshwater > Lake | place: Great...
GCCGGCATCAGGGCGCTCGCTCCAACGTCACGCGGCTTCCGGTGGTCAGCGCCGTGCCGGCCGCTGGCGAGGTGCGCGCCGCCTTGTCCCCGCCCGATGTCGTTCCCGCCAGCGCTGCGCGGAACCCCGCGCGGTGCAGCTCGTACACCGCGCGCCGAACCGGCATCCCCGCAACATCCGGCACCGTCCGCATCGCCACCACCGGCTCGCTCGTCTCACGCGGCTCGTCGAGGCGCGCGACCCACGCCACGCTTCCCGGGCGGGAGGGCTCCGATCGCGGCGCCGGGGCCGGGGCCGGGGCCGCCACCGCGGCCGTCTCGACGACCGTCTCGACCACCGTCTCGACCACCGTTGGCGCCACTATCGTCGCGACGCGCGGGTCCGGCTTGGCGTCAGCCATGACCACCGGCGTCAGTACCGGCTCCCGCTTCCGCGATGGTTCCTCGGCGAGCGTTCGCCGGTCGAGTGCTGCGTCGCGCGCGGCCAGCGCTGCCTGAAGGACAACCTTCGACACCGGCGCCGCCGCCCTGCCGCCGTAGATGGATTTCGTCGGACTGTCCAGCTTGACAAGGATCACGAGCTGCGGGTTGTCGGCCGGGAACATCCCCACGAAACTCGCCGTGTACCGCCCGGCGATGTATCCGTGTGGCCCAGCAACCTTGGAGGTGCCGGTCTTGCCCGCCACGTCAAAGGTGGAAAGATTGGAACCCACCGCCGTACCGGCCTCGACCACGCCGCGGAGCATCCCCCGCACCGCGCGCGCCGAGGCCTCGGTCATCACGCGGCGCACCACACGGCGGGTATGTCGGTAGGTGACCTCTCCGGAGGGCGTTCGGATCTCCTTCACAATCGCTGGCTCAAGCAACTCGCCGCCATTCGCGATGGCGGCATAGGCCGTCGCCAACTGCATCGGTGTCACGCTGACTTCATATCCCATGGCGAGCGACGCCGGCGTGAGCGCGGTCCACGTGGGGGGAACCGGCAGACGGCCCTGCGATTCCACCGGATACGGAATACCAGTCGGCGTGCCGAAACCGAGGTCGCGATAGAGCTCGAACTGTTCGTCGCGCGAAAAACGCCCCGCGAACTGGATGATGCCGATGTTGCTCGAGAACTTGATCACGTCGAACAGCGACGCCTCCCGCAGCGGATGGTCGTCCTCGATCTTCCGGCCGTTCAGTTCCCACTTGCCGCCGTGCGTGTTGATGATTTCGTCGCTGCGTGCGCGCCCCAGGTCGAGCAGCCGCGCGGCCGCAAACGGCTTGAGGGTTGAGCCGGGTTCATAGGGCTCCGAGAGGGCCGTGGCGACGGTTGAGCGCTTATCGGCGCGATGGCTGACCATCGCGCGCACCTCACCGGTCGTGGGGTCGAGCATCACAATGTCGCCGCCGGTCGCACGCATCGTGGCCACCGCCTCGCCTAGGGCGCGCTCCGCGATGTCCTGCAGCCCTTGATTGATCGAGAGCACGACGGTGTTGCCTGGCGTGGGCGCGGCGTCCGGGACGGCTGGCGAACGCATCCGCCGACCCCGCGCATCACGAACCAGTGACTCGCGACCGCCTTCGCCGCGTAGTATTTGGTCGAGAGACTTCTCAAGTCCGTCCACCGGACCGCCGGCGTCGTCGGCACGACCCACGAGTCGTCGCAGCCCGGCGTTGGCGGGCGGCACGCGCTCAAGCGCCGGAGTCGAATTGACGCCGTACAGGCTCGTGATGTTGGAGACGTCGGTGGCGAGGTACCGGCCCGGGATCTCCACCCACTTGCGGCTGGTGTCCCGAACTTTTGCGATCAACTCTTTTGAGACGCCCGCGAGCGCGAGCGCGCGCGTAAGCGTCGCCATCCGCTCGATACCGTCACCCTTTCTGCGCAGCGTGGCGACGACCTGGTTCGGGGCGATGGTGATCTTCACGAGCTGGCGCGACTCGACGAGCACGATGCCGTTGGCGTCGAGAATCGTGCCGCGCGGCGCGGGCAACGGCTTGGATGCCATCTGCTGAGCTCTGGCCTTCTGCCGCCAAAGGTCGCGATCGAGCAGCTGCACCTTGACCGCGCGCCCGACGAGGGCGAGCGCGAAAATCAGGAAACCAGCCTGCACGAGCCCCGCACGTTTCCACGGAATTCGTGGCTCGATCACCGCGGCGGTCTCGTCAGAAGAATCACCTGACTGTCATTCGGGATCTGCATATGCAGGCGTTCCTCAGCTACCCGAGCCAACGAGGCCCGGCTCGATGCGTCGCGGATGTCCCCTTCCAGCTTCGCACGCTCGGCGAGAAGCGCCGCTCTTCGCTGTTCAAGGCGGCTCTCATCGCGCGCGCGCGCCATGCCGGTACTCCGTCTCCATATGACGCCTGTCGCCACAAGGACGAAACCAAGCAACACGATGAAGACGACCGAGCGCCCCCTCACGGCCGGACCTGCCGCGCAGCTGAGGCTGCGACTGGCGAAGCGGCGACGATCGCTACTTGGCGGTCATTGGGCGCGAACGACGGCGCCAGGCCCGCAGCTTGGCGCTGCGCGCACGGGCATTTCTGAGAATCTCGTCCGCGGCTGCCGTGACCGCTTTTCGGGTAACGACATCCCCCAAGGCGTTGTTCGCCCCACAGGTACAGATCGGGTGTCGCGGCGGGCAGACGCAGGAACGGCTCCAGTCCCGGAAGGCGTGCTTCACCAGCCGATCCTCCCCCGAGTGATAGGTGATCACCGCGATGACGCCCGAAGGAGCCAGTCGGTCACGGAGTTGGGGAAGGGCGCGTCCCAATACCCCGATCTCATCGTTGACGGCAATCCGAACGGCCTGGAAGATCCGGGCAAAGTCTGGCGGGCCTGACCGCGGTCCCAGCACGGCCCGAATGACGCCCACGAGATCGTCGCTGGTGGCGAACAGCGTGTTGTCGCGGCGCCTCACGACTTCCCGGGCCATGCGGTCCGCCTTTCGTTCGTCGGCATAGTCGCGGAAGGCCAGCGCCAGCTCGGCTTCATCGGACTCGTTGAGGAAGTCGGCCGCATTCATCGCACCACCACCAGACATGAACTCCATCCGCATATCGAGCGGCGCACCCTCTCGAAAGCTGAACCCGCGGGCGGCGTCGTCAAACTGGTGCGATGACACGCCGAGGTCGAGCAGAATCCCGTCGAACTCCTGTCCTTCGAGCCGCGACGCACTGGCCACGTCACCAAAGTTGGTTTCGATCGCGCGAAACGTACCCGCCGCCACCTGAGCCGCGAGCCGCGCCGACGCTTCGACAATCGCGTTCGGATCGCGGTCGACTCCCGTCACGTCGGCGCCGAACTCGACCAACGCGGCACTGTGTCCGCCGCCGCCCAAGGTGCCGTCGAGAATCCGCCTGCCGGCGAGCGATGGTTCCGCGTCTCCAGCTTCCGGCTTCGCCTCAGCACCGGAGAGATAATGGCAGACCTCCGCCACCATCACGGGCGCGTGGTACGGCGAGTCGAAGCGTGAAGCGGTCACGGACGAAAGATAGGCGTTAAGCGAAGCGGCCCGCGGACAACGTCCGCGGGCCGCCCCAACCTGCCGTTCGAAGAAGCTTACTTCTTGCAATAGGCCTTGGTCATCTGCTCAACGGAGCCATTCATCTGCATCAGCGAACCCATCACCTGGCGCGTCGCGTCGGGCGCAAACGAGCCACCGGCTGGGAGCGCCACCTGCGCGATGATGAACAAGTCGTTCGCCTGATTGGTCAGCGCGCACGCTTCTGGATATGCCTTGTCGAGCATCGCCTTCTGTTTCGCGGCGTCTGGTTTGGTCGCCTTGATCTCTTCAGAAATTTTCCGCACGACGTCGCCACCAGCGATCAGGTGGCCCTGTCCGACGCTCAGGGCGGCCACGCCCATCAGGAACTTGGCCTGCGGGGCGACCTTCGTGCCTTTCGCGAGAGTGTCGGACCATGCGAGTTGGGCGTACGCAATTTCCCATGCGGCGAACTGCGCGGCGGCATCGCCGCCGCTGGACTTCAACTGATCGGGAACCTTCCGGAGTGCATCACCCGCGCTCACCGCGATACCGGCGACCTGATCCTTGTCCTCGCCATTGGCCAGCATCTCCTTGGCCATCGCAATCGCCGAATCGATCTGCGGCGGAGTGGCGCCAAGATATGCGGCACCGATCTGCACGCGAAGGTCACGTTCCTTCGGGTTGATCGCAAGGGCGCGACGCGAGGCGGTGATCGACGCCGACGTGTTCTTGAGCCGGGACTGGAGACCGGCTTCGAGCTTCGGATATTCGACGAGCTTCGAGAACTTCGTGCCGGCACGATGGGCGATCTCCGCAGCCTTGGCCGTGTCGGCCATCTGAATCGCGAACCCGATCGATCGGTTGAAGTAGACGGTGTCCGCCGTAACCGTATCCATCTTCACCATTTCGTCGCCGACTTCGAGCGCCTTCTTGTAGTCCTTCATCGCGCCGAGGATCAGCCAGTAGGTGCGGACGAGTCCCATGTCGCCGGGATTCTCGGCGACCGCCTTCTCGACGATCGGACGCGCCTTCGTGAAGTCACCCATGCCGGCGAGTTCGTTGCCGATGTCGGTGTTGAGCCGCGCGTTCGTCGGGTCGGCCTTCTGGAGCGCCATCAGCACTTCGATCTTCTTTTCCTTGTTGCCCGCCGCGTCGTATCGCGACACGAGCTCCTGCAGGGCAGCCTTGCTCAGCGGGTCAAAGGTGCGGATTTCCTCGGCCAGCTTGATGATCAAGTCAGCGTCGCCCTTTTGCTCCCTGAGCAGGGTCATGTGGCAATACCGCATCCAAGTGGACGACGGATATTCCTTGAGACCGCCATCGATTTCCTTGCGCGCTTCAACGTACTTCCGCTCGCGGATGTTCGTGAAGCAGGTTTTCTGGCGCTCGAATGTCTTGTTGTGCGCGTCCTGAAAGGCTTTCGACGACGCACCCATCACGCCTTCGAGTTTCGCGTTCTCCCACGAGCCGAGCGGCTGAATGAGATTTGGGTCACGCTGCGGCACGAGCGAAGCCGTCAGCTTGTAGCCAGCTGAAGTCTTGTCGATGGTCGCATCGATGTAGACGTCTGCGCGGATCTGCTTGGCAAGGGCGCTGGCGTCGCCCTGTGCGAGCGCAGATGACGGGTCGTAGCCCGACGCGGTGAGTGTGTTCTCGACGTCTGCCTTCGGCAGTACGTAGAGCGTACGATACGACACGTCACCTTCGATCTGACTGCGGAGCTTGTCCGCGCACAGAATCGCGAGCGCCTTATCGGTGGTGCGGCACGCACTCACCATGAGTCGTGGTGCGTTCGGATTCGGGCCGCGCGCACTCTGCGCCTCAGCGAGCGACGCGAGCGTACCGATCGTCAACGCGGCCATAGCCGCCATGCAAGCATTTTGCCGAGCCGTCACGGTCCTGAACCTCCGAATGGTGAACTTTCCTTGTGCGTCGGCGCTGGGTGCGTTCAGGCCGAGTCCGGCGTTGGAATGGGCGAAGAGGGACTCGAACCCCCGACACCCTGCGTGTAAGGCAGGTGCTCTAACCAACTGAGCTATTCGCCCAGATCCTTCTCTTGCCTTACTCGCCCCTAAGCCAGAATCGCGTACGGTACCAGCACACAATATCCGATGACGAGCAGGAGCGGCGCCAGCGTCATGCCGCCCCGGGCGAGGTCCGCGTAGCCCACAGTCAGGACCAATCCGGCCACGGCCCATCGGACCGATGCTCTTTTCGCCATTGGACGCGCTGCTTCATTCATAAGAAACTGATTTTACGGTGCGTTTATGGTAGTGTCAAGGAATGCCATCAGGCGCTCACATCCCCTTAATCTGATCATCATTTCCGCCGAAATGTTCCCTTTCGCCGAGGAGGGCGTCTAGGGCGCTTTCCCGCTCTCGTTGGTCGGCCAGTTCATCGGCGGCAATCAGGGCCGCCAGCCGCGCGCGGTCCCTTCTCCGCCTGATCAGCCAGAAGGGGCAGACGACGAGGAAGAGCACCAGCGAGGCGAACCCGAGGTCGCCCAAGACCGCGAGCCCGCCGTACCTCCGCCGAGTCGTCTTTCGCCAGATGGCCTCAAAGCCGTCGAGGGTCAAGCCATAGGCCTGGCGCAAGGCGGAATCGAGCGCCCCCGTCTCGCGCCAGTACCGAAATAGCAGCGTGAGCCCCCCCCTGGGGTCAAGCGCCGCGATGTCGGCCACGGCCCGGTGGGCCAGCGCGTACCCCTGCTCCGCCCGGACCGTGCCGCCAGCAATCATGGTGTCGAGGGCGGCGAACCTCGGCACGCCCCTGAGCGCGAGCACGATACTGGACGCGAGCACGTCGTCGCGTCCCCATTCGCCTGCCGAGTATGACGCGAAGCCTTCGTCAAACCAGCGGGGTGGCGCGCCGCGCATCGTTTCGTAAAGTGCTAGGTGGGCCAGTTCGTGACGAAGTGTGGTACGCGGGTCGCCGGCACTAGCGTTCGCTCCCCGGCCCTGCATCACGATGCGCCACTCTTCGGGAATGGCAACGGCGATACCCCACTCTGGGAATCCACCGCCGATCCAGCGGTGGAGCGTGGTTTCGTCCGGGGCGATCATGACGGTGGCGTGCCTCGTCGGCCGCGGCAGTCCGGGAAAGGTGTCGCGGGCTAGGGCGTCGGCGAGGAGGTGCTTCGCGAGGCCTGCGTCGGCACGCGTCACCACGAACGTGAATCGGCCGGCGGCGATGCGCTCCGTTCCCGCCGGGTCGGCAAACCCCTGCGCTCGCCCGACGCCCGTGATCGTCAGGCAGAATCCCAACAGCAGCCTCAGCATTCGTGCTCCATCACCTCATGACAGCTGGAGCGGCGACGCACCGCGACGCACCGCGACGCACCGCGACGCACCGCGACGCACCGCGACGCACCGCGACGCACCGCGGAGCAACCAGCGCCCGCGGTGTGCCTCAGTTTCACTCGTCACCTATCGTGTAGAAGCCCAAGTATTCCAAGGGGTCGGCGTGGTTTTCTAGTTCGGGCATCTCCGACACGGTGCACAGCGACTCTCGAAGATCGGCCGGAAGAGGCGACCGGAGATCCAGTTCTTCGCCGCTGACCGGATGCTGGAACTGGAGCCAAGCGGCGTGGAGAAACTGGCGCTTTGGCGGCATGTTCACGAGCCGCCTCGCGCCGCCGCCGCCATAGGTGTCATCCCCGACCACGGGGTGACCAACCGACATCAGGTGCACACGAATCTGATGCGTGCGCCCCGAGTGCAGGTGCGCGCGAAGCAAGTCGGTGCTCGTGAACCGAGCCAGTCGGTGGAAATCAGTCCGCGCGGCGCGTCCGGCGCTGCCGATCGCCATGCGCTTTCGGTCGTTCGGATCACGGCCGATCGGCTGGTCCACGGAGACGTTGTCGTCGGTCATATGGCCCCAGCAGAGCGCCGCGTACCGCCGCGTCACCCGCCGCTCAGCGATCGCCTTGGAAAGAATTCGGTGCGCGCGATCTGTCTTGGCGATCACGATGAGTCCGGAGGTTTCCTTGTCGAGGCGGTGCACGAGTCCGGCCCGGACTTCGTCGCCACCGTCGGCCAGCGCCTGACCACGCCCGATCAGCGCGTTCACCAGCGTGCCGGTCCAATTGCCGGGTGCCGGATGCACCACCATACCCGCGGCCTTGTCGACCACGAGCAATTCGTCGTCCTCGAACACCACGCTCACGGGAATCTGCTCCCCAAGCACTTCGCGCGACGCGGAGGGCGGCACGCTGACCGTGACCTCGGCGCCCGGATCGGCGATAAAGCTCGCCTTCTCCGCGTGGCCTGCCACGAGCACCAGCCCGCTAGCGATCAACGTCGCGGCCTGGTTGCGTGAGAGACCCAGCGTCCGTGCCACGACCACGTCGAGCCGGTCTCCCTCCGCGTCAGCCGTGAAGCGGTGTGTCGGGCGCTGCGGTTCCTGAGGTTCCTGCGCGTCCGCTAGCAATGAGGGGTTGGGCTGCCCCGGCTGGGCCTGTGCCTTCGCCTGCTGCTTCGTCTTTTCCTTCAGTCGTTTGATCGGTTTCACGGTTCTGAGCATCCGCTTCGCGGCGGGTGTCCTCGCGCCAGAGCACGACCGCGAGCAGGATGGCGCCACAACTCACGGCCATGTCGGCCACATTAAAGGTTGGCCAACGCGACGTGCCGATGCCGACGTCGATGAAATCCACAACTCCGCGTGGTGAGCGAAGCCGGTCGAGCAGGTTGCCGAACGCGCCCCCCGAAACAAGCGCGATCGCGATGACGCGCACGAGATCGCCACGCTCCGTCTCGCGATAGAGCTTGTACAGAAGAACGAGCGCGCCGATGGTGAGCGCGGTAAAGATCCAGCGGGAGTAGGGACCGAGATGCAATCCGAACGCTGCGCCGGGGTTGTAGACGAGCGTGAACCGGAGCGCATCGCCGACGACCGAGTGCGGCACGTACACCGCCACGAGCCGGTCCACGGCGATCAGTTTCGTTATCTGGTCGACGACGAACACCGACCCGATGATCGCGGCGACCAGTCCGGCCCGTCCAGGCGGGTTAGATTTTTCCATCTTCCTCTTTCTGCTTGCAGTTGATGCAGAAGCGCGCATGCGGCAGCGCATCAAGTCGCTCGAACGCGATTTCGCCGCCACAACCATGACAGCGCCCAAACGTCGCCGGCTTCTTGTAGAGCCGCCGAAGGGCTTCGTCGATGTGCCAGAGGAACCGCCCTTCAAGGCTCGCAAAGAGGAAGGCCTTTTCGCGTTCCATCGCGTCGGTGCCCTGGTCCGCCATATGGAACGAGTACGACGACAGGTCGCCGTCGGCGCCTTGCGGCGTATTGCCGAACGTCTGGTCGTAGTGACCGAGCTCCTTCAGCACGCGCTTGCGTTCATCGAGAAGCCGCTTCTCGAAATGGGAGAGACTTTTCTTTTTCATCGGCTTGAATTCCTTGGTCGCGACTAGCTTTACCGCCATCGTCAGCTGTCCTTGGAAAGGGCAATGTGTGCCGTTACACCGTCGAGTTCGACGGCCACGGCCGTGACACCGCGCAGCAGATCGTCCGCAGCGACTGGCATCATTTCGGTGATCACAACGTCGTGCGCGAGGACTTCGCCGGCGATCCACTGCCGGTGTGTTTCGGCGGCACCCGTCACGAGGGCCGGTCCAGCAATCCTGAGGATAATACGGTCGCTCACTTCGAGGCCGGTTTCTTTACGAAGCCGTTGCGTGCGGCTTACGAGCTCGCGTGCGATGCCCTCCGCTCGCAACGCCGGGGTCACGGTAGGGTCGATCGCGGCGAAGAGCGGGCCGTCCTGTTGCACCACGAGGGTTCCCGATGCTTTGCGGTGCACCGTCAGGTCCTCAGCGGTAAGCTGGTGCTCGCGGCCGTCCACGGTCACGGTCACCGGCTCACCGCGCTCAAAGGCCATGAGCGAATCCGGCCCGAGCGCGCCGACAACCGCCGCAGCCTTGGGCGTCTCCTTCCCAAATACCTTGCCGAGGGCGCGAAAGTTCGGCTTAGCCTCGAGCGACACGAGCGCGTCAGCGCTCGTCGCAAACTCGACGACCTTCACATTGAGTTCGGCGGCGAGGATGGTAACGAGGGCGTTGACGTGCACTCGCGCCGCGGCGCTAAGCGCGCCCGGCACGCACACCATTTTCGAGAGCGGTTGACGCACGTTGACCTTCGCCGTCTCGCGCGCCGCGCGACCCGCGGACGCCAGCGAGCGGATCGCCGCCATGGCCTCTTCGAGCGCAACGGCTCGATCAGCATGCGCGGCACCCAAGGCGCCTGTCACATTCGGCGCCGCGCCCTGCCCTCGCACATACGGCGCGAAGTGCACCGAATCGCCGCCCGTCAGTTCGCGGTGCATCCAGTCGGTGACGTACGGCGCGAACGGCGCGAGCAGGCGACACGAAGTGACCAACACCTCATGCATCGTCGCGAACGCGGCGCGGTTGTCGGCAGTGCTCACATCGTAGAACCGGCGCTTCGCGAGCCGCACGTACCACTTGGAGACGTCGTCGTCCACAAACTGCATCACGACCCGGGCCGCGCCGGTGGCGTCGTAACGCTCCAGCAGAGCGTCAGCGTCGGCTTCCACCGCCGCCAGCCGCGAAAGCACCCAGCGGTCGAGCAGCGGCCGATCGGCAGGCTTCGGATCGGCGGCGGACGGCGCCCATCCAAAATTCGCGTACTGTGCGAACGCGCCGTGGTAGAGGTTGCGGAGCGTAATGAGAAACCGCCCCGCACCGTCGCGGATCACCTGTTCGTCGAAGTTTTTCGGCACCCACATCTGGCTCGACGACACCAAGAAGAGTCGCGTCGCATCGGCACCATGTTTCTCCATGATCGCCCACGGATCGGCCGCGTTCCCGCGACTCTTGGACATCTTCTGGCCCTTCGCATCGCGTACGTGGTCGTGCACGATCACATTTCGGTACGGCGAGGCCTGGCCTGCGCCGTTGTTCGGCAACGTGTCACCCAGCCCCGTCGCGATCGCCAACAGCGAATAGAACCATCCGCGCGTCTGGTCCACGCCCTCGGCGATATAGTCGGCCGGAAACTCCCGCTCAACGCGTTCCACGTTTTCGAACGGGTAGTGCCACTGCGCAAACGGCATCGAGCCCGAGTCGAACCAGGCGTCGATGACTTCGCTCACGCGCTTCATCGTACCGACGGCTGCCACCTCCGGCGGGTTCGCTGAACCGGCGCCAGAGCGGCAGATCGTGCACGGCCAGGTCCACCGGTCGATGTACGGCTTGTGCGGATCGAATCCATCGCCGAGGGGGCGCCCGGCGAGCGTCGATAGTTCGTCGAACGAGCCGACCGCGAGCCGATGTTCTGGGTTCGCATCGCACTCCCACACTGGCAGCGGCGTCCCCCAGTAGCGATCACGCGAAATCGCCCAGTCGATATTGTTTTCAAGCCACTCGCCGAACCGCCCGCTGCCCGTCTCCGCGGGGTTCCAGTTGATGGCCGCGTTCCGCGCGATCATCTCATCTTTGAACGCCGTAGTGCGCACGAACCACGACGTGCGGGCGTAGTAGAGCAGCGGTGTGTCGCAGCGCCAGCAATGCGGGTATGAGTGCGTGACCGTCGCCGCCTTCCAGAGCACGTCGCGCGCCTTGAGTTCCTCAATGATCACCGCGTCGGCGTCCTTGAAGAATTTTCCACCGATCACCGGCATGTCGGCCGGGAACTCACCGCGCGCGTTGACCGGCTGCAGGAACGCGAGGTTGTGCCGCTTGCCCGCCGCGTAGTCGTCGGCACCGAACGCGGGCGACATGTGTACCACGCCGCTACCGTCGTCGGCAGATACGAAATCTTCAGCGACGATCACCTCGTGGTTCGTCCCTTCTGGATATGCCACCCAGTCAAGCGGACGCTTGTAGCGAAGCCCGGCGAGATCGCGGCCCTTGTGGGACGCGACCAGCTCCCATCGCTCATCCCATCCCTGCCCGAGCACGGCTGCTGCGCGCGACTCGGCGAGAATGAGCGTCCACTCGCGCCCAGACTTTTTTCGCACTTCCACGTAAGTGAGGTCCGGATGAACGGCCAACGCCGCATTCGAAACCAGCGTCCACGGTGTCGTCGTCCAGAGCACGATCCGCCGGCGGGACGGACTCCCGTCCCCCACACCCACGGCGTCCACGAGATCCAGTGCCACATACACGGACGGATCTTCGACGTCGGCGTACCCCTGCGCCACTTCGTGCGAGCTCAGCGTCGTCCCGCACCGTGTGCAGTATGGGAGAATCTTGTGTCCGCGATAGAGATTGCCCGCATCGAACAGCGTCTTGAGCGCCCACCACTCGCTCTCGATGTATTCGTTCGTGTACGTGACGTAGGGACGCTCGTAGTCCAGCCAGTGCGCGATTCGCTCAACGAGCCGCTCCCACTCCTCGCGGTATTTCCACACGCTCTCGCGACACTTCGTGTTGAACGCCTCAATGCCCACGCGTTCGATGTCTTGCTTGCCGCTGATGCCGAGCGCCTTCTCGACTTCGATCTCGACCGGCAGCCCGTGCGTGTCCCATCCCGCCTTCCGCGGCACGTAAAAGCCCTTCATCGCGCGATGGCGGCAAATCAGGTCCTTCACGGTGCGGGCGAGCACGTGATGGATGCCCGGGCGCCCGTTGGCGGTCGGCGGTCCGTCGTAGAACACGTAGGTGGGACGCGACCCGTCGGCACCGACCGCGAGTGCGCGCGCGACGATCTTCTCCTCGCGCCAGCGCGCCAGCAGCGTCTCCTCCAGGTCGCGCACCGTGCGGTCCGACGGCAGCGGCGTGAAGCGCGGCGGCGGAGTGAAGCGCGGCGGCGGCGGCACGCTGGCCGTGGCGACGGGGGCGAGGGGCTTCGTCACAGCTGCTCCACGACGCCGCGTACGAGCGCCGTCAGCTGCGGCTCGGCATTCAGCGCCACCGCGAGAATTTTGTCGAGTGACGCCGGCTCCAGCGCGTCGGGGATGCACAGGTCGGTGATGATCGAGAGGCCCAGCACGCGCATGCCGGCGTGCCGCGCTACGATCACTTCCGGCACCGTGCTCATGCCCACCACGTCGGCACCGATCGAACGCAGCATGCGGTATTCCGCGCGCGTCTCGAGGTTCGGCCCGGCCACGGCCACGTACACACCTTCGCGCAGCGTGATGCCCTGCGCGGCCGCGACCGAACGCGCCAGCGTGCGCAGCGCCGCATCGTACGCCTCGCTCATATCGGGAAAGCGCGGACCCAACGCATCGTCGTTCGCTCCGACGAGGGGATTGTCGCCGATCATGTTGATGTGATCACTGATCAGCATCAGGTCGCCGGCGTTCCACTCCTCGCGCATCCCACCGCAGGCATTACTCACAATGAGCGTGCGAGCGCCGAGCGCGTGCAACACACGCACCGGGAACGTCACCTGCTGCAGCGAGTAGCCTTCGTACTTGTGGAATCGGCCCTGCATCGCGATGACGCGCTTGCCGCCGAGTGTGCCGACGAGCAGGCGCCCCACGTGTGACTCGACGGTCGAGAGCGGGAATCCGGGGATGGCGTCATAGTCGACGGTCGCCTCGACCTGAATGGCCCGGCCGAGCCCACCGAGCCCGGTGCCCAGAATGATGGCGACTTCAGGATCGGACGCACCGATCTGGCTGCGCACGACGTCGACAGCCGGACGCACCGCGTCCACACGGTGCGCATATTCGGCGCCCGCGATTCGCAGCGGCATCGGCTCTGCACGCGTTCCAGCCACCAGCGTTACTCGGCCACCTTCGTGTCGAGCCACGAGGCATCCTTCGCGCGCGCGCCCTTCACCTGAGCCACGGCCGCCGCGACGGCCTCCGCGGCGTCGACCGGCGTTGGACGTGCGGGCAACGGCGCCTGCTCCGCGGCCGCGAGTTCCGCGAGTTGCATCTCGGCCATCGTCTTCATCT
>Ga0208960_1001318_pt1 | contig 13317 bp, 12 predicted proteins | sample GreLakmeON33MSRF_FD_187703 | JGI IMG/M metagenome (GOLD analysis project Ga0208960, IMG submission 187703) | Freshwater lentic microbial communities from great Laurentian Lakes, MI, USA - Great Lakes metaG ON33MSRF (SPAdes) | ecosystem: Environmental > Aquatic > Freshwater > Lake | place: Great...
GACAAAGAAAAAGACGCCAGCAAACGCAGCGCCATCGAACGGGCCCTGACCTATATGGGCCTAGAGCCTGGCAAGGCGCTCAACGATCTCTATGTCGACAAGGTCTTCATTGGCTCATGCACCAACAGCCGCATTGAAGACATGCGCGAAGCCGCAGCGGTGGTGCGCAAGCTTGGGCGAAAAGTGGCGAAAAATATCAAACTGGCCATGGTGGTTCCGGGTTCTGGCTTGGTTAAGGCGCAAGCTGAACAGGAGGGTCTGCACGAGATTTTTCGCGCTGCCGGCTTTGAATGGCGCGAACCGGGCTGCTCCATGTGTCTGGCCATGAACGCTGACCGGCTCGAGCCCGGCGAACGCTGCGCCTCGACCAGCAACCGTAATTTTGAGGGCCGCCAAGGGGCCGGTGGGCGCACCCACCTGGTGAGCCCAGCCATGGCGGCCGCCGCGGCCATCCATGGCCATTTTGTCGACACCCGGCAGTTTGCCTGAGCACCGACGCACATGCAAAAATTTGACACGCTCAAAGGCCTGGTGGCCCCGATGGACCGGGAAAATGTTGATACCGATGCCATCATTCCCAAACAGTTTCTCAAGTCGATCCGAAAAACCGGATTTGGCCAAAATCTGTTTGACCAGTGGCGCTACCTTGACCCCGGTTACCCCGGGCAGGACCCCAACAGCCGCCGCCCAAACCCCGACTTTGTGCTCAACCAGGCCCGCTACCAAGGGGCCTGCATCCTGTTGGCGCGCAAGAATTTTGGCTGCGGCTCGTCGCGCGAGCATGCGCCTTGGGCGCTTGACCAATTCGGATTTCGCGCCATCATCGCCCCGAGTTACGCAGATATTTTTTTCAACAACAGCTTCAAAAATGGACTGTTGCCAATTGTGTTGCCAGAAGCGCAGGTAAGCGCACTGTTCGATGAGTCGGCGGCCTTTCCAGGCTACAGCCTGACCATTGACCTGCAGCGCCAAGTGGTTCTCAAGCCGGATGGGCAGGAGCTGCCCTTTGAGGTGCAAGCATTTCGTAAATACTGCCTGATCAACGGTTTCGACGACATCAGCCTGACCCTGCGCCACGCCGATAAAATTCGCGCCTTTGAGGCCCAACGTCTGGCTGGAAAGCCATGGCTGGCCCGCAGCCTGATCACCTGAACCTCCATCACAAACATAGTTACCATGCCATGAAAATTGCGGTTTTGCCGGGTGACGGAATAGGCACTGAAATCGTCGCCCAAGCCGTGAAGGTGCTCGAGGCGCTAGATCTGTCGTTTGAGATGGAGACCGCGCTGGTTGGCGGTGCCGCCTACGACGCCCATGGCCACCCGCTGCCCGAAGCCACGCTGCGGCTGGCCCAGCAGGCCGACGCGGTGTTGTTTGGTGCAGTGGGCGACTGGAAATACGACACGCTTGACCGCCCGTTGCGGCCCGAACAAGCGATCCTAGGGCTGCGAAAACATCTGGGCTTGTTCGCTAATTTTCGTCCGGCCATTTGCTACGAGCAGCTCGTTGACGCCTCCAGCCTCAAGCCCGAGTTGATTGCCGGGCTCGATATCCTGATCATTCGCGAGCTCACTGGGGATATTTATTTTGGCCAGCCACGCGGTCGCCGAGTCGCCACAGACGGCTTGTTTGCAGGCGCAGAAGAAGCTTTCGACACCATGCGCTACACCCGGCCAGAAATCGAGCGCATTGCCCATGTGGCATTCCAGGCGGCACGTAAACGCAGCAAACGCGTCACCAGCGTGGACAAGGCCAATGTACTGGAAACCTTCCAGTTCTGGAAAGACGTGGTCAGTGACATTGGCAAGCAATATCCGGATGTGGCGCTGGACCATATGTATGTTGACAACGCCGCCATGCAATTGGTGCGCGAGCCCAAGAAATTTGATGTTGTGGTCACCGGCAATATGTTTGGCGACATCCTCAGCGATGAGGCAGCGATGCTCACCGGCTCCATCGGCATGCTCCCTTCGGCCAGCCTGAATGCCAACAACCAGGGGCTTTACGAGCCCAGCCATGGCAGCGCACCAGACATTGCCGGCAAGGGCATTGCCAACCCATTGGCCACGATATTGAGTGCGGCCATGATGCTGCGCTACAGCCTCAAGCAGGAGGCGGCGGCCCAAAGAATCGAAGCTGCCGTCAAGCGCGTACTGGTTCAGGGACTGCGCACATCGGACATCTTCAGCCCCGGCACCACGCGCGTGGGCACCGCCGAGATGGGCGCTGCGGTTGTTCGAGCGCTGGCATAGCGTCAAACTACAATCTAGCCATGTTTGATCAAACTCGCGCGCCATGCACAACCGCTCTCCTGGGCTGGGTGTTGTCGCGCCAGTGCCGAGCTTGCGGCCGGACATTCACCCAAACCACCACCAAGGGCTAGTCAAGCCTGGTTCGTCGCGCCCCCACCGGCCAGACGAGCCGGGCAGATGGAAATCATTCACAAACATCTGAAGGGGCAGTATCATGAAAACAGGACATCTGGTTGGTCTGATCGGCTGGCGCGGAATGGTCGGCTCGGTGCTGATGGACCGAATGCAGACCGAGGGCGACTTCGGTCTGATCGAGCCACTGTTTTTCTCCACATCGAATGCCGGCGGCCAGGCCCCTGACCTGGCAAAGAACGAAACCACACTGCAAGACGCCTTCAATATCGATGCGCTCAAGCGGTGCGACATCATCATCAGCACCCAAGGTGGCGACTACACCACCGAAGTCTTTCCCAAGCTGCGCGCTTCGGGCTGGAAGGGGCACTGGATCGACGCGGCGTCCACGCTGCGCATGGAAAAAGACGCTGTCATTATTTTGGATCCGGTCAACCTGCCTGTCATCCAAAAGGCCATGACTGCTGGCGGCAAAAATTGGATCGGTGGCAACTGCACGGTGAGTTGCATGCTGATGGGCGTAGGCGCCCTGTTCAAAGCGGGCTTGGTCGAGTGGATGACCAGCATGACCTACCAGGCCGCCTCGGGCGGCGGGGCTCAGCACATGCGGGAGTTGCTGGCCCAGTTTGGCAGTCTCCATGCTGAGGTGCGCGGCCTGTTGGACGATCCCAAATCCGCCATACTGGAAATCGACAAGCGGGTGCTGGCCCGCCAGCGCTCGCTCGACTCCCAGGAAACTGCCAACTTTGGCGTGCCCCTGGGCGGCAGCCTCATACCCTGGATTGACAAAGACCTGGGCCTGGGCAAGCAATCGGACGAGGCGGGCTGGGGCGTCTCCCGCGAAGAGTGGAAAGGCGGGGCTGAAGCTAACAAAATCCTGGGGCAGGGTGCAGCATTTGGCAGCGCAGAGACCCCAGTCGATGGGCTTTGCGTGCGTGTGGGCGCCATGCGCTGCCACAGCCAGGCACTGACCTTCAAGCTCAAGAAAAACCTGCCTAGCGCCGATATCGAGGCCTTGATTGCTGCAGACAACCCCTGGGCCAAGGTCATACCCAACACCCGGGAAGCAAGCTTGAAAGGGCTCACGCCAGTGGCCGTGACCGGCACGCTGGATATTCCAGTGGGACGAATCCGCAAGCTTGCCATGGGCCCGGACTATGTTGGCGCATTCACGATTGGCGACCAACTGCTGTGGGGCGCTGCGGAACCCCTGCGCCGCATGCTGCGAATTCTTCTGGCCCACTGAAAAAGCAGCGCTGCCGGCCCCCTGGCCGGCTGGCTCGGGCACGTAGAATCCGATGCATGGAGGCATCACCGTGACTGTCAAAATTAGGGATTGGCCGCGCACAGCGCTGGTGTGCGGCGTGCTGAGCCTCACGCTGTGGGCCTCACAGGCACAGGCCCTGTCCTTGGGCCGCGTGGTGGTGAGTTCGCTGCTGGGGGAGCCTCTTCGCGCCGAGATTGATTTTCTGGATATTTCGGCCGATGAGGCCGCCACACTCAGTACAGCCATTGCTTCCCAAGACGCGTTTCAGGCCGCCGGCATCAGCTACAGCACCATCGTCTCGGCCATCCAGGTGACTGTACAAAAACGCGCCGATGGCCAGCCCTTTATTCGGCTCGTGAGCAGCGGGGCCATCAACGATTCCTTCATTGACTTGGTGCTGGAGGCCAAGTGGTCCAATGGCAGACTGCTGCGCGATTACACGCTGCTGTTCGCCCAAGCCAAAGCTGGCACCAGCCCCAAAGACGCCAGCCCGGACAAAACGCCTAAGCTCGGCCCAGACACAGTGACGGTGCGATCTGGCGACACGGCGGGCGCAATTGCCCTGTCCTTGAAGCCGTCTGGCGTATCTTTAGACCAAATGTTAGTCGCCCTGCTGCGCGCCAACCCCGGAGTTTTCCTGGAAGAAAACGTCAACCGGATCCAAGCCGGCGCTGTCCTGGTTATTCCAACTGCACAGCAGTCCGCGCAAACACCCGCGCCGCTGGCCTCGCGCATCATTGCGGCGCAGAGCCAAGACTTCAACGACTTCCGGCGAAAATTCGCGGCTATCGCCCAGGCGACGCAAATCGAAAGCCAAAGCCGGCAATCCAGCGGTACCGTGCAGGCCAAGCTTGAGGACCAGCAGGCCGGCAAAGCTGGCGCTGACAAATTAACCCTGGCTAAAAACAGCGTCGAAGAAAGCTCAGCTGAGGACCGACTGGCCAAAGAACGCAGCCTGCGGGAGACCGCCAGTCGAGCCGACGAACTTGCCCGCAACATCAACGAATTGAGCAAATTGAGCGGCAGCACCGATGCTGCCAGCAGCGCATCGGCACCGGCCTCTGCAGGCTCAGCACCAGCGCCAGTATTAGCCCAGCCCGTGCCGGCTTTGCCCAGCGCCAGCGCGCCCGCCTCAGCACCCCAGGCGCCTGCTTCATCAACCCAGCCCGCCAAGAGCCCTGCAACCCTAGGCTATTGGGCCGAGCATCCGATGGTGCCTTGGCTTGCGGCAGGCCTGCTCACACTGCTGACGAGTTTGCTGGCCTACCGCCTTGGCCAACGCCGGCAAAACACCGTCGACTCGGTGCAGCCGGCAGGGCCGGGCAGCCCGCTAGAGACCCTGGTCATGCGCCAAAAAGCAGCCGACCAAGAGGCCCTGCGTACCGCTGATGAGAGTGTGGACCGCCCTGCCCTTGCACCCATGCTGCAGGAGCCCGAGCCGCCCCCGGTGGTTCTGCCAGAACCAACACAGCCCGACCCAGACCCAGTGCGCGCACAGGCAGACCTTGAGGTCCAAGCCCTGCCCGATGAAGCCGCAGGTGCAGCGGGGCAAGACAGCGAGCTCGATCCGCGCGAACTTGATCTTGAATTCGAACCCGAGCAGCCAGCGCAGCGACCAGAGGCAAGCCAGCAGTCCATGCCGGCCAGCCTCGACTCACTCTCGCTTGACCTCGATGACCCGCCCGCCGATCGCAGTCTTGACTTGCCAGATGACTCGGACGACCCCTTGCAAACCAAACTCGATCTGGCCGAAGAGTTCAGGGCCATTGGTGATGAAGACGGCGCGCGCTCGCTGATAGAGGAAGTCATCGCAGGGGCCTCGGGCGACCTGCTGTCCAAGGCAGAACGGGCGCTGGGTCGCTTAAAGTGAAACCTGGCCTGTACCGCCATGCCAAGCGACCGCTGGGGTTGACTTGAGGATGGCGCTGGGCGTCAGCTACAACGGCCAGCCCTACCAGGGCTGGCAAAGCCAGCTGTCGGGCCAAACCGTGCAAGACAAGCTCGAGCTGGCTTTGGGTAAATTCACCACGCAAAAAATCAGCACACTGTGTGCCGGTCGCACCGATACCGGTGTGCACGGGCTGATGCAAGTGGTGCATTTCGATACAGCACTTCGGCGCAGCGTGTCCTCTTGGGTGAGAGGCACCAACGCCTTTTTGCCCGACACCATTGCGGTGGAGTGGGCGCAAGCCGTCCCTGGTGATTTTCATTGCCGCGCCAGCGCTCTGTCGCGGCGCTACACCTATGTTTTGCTGGAGTCTGCTGTGCGGCCAAGCATTGCTGCAGGCCGAATCGGCTGGGCATTTCGTCCGCTTGACCAATCAGCAATGCAATCGGCGGCGGCCAGTTTGCTGGGCCAGCACGACTTCAGCTCGTTTCGAGCCGCAGCCTGTCAGGCCTTGTCGCCAGTGAAGCATTTGCACCGGCTCGACATCTCGCGGCGCGGGCACTGTTGGCGCTTCGACTTTGAGGCCAACGCATTTTTGCACCATATGATTCGCAACATCATGGGCTGCCTGGTCGCCGTTGGGCAACACAAGCAAGAGCCCGCTTGGATAGCAGAGCTGCTCAAGGCCCGCAACCGGCGGACCGCGGCGCCAACTTTCCCCCCAGATGGGCTGTATTTTGTCGGCCCACGCTATGCTGAGCACTGGGGCCTGCCCGAGCGTACGCCCGCCTTCGACATGCTGCCATGAGCCTCACGCCTGCCCCTGCCCTCGGTACGAGTCCAAGTTTGCCAACACGTCTGCCAGCGGAGCGGACCCGCATCAAAATCTGCGGGCTCACCCGTGAGCAAGATGTAGACGCTGCTGTGGCTGCTGGCGCTGACGCCATTGGCTTTGTTCTGTATGCCAAAAGCCCGCGTTTCGTCACGGCGCAAAGAGCCGCTGCACTGGCTCGTCGGCTGCCGCCGTTTGTTACGCCCCTGCTGCTGTTCGTCAACGAAGCTGCCGAAAAAATAAGGTCGGCCTGCAACTTGGTGGCCGGCGCCTGCGTGCAGTTCCATGGCGATGAATCCCCGGCCGATTGCCTGCTGGCGACGCAGCCGGACGGGCGCGCCTTCTTGCGCGCAGCCAGAATTCCCATGGGTGCCGCGGCCGCAAACTTTGATCTCGTAAAATATGCTTTAGATTATCAAAACGCCCAAGCCATTCTGCTAGACGCCCATGTGGATGGCTACGGTGGTGGCGGGCAAACATTCAATTGGTCACTGCTGCCTCCAAACGTCAACGCTCACCTCGTCTTGAGTGGTGGACTCACTGCTGCAAACGTGGCCGACGGCATTCTGCAATTGCGGCCACGCTGCTTGTCGCTGGCTGTTGATGTGAGTTCCGGGGTCGAGTTGTCTGGCCCCGGCCACCAGGGTCTCAAAGACCCCAAAAAAATCAAGCAGTTTGTCACGGCCGTTCGGGCCGCCGATCAATATTTTGCAAAGCACACCGATGTTTGACTACCACCAACCTGACCCGACAGGCCATTTCGGAAATTATGGCGGCTCCTTCGTCTCAGAAACCCTCACGCATGCCATCAGCGAGCTCAAAGCAGCCTATGCACGCTACCAGCATGACCCGGCCTTCATGGCCGAATTCAAGTATGAGTTGGCCCACTTTGTCGGCCGCCCCTCGCCGATTTACCATGCGCAGCGCCTGAGCCTGGAGCAGGGTGGCGCGCAAATTTTCCTCAAACGCGAGGACCTCAACCACACCGGCGCCCACAAGATCAACAACACCATTGGCCAGGCCATGCTGGCCAAGCGAATGGGCAAACCACGGGTGATTGCCGAGACCGGCGCCGGCCAACACGGGGTGGCTACTGCCACCATCTGCGCGCGCTACGGACTGGCCTGCGTGGTCTACATGGGCAGCGAGGACATCAAGCGCCAAAGCCCCAATGTCTATCGCATGAAACTGCTGGGCGCCACCGTGGTACCGGTGGAGAGTGGCAGCAAAACCCTCAAAGACGCGCTCAATGAGGCCATGCGTGATTGGGTCGCCAATGTCGATGACACCTTCTACATCATAGGCACGGTCGCCGGGCCCCACCCCTACCCCATGATGGTGCGCGATTTTCAAAGTGTTATTGGGCAGGAGTGCCTGATGCAAATGCCCGATATGCTGGCGCGGCAGGGCTGCAGCCGACCGCAACCCGATGCCGTGCTGGCCTGCGTGGGCGGCGGCAGCAATGCCATGGGAATTTTTCATCCCTACATCGCCCATGAGGCCACCCGCTTGATTGGTGTGGAGGCAGCCGGTGAAGGCATCGACTCGGGCCGCCACTCGGCCTCGCTGCAGCGCGGCAGCCCGGGCGTACTGCACGGCAACCGCACCTATGTGCTGCAAGACGACAACGGCCAGGTCACCGAGACCCACAGCATCAGCGCTGGCCTGGACTATCCCGGCGTCGGCCCCGAGCATGCCTTCCTCAAAGACATTGGGCGGGCGGAGTATGTTGGTATCACTGATACCGAGGCTCTGGCGGCCTTCCACCATCTGTGCCGCACCGAGGGCATCATCCCGGCTCTGGAATCGAGCCACGCCGTCGCGTACGCCATGCAATTAGCCAAAACCATGCGCCCCGACCAGTCAATCCTGGTCAACCTGTCGGGCCGCGGCGACAAGGACATAGGCACCGTGGCCGATCTCAGTGACGGCGATTTTTACTGCCGCCCAAGTTGCCAGGGGCAGTTGGTGAAGGGCGCAACCGAGCACAAAATCGTCATCTCCAGGCCGGTGGGCGTGGCAGCATGAGTCGCATTGGCGCGGCCCTGGCGGCCCTGAAAAGCCAAGGGCGCAAGGCCCTGATCCCCTATGTCACCGCCGGCTATCCCTTCGCCGACATCACGCCCGAGCTGATGCATGCGATGGTGGCTGGTGGGGCCGACATCATTGAGCTGGGTGTGCCCTTTTCTGACCCCAGCGCCGATGGCCCGGTGATCCAAAAAGCCGGCGACCGAGCCCTGGCCCTGGGCATCGGCATGGTGCAGGTGTTGGCCATGGTTCGGGCTTTCCGCACAAACGATGAGCACACTCCGGTGGTACTGATGGGCTATGCCAACCCGGTGGAGCGCTATAACCAAAAGCATGACCAGCGCGACGGGCAAAGTGCCTTTGTGCGGGACGCCGCTTCGGCCGGTGTCGACGGCGTGCTGGTGGTTGACTATCCCCCGGAAGAGTGCGAGGGCTTCGCTGCAGAACTCAAGCGCCACGGGCTGGACCTGATATTTCTGTTGGCCCCCACCAGCACCGATGCCCGCATACAGCAGGTTGCCCAGGTGGCAAGCGGCTATGTGTACTATGTGTCGCTCAAGGGGGTCACTGGCGCCGGAACGCTTGACACCGCCTCGGTTGAGGCCATGCTGCCGCGGATTCGCCAGTTTGTCAGCGTGCCGGTGGGTGTGGGCTTTGGCATCCGAGATGCCGCCACCGCCCGGGCCATCAGCCGGGTTGCCGATGCGGTGGTGATCGGCAGCCGCATCATCCAATTGCTCGATGAGCAGCCGCGCCAACAAGTGGCCGCTGTTGCACAAGCATTTCTGAGCGATATCCGAATCGCCTTAGACTCATAATTGATTCTCAACTGCGGAGTACGCCCATGAGTTGGCTCGAAAAACTGCTGCCCCCGAAAATCCAGCACACGGACCCGGCCGAGCGGCGCACCATTCCCGAGGGCCTCTGGATCAAATGCCCCAGTTGCGACACGGTGCTTTACAAGACCGACCTTGAACAAAACCAAAATGTCTGCCCCAGCTGCGGTCATCACCATCGAATTCGGGCACGGGCACGGCTTGACGGATTTCTGGATGCCGAGGGGCGCTACGAAATCGGACAGGAAGTGCTGCCCATCGATGCCCTTAAATTCAAAGACAGCCGAAAGTACCCGGATCGGCTCAAGGAGGCGCTCGAAAACACCGGAGAAACTGATGCCATGGTGGTCATGGGCGGGGCTGTGATGGGTATCGGCGTGGTTGCGGCCTGCTTTGAATTTGAGTTCATGGGCGGCAGCATGGGTTCGGTGGTTGGCGAGCGCTTTGTGCGCGGCGTGCATGCAGCGATTGAGCAAAAAGTGCCTTTTATCTGCTTCACATCAACCGGCGGCGCGCGCATGCAAGAGGGCTTGTTGAGCCTGATGCAAATGGCCAAGACCAATGCATCTTTGACACGCCTGGCCAAAAAACGACTGCCCTACATCAGTGTGCTGACCGATCCGACCATGGGCGGGGTTAGCGCTGGCTTTGCTTTTTTGGGTGATATGGTGGTGGCCGAGCCCAAGGCCCTGATCGGCTTTGCCGGCCCGAGGGTGATTGAATCTACCGTGCGGGTGACTCTGCCCGAGGGTTTTCAGCGGGCTGAGTTTTTACAAACCAAAGGGGCGGTGGACTTCATTTGCGATCGCCGTGAATTGCGCAAAACCTTGGCCAGTGCGCTGGCGATGCTGCAAAGCCAGCCAGCTGATGCCGTGAGCTGATCAGGTCATTAAAAGCACCAGGCCTTGCACATGGCCCAACACAATAGCCACCACCTGCAGCAGCACCAGCAGCGCCAGGGGTGACAAGTCCACACCACCGACCAGTGGCAGCAGGCGGCGAATCGGGGCCAGCGGCGGTGCGCACAGGCGCTCCACCACATCAGCCACCACCGAACCCGTCTGCATCCAAGACAATACAGCGTAGACAATCAGCAGGCCAGTCAAGCCGGAGACGGCCAGGCGAGCCAGGCCAAAACCCGCCAAAATAGGCACGGTCACCAAGCCGCCGGCAGCGCCACTGAGCAGCCATAACACCACAAACTGGGCCAGCTGCAGCAGGTAGGCGGCCAACAAACTCGCACTGTCCCAAGTGCCTATGGCCGGCAACAAACGACGCAGCGGCAGCACCAGCCAATCCGTGAGGGCGAACACCAGCCGGCCGAACGGATTTCCAGAGCGCGCCGACATCGGAATTCGCTGCTGCTGCATGTACAAACGCAGCAGGCAAGCGCCGCCGAGCACACCACCAAGAACGTCGAGCAGCAGAGAAGCGATCTGATAAAACATGGTCGGCACCGTAAGATTGTGCGCATCATAGCGAGGCAGCGCCTCAGAGGCGGGCCGGCGGCACGGCCGGCGGCACTTAAAATCAAGGCTTTTGACAGCGCCTGCCCGGCGGCCAAGCCCTGCTCTGCCCGAACGCCTGCAGCCCAGCTTGTTTGCCTGATACCCAAACAACCACAACGGTTTAATCCCCCATGAACCTCACCCCCCTGTCTGACCCGAACACCGCCATCGCCCCAGAAGATGAAAACCAGTTGATGCTGGAGCGCCGGGAGAAGCTCAGGGCGCTGCGCGAGCTGCAAGCGCAGGGCGCGGGGGTGGCATTTCCCAATGATTTCAAACCTACCGACCACGCCGAGGCTCTGTTTGCAGCCCATGGCGGCCAGACCAGCGAGGACCTGCTGGCCCAGGGCAGCCTGGCCAAGGTAGCCGGGCGCATGATGCTCAAACGGGTCATGGGAAAGGCCAGTTTTTGCACACTGCAGGACAGCACCGGGCGCATCCAGGTCTATGTCAAGGGCGAGGACGTGGGCGAGGCGGTGTATGCCAGCTTCAAGCACTGGGACCTGGGCGACATCGTGGCGGCCGTTGGCCGGGTGTTTAAAACCAAAACCGGCGAGCTCTCAATCCACGCCACCCAGGTGCGCCTGCTGACCAAAAGCCTGCGTCCGATGCCAGACAAGTTCCATGGCATTGCCGACCAGGAAGTGAAGTACCGCCAGCGCTATGTCGACTTGATGATGGACGAGACCACCCGCCAGCGCTTTATGGCGCGCAGCAAGGCTATCAGTGGTATGCGCGAGTTCATGGTGGCGCACAACTTTCTGGAAGTGGAAACACCGATGCTGCACCCGATACCGGGCGGCGCCAATGCACGGCCGTTTACCACCCACCACAACGCGCTGGATCAGCAAATGTTCTTGCGCATCGCGCCTGAGCTCTACCTCAAGCGGCTGATTGTGGGTGGCTTTGAACGTGTGTTCGAGATCAACCGCAACTTCCGTAATGAAGGCATCTCGGTGCGGCACAACCCCGAATTCACCATGATGGAGTTCTACGCCGCCTACTGGGACTACCAAGACCTGATGACCTTCACCGAAAGCCTGGTGCGCGACGCCGCGCGCAAGGCGGCGAACACGCTGCAGCTCAGCTACGGCGGCAAGCCGGTCGACCTGTCACTGCCGTTTGAGCGGCTCACCATCCGCGAGGCCATCGTCAAATACACCGAAGCGGCAGGGGCGCTGGACGACGGCAGCGGCCTGCGGGTGGACAACCCGGCCTGGCTGATCAACGCTTTACGCAAGCTGGGCCTCTCAGAGGCCAAGCACAAGCTCTCAAACCGCTCTCTGGCCAGTCTGCAGGTGCTGTACTTTGAAGAAACCGTGGAAGAAAAGCTCTGGCAACCGACCTTTATTTGCGAGCACCCGGTGGAAATCTCACCGCTGGCGCGCGAAAGCGACCACAAGCCCGGTGTCACCGAGCGTTTTGAGCTCTACATCACCGGGCGCGAGTTTGGCAATGGCTTTTCCGAGCTGAACGACGCCGAGGAGCAAGCGGCCCGGTTTCATGCCCAGGTCGAGGCCAAGGACGGCGGCGATGACGAGGCCATGCTCTTTGACCATGACTTCGTGCGCGCGCTGGAGTACGGCATGCCGCCCACCGGCGGCTGCGGCATCGGCATCGACCGGCTGATGATGCTGCTGACCGACAGCCCCAGCATCCGCGACGTGATCTTGTTCCCCGCCCTGCGCCGCGAAGGCGGGCACTGAGCCGCATTTGAACTACCTGGGCCACTACGCACCCGAGCTGCAGGCGCGGGTGCAGGGCCTGCTCAGCCAGGGCGAGCTGGGCGCCTGGCTGCTGGCCCGCTACCCCAAGGCCCACGGCCTGCGCACTGACCGCGCGCTGTACGACTACATCCAGGGCCTGAAAACCGAGTTTTTGCGTGGCGCCGAGCCGCTGAGCCGGGCCTGCTTTGACAGCAAACTGCACACCGTGGCCCACGCCCTGGGCACCCACACCACGGTATCGCGGGTGCAGGGCTCGCGCCTCAAAGCCAAACGCGAGATCCGGGTGGCCGCGCTGTTCAAAGACACGCCGCTGCCGTTTTTGACCATGATCGCGGTGCACGAGCTGGCCCACTTCAAGGAACGCGAACACAACCGCGCCTTCTACCAGCTCTGCGCCCACATTGCAGGTGACTACCACCAGCTCGAATTTGACCTGCGGGTCTACCTGACACACCTGGAGGCCGGTGGCGCCAAGCTGTGGGTGGCACCAGGCGCGGAGGGGCGTTCAACGGACTGAGGTTTGAGGCGCTACGGCTTAGTTGATGGTCTTGAACAAGGCGCTGGGGAACGTTGTAGGTGGGCTGCTAGGGCCGCCTGGGTGCCGCCGCTCGTGTCCCCCAGACACAGGCGCCCTTCGGGCCCCCGCGTCTTCCTCCTTGACCTCGCTGCGACACCCAGGCGACCCCAGCAGCCGGCGAGGCGCTTGGTCTACCAAAGGCAGGTACAAGCCTACGACCCTCTGCAGGTGAACCCAGGCGGCGCGCACCAACCATCACGCCAGATCAGGGTGGTGGGGCGTTCGGCGCAGCGGCATCAAGGAGGAGCCCGCAGGGCGGGGGACAGCCGC
>Ga0208960_1001319_pt1 | contig 13311 bp, 11 predicted proteins | sample GreLakmeON33MSRF_FD_187703 | JGI IMG/M metagenome (GOLD analysis project Ga0208960, IMG submission 187703) | Freshwater lentic microbial communities from great Laurentian Lakes, MI, USA - Great Lakes metaG ON33MSRF (SPAdes) | ecosystem: Environmental > Aquatic > Freshwater > Lake | place: Great...
CGGGTTATTCTTTCACAGATGCCTGTAACGGCGTTAAATATCCAATCCCAGCAGATCTGCCTCGCTCTCACGGCGCACAATCACGCGGGCTTTTCCATTCTTAACTGCAATAACTGGTGGGCGCAGAACATGATTGTAGTTACTGGCCATACTGCGACCATATGCACCAGTTGCAGGGATGGCCAATAAATCTCCAGGTGCGATATCACTGGCGAGTTCAATAGAGTAGATAAGAATGTCACCAGTCTCGCAGTGCTTTCCAACTAAACGAGTAGAAAGTAATGGAGCGGTGCTCGTGCGATTAGCAAGAACTGCGGTGTAGTCAGCTTTATAGAGCGAGGGTCGAATGTTGTCGCTCATTCCGCCATCGATAGAGATGTAGCGGCGATTATCTCCATTTTCAAGGGTGACATCTTTAATGGTGCCGACCTCATAGAGAGTAAACATTGTCGGCCCAACAATGGCTCGGCCTGGTTCAATAGAAATCTTTGGAACACTCAAACTATGTACGGCGCAGTGTGTTCTTACTGCAGATGCAACTGCTTGCATCGCAACTAATGGCGCTAGCTCTTCATCACCAGGAACATAGTGGATTCCATATCCCCCACCTAGATCGAGCTCAGGTAGCTCAACCCCAAATGCATCACGATACTTAGCCAGCAGAGCAATGAGTCGCTCGGCGCTAATTTCAAAAGAGTCAGTATCTAAAATCTGCGAACCAATATGTGCATGAAAGCCCCGCAGCTCAATGGATGAATGCATGCGCACCGCTTCAATCGCCCTCCATGCCGAGCCACTTGCAATTGAGAAACCAAACTTGACGTCTTCATGGGCCGTTGCAATTGATTCGTGGGTATGGGCTTCGATACCTGGAGTTAAACGCAGTAATACTTTTTGGACTTTGCCCTGCTGAGTAGCAGCTGCGGCAACTCGATCGATTTCAAATAGCGAATCAATCACAATGGTGCCTACACCGACAGCGACAGCTTTATTTATCTCAGCTACTGATTTATTATTACCGTGGAGTTCAATCTTTGCAGGATCAACTCCACCTGCAAGTGCCACTGCAAGTTCACCGCCAGTGCAGACATCGATACCGATTCCAATATCTTTTATCCAGCGAGCTACCTCCGTGCACAGGAATGCCTTAGCCGCGTAGTACACGGTGCCGGCATTCTCGCCAAATGCGCTCTTCAGTGCATCATCCCAAGAGATTGCACGGGTGCGAAAATCTGCCTCATCCATAATAAAGGCTGGAGTTGCAAATTCTTGAGCAAGGACCGTTGCACTAATTCCAGAGATAGAAAGCTCCTTGCCCGTTAAAACATTAGAGGACCACATAACTACATCCTCTCCGGTGCACTCACGCCTAATAAAGCCAAACCATTAGCGATCACTACTTGTGTAGATGTACAGAGTAGTAGTCGGGCTATGTGCAATGGCGATGCATTTTCATCACCCATGGGTAGCACGCGGCAATCGGCATAGAAGCCGTGATATGTGCCGGCTAGATCCTCAAGGTAGCGGGCAATGCGGTGCGGTTGGCGCATTTGCGCCGCGGATGCAACTACACGAGGAAACTCTGCGAGCTTGCCCAATAGTTCATTTTCGCGATCATGTGTTAATTGGGATGGATCAAAGGCTTTTAAATCTAGCGAGATATTTAATTCGGCGGCGTTACGTAAAACGGCAGTGATACGAGCATGTGCGTACTGAACGTAATAGACCGGGTTCTCATTTGTGTTGCGTTTTAAGAGATCTATATCCATCACCATCGGTGTATCAACGGGATATCTAATCAACGTATAGCGAGCTGCATCCACTCCTACTTTTTCTACTAACTCCTCTAGTGTAATTATCGTACCGGCGCGTTTAGAGAGCTTGACCTCTTCTCCACCCTCCATAATCTTTACTAATTGGCCAATTAATATGTCAATGTTGTATTCGGGATCATCACCGGCACAGGCAGCCGTAGCTTTTAGGCGACCAATGTAGCCGTGGTGGTCTGCACCCAACATATAGATGCATATATCAAAGCCGCGTTCGCGCTTATTGATGTAGTAGGCGGTATCGGATGAGAAATATGTAAATGAGCCATCAGACTTGGTTAAGACGCGGTCCTTATCATCGCCAAAGTCAGTAGTTCGCAGCCATGTTGCACCCTCTACTTCAAAGACATGGCCCTGAGTGCGAAGTTTTTTCACACCATGTTCGACCGCGCCTTGATTATGCAAGGAGCGCTCTGAGAACCAGACATCAAAATGAGTGCCGAAGCTATCTAATACGCGCTTCTGATCTTTAAGTTGTAGCGCATATGCCGCTTCACGAAATGCTGAGTGTCGCTCTGCCTCTGGCAGCGATGTGATTGCAGGATTGCCGGCGATAACTAGTGCGGCAAGATCTGCGATGTATTCGCCCTTGTAGCCATCCTCAGGAATTGGCTTACCAAGGGCCGCGGCTTCAACGGATGTGCCAAATAGATCCATTTGATTTCCGCGATCGTTGATATAAAACTCACGGATGACATCTGCACCCGCCGCGCTAAGTACTCGACCTAATGCATCACCAACAGCGGCCCATCGCGTATGACCTAAGTGCAAAGGTCCGGTTGGATTTGCACTAATAAACTCAAGGTTGATTCGCACTCCTGCGAGCGCATTCCCGTGACCAAATTCTTTTCCGGTTTTTATAATCGTTGATACGAGTTCGGCCTGACTAGCGCGGTGTAGCGTGATATTAATAAAGCCAGGGCCTGCAATGTCTAGGGCAGAGATTGAATCGGCGCCTTTGAGTTGATCAAGAATTATCTGCGCAACTTCGCGGGGGGTTTTACCGGCCACCTTTGCTAGCTGTAGAGCAATCGATGTTGCATAGTCGCCATGCTCTCGATTCTTTGGCCGCTCAAGCGTGATGGATTCAGGGGTGGTCCCAGATAACTCACCAGTGGATATGGCTCGACTAATGGCCGCTTTGATCGCGGCTTCGAGCTGCTCTATCTGTGAAGACATCTGCCAAGGTTACTCGCACAGCCTTATCAACGTTACCTAATTCTTAGGTGATTACAGGGAGTTTCATTAAATTACATAGTTTGGCAAGTGCCGTCTTAGTACATGACCCATCCACCATCAACATTAATGACTTGACCGGTAATGAATGAAGAATCACTACTTGCAAGGAACAGAAAGGCACCAGCAAGATCAGTAGCAACGCCTCGACGTTTGAGGGATTGCTTAGGAAAGATACCTTCTGCAACTGCGCCTTGATCGGGAGACTCTTCTAACTCCTGTTCTGTCTGTATGGCACCTGGCATCACCGAGTTAACTCGAATTCCATCAACGCCAAGCTCACGCGCCAAAACCCGAGTCATCCCAATAACTGCTGATTTGGAGGTTGAATAATGAAGTTTTCCCGTCTGCCCCGTTTCAACCATGACAGATGTGACGGTAATAATTGATCCTTGGGTCTTTTTAAGATCTTCATATGCAGCTTTTGCTAATAACCATGTCGCACGTACATTGACGTTTTGTACCAAGTCCCACTCATCTGTCGAGATTTCATTCCACTTGGTAGCCGAAGAGGCGGCAGCATTAGCGACAATAATGGAGATATCTCCGAGAGCTTTCCTTGTTTCATCAACAAGGAGTTGTGGAGAATATACATCGGCGAGATCTCCAGAAATCGCAACTGCCTTGCCACCTTTGCTGTTGATCTCCTCAACAAGTGCATCTGCAAGTTTTTTCATTCTTACATTAGGTTCGTGGGCTATGGCAACGGCAGCGCCATTAGCGCTATAGAGTCGCGCAACTGCGGCACCGATGCCGCGTGATCCACCTGTAATTAGTGCTACTTGTCCAGCAAGCCGCGCCTGTGTCATTGCAGTTCCTCCAATAAACCTCGAGAGTAACTATTGCATAAACTTCTCTATTAAATCTCTGCTAGACCTAATCCACGCAGGTCAGCAAAGCGGTCTTCTGCCTCGGCCTCCTCCATGCGCCAAATAACACGTAAGCCTTGAAGGCTACCTGCCGCATCAGTTAATGGCGTTGCTCCAGTTTTGATGCACTCTAAAAAGTGAGCAAGTTCGCCTTGTAAGTGTTTTGAAGCAGATTGCGATTGCATCACAATTTCTGCATCCTTAAGCGAAGGAGAGAGCGTTCCAGCAAGTCCGCCTTTAGGAGTTCGACCTTTAAAGCCGTGGTGGGCATAGAGAATTCCATGAGTGATATCAGCCTCAAGCATTCCGTGCTCTGCTTGAACATGAATGCTGTAACCATGTCGTGTGGCACGCGCTCCCCATGTCCCGAAGTGATGTCCCATCGCACCGGATTCAAAAACAATAACTGCATCACTGGTACCTTCTTTTTCCATCCACGGAGTACCAAGCCGAGTACCCAAGTGAACTCCCTTAATCGGATTCCCAAGAAACCAGAGCAACAGGTCTATGTAATGGCATCCGTGGCTAAAGAATTGACCTCCGCCAAGTTGATCTGCGGAGCGAATCCAATGTCCTGGTGGAGGTTCGGTGTGTTGTTCGGTATAAATGCCCACATGAAAGACTTCACCCAAATATTTTGCATCGATAAGCTCTTTAAGTTTTACAACCAAGGGTTGAAAGCGCATGGGATAGGCAGTCATAAGGGTCTTACCAGTTGCCTTGGCTGTCTCGATTAGATCTAAACACTCTGCCTCTGAGATAGCCAGTGGTTTTTCCATTAAAACATGCTTTCCAGCCTTTAGCGATGTCACACCCATCTCGTGATGCAGATTGTGAGGGGTCACAACCAATACTGCATCTACATGTGGGAATAGGTCTCTGTAGTCTTGAACAGCATGATCTGCACCCAAGTTGGCTGCAGCATGTTGCGCCCTAGAAGTATCGATATCAGCTGTGCCGGTGATTACAACGCGATCGGCAAGAGCATCAAAAGTTTCTTGATGCGCACCTTCCATATCACCACAGCCGATGATTCCTAATCTGATTTTGCTCATAAAGCTCTTACCAAATTGTTGTTCCGCCATCGACCACAATTGCTTGACCGGTCACAAACGAGGAGGCAGGTGAGGTTAAGAATAAGAGTGCTGTTCGGAGCTCACCTGGTTGCCCAATACGGCGCATTGGAATAGCCCCTGAAACGGCATCAAGTATTGGTCCTGGTCCAAAAGCGATGCTATTGGCTGGACTGAAAAATGGTCCAGGACAAATTGCATTCACCGTCACGCCATGTTCGCCACCGGTTGCAGCTAAGAATTTTGTAAGGCCCAGCAATGCATGCTTGCTTGCGTAATATGATGGCATATCGTTACCGAGCCCTGGCAAGAGTCTTGGATCGCCAACTTGGATTCCGCAAATTGATGAAATGTTGACAACCCTGCCCCAGCCTCGCTCCATCATTCCGGGCATAAATTTTTGAGCAAGCCAATGTGGAGATTCAAGATTGAGTACCATGATTCGACGCCAGTCCTCAGACTGCTCTTCAGCCCAAGGTTGTCTGTGAGATAGGCCAGCGCTGTTAACTAGGATGTCAATATCGCCAATCTCTTTTACCAAGCGATTAACATCTTTTAAATCTGTCACATCGCATGCAATTGCCGAAAGAAGTGGATATTTTTTAGAGCGCTCCTTCACCACTGAATCGATAAACTCTTTGCGCCGACTGCTAATGACAACGCTTGCTCCTGCATCAAGTAGGGCCTCGGTAAATTCAATTCCGAGACCATCGCCTCCGCCAGTAACTAATGCCTTACGGCCCGTTAAATCAAAATCTGGAAGATTTACCATTGTGACTCCCCCTGAGAAAACTCTTATAAATGCTTGACTTTCTATTCTCATTAAAACATCCTGTAGCCACGATGGCAACACATTTCCAATTAACTATTAGCCATTATTGAAGAGGAGATTCCGCATGTTGAAATCTTTATCCCTAGCGGGTTCACGAGCACTTGTCACAGGTTCTGGCTCTGGAATCGGGCGACAAATTGCCCTTGGCTTTGCCGAAGCTGGCGCAGATCTCATTTTGGTCGGACGACGCTTAGATGCACTTGAGCGAACGGCTGCCCTCATCAAGTCAGAGCATAAGAAAGACTCTGTGTTGATTGCCGCAGATATCACCACCGAAGAAGGCATCGCTAAAATTGCAAAAGATGCCGGACGAGTCGATGTGCTGTGCAATAACGCCGGAGCCTCAGATTATGGTCCTTGGCAAAGTATCTCCATGGAGAAGTGGCGAAATACGTTTGCCGTAAACGTCGATGCGCCCTTTCGTCTCTGCCAAGTTTTCGCGCCATTGATGATGGAGCGAGGATTTGGACGCATTATTAATATCGGATCGGTATATGGGGGCATGGGTGGAAATCCTGCCCTTTATCCAGGAATGGATTGGGATATTGCCCCATACTTTGCCAGCAAGCACGCCGTCCACGGAATTACCCACTATCTAGCTCCTAGGCTTGCACTCCATGGCACCACCATCAACACACTCTCACCGGGTGGATTCGCAGGATCTGAGATGAATGAAAAGGCTGGGGCAGGAAGCCAGGAGATGCTCAACGCCTTCTATGACGCAGTCCCCATGCGCCGCTTAGGTGGTCCTGATGATATTTCGGCTGCGGCCGTCTTTCTGGCCTCAATCGGATCTAAATATATGACGGGTCAAAACCTCACCATTGATGGGGGTTGGAGCATCTGGTGAGTTTTCGCATTGCGGAAATCTTTATCAAAAAGTAATCGAATATTCCTTGCTCCACGGCCCCAGCCATGATGAGGTGCAGTATCCATAGATCAATTTCTCATGGACATACAAGGGGGAAGTAAATGAAAAGAAGTAACACCCGCCGCGTAGGAATACTTGCAGCGATCGGTTTGGCCACAAGCCTTGCCGTCACTGCAGTTCCAGCTCAGGCAGCAGATGTAACTCTCAAGTTGGTTATGGCTTCATATACAGATGACATGTCGCCGTATTACATTGATCTGATCAAGCGCTTTGAGGCAGTTAATCCTGGTATCAAAGTTGATCTCGATGTAGTTGCTTGGCCAGAAATTGGCACAAAGGTAAAGACTCTGATTGCATCAGGGCAATCACCAGATATCGTTAATAATGACGAGTTCTCAGCTGAAGCTGCTGCAGGACTTCTCTATAAGGCAACGGAAATTGTTAGCGCAGCAACACTTGCTGACATCATCCCTGCTTTCATGAAAAACTCTGAGTACAACGGGGTTGCAATGGCAGTTCCAGATCTTGCATCTGCTCGCGCATTCTTCTATAACAAGGACATCCTCAAGGGTGCAGGAGTTAAGAAGGCTCCAACAACATGGGCAGAACTGCTCGATGCTTCTAAGAAGATCAAGGCAAAGTACCCATCTGTTTATCCAGTAGGTCTTCCGCTTGGACCTGAAGAGGCAATGGCAGAGCTCACAGTATGGGGCGGCGGAAATGGTGGACGTCTGTATGACACTAAGACAAAGAAATACACCATTAACTCACCACAATACTTAGGTGCACTTAATTTCCTTAAGAAGTTAGTTGACAGCAAGTACACACAGCCAAACCCAGGAACATGTAACCGTACTGACTGCGCATGGACGCTCTTTGCTAAGGGCAAGATTGCAATGGTTAACGGTGGAGTATTCCTACCTGACTGGTTGAGTAAGAATGGTGGTTCTGCAATCAATTGGGGTGCAGGAGCATTCCCACATGCACCAGGACAATCTGACATCACTCTTGGAGTTCAGGATTACTTCAAGGGTTACAAGGCAAATGGTCGCTCAGCAGAGATCAAGAAGTTCTTGGACTTCCTATTTATAGCTGAGAACTACGCAGGATTCCTCAAGGCAGCTGGCGGATTTATTCCGGCTACAAAGTCTGCTGGAGCAATCGCTGCTAAGGATAAGATCATTGGGCCATACATTGCTCTGCTTCCTAAAGCAATCTTCTACCCAGGAACTGTCGGTTCATGGTCAATATGTAAGACAGCAATAATCGCTCCGATGGCAACTGCCGTTAAGAACCCAGCGAAGACGCTGAAAGACATCCAAAAGAAGTGTGATGCGGCAAACGCCTAACACATCTTCATAATTTGTCGTCGCTTTTGGCGATAAATAGTTTGAGAAGAGGGGAGGCTTGGAGGTGCAGATAATGCGCCTCCAATCCTCCTCTTCTTAAAAGCGTAACCAGAATAAATATGCTGAATCTAAAATGTATAACTGTAAGATTAGAATTACTGGGCGCAATCCACTAAGAAATAGTGAGTAGTTCTAGGAGGAATCTTTTGAGCAAGAGAATCGGAGCAAACGATTCACCTTTGCAAGCTCTTCCATGGCTTGGAACGGCGCTCTTTCTCATTGTTGGCTTTGTTTTATGGCCGACTGTTGAACTTTTACTTATGTCTTTTCGGCGCGTAGATATTTCAGGACTCCTTAAAGGCTGGGCCGGTTTAGAAAACTACCGATCACTTCTTGATAACAGCGACATCAAGGGGACAATTACCAGAACAGCTATTTGGCTGGTCGTTGTCGTTGCAGTCACAATGGCCCTGTCACTTCCCTTAGCTCAGTTGCTTAACGCTAAATTTATTGGACAGAAGTTTCTTCGTTACAGCGTCATAGTGCCTTGGGCAGCATCGCTTGTAATTACGGCAACATCTTGGAAATGGATCCTTAATGCTTTTTATGGGGTTTTTAATCTAGTACTTCAAGATTTGCATATTATTGACGAGCCTATTGACTTACTGGGTGATGCAAAATCAGGGTTTATAGTTTTATTAGTAGTTGGCATCGCAGTCTCTTTACCTTTTACAACCTATGTTCTCCTTGCTGGCTTGCAATCCATCCCGCATGACATCATGGAAGCCGCTCGTGTTGATGGAGCCGGAGCCTGGAAAGGCTATTGGACGATTGTATTTCCTCTTCTTCGTCCCGCCTTCCTTGTTGCCACCGTCATCAACTCTGTCTATGTATTCAATTCATTCCCCATCATCTGGGTTATGACACAAGGCGGGCCCGGTTACGAAACCGATAACACAACTACCTTTGCATACAAAGTGGCGTTCCGCGACCAAGACATTGGGCAATCGGCATCATTGGCGGTTGGAAACTTTATGGTCATTCTTGTTCTGGTTATGATTTTCCTTAAACTCTCAAAATGGCGAGAAATGGATAAGAAGTGAACCCTAAATCTAAATATAAGCTGCAATCTCGTTCTAAAGGGCTAGCGCTTTCTATCACTGGTTTAATCGTTTCATTCCTCTTTCTCTTTCCATACCTGTCAATGTTCTCGAGCGCATTGAAGCCAAACTCCAGTAACACAGAAATCCCACCTACTTACTTACCTACAGAATACGAATGGGATAATTTCATCAAGGTATTCCAAGAGTTGCCTTTTGGAATGTATCTCCGAAATACGATTATTATCTCACTCTGCACAATGATTCTTGGTTTACTTGCCAGCCTACCTGCTGGCTACTACATCGCTCGCAATAAGTTCCGTGGACGTACAGCATTCTTGTTATTGGTGCTTGTCACACAAATGTTTTCGCCAACAACTTTGCTTATTGGTATTTATCGAGAGATGTCGATTTTGCATTTAATTAACACTTACCTTGGTTTAATTCTCATAAATGCCTCCTTCAATATGGCCTTTTCTGTGTGGATTCTCTCTAGTTTCTTTCAATCAATTCCTGTTGAGATTGAAGAGGCAGCATTTATTGATGGAGCAAGTCGCTTTCAGACTTTTAGAATGATTAGCCTGCCACTGGCCCTGCCAGGAATCGTCACAACGGCTATCTTTACTTTCATCGCTGCTTGGAATGAATTTGTTGTCGCATATACGTTAGCTAGTTCTCCCAGCAAACAGCCCTTTTCGGTTGGCCTTTCACTGCTAACTGGACTCTATGAAGTCAAATGGAATTACCTCTTTGCCGGATCTCTCATCGCAATTATTCCCGTGGTCATTCTCTTTATCTCCATCGAAAAGTATTTGGTAAGCGGGCTTACCGCTGGAAGCGTGAAGTGAGATCCTCCCGGTCTCACGCCTTTGCTTTTCCTTACACATTTTTTCGGGAAAGCGCGAATAAAGTTATCCCGCAGTTGCAGGGGTTTGGTTTTACAGGTATTAACCTTGCACTCAATTACCACGCCAGTCGTGACTTTCTTTTGCGCCAAGGTCCACAACTTGAATATCTTTCGGATGGTTTCCACTACTACAAACCTGATCTAGCAAAATATGAATCTGGGGCTTTGCTACCGCACGAAAGTGATCATCTTCTTGATAATGCGATGCTAGATTCAGTAATCTCTTCTGCACAGGCGGCTAGCTTCACAGTCAACGCTTGGGCCGTATTTCTGCATAACTCAGCCCTTGGTATGCGACACCCTGAAACCACCGTGACAAATGTTTATGGCAATCATTTTCTTTCAGAGCTTTGTCCTTCAAATCCTGCAGTTGCTGGCTACGTTCGCGGACTCTGCGCTGATCTATGTTCGCGTGGGATTTCATCCTTAATGATTGAATCTCTTCACTTTCATGGCGCACGGCACGGGGAGCATCATGAGCGCTTCTTTATGGAGCTCAGCCCCATAACAGAGTTCCTTTTTTCACTCTGCTTTTGTCCATCTTGTTGTGAGCGCTTCGCCAAGCGTGGTGGCGATCCTGAGGCCCTTAAATTAAAGGTTATTTCAACTTTGCAACCTTTTCTTGATGATAGTGATCCCTGGCTGGGCATACCCATCACCCAGGAATTTCTAGCTAAGGCAATTGGACCAGAGATTCTCGATTACTTGCGCACCCGAGAGGAGACGGTTACATCTCTCTATCGTGATGTAACGAAAATTGCTCATAATCTGCAGGTCACTACATCTCTTGTAGATCAATCTCCATTACTTGATCTACAAGAGAGCTCTCCATTAGATCTGAGTTGGCTTGTTGGAATAAATCCGCAACACGTCATAGAGCACATAGATTTTTATGAGCCGCTCATTTATCGAAATAATTTGAATGAAGCCAAGAGCGTTGCCCGAAGCTACTCCGAATTTGCCCCTGGCAAAGTAGTTGGAATCCTAAGGCCTACGTACCCAGATAACGACAGTGCCGAAAACCTGAAAGAGAAGGTAGCGGCTTTGAGAGAGTGCGGGATTTCTGATATCGATTTCTATTTACTCGATGCTATGCGACCCCGAGACCTACAGTGGATTAAGAGCTCCTTATGATTCCACAATGCGAAAAGATACGACTAGAAACAGCAAACTAGTGACAAGATAACTTCTCGGTGTGCACTAACTTAGCAAAAACTATCCCTGCTCACCTCTAATGTTGAGTAAGTCCAAAAACGATTAGGAGTCATTACATGTTTCGAATTGCAATCGCAGGATTTCAACATGAGTCAAACTCCTTTTCCAAAATTCCTGCATCTTTAGATCGATGGAAAGCAGCTGGAATTATATTTGGACAAGAGATCGTTGATGAATACGAAACCTCCACTGCCACGATCGCTGGAATGCTTGCGCGGTTGAAGAAGGAATCTGATATTGAAATACATCCTCTAGTTTTCACTCGCATGATGCCGATGGGACCAATGACGGCGGAAGCCACAGAGCACATAATGGATTTAATGCTTAAGGAAATTGGTGACAACGGTCCTTGGGATGCGGTTTTATTGCCACTTCATGGAGCCGCCGTTTCTGACAAATATCTAGATGCTGACGGGGAAATCTCCGAAAAAGTGCGAAAGCTTGTTGGAAAGAATGTCATCATTGGTACTGCTTTGGATATGCACGCTAACGTCTCACAAAAACTCGTCGCCAATGCCGATATCGTGACTATCTACCAAACGAACCCCCACTTAGATACTTTTGAGCAGGCCTTTCTCTGCACAGATCTAGTTATCAAAACCCTTCGAAAAGAAATCCGCCCAGTTCATTGCCTACAGATGCCACCACTCATCGTGAATATCCTCCAGCAGGGCACAAGTGATGAACCGATGGCTGGGTTATTGCGATTTGCAGATGGGGTTCGACACCGCCCAGGAGTTTTATCGGTCAATATTGCAGAGGGGTATCCATATGCCGATGTACCACAGATGGGTATGTCATTTTTGGTAACAACTGAGAATGACCCTGCCCTAGCGCAAAAGTATTCAAAAGAGATTGCAGATTTTGCGTGGAGCTTGCGCGCACAACTCAACGGGCACGGTACTCCCATAAAGTCAGCCCTTGAGGAGGCAAAGAGAGCAACTTCTTGGCCTGTAGTTCTCTTTGATGTTGGCGATAACGTCGGTGCTGGTACACCAGGAGATTCAACATTTGTATTGCATGCAGCTGCAGAAATGGGTGTATCAGGAATTATGCAAGCGCTGGCCGATCCTGATGTTGTTAAGAAATGTATCGCCCTTGGCGTCGGTGCTCACGCAGATTTTCTCACCGGTGGAAAAGCCGATGATATGCATGGTGCCCCAATTCAAATCAAAGGCACAATTACGGCAATCACTGATGGAAAATATTCCGAACCCAAACCAAGCCATGGTGGTTTTCGTTTCTATAACGATGGTCCTAGTGTGGCAATTGCAACTGATTCTGGAAACAAGATTCTCATAACATCTCAATCTGCAATGTCGAGTTCTCTTGAGCAATTTAGGTCAGCTGGCATAGAGCCATTGGATCAAAAGATTATTGTCGCTAAAGGAACTCACTCCCCAAGGCCTGCCTATGAACCCATAGCCAAAAAAATGTTCTGGCTTGCAAGTCCTGGCGCATCAACGGCAGATCTGACTAATTTCACATACAAAAATCGGCGAGTGCCGATGTATCCACTAGAGCCTGAAACTACTTGGTCGTAAGGCTTTTAGCTCTCAATACCTTTCCGGGTAATACTTTATTTTGCTGGCCATCTTCAATAACAATTTCTCCATTGACAATGACACATGTGATACCGAGTGGTGCTTGTGCAGGCTCTATAAAACTCGCCATATCTTTGACTGTTGCAGGATCAAAAATGACGATATCGGCGGCTTTGCCAACTTCAATCGTTCCACGATCATGAATCCTAAAATGCTGGGCTGCCTTACCAGTCATCTTAAAAATCGCCCTTTCCAATGGCATATCGCCTAGCTCGCGACACAGGCGGCCCAGGGCTCTAACGCTTGCACCAAAGGAGCGCGGGTGTGGAAGACGTCCCTTCTGATCAAAAGGGACGGCAGAACCGTCAGAGCAAATCATTGAGTGATCAGAGCCAGCAAAGGTGCGCATGTCCTCTTCGGTGCGATAGAAAAGTACAACCATCACAGCATTGCCACCAATTTTGCATAACTCCAGAACAAGTAACT
>Ga0208960_1001321_pt1 | contig 13303 bp, 10 predicted proteins | sample GreLakmeON33MSRF_FD_187703 | JGI IMG/M metagenome (GOLD analysis project Ga0208960, IMG submission 187703) | Freshwater lentic microbial communities from great Laurentian Lakes, MI, USA - Great Lakes metaG ON33MSRF (SPAdes) | ecosystem: Environmental > Aquatic > Freshwater > Lake | place: Great...
TTATAACCGATAAATATAAATCAACAGAAATTCTTTATCCTTCTAATACCAGTTCAATTTCTAAAGCCCTTATCAATAGCTCAAATGGAATGAAAGGCGATTTATTAGAATTTGGTGAAGAAGAAAAGACCGAACAATTGCTGCAGGTTTTGTCTTCTGATGTGATAAGAAACGAAGTGATTAAAAGGTATAACTTAATGCAGCATTATGAAATAGATACCACTTCTGAAACCAAATACACGCAGCTTATAGATAAGTTTGAGAGTAATATCAAATTCAGAAGAAATGAATACATGGCAGTAGAAATTATTGTATTGGATGAAAATCCAGATTCTGCAGCCAAATATGCCAACGGTATAGCTGAGATTTTAGATGCGCGAATGAATACCATTCAAAAAGAAAGAGCTTACAAAGCTTTCGAAATCATGGAACGCACTTACAACAGCTATACAGCCTACGTTAAAGGTTTAGAAGATTCTTTGCGTTTCATTATGAGTTTGGGTGTGCACGATTTCGAAAAGCAATCAGAAGTGTTAACGCAGGCTTATGCCGAAGCTGTTTCTAGAAACAACAAAGTGGCCATCGATGCCATCAACGAAAAATTAGCGGTTATCTCTACATATGGTGCGCAACAATACAACCTCAAAGAAAAATTAAAAAATGCTGCAGAGGAATTCGGCCTCCTACATGGGAAATATGAAGAAGCCAAAATGGATGCCAACGAGAAAATAACCAACTTTTTTGTTGTAAATCACGCTACCCCAGCAGAAAAGAAAAGCTACCCCGTTCGCTCTCTCATCGTATTGATAACAGCAGTATCTACTTTCATTTTTTCATTGTTGTTTTTACTCGTTTATGAAAAAGTAAAACAGCTCAAAACCGCACTAAAATAAACTCTATGGAAAACATCTTTGACTTCAAAAAGTTCTTTGCAATACTCAACAAATGGAAAAAACAATTGATTTTTGTTTTTGTTGGCTCGGTAGTGTTATCAGCTCTATTTTCGTCTCCACTTCTTATTAAACCTAAATTTAAATCTACTGCTGTGCTTTATCCAGTAAACACTAAGCCTTACGGCACAGAAACTCTGGTAGAACAAATGCTGCAAGTGCTAGAAGCAAACGAAATTAGAGACCAAATCATAAAAAAATATGATTTATTAAAACACTACGATATCGACTCTGTATCTAACCAACAATTCTACTCTGATGTAGTTTTAGAGTTTGCAGAAAATATTTCATTTACCAAAACGAAATACGAATCGGTAGCGCTTGAAGTTCAAGATGCCGACCCAGAAATGGCGCTTCAAATGACCCATAGTATCATAAAAATTTACAACCAAAAAGTGAGAGATATCAATAATTCCTCTTTAATTGAAGTAGCAAAAACACTTAAAGAAAGAATGGCTGTTAAATCGGTAGAATTGGATTCTTTAGAATCTAAAATGAGGAAAATTCGTGTCGACTATGGTATCTTAGATTATGAAAACCAAATTCGCTATTTAGGTGAAAACAAAAAAGTAACTACCGAATTAAACAATCCTGGTACCGACGGCCCCTCTACTTCACTCATCAAAAACCTGCGAGAGCAAGGTGGGGCCTTTATCAAATTAAGAAATGACATTGAGCAAGCACGATCTGTTTACAATTCTTCAAAATTCGAGTACGAAAGTGCCATGAAAGAATTAAGCAGAGATTTAAATTATACGCAGCTCATCGTAAAGCCATTTAAAGCCGACAGCAAATGCTATCCTGTGAGATGGCTCATTGTGGTAATAAGCGTTTTCGCCTCCATGACCTTAGCATTAATACTTATTTCTTTTTTCGAACAAACCAGCTTACAGAATAAGAATGCCTAATCTCTCTAAATCTTCTTGGCTGTATATTTTTTGCGGACTCTTCTTAACAATAGCCTGCGCGGGTATTTTCATGGAGAGATTTGAAGTTTTATTGCTCCCCTTCATCTTGCTTTTGATATACCTAGCCGTTTTTCATTTAAATGTTCTTTATTTAACTTTAATTGCACTCACACCCTTATCTGTAAACGTTGCCGACATTGGCATGGGGGTAGGCTTATCTATACCAACCGACCCTATATTAGTGGGCTTGCTGCTATTCGTTATTTTTAAAACCATTTATGAAAAGGGCTTCGACAAACAAGTGTTACTGCACCCCATTTCTATATTGCTTATTATTCAATTGGGCTGGACGCTCATTTGTTCTTTCACTTCATCTTTACCACTCATCTCTATTAAGTATTTTTGCTCTCAATTGTGGTTCATTGCCACTTTCTATTTTGTAGCCACCCAAGTATTTAAAAAACTAAACAATGTACCCAAACTATTTTGGTTATACATTATCCCTTTTTGTGCAGTAATAGCTTATACTTTAACCTTGCACTCTCAGCATGGTTTCGACCAAAAGTCGGGCAACTGGGTAATGAATCCTTTCTACAGCGATCACACTTCTTATGGCGCTGCCCTCGCTTTTTTCTTTCCTTTTCTTATCGGTATTACCTTCGCTAAAAAATACAAAGGAACAGTAATACAGCCTTTTATTCTATTCATACTTTTCTACTTCTGCATTGCCTTAATATTCTCATACACACGCGCTGCTTGGTTAAGTTTGGCTGGAGGATTGGTGGTGTTTCTTATCTTGAAACTGAAGATAAAATGGCAGATAATTACTGTGGTATTTTTATCGCTTTTAGTCACCACTAAAATAATGGAAGACGACATTAGAGATTACTTTATGAAAAATAAAGTGGCTTCTTCTACCGATATAGATAAACATATTAAATCAATGTCGAATGTATCTTCTGATGCATCAAACAAAGAGAGAATCAACCGCTGGAAATCGGGCTACGAAATGTTTAAAGAAAGACCTATTTTTGGTTGGGGACCCGGCACTTATTCTTTTAACTACGCGGGTTTTCAAATGAGCAGCGACAAAACGATTATCAGTACCAATGGTGGTGATATGGGAAATGCCCATAGCGAATACATCGGTCCGCTTTCTGAAGGCGGTCTGCCAGCCTTCATCATCGTATTAATCTTATTCAGCACCATTTTTACAACAGGAGTAAGGGTGTACAAAAAATCTACAACTTGGCACTTTCGCTTTTATTCAATGACTTGCCTTATTGGCTTAATCACCTATATCATTCATGGCTTCTTAAACAACTTCTTAGATACAGATAAAATAGCTGCTCCCTTCTATGGAATGACGGCTATTTTAGTGGTGATGGATTTGTATCAAAAAAGGAAATATCCGAAGGAAAAGCTGGATGAGCAGCTATTAATCATCGAGAAATAATAAACTTCATACGCAGTAGATTTTTGTGAAACCACATCAACTAACGAAGGAAGCAATGGTATTAATCTCTTTGTGAAATTTAAGTGTAGGACAATAGTTCCTTCGGAGTACCTCAGGATGACATTACTGATGCGTAGTTTGAAAACCATTATTTATAAAGCACTTCACGAAATAGGTCACTAACTGTCATCCTGAGGTACTCCGAAGGAACTATTATCCTAATTATAAAATGAGCTTGCTTCAGTTTTGGGTTCAAAATTTTCGCTAATAACTAGGAATAGACTTTTATTAATTTAATGTATGGTATTATTAGATGGACAAATGGCACTAACAAGATATTTTGAGGGTGTGCATTTTATTTTTTGTTTATTCGGACTTCTTTCGAGCTCATACTTTGTTTATTTTTTTCAGAATAGATTTCGAATAGATAAGAAAAGTAGAGTTCTTATCTATTTATTTCTAATTATACTTTGGATAATCATTTGGGTGCTTACAAAGGATAATATAGGTTTAAGTGAAGGATAGTGGAAGAAATTACTAGCTACAACGCATATGTTTTTCTATACTGACAGAGAAAAGAATTAAGCGACTAAAAAAACTTGCAACTCAACAGCGCAATATCATCGGCGTAGCTGGTTCTGCCCTTGTAAATCTTTAAATCATTCAACACGCTAGTATTGATTTCACTTGGTGTTTTTGTTCGGTTTTGCCCCAACGATTCTTGTAATCCTTCCATGCCATATTCCTTGTTCTGTTCGTTCTCTGTTTCAACCAAACCATCGGTATAGCAAAACAAAGATGAACCTGCAGGAATGGTAATTCTTCCTTCTGTGATTAATGGAATTTCATCTAGCATACCTAAACCCGGACAACCCGCATTTAGTAAAGAAATATCTTCAGAAATAAGGAACGGCGGGTTATGACCAGCGTTCACATAGATCATCTCTCGTGTTTTGATATTGTATTTAGCAACAAACAATGTGATAAATTTTTCACCTTTTGCGCTTTCTAAAACCTTTCTATTTAAGACTTCAATTAAGTGGGCAAGTGTTGCTGAGTAATGCACCAAAGCGCGCAAATTTGCCTGAAAATTCGACATCAACATAGCCGCCGAAACGCCTTTACCCGATACATCGGCTATACAAAAACAAACTTCGTCTTCACCCAGTTCTATGAAATCGTAATAGTCGCCACCTACTTGCTGATGCGATTGATAAAATACTGCTATATCTAAATTGTTGTTGCTAGGCAATGAGGTTGGCAAAAGCATCGCTTGCATCTCTGAAGCAAGCTCTAACTCTTTCTTCATACCTTCTTGACGCAACGACTCGTTCACCAAATTTTTGTTTTCAATCGCTACCGCAATAATATTGGTTAAGGTTTGAACAAAAGGTAAATGTTTGATAATCGGACTCACCATCAACGCCTCCTCCATTACATCGCCAATAAGCAAATATGCCAGCGGTTTTGTTTTGTGGTAAACAGGCACCACAACATCAAATTCTTTAAACGGTCCCTCTAACTTAGAATTCACCTCGGTGATTTCAGTGATAGGTAATAAATCTCTTCTAACGTCAATATCTACATCGCTATCTGTCCCAAACTTCAAAGCCATATCCCACTCACCTTCATTCAAGAACAAGCACAACTTACCAATGTTCAATTGCTCTCGCAAAACGAATTCATAAATGGCAAATAATTTCGATTTGGATAGATTGCTGTTAATGGCAGTGGTAATTTCCAACAAAGCACCTAGCTTCTGGTCGCGAACCAAAATCTTTGCATCTGCACGATTTATTGATCTTATTGCCATATTCTTATTTCAATTTTTCCATTATCGCGGGTAACTGCTTTATCATAGCCAACTCTCTCCACTTCGATCTGGCATCTTCTGCCGGACTCCCGAAATAAGTTTTATTTGCTTCTAATGATTTAAATACGGCTGATTTGCCCAACACCACCACATTATCGCCTATTTCGATACCGCTCGTCACCCCTACCTGCCCCCACAAAGTCACATTCTTTCCAATTGTAACGCAACCCGCAATGCCAACTTGCGCTGCGAAAAGACACATTTCGCCAATAATTACGTCGTGTCCGATTTGCACCTGGTTGTCGATTTTAGTTTCTCTCCCAATCTTCGTCAACCCCGAAACTCCTTTATCTATAGCACATCCAGCGCCTATCTCCACGTTATCTTCAATCAAAACAGAACCAGTAGACCACAATTTCTCTCGCGATGTTCCTCTATTTTTAAAATAAAATGCATCGCTGCCAATAGTCGTATTCGATTGAATAACCACATTGTCGCCAATCACTACATCATCGTAAATTGAAACATTGGCGTGAATCAAGCAATTCTTCCCAATTTTAACATTGTTGCCCAAAAAAACATTAGGCTGAATCACTGTGCCTTCGCCAATTTGCGCTGAATCGGCAACAGCTTTCGATGCCATTAAAAAAGGCACATATTTTTTTCCCAGTTTGTTGAAATCGGCAAAAGGATCTTCGCTAATCAACAAACCTTTGCCTTGCGGACAAGCAACTTCTTTGTTAATGATGATGACTGTTGCGGCAGAATTAAGGCATTTGTTGTAATACTTAGGATGATCTACAAAACAAATATCGCCCTCTTCTACTTGATGTATTTCGTTGATTCCCTTTACCAATAACGCAGAATCGCCGATAAACTTAATAGAAAGTAAATCGGCGACTTCGCTTAATGTTATGGGTGAAGAAAACTTCATAAACTATTACACTCTCTCACTGTATTCTCCAGTACCAGTGTTTACTTTAATTTTATCTCCAGTGTTGATGAACAACGGAACACGAATCTCAGCACCTGTATCAATAGTAGCTGGTTTCAACGTGTTGGTTGCTGTATTTCCTCTGATACCTGGCTCAGTGTATGTAATTTCAGCTTCGATATACACCGGAACTTCAGCAGATAAGAACTCTTCTGTTTCTGCGTGCACAGTAGCTTCCAACTCCATTCCTTCTCTCAAATATTTCGGATGATCGATTAAGGTCTCAGGAATCACCACCTGCTCGAAAGATTGAGTGTGCATGATGTTGTAGCCCATATCGTCTTTGTACAAAAATTGGTACGGCCGTCTTTCAATTCTTACAATATCAATTTTAACTCCCGAAGTGAAAGTGTTGTCTATAATTCTGCCGTTTTCTAAGTTTCTTAATTTGGTACGAACGAAAGCCGGACCTTTACCCGGTTTCACGTGTTGAAACTCTACAATTTGCATTAGTTTCCCGTTGAACTGGATACACATGCCATTTTTAAAATCTGAAGTATCTGCCATAAATTTTTGAATTTGCACGAAAATACGAAAAAAATCTAAACGCTCCTCCCCTTCCAAACGGGCTTTATAAACAATGACAGGAGCGCTGTACCCAAAATATAAAAAGGATAAAGCAAAGCCACAGGAATCAAATACTTGATTAAGTAAATCTGATTGGTTCGCAGCAAAACAGGCAAGGTTAAAATAGTATCAGCCGCCAATTTCAAAAAGAACATGGCAAAAACAAAGGGAATCATGTGTGGCTTAAAAACAGCCAAAATAATCAGCAGAGCTATTAAAATATTAAAGCTACCCAACAATATAGTAGTGAATTTTCCAGCAGACGAATAAGCCTTTGATTTTGCCGCCCAACGTGCTCTTTGGTGAAATAAAGCACTTAAACTTTGCACTCCTTGTGTGGCTACTATCGATTCTTCTTCGTTGTTGAATCCTATTCTGTTAGCACCAAATTTTTTCGCTATTTTTTGCACTAAAAATACATCGTCGCCCGATGCATAGCCATCGCCTTCGTAGCCCTTCACTTCAACAAATGCCTCTTTGGTGAACATCAAATTGGTGCCATTGGCTAACAATGGTTTTTTGTTGTTTATTCCTCCTGCGGCAATGCCCATTAAGGAGCACATCTCCACGTTTAAAAAAGCATTTAAAAATCCTTCTTCTTTTTTGAAAACCACCAAACCTCCCACAGCTAAGTAATTTCCTGTTTGCATGGTCTTTACCATGGTAATTAACCATTTCGAATTCACTATACTATCAGCATCGAGAGTTAAAATGGCAGAGAATTTCGCTGAAGATATCGCTTTTGTAATCGCTGCTTTTTTGCCGAATTCTTGGTCTCCTAATTCAAGAAATTTTCCTCCCGCAGATCTCGCAGATTCCGCAGAGGAATCGGTGCTATGATCGTTTACAAATATGATTTCGAATAAATCTTTTGGGTAATCCAATTTCTTTAATGAAGCAATACATGCTGGTAAATTTTTCTCCTCATTTCTAAAAGGCACAACAATGGAAACTCCTATTCCTTCCTCACTTCCACTCTCACTCTTCCCCAATCCCACTCGCACTCTTCCTTTGCTCCATCCTTGCCAGTACAACAGCAAAACAGTAACGTAAGCAAAAGCCCAAATAAATATAATGGCAAAAAAAGGTGTCATTCTTCTTTAAATATTTTTACACCGTACATGAATATCGCGCCAATTATGGCTGGTAACGCTAAGTTAATCAACCAAATTAAAGTGGAAGCCAACCATATTTCGGTAGCTAAATTTTCATGCGCTAAATTATGAGAACCTAGCAACGCGGCAGTTAAACTCAAACAAATCGCGGTTCTTGTAAAACCCAATTCCATCAATGCCGATATTGATAAAAAAGACAATCCAAGAAAAGTAACCGCCACGATAGCCATGCCTTCCCAAAAAGGAAGGGCTACGTCAAAAATTTGTAAGGCCCAATAAAACTGCAAAGAGAAAACCGAATATCTTAACAACGACACCAATATACCTTGGGTAAGTAATTGTGGTAAATTGAAATCGGCTAGCACATTAAAATAGTTTTTCCATTTCTCAGGCAGCGGCGTTTTTTTTACCAAGAATAAAACCCAAGTCGGCTTAATTAATGCCAAGAACATAATGATGATAGTCAAAACTAGTCCGATATTCAACAATACTTTCCAAATAAAATCCCAATGAAAAATATAGGTGGAAAAATACATCAAACCCAAGCTTCCGCACAAAATAGTGATAAAGAGTTGTATCATACTTCCATATACAGAAAGCACGCTGCCGCCAATTCTGTTATCGGGTTGTAAATGCAGGCATCGCCCAATGTATTCACCTGTTTTAAGAGGAGCGAAAATAGAGATGGTTACTCCGCTCAACACCCCTTTATAGCTTTGCCAAAAACTCACCTTCTCCACTTTGGAAACCAAAAATTTCCATTTCAAGGCTTCGAAACCCCAATTGAAGAAAACGAGCGTTAAAATAATGAAGAATAAACCTGTTGATTGCTCAATGTATTTTGCTGGATTTAAGTCGCTAATCTTTTGGTCTTCCCACTCGCCAGCTATTTGATGGTAGATAAAAGCAAAGGACAAAAGCACAATCAAAAATTTAATTGCGCGACTTACGTACTTTATTTTTTTACTTTTATCCAAGTTGCAAGATTACTTTATCTTATTCAATTTGGCAAAAGAGAGCATCATATTAGGTATCGACCCCGGAACAACAGTGATGGGTTATGGCGTTATAAAAATCGAAGGGACTAAAATTTCTTTGCTCGATGTAGGCGCTGTAAAAATGAGCGCTTTAAAGACACATGAGTTGAAATTAAAGCAGGTTTTCGACTCTATGATTGAGTTAATCGACAAACATCATCCCGATCATTTGGCTATTGAAGCACAGTTCTTCGGAGAGAATGTGCAGTCGATGCTCAAACTAGGAAGAGCGCAAGGAGTGGCCATAGCCGCCGCCTTATCGCGCGATATTCCTTTTACCGAATATGCGCCCAAGAAAGTAAAGATATCGATTACAGGCAGCGGAAATGCTTCTAAGGAACAAGTAGCTAAAATGTTGCAGACTCTTTTAAACACCAAAGATTTACCAGTTTCTACCGATGCTACCGATGGATTGGCGACTGCGCTGTGTCACCATTTTCAAGGAGGCAAACAAAGCAATGGTAAGAGCTATAAAGGCTGGGATGCATTTGTGAAACAGAATCCGGAGAGGAAGAAATAGTACCACTTCGTAGCGGCGAGCTTTGCTCGCCCGCCAAATCATAAGCAATCGGGCGAACACAGTTTAGTCATGGTCGGAAGAAATTTCTCCCAGTTTTAAACTCTAGAATCACTAACTCCACTTCTCTCCGTCAGCTGACGGAGAGAGTGCGAAAATGCCAGTGTTGGGGCAAGAGGGATTTTGTTATGTTTTTTATGAAGCAACTTTTAAATAAGATGAAATCAAGAAAGTTATCACTTACAAAATCCCTCTTGCCTTTGCCCTCAAATCCTTACACACTCTCCCTTTTATAAAGGGAGAAGTGAAGTTAGTGACCCATTCGTGAAGATAGTAATCAAAACAAAGACGAATTATTTTTCTTCCGACCATGACTAAACACAGTTCGCCCCTACAAAACAAAAAAGGCTTCCGTTTTTCAACGAAAGCCTTTTCTTATATTCTTTTCAATTACTTAGTCGTAGCTGAATCACCATGGCAAGATTTCTCCCACATGTGAGCTTCTCCTTTACAACAAGCTTTTTTCTCAGCAGCACCTGCATGACACTCTTCAGCTTTTTTATCGCAACAAGCTTTAGTAGAATCAGCATGACAAGCAGCTGCATCTTTAGCACAGCATTGTTCAGTTTTAGCTTTATCGCAGCAAGCAGCAGTTTCAGAAGCACCTGCGCCGTGACCAGAACCTAATATCGGAGCGATTACCAATCCAATCAAACAAGTTAATTTAATTAAGATGTTCATTGACGGACCAGAAGTATCTTTGAATGGATCACCTACTGTATCTCCAGTTACTGCTGCTTTGTGCGCATCAGAACCTTTGTAAGTCATTTCACCATTGATCATAACACCTGCTTCGAAAGATTTTTTAGCGTTGTCCCATGCACCACCTGCGTTGTTTTGGAAAACTGCCCAAAGAACACCAGATACAGTAACACCAGCCATATAACCACCTAACATTTCAGCAATCAATTGGTTGTTCTCTCCGTAAACCAATTTACCTAACAATACAATAGCGATTGGGAAACCTATCGTTAAGATACCAGGCAACATCATTTCACGCAATGCAGCTTTAGTAGAAATCTCCACACATTTACCGTATTCAGGTTTTCCTGTACCTTCCATGATACCTGGAATTTCTTTGAATTGACGACGCACTTCGTACACCATATCCATTGCAGCTTTGCCTACAGAGTTCATTGCCAAAGCAGAGAACACTACAGGGATCATACCTCCTACGAACAACATTGCTAAAACCGGAGCTTTAAAGATGTTGATACCATCGATACCTGTGAAAGTAACATAAGCAGCAAATAATGCTAATGAAGTCAATGCAGCAGAAGCGATCGCAAAACCTTTTCCTGTTGCAGCAGTGGTGTTACCCACTGAATCTAAAATATCTGTACGTTGACGAACTTCTTTAGGTAATTCGCTCATTTCAGCGATACCACCAGCGTTGTCAGAGATTGGTCCGAAAGCATCAATTGCCAACTGCATAGCTGTTGTAGCCATCATTGCAGAAGCAGCCAAAGCCACACCATAGAAACCAGCCAAAGCGTAAGACGCCCAGATAGCACCTGCGAAAATTAATACTGTAGGGAAAGTAGAAATCATACCTGTTGCTAAACCAGCAATCACGTTTGTTCCAGCTCCTGTAGAAGATTTTTGAACGATAGCTAAAACTGGTTTTGTACCCAATCCAGTATAGTATTCAGTAACTGATGAGATAACACCACCTACTACCAATCCAACAATCGTTGCGTAGAAAACACGCATTGAAGAAATTTCTTTTAACCCTTCGCCGAAGAAAGTCATGTTCATTGTCTCAGGCAACATATATTGCACTAAGAAGAAACAAGCAACCGCAGTTAAAGCGATAGAAATCCAGTTCCCCATATTTAAAGCACCTTGAACTTGTTTTTCTTTAGCATCATTGTCTTTAATTTTAACAACCAAAGTTCCCACGATAGAAAACAAGATACCAAAACCAGCAATGGCCATTGGTAATAAAATCGGACCGATACCACCAAATGCATCAGCAATTGCACCGTTCATATCTTTAATAACATAGTTACCTAAAACCATAGCAGCTAAAACTGTAGCTACATAAGAACCGAATAAATCGGCACCCATGCCAGCAACGTCACCTACGTTATCACCTACATTATCGGCGATAGTTGCAGGGTTTCTAGGATCATCCTCAGGTATACCAGCCTCTACTTTACCTACTAAGTCAGCTCCAACGTCGGCAGCTTTAGTATAAATACCACCACCTACACGAGCGAACAATGCAATTGATTCAGCTCCTAAAGAGAAACCAGCCAATGTTTCCAATACGATAGTCATGTCTTCAGTTGAAGTCCAAACACCACCCATGAAATGTTGGTAGAAAATAATAAAGAAAGCCGTCAAACCCAGCACTGCTAAACCAGCAACACCTAAGCCCATTACAGTACCACCACCGAAAGAAACTTTCAATGCTTGTGGTAAGCTAGTACGAGCCGCTTGTGTGGTTCTAACGTTTGTTTTAGTTGCGATTTTCATCCCCATGTTTCCAGCCAATGCTGAAAAGAATGCTCCGAAAATAAATGCCACTACTATTAATATAGAAGAAGTCTCCACAATTTGAGAAATCGCTGCCAACACAACACTCGCAATAACTACGAATATTGCCAACAATCTATACTCAGCTTTCAAGAAAGCCAGAGCTCCTTCATAAATATAATCTGAAATTTCTTTCATTTTTCCGTCTCCAGCATCTTGCTTTAAAACCCAAGATCTTTTCATAGCCATGAAAGCTAATCCTATTAATGCCATTACTATTGGCACGTAAATCATCATTTGTCCCATAATCTTAATTAGTAATTAATCGTTTTATAATTGGTCGCCAAAGGTAAATATTTAATGCATTTTCGCAAATCGAGTGAAAAATTTACTTGTATAGCACTCCTTTTACAGCAGCAACGATACGTTCTATATTTGGCAAAGCTTCATGAATAAGGTTTGGTGCGTAAGGAAGAGGCACATCTCGTGACGTTACTCTGGCTACCGGAGCATCCAAATAATCGAAAGCTTCTTTTTGTACTTTATAGGTAATCTCTCCAGAGATAGATGCCAAAGGCCAAGCCTCTTCAACTACTACTAAGCGATTTGTTTTTTTCACTGATTCGAAGATAGCGTCGTAGTCAATCGGGCGAACAGTTCTTAAGTCGATCACCTCAACACTAATATTTTCTTTTTCCAATTCTACACAAGCGGCCAACACCACGTGAACTATTTTACCAAAAGTAACGATGGTAACATCTTTACCTTTTCTTTTAATATCGGCCACACCAATAGGAATGATGTATTCGCCTTCAGGCACTTCACCTTTGTCGCCATACATTTGTTCCGATTCCATGAAGATAACAGGATCATTATCACGAATAGCCGATTTCAATAATCCTTTAGCATCGTAAGGTGTAGAAGGAACAATCACTTTCAAACCCGGAGTGTTGGCGAACCAATTCTCGAATGCTTGTGAGTGCTGCGCACCAAGTTGTCCGGCTGAAGCCGTTGGACCTCTAAATACTATCGGACAATTGAATTGTCCGCCCGACATTGAATATAATTTTGCTGCACTATTTATTACCTGATCGATGGCTACCAATGAAAAGTTGAAAGTCATGAACTCGATTACCGGACGCAAGCCGTTCATCGCCGCACCAACACCAATACCAGCAAAACCAAGCTCGGCAATAGGGGTATCGATAACACGTTTTTCACCAAATTCTTCTAACATTCCCTGACTCACTTTATAAGCACCGTTGTATTCGGCTACTTCCTCGCCCATCAAGAAAACAGTTTCATCTGCTCTCATTTCCTCGTTTAAGGCTTCGCGAAGTGCTTCTCTGAATTGTAATACTCTCATAGATTATTTTTTATGCGGGGCTAAAATAAAAATTAATCT
>Ga0208960_1001323_pt1 | contig 13300 bp, 10 predicted proteins | sample GreLakmeON33MSRF_FD_187703 | JGI IMG/M metagenome (GOLD analysis project Ga0208960, IMG submission 187703) | Freshwater lentic microbial communities from great Laurentian Lakes, MI, USA - Great Lakes metaG ON33MSRF (SPAdes) | ecosystem: Environmental > Aquatic > Freshwater > Lake | place: Great...
TGGTGGTGCCGCACTTGCCCGATTGCGATGAGCGCGGGCAACGCGTAGCTCACGACCGGCAGGCGCAGGGCGGCGAAGAACTTGTGCGGCAACGCGGCTAGCTCGAACGGAAGCTGGATGACGCGTCGCCAAGCCTTCTTGCCCTCGCCGAGCCGGCCGGCCAGCGCACACATCGTGAGGATGGGGACGGAGAAGGTGTGGTCCTTGCCGTAGCGGGCGATGATGGCGGTGATGAGGGAATCAATTGCGAATTGCGAATTGCGAATTGCGAATTGGGCGTTCGGTTGGGCTTCTTGATCCTCCGCCGAAGAGTGCTCCGCCAGCCATGCCTCGGCCCGCCGCACCGTCTGCGGCCACTTCGCTTCCGCGCCGGGCACCGCGCCGAACGCGGCCCAGCCCAGCGCGGTCGTGCTGATGTTCGAGAAGCTCAGGACGGTGTCGCCCCAGCCGCCGTCGGGGTTCTGATGCTCGGCGAGCCAGTGGAGACCCGAGGTGATTGCGGAGTGCGGAGTGCGGAGTGCGGATTGCGGCTCGGGCTTAGCGTGGCGTTGCCACAGTTCGAGTGCGGTGACTGCGGTGGCCGTGGATAGAGCGCTGCTGGACAGCGCGCCTTCCCAGTGGCCATGCGGGCCGCGCTCGGCGAGCAGGGCGGCGCGGGCTTTTGCCAAGGCGCGTTCTAGCCGCGCGCGGTCAATCGCGGGCGCTGGGGCTTGGTTAGGTCCGGCGGGGGTCACGCGGCTAGGCTACCGGGGGAAGTGCTTTCTTTTCACGCTCGTTCGCGGCGCGGCGTTCGGAGAAGAAACTCAGGAGCATGGCGCGGCACTCTTCCTCGCGGACGCCGCGCGTGATGTCGCACTGGTGGTTGAGGCCGGGGAATTGCAGGAGGTTCAACGCGCCGCCGGCCGCGCCGCCTTTCGCATCGCCGACGCCGAACACGACGCGGGGGAAGCGGACATGGACAATCGCGCCAGCGCACATGGGGCACGGCTCCTTCGTGACGTAGAGCGTGCAGTCGTTGAGCCGCCAGTCTCCGACGGCTTCCTCGGCCTGTGTGATGGCGAGCATCTCGGCGTGGGCGGTGGCGTCTTTGAGCAGCTCCACTTGATTGAACGCGCGGGCGATGATGCGGCCGTTCCGCACGACGACGGCGCCGACGGGGACTTCCTCGGCTTCGTAGGCGCGGGCGGCGAGGCGGAGGGCTTCACCCATGAAGTAGCTGTCGCTGTGCAGGTCAATGATGGGCTCGTCAGTCACGCTGGGAGGAGAGCATGAAGGAGGGCGAAGGGGCACGAAGGAAATCAGTTCGGAGCGCCGGGCTCCGACCCGCGTTGCAGTGGGGAGAAGCGGAGTGCCAGCGATGTCGGGCAGGCGTCCAGCCTGACCTACATGGGGTGCATCTCGCGGTGCGCTTGCTGCAATGCGGCGAGGAGTAGCTGCCAGTCGGCGGCCGTGGTTTCCCAGCCGGCGCTGAAGCGGAGGGCGCGGGCGGCTTCGGCGGGGGTGTAGCCCATCGCGGTGAGGACGGGGCTGGGTTCTTCTTTGCCGCTGGCGCACGCGGAGCCGGTGGAGACGGCGACGCCGAGCTTGTCGAGCTTCACGACCCAGCGGGTGCGGCAGTCCACCGCAGGCATCAGAATGGAAATGGTATTCCACAATCGGGAAAACTTGGCTCCCACGATTTCCGTGCCGGGCAGTTCACAGAGCAAACGGTCGATGACGGCCTTTTGCATACCAGACTTGCGCATGAGGGCCGAAGAATGCGATTGGCTTTCAAAGTTCATGTCGCATTCCCGCACTTGGAGCGCCGCCACCATGGCAAGCACCCCCGCGACATTCTCTGTTCCAGCCCGGCGGGCCTCTTCCTGAGACCCGCCGCGCAAGAGCGGCGTCACGCGGCCTTTTGCTGGGCACTTGAGAAAACCCACGCCGCGTGGCCCGCCAAATTTGTGCGCGCTGCCGCTGGCAAAATCGCATTCGCCAATGCCGTATGCACACAGTTTGCCGATCCACTGCACTGCATCGCAGAAGAACGGCACTTCCCGTTCTCGGCAGAGTTTGAGTGCCTCATTCCAGGGTTGGATAACGCCGGTTTCGTTGTTCGCAGCCATCACGGCGAGCAGGCCCGGGCGGCTGCGTTTCAGTTTCTTCGTGAGCCAATTCAAATCCACCACGCCGTCGCGGGTGACGGGGATGAGGCGGTGGCGCTTTGGGAAGTGGTGGCGGGCGGCTTCGGTCACGCAGGGGTGCTCAATAGCGGAGAGCCAGACTTCGGCGTCGGGCGGAAGCGTGCGCGCGGCGTGTTGGAAGACGGTGCTGGCGGACTCGGTCGCGCCGGAGGTGAAGACGAGGTCGAGGGCGTCGCAGCCGAGGAGGGCGGCGAGTTTTTGACGGGCTTCACTCAGGGCGGCGTCGGCACGGGCACCGAGGCGGTGGAGGCTGGAGGGGTTGCCGATGAAGCGCTCGGTCGCGGCCAGCCAAGCATCGCGTGCGGCGGGGTGGAGCGATGTCGTGGCGTTGTGGTCGAAGTAGAGCACGGGTCACTTGCTCGCGCTGGCTTGGATGAAAGCGCGGAAAAGGTGGGCGAAGTGCGGGTAGCGGTCGTAGAGGCGCTCGGGGTGGAACTGGACGGATTGGAGGAAGGGGAGGTGCGACGGATCTTTCAGTTCCATCGCTTCGATGACGCCGTCGGTGGTGGTGCCGGTGACGCGGAGGGCGTCGGCGAGGCGGGCGACGGCTTGGTGGTGCGTGCTGTTCGTGCCGGTCTGCGTGGTGGCGAGGAGGGCGGCGAGTTGCGAGTCGGAGGCGAGAGTGACGTGGTGGACCAAATCGAACTTGCGCTCGACTTGCTTGTGCGCGAGCGCACCGGGGAGTTGCGTGGGGATGTCCACGATGAGGGTGCCGCCGAGGGCGACGTTGAGCATTTGATGGCCGCGGCAGATGCAGAGGAGCGGTTTGCGCTGGCGGAAGATTTCCTCCACGAGAGCGAACTCCAATGCGTCGCGCGCGGGTTCCACTTCGCCGAGCTTCGCGGCCAATTCAGGTGGCGTGTCGGGTGCGTAGTGTTTGAGTTCGATGTCCTCGCCGCCGGTGAGCAGCACGCCGTCAGCACGGCGGAGGAGTTCGGCGATTTGGTCGCGTGTGGCGGTGACGGGGAGGACGAGGGGCATCCCGCCGGCGTCGTTGATGGCTTGCGTGTAGCGGTTCGAGAGACTGATCGAGGAGTCGGCAAACTCGACGCCGGCGGCCTGCTGGCAAGGAGTGACGAGGATGAGCGGGGGCATGGGAGATTTATAAGGAAAGCAGGAAATCAGGAGGGAGCGGCGCGGAGACGGCGTAAAAACTCAGGTCTTTCAGCTGCCTTCTTGCTCTCCTAATGAAGTTCTGCCTCCTCATGACTCCTCGTCGAGGTTCGTTCCGGGGAAGCGGTCGTAAATCATCTTCTTCACGCGGGTCTCCTCGTCGGGGGGGAGGAGGCGGCGGTTGATGCGGCGGCGGACGGTGTCGAGTAGTTCGAGCCAGTCTTCGAGCGGGGGAGCTTTGATGGGCTCCCAGTCTTCGGCGCGCTTGAGTTGGTGGAAGAAGAGCCACTCGCGACCGAAGCGGCGGGCAGAAATTTCTAGTTTGGTGCCGTCCTCGTTTTTGCGGGTCCAGCCGACTTCAGATTTGATGGCCATGGTTGGGGAAGTGAAGAGTGAAGAGTTGGCGGTGGTGACTGGCTCAGTAATTACTTCCGTCTTTGTTTCGACTTACTCCGGCAAATCCACGCTGGCCACGGCCATCGCCGCGATACCCTCCTCGCGGCCGATGAAGCCCATCTGCTCGTTGGTGGTGGCTTTGATGCCAACTTTCTTTGGGTCGAGGCCGAGGGCGGCAGCGATGTTGGCTTTCATGGCTTGGACGTGGGGCATGAGCTTGGGGGCTTGGGCGATGAGGGTGGCGTCCACGTTGATGAGGCGGCCTTGGCGCAGGGTGACTTGGCGGGCGGCTTCTTCGAGGAAGATGCGACTGGGCGCGCCTTTCCAACGTGGGTCGGTGTTCGGGAAGAACTGGCCGATGTCGCCCTCGCCAATCGCGCCAAGCACGGCGTCGGTGATGGCGTGCATGAGCGCGTCGGCGTCGGAGTGGCCGTCGAGGCCCTTCGTGTGCGGAATGTCCACGCCGCCGAGGATGAGTTTGCGCCCCTCGGTCAGTTGGTGAACGTCGTAACCAATGCCGACGTGAATCATGTTGTTGTAGCGTTCGGTATTCAGCAGTTAGCGATCAGCTCTCAGCGGCGAAGATTCTGGAGCCTTTGCTTCCGCGCGGGTGGCTGGCCGTGAAAGCCGAACGATTGCCTCAAGCGGGCTTGCCGCCCTTGATGCTCGTGACGCGGTAGCAGTGGAACTCGCCGAGTTCCTTGTGCGAGATGGTGGCGCGGTCGGCTTCGATGATCTTGAAGACCTTTTGATAGACCTCGGGGCCGATGAGCACCTGGCCGTCGTGTGCTCCCTTGCAGTAGTGCGAGGCGCGAGTGATGCCGCTGCCCAGGGCGACGAACTCCATCCGGGCGCCGGATCCGATGAAGCCGTGCAGCACCTCGCCGATGTGGACGCCCACGGCGACCTCGCAGTGCGGACCTTGGCCTTTGCGCTTGGCGTTGATTTCCTTGACCGATTGCTCCACCGCGACGGCGGCGCAGACAGCTTTCTCATTCTGCTGCAAGTCTGCCTCGGGCGCACCGAAGACGGCGATGATTTCTTCCCCACCGGATTTGACCAGCGTGCCGTCGTAGCGGAAGACGGCGTCGGTCACCGCGCCGAGATAATCGCGCAGCAATGAAGCGGCTTCCGTCGGCGCGAGCTCGGGGATGGCAGCAAAGCCGCGCAGGTCGGCGAAGAGGACAGGGATTTCGGTCCTCTGCGTGCCGGGTTGAATGCGTTCGAGGCGGAGGTTTTCGAGCAGACGCTCCTGCACGCGGGGCGGGAACTTCGTGGTGATGCGGCCCAGTAAGGAGGCGTTGTGCGCGAGCTTCGCCTGCAAGTCTTGATTGTAGATGATGACGCCGATGTAGTGAGCGACGGCGAGGAGGAACTGCATGTCGTCCTCGCTGAAAGGCTCGCTGCGCTGCGGGTCGTCGAGATAGATCGCGCCCAGCGGCTTCTCCTTGAGCAGGAGCGGGGCATACATGCCGGTCTCGACGGTGACGAGTCGCTTGTCGAGCAGGATGGTCTCGTTCGTGCGCTGGAGGATGAATCCGTGGGCTTCCTCCATGACGCGGCGGGCGAGGGACTCGCTGACGATGACCTCGCCCTGCGGAATGCTCGCGCCGACCTGCACGCGACCGGTGGCGGCGTCGCGCAGCATGAGGGCACCGCGCTTCGCGCCGGGGATGAGCGTGAGCACGCGCGTGAGAATGGCCTGAAGCATGTCCGGCAGCCGCATGTCGGGCGTGAAGGACAATGGGACTTGATAAAGGCTTGCGAGGCGGCGTTTGAAATCCGCGTCAGCCGCAGTATCGGCGGCGACAGAAACGAGGGCCGGTGTCGGTGCGGGAGTTGTAGGTGCAGGAGGCTTGGGCGTGGGGGAAGCCTTGAGGGGCTCGCTTTGGGGAGTCGGGGCGGTCGCGGTCGCAGCGGTTGCAACGACCTTCGGGACGAGCGGGATGCCTGCGGGCATGACGCCGATACCAGGCTTGGGTGGAAGAATTCCCTGTGGTGCGGGAGTCGGGGGTGCCGTGCCGGATGCTGTAGGGACCGGCGCGGCAGCCGCAGTGGCGAATTCGACGCGGACCGAAGTCTCGCCGGTGCGGATGACGCTGTTCGTGGTGAGTGGCGCGTTCTCGATGTATTCCCCGTCCACGACCGTGCCGTTGGTGCTGCGCAGGTCCTCGATCCACACCTCGCCGTTGGTGACCTTGATGCGGCAATGCTTCCGCGAAACGGTGGGGTCGGCCCCGAAGTCGAGGTCCGGCGCGCTCAACGGGCTGAGGCGACCAATGAGAACCTCGCCCCGGTCGAAGGTGCGGATTTCTTCTTTGCCCTGATAGCTGTAGATGACTCGCATATGCTTGTCGGCGCTATTGAACTGGCGTCTCTGCCGGAACTCGCCGGGTCTTCCGGCGAACCGTGGCAGTTATTAGGTAAGCAGACTAAGCATCCGGCAGCCCCAACAGCAAGCACTTGCTGGGAAACGGTTCGGCTCATCTTACTCCAAAGCGGGCTTCCGGCACGTGCTCCAGTCAAATGCGCTCGCTGCTGAGGTGCAGCCTTGACCCGTGCGCACGCCGTCTGTTGAACTGCGTCCATCAATCGCATGACGACGGGTCTCCTCGCCATTACCAGTGAAGTCAGCCTCTGGCCGCTGGCCGTGCTGTTGATTTCCGTGGCGTTCGTCGTGGTGCTCATCTCGGTCATGCGGGTCCACGCGTTCCTCGCGCTCATCCTCGCGGCCATGCTCGCGGGCCTGATGGCGGAGCAATTGCCCGGAGCGAAGGCCCGCGTGCCCAAGCCGGATTCACCCGTGGTCGCGACCGATGGCAAGGCGCTGAAGAGCCACTGGGTGCAGGCTGTGGAGTTGACCAGCATCGAGTTCGGGCGCACCGCTGGCAGCATCGCCCTTGTCATCGGGCTGGCGACCATCATCTCCATGTGCCTGATGAAAAGCGGCGCGGCGGACAAAGTCGTGCGGCGCTTCCTCGCCTTCTTCGGAGAGCGCAACGCCGGCGTCGCGCTCCTCCTCAGCACCTACGTCCTCTCTGTGCCCATTTTCTTTGACACGGCGTTCATGCTCATGGTGCCGCTGGCGCGTGCGCTGCGCCTGCGCACGGGGAAGGACTATTTGCTCTACGTCATGGCCATCTGCGGCGGCGGCGTCATCACGCACTCGATGACGGTGCCGCACCCCGGCCCCCTCGCGATGGTCGAGAACCTGAAGATTGACGTGGGCGTGTCCATCCTCGCGGGCATTCTCGTGGGCCTCGTCCCGCTGGCGGTGGGCTGGTTCGTCTGCAAATGGCTCAACGCCCGCTTCGACGTGCCGATCCGCGAAACGCCGGGCACGACGCTCGCCGAACTGCGCGCCGCCGTGGACAAGCCGGAGTCCGAGTTGCCGTCCTTCGCGTGGTCCATCGCGCCGGTCATCCTGCCCATCGCGCTCATCAGTCTCGCGTCGTTCATGGTCATCGGGAAGGGCAACGCCGGCTTCGTGAAATTTTTCGGCGGCAAGGAGTCGTTCGATTCAGCCTTCGCCTTCCTCGAGTTCATCGGCAACAAAAACGTCGCGCTGCTCGCCGGCGCGCTCATCTCGATCTTCGTGCTGGCCCGGCAGAAGGGTCACACCGTGGCGAAGATTTGCGAACTCATCACACTGCCGCTGGAGACCGCCGGCAGCATCATACTCATCACGGCGGCCGGCGGTGCGTTTGGCCTCATGCTGCGCAACGTCGGCGTGGGCGAGGCCATCAAGGCCGCCGCTGCCGGCCACGATCTCAATATGCTCTGGCTCGCCTACCTCGTTGCCGTCGTCCTCCGCGTCGCGCAAGGCTCCGCCACCGTCGCCATGCTCACGACCTCCGCGATGATGTATCCCATCATGACCGCCGGCAGCGGTCTGCCGTGTGACCCGCTTTACCTTTTCCTCGCCATCGGCTTCGGCGGCTTCGCGCTGTCGTGGATGAACGACAGCAGCTTCTGGATCGTGAGCAAACTCGGCGGCCTGACCGAGGGCGAGACGCTCAAGACCTGGACCGTGCTGCTGACGGTGAACTCGTTCGTCGGCATGGTCGCGACCTGGCTGCTCTCACTGGCTTTCCCGTTCCCGATGGGCAAGCCGGGGCAGTGAAGAAAGTAGCCAGTATTCAGTGTCCAGTAATGCGTGCGCGACAACCGACTGAATACTGAACACTTTCCCCCTCGTCCCCTTTCGACTCATGCACCTTCATACCCTCCTCGCCGCCACCCTCCTCGCCGTCTCGACGCACGCCGCCAACTGGCCGCAGTTCCGTGGTGACGCCGCCGCCTCCACCGGCACCGGTAACGGCAAGGCGCCCGTCCACTTTGGGCCGAAGACCAATCTCGTCTGGAGCACGGAACTTCCCCCCGGCCACTCCTCCCCCGTGCTGTGGGGCGACCGCATTTTCCTCACCGGCGTGGACAGCGGCAAGCTCGTCACGCTCGCGCTCGATCGCCCCTCGGGCAAAGTCCTCTGGAGCACGCCCGCGCCCGCCGAGAAGCTCGAAGCCGCGCACCGCATCAGCAACCCCGCCGCGCCCACCGCTTGCACGGACGGCGAACGCGTCGTTGTCTATTTCGGTTCCTACGGGCTGCTCGCGTATGACTTCGCGGGCAAAGAACTCTGGCGGCACCCGCTGCCGGTGCCCGTCGTGGAGTTTGGCGCGAGCAGCTCGCCGATCATCGTCGGGGACCTCGTCATCCAGCTTTGCGACAGCGATGTGGATTCCTTCCTCGTCGCCGTGGACAAGCGCACCGGCAAGCAGGCGTGGAAAAGCGCGCGGCCCAGCCACCGGCGCGGTTTCGCGACGCCCTTCGTCTGGCGGCACGACGGCATCGAGGAACTCATCGTCAACGGCTCGCTGAAACTTTCCTCCTACGATCCGAAGACCGGCGCGCTGCGCTGGACGTGTCGCGGCATGGCCCGCGTGGCAAACGCCTCGCCTACCGCCGGCGACGGCCTGCTGTTCATCGCGAGCTGGAACATGGGCAGCGACGCGAGCGACAAGCTCGTGCTGCCGCCGCACGCCGAGTTCCTCGCGCTGCAGGACAAGAACGCGGACGGCAAGCTCGCGAAAGACGAGTTCCCCACCGGCCCGTTCAAGGACCGCTTCAGCCAGTTCGACCTCGACAAGGACGGCTTCGTGACCAAGGCGGAATATGACGGCATGGGCGAGCAGTTCGTGCAGGCGGAGAACTCCATCTTTGCCATCAAGCCAGGCGGGCGCGGCGACATCACCGACACGCACGTGGTGTGGAAGCACAACCGCAGCCTGCCCTACGTGGCCTCGCCGGTTTATCACCAAGGCCGCATCTACACGGTGCGCAGCGGCGGCATGGCCACGTGCTACGACGCGAAGACCGGCGAAGCCAGCTACCGCGACGAGCGGCTCGGTGCGCTCGGCGACTACTACGCGAGCCTCACGGCAGCGGACGGCCATGTGTTCGCCATCTCCCAGAAGGGCACTGTGACTGTCTTCAGCGGCAGCAGCGCGCCCGACGTGCTGGCCCGGAATGAAATGGGCGAGACATCCATGTCCACCCCCGCGATTGTGGACGGCAGAATCTACCTGCGGACGGAAAAGCGGCTGCTGTGCTTCGGGAAGTAGCGGCTTCAGCTCGCAGAGAGAACGGGTAAAGGCTCCGCGACTTTACGCCGTGGACGTTGCGCTGCCTTATCGGCTACCCGGCAAGCGGCGCGTGGACGATGCGTCTAGCTAGCAGCGACGGCGCCGTCGGTGGTGGCGGCGGCGTTTTGCGAGAAGGTAAGTTTGCCCTCGGCCATCGAAACCTGCACCGGTTCGCCGGGGTTCAAGTTGCCGCGCAGCAGCTCTTCGGCGAGCGGGTCTTCGAGATGTTTCTCCACGCTGCGGCGCATCGGGCGCGCGCCGTATTGCGGGTCGAATCCTTTCTCCAGGAGGAAATCCTTCGCCTTATCGTCGAGCACGAGTTGGATGTTCTTGTGCTTGAGCCGCTCCATGACCTTCGTGGCTTCAAGGTCGAGGATGGTGATGAGATCGGGCTTGGTGAGCTGGCGGAAGACGATGACGTCGTCGAGGCGGTTCAGGAACTCGGGGCGGAAAGCCTTCTTCGCCTCATCGAGGGTCTTCTCTTTCATCTTCTCGTAGCTGAACTCGTCCTTGGATGAGCCGAAGCCGATGACGTTATTTTTCTTCAGCGTCTCGGAGCCGACGTTCGAGGTGAGCAGGATGATGGTGTTGCGGAAGTCGATCACGCGGCCGGTGTTGTCGGTGAGTTTGCCCTCCTCAAGGATTTGGAGAAGCATGTTCATCACGTCGGGGTGCGCCTTCTCGATCTCGTCGAAAAGCACAACGCAATACGGCTTCCGGCGCACCTGCTCGGTGAGCTGGCCGCCTTCTTCGTAGCCGACATAGCCGGGCGGTGAGCCGACGAGGCGCGACACGGTGAACTTCTCCATGTATTCGCTCATGTCGAGCTGCACGAGGTTCTTGGCGTCGCCGAACATCTGCTCCGCGAGTGTCTTGGCGAGGAGGGTTTTGCCCACGCCGGTCGGGCCGAGGAGCGCGAAGGTGCCGATGGGGCGCTTCGGGTCTTTCAAGTCCGCGCGCGAGCGGCGGAGGGCCTTGGCCATCGCGAGCACGGCGTCGGTCTGGCCGACGACGACCTTGGCGAGCACCTTCTCGACCTCAAGCAGGCGTTGCGTTTCGTCCTTCTCCATGCGCTTGAGCGGAATGCCCGTCCACTTGGAGACGATGTGGAGGATGTCGTCCTCGTCCACCTTGACGCGCTTCTCGTCCTTCGCCTCGCGCCAAGTCTTGAGCGTGGCTTCGAGTTGCTCCTTCGCCTGCTTTTCCTTGTCGCGATAGGAGGCCGCCCCCTCGAAATCTTGTTCCTTGATCGCGCGTTCCTTGCGGTTCTTCAGTTCCTCAATCTCTGCTTCCTGATCCTTCAAGTCCGGTGGGCGGGTCATCGCGCCGATGCGCGCACGCGAACCGGCCTCGTCCATCACGTCAATGGCTTTGTCCGGCAGAAAACGCCCGGTGATGTAGCGGTCCGAGAGCTTCACGGACGCCTCGACGGCGGCGTCGGTGATCTCGGCGCGATGGTGCTCCTCATATTTACAGCGCAGTCCCTTGAGGATGGAGATGGCGTCCTCGATGGACGGCGGTTCGACCTTCACGGATTGGAAGCGGCGCTCGAGCGCGGCGTCCTTCTCAATGTATTTGCGATACTCGTTGAGCGTGGTCGCGCCGATGCACTGCATCTCGCCGCGCGAGAGGGCGGGCTTGATGATGTTGCTGGCGTCCATCGTGCCTTCGGCGCTGCCCGCGCCGACGATGGTGTGCATCTCGTCAATGAAGAGGATGATGTTCTTGTTCTTCCGGATCTCGTCCATCACCGCCTTGATGCGTTCCTCGAACTGGCCGCGATACTTCGTGCCCGCGACCATCAATGCGAGGTCCAGCACGATGACGCGCTTGTCGCGGAGGAGTTCGGGCACGTTGCCCTTCACGACTTCCTGCGCGAGGCCCTCGACAATCGCGGTCTTACCCACGCCCGCTTCGCCGAGCAGCACGGGGTTGTTCTTCGTGCGGCGGCAAAGAATCTGGATGACGCGCTCAATCTCCGTCTTGCGCCCAATGACGGGATCCATGTCGCCCTTGCGCGCGATCTCCGTGAGATCGCGGCCAAACGCTTTCAACGCCGGCGTCTTGTTCTCGCCCTTCTTGTCGCCGCTTTCCTTCTTGTCGCCCTCGCCACCGCCGGCGGTTTCCTCGCCTTGGTTCTGAAAGTTAGGGTCGAGCTCCTTCAGGATTTCCTGGCGCACAGCCTCGATGTCAATGTCCAGCTCCTTGAGCACCTTCGCCGCGACGCCGTCGCCTTCGCGGAGCAGGCCCAGCAGAATGTGCTCGGTGCCGACGTAAGTATGGTTGAGCGCCTTGGCCTCCTTCGAAGCGAGCGCGAGCACCTTCTTGACGCGCGGGGTGTAGGGGATGTTGCCGACCTGCTTCTGGTCGGGGCCGGCTTTGGATTGTTTCTCGACTTCCTGCCGGACGGTCTCGAGGTCGAGGCCCATCTTCTGGAGCACGTTCACGGCAACGCCCTGCCCGAGCTTGATGAGGCCGAGGAGCAGATGCTCCGTGCCAACGAAATTGTGGTTGAACCGGTCCGCTTCCTTCCGCGCGAGTGCCAGCACCTGCTGCGCGCGGGGGGTGAAGTTGCTCATCTCATCGCTCATGGGTTAAAACTGCAGCGGGCACCATGGTTTGTCCAGTTTTCCATCGGCACGTATCAGGGTTATTGAAGTGGAAAATAGTTCCTGCGGTCGTCAATGTTCTGCCGCCACCAAGTTTTCAGCCTCACCATGAAACACACGACCCTGCTACATACCTGGCTTGCGCTGCTCTGTGGGACTGTGGCCAGCGCCCGTGCTCAAGAGGTTGCGTATGCTTTCACTAACTACGCGGGCTTGCCCGGCACTGCGGGAACCAACGATGGGCCGCTTGTCAACGCGCGGTTCCACAATCCGGCTGGTCTGGCTGTGAGCCCAGATGGCAGTCTCTTAGTGGCTGACTTCTTGAATCACACAGTCCGCCGCATTTCCGCTGCGGGTGTAGTGACTACTTTTGCGGGGAGCCCCGGCCATAGTGGAAACGTGGATGGCCCAGCCGCCATCGCGCGTTTCAACCAGCCATTCTTCCTGGCCTTCGACAAAGCCACGAATCTTTATGTCTCGGACCTGCTCAATCACTCGATCAGAAGAATCACCCCGGCAGGTCAGGTGAGCACCTTCGTTGGCGGCGACGGACAGTTCAATCGCCCGGCGGGAATGGCGTTCGATGCCGGCGGTAATCTCTACGTGGCGGACACTGCCAACCACGTGATCCGTGTGGTCACGCCCGGGAAGGTCGTAGTCACGCTGGCAGGAAAAGTGAGCGACGGCGGAAGCTCGGATGGAGTCGCCGCCACGGCGCAATTTTACTTTCCTAGCGCGCTCGCAGTGGATGCCGAGGCGAACATCTATGTATCCGATTCTGGCAACGACACGGTTCGCAGAATCACCCCCGTGGGTATCGTGAGCACGCTCGCGGGTGCCGCTCTCCGGAAGGCGAGCGCAGATGGAAACGGCCCGGCGGCGCGATTTTACCAGCCCTATGGGTTAAGTTTGGATCCGAAAGGCAACATGATCGTCGCCGATCAGGGGAACCACACAATCCGAAGAATTTCTCCCGCAGGCGATGTGACCACGGTGGGCGGCCTGCCCGGCCAAGAGGGGAGCGCCGACGGCATCGGCAAGAGTGCAAGGTTCTCGAACCCTTCGTCGCTTGTATTTGGTGCCGCGGGGACACTCTTCATCTCTGATCCGTTCAACCACCGAGTGACACGAGGCACGCCCGTGGATCAGTCTGCGAAGTAGCGAACGGTTGTTCCGTCGGTGAACAACCTCCCGGCCGGCGAGCGGCGCTCAATCCGGTGCGCTTCTCCCCGGTCAGTTCTGCTTCTCTTTCTTCGTGGCTGCCTTCGGCGCGGGCGCCACCTTCTTGTCCAAGTTCCGGTTCAAGTCCGCCTCCGTGAACTCCGTCTTCGCGCCATCCGCTGGCACTTCGAGG
>Ga0208960_1001326_pt1 | contig 13262 bp, 11 predicted proteins | sample GreLakmeON33MSRF_FD_187703 | JGI IMG/M metagenome (GOLD analysis project Ga0208960, IMG submission 187703) | Freshwater lentic microbial communities from great Laurentian Lakes, MI, USA - Great Lakes metaG ON33MSRF (SPAdes) | ecosystem: Environmental > Aquatic > Freshwater > Lake | place: Great...
TACTGCAGCATCATTTGTAGTCACGGCTGCAGGCGGAATTGTGGCAAAGCATGGCAATAGGTCAAGTTCAGGGGTTTGTGGAAGTGCAGATATTTTTGAATATTTTGGATATGATTTGAATTTAGAATCAGAAAAAATTGCCACCATACTTGAAAAACATAATATTTGTTTTATGTTTGCACAGAAATTTCACCCAGCAATGAAGTATGTTTCAAATGCAAGAAAACAACTAGCAAAAAGATCAGCGTTTAATCTCTTGGGACCATTATCAAATCCAGCACGTGTGAAAAATCAAATGATTGGAGTTTTTTCTTTAGATTTTCTAGAAAGATTACCATTAATTTTAAAAAGAAACGGTTCGGAAAATATTATGACGGTACGCTCAAATGACGGAATGGATGAATTTTCAACTAGTTCAACTAACAGAGTTTGTATTTTAAGAAATGGTAAAGTGCTGATGAATTCAATTGATCCTGAAATAGTGGGATTACATAAATCATCATTAAAAGATATTCAAATCAAAACAAAAAAAGAGGCAGTAAATGCATTTGTCAATGTGCTAAATGATACGGCAAATCAAGCAATGATTGAAACTACAGTACTAAATGCTGCCGGGGGGTTAATTGTTTCAAATATTGTCAAAAGTTTTGAAGAAGGGGTTGAATTGGCATTAAAAACAATTAAAGATGGAAAAGCAATAAAACTTTTAGAAAGATTTGTTGCAGATACTGGAGATATTTCAAAATTAAAAGAGATAACACATGGCTGAAAATATTTTAAAAAAATTAGTAAGTAATTCACAGGCAGCCATTAATGATGGAGTGTATAACGTAGATGTCAAATTAAAAAAATCAGATATGGATTTTTTAGAAATAATTAAAACAAATGCGCATGCCACTTTACTTGCAGAAATAAAATTTTCATCCCCTTCTTTGGGAAAAATTAGAACTAAATCAGATCCCGTAACTATTGCAAAACAAATGATATCAGGGGGCGCAAAAGCATTGTCGATTCTTACTCAACCACACATGTTTAATGGCTCACCTGATTACTTTATTCATGTGAGACAGGCAGTAAATGTTCCATTATTAATGAAAGATATCATGATTGATACAGTTCAAATTGACGCTGCTGAAAAAATTGGGGCGGATTATATTTTGCTCATTCAGTCATTATTTGATCAAGGATTTCTCAAAAATATTGATGAATTTATTAAATATGCTCACAAAAAAGGACTACAAATTCTACTAGAAGTTCATACAAAACAGGAATTTGAAAATGCATTAAAAACTCAATCAGATTTAATTGGAATCAATAATAGAAATCTAGATACTTTGGAAATTGATCTTAAAAATATAGAAAAAGTGTTAGAAGGTTACACAAAAACAAGGCAGATACTAGTTGAAAGTGGAATTGAGACAGTAAAAGACATTGAATATTTAAAAAAATGTGGAGCTGATGCATTTCTAATTGGATCTAGCATAATGAAAAGTGATAATATTGAAGAGCATGTAAGAAAATTGGTGAACACATATTGAAATATCCTAAAGATGGTAAATTTGGAGAGTTTGGTGGAAAATATATTCCAGAGACACTAGTGCCAGCTACAGAAGAACTAGAAGAAAATTATCTAAAATTTAAAGATGATAAAGATTTTAAAAAAGAGCTTGACTATTATCTGAAACAATACGCGGGAAGACCAACTCCATTATACTATGCAAAAAATTTATCAGAAATATGTGGCGGCGCCAAAATATATCTTAAAAGAGAGGATTTACTCCATGGTGGTGCACACAAAATCAACAATACATTAGGTCAAGCACTGTTGGCAAAAAAAATGAATAAAAAAAGAATAATTGCCGAAACTGGTGCAGGTCAACATGGAGTGGCAACTGCAATGGCATGTGCAGTTTTAGGAATTAAATCTGAAATATACATGGGTTACAAAGATACGATACGCCAAAAACAAAATGTCTATAGAATGAACATGTTGGGAGCCAAAGTTCATCCGGTAAAATCAGGATCAAAAACACTCAAAGATGCAATTAATGAGGCAATTAGAGATTGGATTACAAATGTAGAAAATACATATTATTTACTAGGTTCAGCAGTAGGACCACACCCATATCCAGTAATGGTTAGAGATTTTCAAAGTGTGATTGGCAAGGAAATTAAAGCTCAAATGAAAAAAATAACAAACAAAACACCAGATATTGTAATTGCGTGTGTTGGCGGTGGTTCAAATGCGATTGGGACATTTTATCCACTTGTAGATACTAGTGCTGAAATTATCGGTGTAGAGGCTGCAGGTAAGGGATTAAAAACAAAATATCATTCTGCAACATTGTCAGCTGGAAGTAAAGGTGTACTGCATGGAATGATGACATATCTATTACAAAATGATGAAGGTCAGATTGCAGAAACTCATAGTATTTCTGCAGGGCTTGATTATCCAGGTGTTGGTCCAGAGCATTCTTTTTTTAAAGATATAAAAAGAATAAAGTACCATTCCGCAACTGATGCTGAGGTAATTGATGCTTTTATGGTGTTGACAAAAACTGAAGGAATAATTCCCGCATTAGAATCAGCACATGCAATTGCAGAGGCAATAAAAATTGCACGAAAAAGTAAAAAATCTGAATCAATAGTAGTTACGCTTTCAGGAAGAGGAGACAAAGACGTAGAAGAAGTACAAAAATATTTGAATAAACATGTCAAGAATTAAACAAAAATTTGCAGAACTTGCTGCAAAAAAACAAAAAGCATTAATCGCATATATGATGGTAGGACACCCAAATCAAAATACAACAATTACTGCAATACGAGGACTAGTCAGGGGAGGGGCAGATATTATTGAACTTGGATTTCCATTTTCAGATCCATTGGCAGACGGTCCAATAATTCAAAATGCTAGTACTGTATCTTTAGAGAATGGAACTACAATTAATCAATTTTTTAGCACTGTAAAAAAAATTAGAAAAGAAACAGAAATCCCACTAGTTCTCATGACATATACAAATATTTTATTTCATAGAGGATATGCAAAATTTATTTCTGAAGCTAAAAATGCAGGTATTGACGGATTTATTCTTCCAGATATGTCAATTGATGAATCAAAACAATATCTTGAATCGGCTAAAAATATGATTGACACTATATTTTTGATATCACCAAACACAACTAAAAAAAGAATAGAAAAAATTGCAAAATCAAGTTCAGGATTTTTATATCTTGTTGCAGTGTATGGCACTACAGGGGTAAAAATAGGAGTGCAAAATTACACATTAAAGGCAATTAAAAATCTTAAAAATATTACAAAGGGAAAAATTCCAATTGGAGTAGGATTTGGAGTTTCAACACCAAATGATGTGAAAAAATACATTGATGCAGGGGCAGATGCAGTAATTGTAGGTAGTGCATTTTTAAAAATAATTCAAAGTACACCTAAAAATAAACTAGAGTCAAGGATTGCATCATTTACAAAGAGTTTGAAAATCAAAACAATAAAAAAATAATTATCATCAACATTAAAAAATATCACAAAAATTGAATGTATGTTTTGATTAAAGTTAAACCAAGTTTACTAGTAACGTATTTTGCCACATTTTCTACATGATAGTGTTCCATTACGAGTGTAATCGTGACTGCAAGATTCTATCTCTATAAACATAATTTAATTCAAAAAAATTGAATATCATTGAATTACTGTATAAACATTGAGTCACCATACAAAATCATTTCACATGTTTAAATCAGAATCACATCAAGTGTAAAATTCAGACATGATGGATTATGAGAAAAATATGATTTTTTACAATAAAAAATCACATATGCTAGAAAAGAGCATAAAGAAATGCTAAAAGTCCAGGGAAAAACTCACATACAAAAAAATATTGTGCATTAAATACTGGCGGTCTTTAATTTTAAAGTCAATGATTTTAAAAATCACTTAACTAGATATGCTAACTATCTTAAAATCAAGTTAAATAAAAAAATCTAACAATTGTTAAAAAAATATAAAATTACCCATGCATGTAAAATAATATGAAAATTAAAGATCGCAAAATATGAGACTGGAACAAGCAAAACATACAAAAACTAGACAATCATTTCCTTTATGTGCAGACTAAACTTATTTTTGTTACAGGTGGGGTTATGTCAGGTCTCGGAAAGGGAGTAACTACATCATCTATTGCAAAATTATTACAATTAGCAGGTCAAAAAGTATCTTGTATCAAAATAGATCCATATCTGAATTATGATGCAGGAACAATGAATCCAGTTGCTCATGGGGAAGTCTTTGTCACTGAAGACGGGGGGGAGTGTGATATGGATATTGGGAACTATGAGCGATTTCTAAATCAAAATATTCCAAAAAGTCACAATATCACTACAGCTCAGGTATATTCTGCAGTAATTGATGCTGAAAGAAGGGGAGAGTATCTTGGAGCATGTGTTCAGATAATACCTCACATAACAGACGAGATTAAAAATAGAATTTTAAAAATAGCTCAAGAAGAAAAACTAGATTTTTTAATTGTAGAATGTGGCGGAACAGTTGGAGATATTGAATCACTTCCATTTTTAGAAGCTTTAAGACAAATGAGAGTAGAAGAAGGACCACAAAATGTAATCTTTGTTCATGTTACACTTGCACCATCTTTAGATGTTGTTGGTGAACAAAAAACAAAACCCACACAACATAGTGCTCAAGAATTACGAAGAATTGGAATTCAACCTGACTTTTTAGCTGTAAGGTGTTCAACTCCATTAGAAGAAAAAACAAAAAAGAAAATTGCATTATTTACAAATGTTACCGCAAATGACGTATTATCTTGTCATGATGTAAAATCAATTTTTCAAGTTCCTCAAATTTTGTATGATCAGGGAATAATGGATTCATTATTTACAAAATTTGGAAAAGTTGGAATGGTGAATGCATCTGCAAATTGGGATAAATGGAATAATATTGCTGAATCTATGACTAATCATGAAGATCAAAAAATTAGAATTGCAATGGTTGGAAAATATGTGACACTTGCAGATAGTTACGTTAGTGTAAATCACGCATTAAAACATGCAGGTGCAAAGATTGGAAAATCAGTAGAGATTGACTGGATTGATTCAGAAACAATTACAGATTGCAGTAATTTATCAAAATATGACGGAATACTAGTTCCAGGTGGATTTGGAACTAGAGGCTCAGAGGGAATCATAGAAACTGCAAATTATGCACGAGAGAAAAACATACCTTATCTTGGGATATGTTTTGGATTTCAATTAGCAACAATTGCATTTGCAAGAAATGTATTAAAATTACAAGATGTAAATACCACTGAAATAAAACCTGATGCTAAAAATCCAATTGTAGATTTACTTCCAGAACAAAAAGATGTATCAGATATGGGGGGCTCATTAAGATTGGGTGCAAATGATATTCAAATAAAAACAAACACACTATCTCACAAAATCTACAATGCAGATACAATTAGTAAAAGACACAGACATAGATATGAAATAAATAAAAAATACATTCCAGAATTAGAGAAAAATGGACTCTATTTTTCAGCTGAAAGCGACGGAGGTAAAAGAATGGAAATGTTGGAAATACCTACACATAAATTTTATCTTGGAGTTCAATTTCACCCAGAATTTAATAGCAGACCAGGATACCCAGAACCTGCATTTGAAGCATTTGTAAAAGCTGCGTCTGTAAAGTAGAAAATCAGTCCATTTTTGCAATTTCATATATTTTTTGTCGTGCATCTCGAATTGAAACTTTCTTTTTTACATATCCTTTTTTGAGCAAGTGACTAAGTGCAAGTCTTACAGTTCTACTTGGAAGTAGAGTTTTATTTGCAAGATCTTTTTGTGTGAGTGCCCCTTCATACTCTAATGTTTTTAGTAATAGTTTTGAGCTTGGAGGCATGCTTAGTAATTCTTCTGCAAGGTGCACTTTTTTTGCAAGTGCAGATATGGTTGTAGAATCTTTTTTGAGTCGAATTATTTTTGCAGGAGGTAAATACTGGGTACATTCAACCATACCATTAACTTTGTATCTATCTAGCCCATCAAGAACTACTTCACAGTGTAATCGAGCAGAAATATCACTGATTTGAATAGAACTTTTATTTGATACAATAATCGGTCTTCGTGTTGTGTCTAAAGAATTCACAGAAATTATCTCAAATACACCAGAATCCTCAAATAACATTGGTCCACCTGCAGACATTGAATATGCAGAAGAGCCAATCGGTGTAGATACAATAATTCCATCACTATTATCATGCCAAACCTCCTCATCATTAATGCGGAGTGTATGTTCCATTAGCATTGCACTTTTTGATGAAAATACTGCAACGTCATTTAATACAGGATACACATTTTTTCCGTCAATTTTTACGCCAAGTCTTGGAACTTCCTGTACAGTGTAATTTTGTTTTTTTAATATTCGCACATAAGATGAAAACTCTCTGATATCTATCTGAGCTAAAAATCCACTAGATTCCCCCTCACTTATTCCTAAAACAGGGGATACTGAATCAAATGATTTGTGAAAATAATTTCGAACTCCTTTATCTCCACCCAATACCAAAATACAATCCGCCTGTTTTACTTTGGTCCTTGAGGTAATTAGAAAAGAATCAATTTGGGCATCACTTAAAAATTTTTTTATATTTAATGCAGCAGATAAAGTTGTACCATACCCATAAATTCCTATTTGCACATTGAAATTAAATTATGTGTGCAATAAAAAGTTAAGTTCTAAATCGTTCTATATTTTACTAGATTATAAAAATAAGAAGCATTTGTTTCAATTATATTTTTTTGTGGTATTTTAAGCAATCCCACCTGTTTTGAATCAAGTGCTGCTTGTGCTGAACCTCCAGCAAAACATAACGCCCAAAGAAAATCTTTTTCCTTTAACATAGTGCAGCAAAATGTTGCACAAAAAATATCACCAATACCAGTAGTGTCATAAACTTCTTTGTTAGGCAACATTATAGAATATATTTTATCTTTAACTAGTAATGAAACTTCAGTTTTGTTTGTAAAAATTACATGCTCTATACCTTTTTTCTGTAATGCAAGCATCATTTCATCCTGAGAACCCATTGAAAACTTTTCAGATTCTTCCGGATTTACTTTAATTGCATTTACGTTACGTAAATCAAGTTCAGTTGATTGCAAAATAATATTTTTATCCAAATCAGTTTGCCTCAAAAATCCCTGGGGATCAACAAGTGTAAAACTAGAATCTCTTTTAATTTTATCAAATGTTTCAAAAGATAATTCATGAAATATTGGAGATACTAGTGAACCATCAGCATTAATTGAAGTGTATTCAATTGGATCACATTCATGTAATAATTTCAAAGTTCTATCAGACCCAGTGATGTTTATTGCAAATCGAGTTGTAAGTTTTTCAGAGGTTGGATTTTTTAAATTAATTTTATGATCAATCAAATATTGTAAAGGAAAATCTTTACCAAATTTTGTGTAAAGATCTACATCAAATTTTAGCTCCCTTGCAGTAAGACCACCATAACATGCCGCACCTCCTATTTGCTCATGATTTACACCATCAATTGTAATTGTATCAATGGCGCAATGTGAAAATAATGCGATTTTCATAAATAATGATTTTAATTATATGGATTTAGTTTTTTGCATTCATTTTTTTCAGACAAATATGGCACAAAACAATCCCTCTCAATAATACCAATTCTACATTTGAAGTAAAGCAGACATGACACAATCCATGCATTCTCTATCATTTTGATTTGTTTTATCTTACATTAAAACATGATTAGGTCGAGTAAATTACGATTAAATAGAAAAAAAATGTGTCCGTTTAAATAAAATAATTGTAAAAGATAATCAAAATTTTCTAAATCACTCATAATTGAAATCACGGGTATCTTATCAAATGATTCAAGACAAAACTAATGTTGCTTGCAATCATGTTTTTATCAAGTCAGATTATTTTACCAATATAGTAATTAAAATAAAGAAATTATACAATAATATGACAAGAATTTCATTTTACTGAATTATTTAAATTTGAAAAAATGAGTTTAATTATTTAATTACAAGTTGTTTTAACTTATCAAGTACATTTTCAAAAGCAATTGGGTCAGTAGTTTCTTACGTAAACCAGTGGTTCTGAAATTGTATCTTTGTCACCAGTGAAATAACCAAATCCATGTCCATTACATATTGATGATGGGGTTGAGCCATTTGATAGTAAGGAATTTCTAACATCAGCTGGAGTTGCCAAAGTATGTGTTGCCTTGAATAATGCTGCTGCACCTGCAACATGTGGGGATGCCATACTTGTACCACTAATGGTATTATATGCTCCATTTTTCCAAGTAGAATAAATATTCACACCTGGTGCATCAATATCCACTACAGAACCAAAGTTTGAAAACGATGCAAATGTATCATCTGCACCATATCCGGTAGATGGACCTATTCCGCCACATTTTCCGTCAGAGTCAGCAATTGCAGAAACGGCAATTACATCAGGATGGTTTGCAGGGGAAAATGTTGAAGCGTCCATTGCATTATTTCCAGCTGCCACTACATATGTAACACCTGCTGCTACTGAATTTGCTATCGCAGTATTCATAGCAGCAGAATTACATTGACAGCCAAGACTCATGTTTGCAACTTCAATTTGTACAGCATTTGCAGTAACATAATCAATTCCTTTGATAACATCAGATAAGTAACCAGAACCAGATCTGTCAAGAACTTTGACAGCCCATATTCTTGCATCGGGGGCAACACCTACTACACCGACTAAGTTATCTTTTGCAGCAGCAGTCCCTGCCACATGTGTTCCATGTCCATTGTCATCATTTCCTTTTTTTACACCTTTAACAAATGAGATATTTTTAAAGACATTAAGTTCAGGATGGGTCAAGTCAACACCCGTATCAATAATTGCAATATCCACATTTACGCTGTGATTATTATTACCACTAATAGTTGAGCTAAGATCTCCATCTATTCTATTTATTCCAGTTGGAATAGTTTGTGCAAATGTTTTCATTTCATAATCTGGTTCTATGTAGGAAATTGAAGGATTATTCTTTTTGATATTCTCAAGGACTTTGTCATTATTGACCTTGACTGCAAATCCCTTGATCGCATGTTTGTATTCTTGGATTACTTCAGCGCCCTTTGCTTTTGCTTTGCCTATTTCGTTTTGTAGGTCTGAATCATCTGAAAGTATTACAATGTATTAATCTTGAATTTTGTTTGCCTTTGAATTTGGGAAATCCGCACCTATTAGGGCAGGCTGCATTATCATTAAAGATATGAGCAGTAAGGAAAATATTGTGACTGATAATTTACTATTCAATTTTAATTTATCACAATTTGAATTATTTAAAGTTATAAACAAAGTATTTACGGTCTATTGTAATTTAGAAAAAATCAATTATCACAAACAAGATTATAAGGAAGACAAATTAAATTATTTTCATGCCACTTAAACGTGCAAGTAGAGGTCGTACAAAAGGAGGAAAGGGTTCTTCAGGTACAGTCCAGTGCACAAATTGTGGATCAACTGTCCCAAAAGACAAAGCAAAAAAAGTTACATCAAGACTAAATCTAGTAGAGCATACTTTGGCTAAAGAATTACGTGCACAAGGCGCATACATTGCATCCCCTACCGTATTGAAAACATATTGTATTTCTTGTGCAATTCATTTCAAAATCTTAAAAATTAGATCAGAAGATAGTAGAAGACAACGTGGAAAACTAAGATAGTATTTTTAATTATATTTTATTGCTCAACTCAGATCGTGAAACAGTGTATCATTTTGAACGTTCAATCAATGCTCTATTATTCTTCATCATCAAGCAATTACTAGAACGCGTCAATATAAAAAAACGTTAGTTAATTTCTATTTTAGGGAATTCATGTTTGAAAAGGACTTAATTTGATTTTTCTTGAATATTTTTACTAGTTACAATCATTCTTTGAATCAAAGTAATTCCGGCAATTACAACCACTAGAATAACTGCAGGTTCCATGTATCCAATAATTCCAATAATTGCAATAACTAGTAAGCGCTCTGCTCGCTCACCAATTCCCACTCCCTGTAATTTTATATTTAGTATATCTGATTTTGCTCGAGCATAACTTACAAGTAATGACAAAGTAATTGCAAGTAAGACAAGATATGGTTGTGCATATCCTCCAACAAGTAATCCCAAAAAAATTGCGACCTCGGCAATTTTATCAAACATGGAATCAAGATAAGACCCCTTTAGAGAAGTTTTACCAGTAACTCTTGCAACTTGACCATCAACTAGATCAAAAAATCCAGATACAAGTAATAAAATTCCACCAATAATTAATCCATGTTCAATTCCTAGTCCGTAAATTATTGCAGATGCAAGTGCAAATATCAAGCCTACACCAGTCCAAAAGTTTGGAGAAAGTCCAGTTGATGCAAATACTTTGCCAATTTTTTCAAGTGATGGTGCAAGTACACCTCGTAAATTATTTAGCATTTAATTTTTCCATCAAAGTCATTTATCATATAAAGATCAAAAAAGATAGTCATATCAACTAGTTATTTAAAATCTGAACGAGTTAAATTCATAGCAATCAATGTAGAGATTATTTTTGCTGCAATAGATGCAGTAGAACCATTATCATATTGTGGATTTAGTTCCACAATATCAACTCCAGTTACTTTATTATTTTCAAGTGCATAAATTAAATCAAATAATTCACGAGAAGTCATTCCTGCAGCCTCGGGATTTCCAACACCCGGTGCATATGCAGGATCTAATACATCAAGATCAAAACTTGTATACAGAGAATCAAATGAGGAAACAAATTCGCCTAGTAATTGTGGACCTTTACCTTCTCTAATTTGTCTATCAGAGATTGTTTGGATTTTATTTTCTTTTAAAAATTCAAGTTCTTCTTTAACAAATGCTCTAGCACCAACATGTAAAATATTTTCAGCCCCTCTTTGCTCTACAATTCGTCGAAGATATGCTGCATGACTTAGTTTTACATTTGCATATTCGTCTCGTAAATCATAATGTGCATCAAATACAACATATCCTGTCTCTTTTGGAAAACTCATGTATGTGCCATATGTGAGGGAATGCTCACCACCTAAAATGAATAATTGTCTTTGCTTTGCAACCAACTCTTTTGTGATTTTACCAACCATGTCAATCATTTCACTTACCAAAACAGTGTGAGTTGTGTTTCCAAGATCTTCAATATTTACAGATTCAAGATCAATGCCAAATTTGGGATGAAATATCTCAATATTGTTAAATGCATCACGGATTACATCCGGTCCAAATCTACAACCAGGTTTGTATGAATGTGTAGAATCAAATGGAATTCCAAAGACAGTTGCAACAGGTGTGGTATCACTTGAGGAGGCAGTAATGAGAGGATTTCTATTCATGTATAAATCAAGAAAACTCATTTTTACACCATTAGTTGCGGTCTATGTGAGAGATATTTTGGAAGATTCAATCCAGTAAATGGTTTGTTTTGGGTCTGCTCACTTATTTCAATAATAAAATCATCAAAAGTCAATTCTCTAACATCTCCTGTTTTTCTATCTCGAATACTTAGATTTTTCGAATTTGCTTCCTTTTCTCCAATTACAAGTGTGTATGGAACCCAATCTTTTTCAGCATCGCGAATTCGTTTACCAATGCTTTCATTTCTATCATCTATATCCACACGAATGTTGTGTAAAGATAATTTATCTGCCAGTATGTCACATATTTCTGTAAATTCTTCTTTAAGGGGAATTATTCGCACTTGTGTTGGTGCAAGCCATAGCTGGAATTGAGGTTTTTTTCCTTCCTTGATATCTTGTGCAGCTTTTTCCAATAGAACGTAGATAATTCGTTCAATTGCACCACTTGGGGAATTGTGTAAAATAATTGGATTTTTGCGAACATTGTGTTCATCTACAAATTCAATTCCATATCGATTTCCATTTTCAACATCTATTTGATCAGTAGAAAGTGCAGAAGCTTTACCAGTATTATCTATAAAATTAAATTCCCATTTCAAAACAAAATAAAAGAATTTCTCTTTCCACATTTCAACTAGTACTGGTCTACCATGTTTTTTGACTAGTTCTTCAACTGCAGATTTATTTTCATTGTAAAAGTCCTCTGTAAATCTAATAGCCATTTCATAATCAGAGTCATTAATTCCAAGTTCATTTAAAACGCTATGTGACAAGTCAAATCTTATTTTAATTTCATTAATTGATTGTTCCATATCTTTACAAAATGCATGACAGTCTGGCATTGTAAATGCACGTAGTCGTCTTAATCCAACTAGTTCACCTGATTGCTCTCGTCTGAAACTATAACGAGTTAGTTCGTATAATTTGTAAGGTAACGTCTTGTATGACATTTGATATTCGTTTGCCATAAGAAATTGTCCAAAGCATGCTGCAAATCGTAAAAATAATTTTTTACCTTCGGAATCAATATTGTATTGTCTTGCAGGAAATCGATTGAAATAACTAACCATGCTTGGATGATGCGAGTCATACATGATTGGAGTTTCAACTTCAAATCCGCCATACTCTTTGACTCTATCTGTAACGTATCTTTCAATTAATGATTTTATTAAACGACCATTTGGAAAAAAACGCATGTTTCCAGAATCAGATGCTGGTTCGTAATCTGCAATACCCATTTTTTTCATTAATGCAACATGTGGTGGCGGTTCATCTACAGCGCGTTTTTTTGCAGATTCATATTTTGCAAGGATTTCAAGTTTAGGATATTTTGAAAAATTAAAATCACCAATATTACTCAATGTCCCATCAGGTGAAAGTATTTTCCAGTACGAAGTAATTTTTGATTCACTTTTCAGAGCATCAGAGGTTAATTCTTTTTCCTCGCCTTGATTTTTCTCTCCAGTATTTTCTTTGGTTACAACTTTGAAACTTTCAGCAAGTGGGTGACCTTTTACTTGAAGTTTGTATGATTTTGTCCAACCAAATGGGGAATGAGATACTTCAAACTCGGGTACAGCTAATTCCATTTCTTTGAGTAAAGATAAGGCAATTGATGGTGATGCTAAACTTGAACTAAGGTGCGCATAAGGATATAATAATAATTTTTTGCAGCCAATTTTCCCCATACTTTTTTTTATTTGAGATATTGCATTTTGTGCAACAGAGGAATCATCACCTTGTTCAATTGCCACAAAAGCTACAACTATTTCAGATAACTGA
>Ga0208960_1001327_pt1 | contig 13260 bp, 10 predicted proteins | sample GreLakmeON33MSRF_FD_187703 | JGI IMG/M metagenome (GOLD analysis project Ga0208960, IMG submission 187703) | Freshwater lentic microbial communities from great Laurentian Lakes, MI, USA - Great Lakes metaG ON33MSRF (SPAdes) | ecosystem: Environmental > Aquatic > Freshwater > Lake | place: Great...
CCCTGGTTCTACAGATAAAGATTATTTTCTTGATGCCGCGCTGCAGCAAGGCGATTCTGTAACCGTTGGTGGAGTAACAATCACAGTGACAAAATCAGGTGCAAATTCAGACACTATTTCTGTCTCAAAAAAGTAGGGCTGTAAATCCTTTTTCAATTAAGTGGATATACATCTAACTTTCAGAGCACATTCAACAAGTTACAACTAATTGTGGGTTGTGAGGGACTTAAACCCCAGGCAGGGTGATTAAGAGTCGTGAAAAGTTTGAGTCTAGGCGTGTTTAGTTGAAGTGGCTTGCTTTAGCGGCGGCGATAGCGTCGCATAGTTAGATTTCCAAAGATCCCTACCGCTATGGTAATTGCGACAGCGCTCAAAATAATTGAAAGATACGCGAATGATCCAGTGGCGATTTTGGACGTGAAATTCTTGACGGTGGAGTTGTTAGATTGCATTACTGCAAGGGCTGCACTCTTGGCTGCCTCAATCAAAGCTTCATTAGCTGTCACAACTTCATCTAGATTCGATGCGGGGTTGCGAGGTTGTCCAATGGCAAGAGCTTCCTTATCAGCGATCTCTTTAGCTTTTCGAGCCTGGACTTGAGCAAGACTGAGATCCTTTAACTTAGCGGTAATCAGTGAAAGAGAAACTTGCCGATTACTAGTGAGAAGATTTTTTTCGGTGATTCCATTTGTAATCGATTGGAGATGCACAGCGAGTTGATCCTGATTTGTGCGAATCTGCTCTTGTAGTTTTTTTCCTGCTGAAACTTTATCTTCAAATATTTTCTTCACTTCTTGGAATTGCACATCTGCTTTCTCTGCCTCTTTAGCTGCGATATCTGCTGAACTTTGATCTTGTTTATAACGAGCTACGGCTAGCTCCCATAAGAGCTTCAACTCGTCGAGATCTGTCGCACTCGCAATTGTTTGGTTAGTTGCTGTCAATGAATTCTCTGCAATCAACTTACTGCGAATTATCGCACCCTTCTTTTCTGCAGCAAACTGGACTGCTTCAAATGAATTCTCTGCAATCAACTTACTGCGAATTGCCGCACCCTTCTTTTCTGTAGCAAACTGGACTGCTTCAAATGCATTCTTTACAATCAACTTACTGCGAATTGCCGCACCCTTCTTTTCTGCAGCAGACTGGACTGCTTCATCTGCTTTGATCTTTGCAGAGTTATACGTAGCAACATAATTTAAGATATCTATACGAGTTCTCTCAAACTCCTTAATTAATTTGCCCAGGTTTTGTTGTGTAGCAGCGACCGATTGGTGAAGCGCCTTTTTTTCTTTGGCGACTTCTTTTAATCGTGCATCAGTGATAACAACTTGATTTGTCACTGTGTTCAAATCAGTCGCTAGAGAAATGGCAATCTTTGAAGTTCGTATCGCCTTAAGATTCGCTTTATATACTTTTATCTCCTCAACTTTCCGAGCTTCAGCGACAGGATCAAGGCAGTTAGGCAAATCTGGGGGATAGGCAGCAGGACCAAGGCAATTCACAACAGCGATAGCAGAAGTGTTTGGTAATAGCGCAAATAACAACGAGAGGAAAACCGTTACGAAAGTTGTTAGTACGGGGTGTCTGGAAATTCTACGCATACTCCTTAGCACCCACCTTTAATTGAAAGGCGTGTAGGTCGGACTAAAGGTTGATCGACAAAAGTAATTTTTCCGGAGCCACCTGCAAAGTTAGCAAGTAAGTTCTCGGTTTGACCCGGTGCAAGGTCAACATCTGCAACATATATGGGCCGTCCACGCTCAGTCGATCCACCACCTAAGCCACTTGTTCTGTTATCACGTGAAGCAGAGACGAGCTTTGCATTGCTCGGACCGTAGATGAAGAGTTTAAAGCGATGCTGCCCAGTGACCAAGTTTGTAGGCTTTCCTTTATCCAAGCGAGTTAATACATAAGCTGGTAAACCTTCACCTGATTTCAGCGTATTTGTGAGTTTGACACTCACTTGTGTCTGCTGAATATTCTTACATGATTTACTTTCAATAGTCACTGACTTTTGTAGATAGTAATCAAGCTTGCTCGCATCGATATTTATAATGACTGCGCGGAATTCATTGTTCGGCGCTATGGCGAGGAAACCTCCAAGCCTTACAGATGCTAATTGAGTCTCTGCTGCAGTATCTCTTGAATACATCAGGATTCGGTTTTCAATCAGCCCGCGCTTGATTGCTTTGGCCATACCAACCTTAGAAAATTCTCCACTGGTGATCTTTGCAGCAGCTACATTCATGATGTCTACCAAATACTGCTTACGGGCATCGTTATTAGTTTCATACCTCTTATATGCTTCTTGAAGGGTCTTGGCGACAACATTCTCAGCCGTGATTACCTCGCCAGACTTCAATGTGATGGGCCCAGTGGCCTGCAGTACATAACTTAAAGCGCTGGGATCAACTGCAATCACACCATCTAGTTGCTCACCAAATTGCGCCTTCCATAACCCCATCCAAATTTCAGCGCCATAAGGAAAGTGAGGGGAGAGGTTGGAATTCTGCAAGATTGCTGGGTTCTTACCATAGAGCTTTGTAAATTCTTCAGGGACTTCAACCGGCACATCTTTGAGTGAATACAAGACCGCATTGGATCCTGTTCGAATAATAGTGAAAGAGCCTTTATTCATTTGCACGATTGCAAATGCTCCAAGAATTCCACCAGTGCCACGCGCTTCGGCGCTATTTTGAAATGCAATCATGTATCTCTTAGGCACATCTGTGCCTGCAAGCCACGAACTTGCTTTGATTATTGCAACTGCTTCATCTCGAATCGGAGTGAAATCAACACCAAGCAAACCAGCTAATTGTTTTACTACTGGGATACTGACATCAGTAAATATCTGGTCGATATCAGATGCAAGGTTGGCTGATTGCTTATTGAGTAGTCCACCGGTGCCTTCTCCTCTAAGAGATGCTATGTATGTCTTTGTATCAACAACTGCAATCCCAATATGTATGCCAAGGACGGCTAGATAGATAAGAGGTATTGCAGAGATTACCAACCAAATCCGTCGTCTCATGCGGATATCACTGTAAATTCATCGGCCATATAGGAAGCAAGATAGGAATCAGCTAATCGCCTGGCCCGTGAATGACGTGGCGCAGTAATAATGACAACGGGTGCACGATCTGCAAGAGAACGGATCCATTCGCGCCACGATGGTGACAGGAAGTATTTTTCTGGAAAATCAATCTGGCGAGAATGTGTAAGAATTTGATTCGATGTAATAAGGGGGCTCTCGATAACATCAATTTGATCAACATCAAAGAAGATTCGTTCGATTCCCAAATCTTCAATTTCGTTTACTACCGGAGCTCGCAGATCTGCATCAATTAAGATTGCACCTTCACCGACTCGCGACATCTGAGCCGAAGCAAACGCCATTCCTAAGTCACTCACTCCGTGGGGAATCACTACATGGATATTGTGTCTGTGCGCATATCCCTTCGCATCAAGGGCAGCGCGCAAAGTAAGTGCCCCAACCTTTCCCAGTTCACGACTGACCGCATCAGGCATTAGCCCAACAGGATCGATGGGAATAAAGTCTTGATCCTCCAAAATTTCTTCATAGCTGCGTATCTCACCCGTGTATCCAAGGTTACGTATCACCTTGCTGTGTATATTCTCGGCAGTAATTACTAAATCCGCTGCCATTACATCAGTACTTGCGGTACCCAGGGAACGAGATGTACTCTGAGTAATCGGCACACCCCAATTTTTAGCACTCTCTATCACGGTATCAAGAATCGATGTCCCATCAATTGCGCTGATACCGGTAGATGAAATCTGATCATCTGGGAAATTGCGTTCAAGAACAGCTTGTGCAAATGGTGAGCGCGCCTGATTCATCAGGCAGACCGTCACGATGCGCATGAGATAAGGTTACGTGGTGATTTACCGAGGAATATAATTGCGAAGGCGTGAAATTGCGGGTGTTGCATGTGTAATGTACCTCTTATCACTTTCACTCTTTCTCCTCTTTCCCCGTCCAGTACTTGACAATAGCGACCCATCTCAAATTGCTCAGTTTCTTCAATTACACAGTAATTTCTTCTATAAAATTCTATACGCCGACACTCGGCTACATGCTCTCGGAAATCTTTTGATGCTAATTCCACTTCCAATCATCCTTAGCGAAATCTATCCATCGATATCCTTCAAGAGAATATTCATCTTTGGCGCATCACTTTCCGCCTTCTATGAGCTCACCCAACTACTGATTCCAGGACGAGTAAGTGATGTTCTTGACTTCTTATCCAACTGCCTCAGCGTACTGATTGGTAATGCATTTGTTCGGTTATTACGTCGTGGAAAGTATGCGGGGAATCAGTAAAACCCGAATATTTTAAAATTTGGCAATACAAGCTTTCTGTATATCTACCTATCCTTTACACATGTAACTCAATGATTTGTGAGTGACACGGGGGGTGAGTAATGGAGTTTGTTCATTACTGGCGTCTTATTGTCAAGAATCGCCTCATCATCGCTACATGCGTGATGGTCGGACTCTTTATCGCTGCTGCAATTACATTTAAGACAATTCCACTTTATGAATCAAAGGCACAGATATTTGTTTCAACTCCTGCAGCCGCTCTTGATATCTCTTCGCTCGCAACCGGTGGTTCATTCTCACAACAGCGCGTGAAGTCATATGCGCAGATCATTAATAGCCCTAAAACACTCGGACCCGTTATTAAAACTCTTGGATTAAAGATGAGTGCAAATACTTTGAGTTCTATGGTTAATGCTTCGGCACCACTTGACACAGTTCTTATCACACTCACAGTCACCGATACGGACCCTAAGCGTGCAGCAATGATTGCAAACGCAGTCGCTGAACAATTCGGAATTACAGTCGCAGATCTTGAATTGTATGGGATTGGCGCTGGCTCCCCGGTAAAAGTTTCCACAGTCAAGGATGCAATCCCAGCTAGTTCACCTGCCTCTCCTAAGATAGAAATTAATTTGGCTCTTGGACTTCTACTTGGCTTTGGTCTCGGTATCGCACTCGCATCTCTTCGCAAGCTTCTTGATAATACTGTCAAGAATGAAGATGACCTCTTAGGTACTCCACTTCTTGCTGCAATCGGATTTGATGAGTTTGCAGATGAAAAGCCACTGGTGACACAAATCGGACGCTATGCAGCGCGCACAGAAGCATTCCGTACCCTGCGAACCAATATTCAATTCCTGAGTCCTGATGTACACCCACAAGTAATTGTTATGTCATCTGCACTACCTAATGAGGGTAAGACAACATCTTCAATTAACCTTGCACTTTCACTTGCGCAAACGGGCGCAAAGGTAGTTCTCCTTGAAGCAGATATGCGTCGCCCTAAGATTGCTCTATATCTTGAGATGTCATCGGCATCTATAGGCCTGAGCGAATTAATTTCGGGTCCAGAGGAGATTACGCCGAAGGCTATAAAAGCAATTCTTCATCCCTACGAATCAACTGGGCTTAAGGTAATACTTTCAGGGAAAGTTCCATCTAATCCATCTGAACTCTTAAGCTCTAAGAAGTTTCAAGATTTGATCGATCTTCTACGCATACATTGCGAATATGTGATTATTGATTGCCCACCATTGCTACCTGTTATAGATGCTGCAATCGTTTCGGCTAAAGTCGATGGGTGCGTTCTCGTTGTTCACGCAGGTGCTACCAGGAAGCAACACTTTATTGGTGCACGCGATGCAGTTAAGGCTGTTAACTCAACACTCTTGGGCGTTGTCATCAATAAGATTCCTGAATCCTCACTCGAATATGAGTATGGATATCGTTATGGATATCCTCGATATTACGGTGCTAATTACCGCCCATATGCAAAGCGCAGAAGCGAGGCGGGCCAGTACGCACCTAGTGCCGATGTTCTCTCACGCCAAGAACTTGAAGATCATTTCCACCACATCAAGGGTCAGCGGTTTAAGGAAGAACTCAAGCGAGAAGATTTAAAGAAAACTTAATACGCGCCTTTACCTTTAAACACTGCACTTATTGTGGAGATAATGATCCATAAGTCGCGAGTAAAGCTCCAATTTACTAAATAATTCAAATCTAGTGAGACGCTTGTGCGCAGATCTAAATCAGAGCGACCTGAAATCTGCCAGGGGCCTGTAATTCCAGGCTTTGCAATAAGTCGACGTTCATAGATTGAGTTATAGACACGTACTTCACTCGGTAAAGCTGGACGTGGCCCCACAACAGACATACTGTTGTTAATAACATTAAGAAATTGTGGAAGCTCATCAAGTGAGTACTTACGCAAGATCCGCCCCACAAAAGTCACGCGTGGATCTAGACGGTTCTTAAAGAGCACGTGATCTTTGGCATGAATGTTCTCAACGCTTTCAACAATCTGGTCAGCATCTCTAATCATTGATCTAAATTTGTAGAATTTAAAGATCTTCCCATTGAGTCCGATGCGCTTTTGGGAATAGAAGATGGGCCATCCACTAGATAACAAGACGACGATACTTATCGCAAGGAAGAGTGGACTCAAAATAACTATCAAGATGAGGGAGAAGAGAAGGTCAAAGATTCGCTTTACGATTCGCCATGGCAAAGAGATTTCTGACTTTGTAAAGGTTAGGAATGGAATTCCCTCCTGAGAGGAGGGGATTAACCAGTATCCCAAGTTTCCAGAGTCCAATGGAATCCAGTTTATATGGATGTCGACATCTTCACAGTAGTGAATAAATTTAGAGAAGTTAGGATCAGATTCCATTCCAGGGAGCATTAGTACTTCAGTAATTTTTTTGTAACGCACCAGTCGATCAAACTCTTCAATCCATACGCTATTAATTTCTGCACAGACAAGGCGGGATACAATTATGAATCCCAAAGCTCGATTTGAAATTAACCAGTCACTATGTTCTTGCAAATCATTCTTTTGGCGCCCCACAATCATCATGTTCGATGAAACTTTCTTTCTCAAAATTAAAGGGCGCAGAATCAAAGCATAGATACCAATACGGATGAGAAAGAGATAAACCAGACCACTACCGAGCATTACCAAGAAGACAGAGCGCGAGAATGATGCCTTCAAGATGAAGGAGAGGAAGCCCAGAAAGAAGAAGAATGTGAAAGATCGCTTAAAGATCACACGTAAGTTAAAGATTACCAAGGTCGCATGATTAAATCGATAGGTACCGGTTATCATTAAGATTGTTATCCACACTGCAACAAGTAATGCGAGAACTCCACGATATTCAAATTGAGCAATTACTGGTTTTCCATCTTCAAGATTAGTTGATTCTGGAAATCTAAAGTTAAAGGCAGTCACAGCCGAGAGTGCAATCGCAATCGCATCTGGAATTAACATTAAGACAAGAATTAATATTTGTTGGAGGTTTGCTCTATCACGAATCTTCTGCCTTATTGGTTTTTTCATCGCTTCACCCTTGCGATTTAGTTGCAATGGTAAAGACTAGCACCGTCTGCCCAGAAATTTCAGAGATGTTCCAATACTCAGTAAAGGTGTTGAAGAGGATGGAACCCAAACCACTTTTTGATTTATTGGTTTGAAGTTTGCCATTATCGCTGACCTTGATCTCCACTAAATCCGCAAGAATTCTGGATTCGATAGATATCTTCGTAGCATTTCCATGACGTATAGAATTTACAACAGCCTCTTCTATCAATTGAGAGGTAATATCGCTGTAACTTTGCAGTTTTTGAAGTTCAGGGGCTAAGGAATATGAAATATCAGCTAACCCAAGCCAGGATTGCGACAGTTCCTGTACCCGTTCAGATGTGATGCGGGCAACGGGGCGCAGATAAGGGACCCTTATCTGCGCCAGTCGATCCATGATCTGTTTGGTAATTTCAGGTGGGAATATTTGAAAATCTTGCTCGGCAGCCTTTAACAGAAGCAGCTTACATGCAAGCAGTTGAGATTGGACTTCAGCATGCACATGTTGAGCAAATCTTGAATCTAAATTCCCGCTCTGACTCTTCTTGAGGAACTCTTCGAGCTCACCCCTTTCGATTAAGTTGCTAAGGAATTGAAAAGCAAATTCTTGATCACGTTGGATACTTAAGACCATTGTCCCAATAATAAAGAGCCCTGTATATGCGAATGCGCTGATCAGGTAACCTGAGATCATGGTGGATAGAATTGCTGGGGTATCAGATGGAGTTAGATAATGAGCAATGAAGGTAATTGGATAAATCAGAGTTATCAATATTGTAAGAAATGTAAGATTCAACTTCGAATATCCGCGAGCGCCATCAATTTTAGGCAAGATAGCTCGATCCAGAATTACTACCAGCGTCGTCCAAGTCAACTGGACTATGACTGTTGCAAAAAATCCGATTCGAGTTAACTGTGCTACAAGTGAAAATGGGAAAGCTAGAATTATTACCGGAATAACTGGAATTTTCTGATTACCAAGAATTCTGCGCAGAACCGCAAAGAACCCAGTCTTTAGCCAGACAAGGTTTCCATCTTTCCACCCAGTTTGTGACAGTGGGCGGATATGGGTATTAATGAGTGAATCGATATCGGCTGAAGCCTCTTCAATCTTAGATCGAGAAGGTTTGCTACCTATGGTGGTGACAATCCTCTCTTGTAGCTGACCGATAATCGTCACGAGCTCACTGGTAGAACTTTTGGTGATTTCAGGAAGATCAACGATACCTTTCTCAATAATTTCAGTGAGTAAATTCTTTACTTTTACTTTAAATATTGATCCGTATTGGATAATAAGAGCGCCTGCTAGCATCCAATAAAAAACAGCTAAGGCAGAATTTAATATACGGGTTGGCACTGAAAATGAATCGTTTAAACCCATCAATGGAGCTACGAGTCCAATCACAGATCCACGAGAGACTCCCATAAGGATGACAAGGACAAATTGATTTGGCTGCTTCTCGGCCGTTTTTGTATAGTAGACAAAGGGGTACATGGCGCTGTGGGCAATAAATCCCAAAAATATCCAGAGAAAAAAATCCTTTAAGCCAATGATCTGAGTTGGGTTCGTTGCTATCGCCAAAATAATAGAGATCGGATATGTCCACATGAATACCGTTGGGCTCACTAGTTGTGGTGGTAGCAACCGAATGACTTGTCGCACTTCTTTTGAAATAGTTGCCTGCCTCATTCTGCCTTCAAAGTCAGCGATTCGATTGCGCCCAGGCTTTCACCTAGCAGGCTATTAGCGCTTTCTAAGAGCTCTTTCTTTCGATCCGAACTGATTTCTTGCAAACTATTGGAATCCAGGAGATGAAGCGCCATGGAAACTCCAGCAATCTTTCCTTGTAGCGTTCCGAATCGAGTATTGAAGAGAGATTTCTCAATGACTTCATCGCGCATAGATAATTCGTGGATTACACCACGTATATTGGCACTCTCTCGTTGAGCACCTGTAAATTCTTTACCAGTATTTACCAATAAAGATGCAATGACAGATGCAACATAGACCCAGTACACAGTTTTAACGCCTGAGTACCAAGGTAGGTAGGGATGGAGGAAATTTATTCCAAGGGTGGGTTGAAGTAGAATAATTAAGTATTGAGTAGAGAATGCTCCAGCAATTGCTATGACTAGATAGAACTTGAAATTGCTGGGGCTTCTTTTCATGAGAATACCCAGTGGAGCAAGTAACGTAACGACAATGATGGCTCCCATAATTTCTGTCACCACACCCATAATTCCATTTCGGAAGAATTGAGCGGAGGCCGAACCCAGAATTAATACTAGGAGAGTCAGGCGAATCGAGATTATCTTTGGCATAAGATGTGACCAATAAGGAATTTGAGACCTGGATTTAGATTCACCTAGGAGATCTGTTATGCCTTGCTCATACTCTTCTTTCATTGCATTCAGGGCCTTTGAAATTTCCTGGCTCTGTGCCAGGAGCTGGTGTAAACCATGTGTATTATCTTTATCACCCACCACCAATAACTTTTGAATTCCTGAACGCAGAGCAAGCACTTGAGGGAACAATTCTGACGTAAAGACAGATAAGACTTCTTGTCGCTTTGAAACTTCAAGTAGGTTGAGCGCCAGGCGATCTTGAAGCAGCATCCCACCTAATGAATTAAGAGCTTGAGTTTCAAGAAGCTTTCGGACGATAGTTCCAGAGTAAAAGGCGGTCACCGCCATAGCACCTGCTGTATATAAAACGGCGGGGGGAAGGCGCAGTGGTAGATCCACCCCATATCCAAATGCCCAGTGTGCGTAAAGGGCAGTAAATACTCCCCGCGCAATCCCAGTAGAAACCCAGATGAAGACACAGCGGGACAATGGTTGAAGCTTGGTCTTACGATCACCGAGAAGAAATAATTGTGCAATAAATAAATAGAGACCGGCAGCAAGATCTCCAAACAGAGCAATAGTTACTGCCCGTGTAATTCCAACTCCGTTGATTAACTGCTCACGCTCGACAGAGAGAAGAAAGCCAAAAGGAAAAACAAGCACCAAATATGTATTGATGGAGACGGCCCACCGCCCCGTTGCTGCATACCTAAATTGCAGAAGAGCAGATTTCACTTCACAACTACCTTATCCTGCTGCCACATGCGCACAGCAAGCACCCGAGAATTGAAATTCTCATCGCTCTTAATCCCTAAGCTGGCAAAAGTTCTCTGTACCAAGGTCTCGGTAGCTCTTAGCGAAGTCCCACGCTTACGCGCAATCGCCGCATTAGTAAAACCCTCTGCCAGCATCAGCAAGATTTCACCCTGCGTAGCGCTGATTACGATGCGGTCATTCTCTATTTCAGGACGCAGAACCCCAGATGCTGAATTCGAAATAGATTCCTCAACTGCACGGACCAACTCAGTAATCGAGCCAAGTTCAGATTTCACCAAATATGTAACCCCGGCAGGAATACTCACACCATTGGGAATCGCCAGGGCTGGTGATGCATGCGAAGTCAACACAACCTTGCCCACCCACGGATGATCTTTCTCAACGAACTGCAACAAGTCAGCCCCGCTTGGCCCCACACCAAAGTTCAAATCTGTAATCACCACATGCGGATCAAATGAACCCACCAACGCAATCGCTTCAGCAACGCTCTTCACAGCCTCTACTTGAAAGTTGGCACCCTCCAGAACCTCGCGCAGAAGATTGAGCGTGAACTCTTCATCCTCTGCCACAAGTACGCGTGTTTGAAAATCGGTAGACATCACTCTCCTCGGGGGTAGGTCTCAAGTTTAGTTGTTAGCCAGAGAAAATAAGCCCTAGTTATCGGTTTTTACTTGATTTGATACGTTGTTCACAAGAGCAGAGTCAAGTTTTACAGGCAGTAGTCATACTACCCCTGTATTTCTTGTTAAAGTGACACAGATGATGAGGATTCATTATGGGACCGGTTGGTAAACTTAGATCATGAGTTCGAGTCAAAAAACAGCTTTGGTACTTGGAGGCGGCGGTTTTATTGGTAACGCCATGGTTACTAAATTAAAGAAGGAAAATTACTGGGTTAGATCAGTTGATCTTAAACATCCAGAGTTCTCTACCTCTGATGCAGATGAATTTATAGTTGGTGATTTAAGAGATGTTTCATTAGTAGAGAGTGTTATTAATTTAAATAATCCAATTAAAAGCAATGGTACCTTTGATGAAATTTATCAATTTGCCGCCGATATGGGCGGCGCTGGGTTTGTATTTACTGGTGATCATGATGCAGAGATTATGCACAACTCAGCAACTATTAATCTAACTGTTCTAGAAGCCTTGCGTCAATTAAATGAAAAATTAAATCTTAATAAAACTAAAATTTTTTACAGCGGTAGTGCTTGCATGTACCCAGAGTACAATCAGACTGATCCAGATAATCCAAACTGTGAAGAGTCAAGTGCGTACCCAGCTAATCCAGATAGTGAGTATGGGTGGGAGAAATTATTTAGTGAGCGTCTTTACTTCAGCTATTCTCGTAATTACAAAATTCCAGTTGCAGTTGCTAGATATCACAACATCTATGGTCCGCTAGGCACATGGGATGGTGGACGAGAGAAAGCACCTGCTGCAATATGTAGAAAAATTGCAAAGCTTGATACCGAGGGTGGTGTTATTGAAGTTTGGGGAGATGGATTACAGACTCGCTCATTCCTTTATATTGAAGATTGTATAAATGCAACTAGAAGACTAATGGAATCCAATTTTTCAGGTCCGGTAAATATTGGCTCTGAAGAAATGGTCACAATCAATCAATTAGTAGAATATGTATCTAATATTGCAAATAAAAAAGTCGAACGAAAGCATAAATTAGATGCTCCACTTGGAGTTAGGGGTAGAAACTCTGATAACCGTTTAATTGAAAAAGAATTAAAGTGGCAGCCTGAGTGGACTTTATCTGCAGGACTAAAAGAAACTTATGCTTGGATAAATGATCAAGTGAGGGTATTAGTTTAAATGCGAATAGTGGTCCTGGATTATTCAGGGCACATACCTCAAGCAGATTTGGCTCGTAATTTAGCCAAACTCGGCCAAAGTGTTCGCCATATGTACTGCTCAGATTATGTTTCTGGTCGGGGTGCAGTTGATCGCGAATCAAGCGATCCAAAGGACTTAGAGTTTCTCAATATCTCAATTAAGAAAGATTTCAATCGATACAACCCAATAGAACGTTTAAAACATGAGTTAGCAATTTCGAAGGAATTCTGGTCGAAAATTCAAGAGTTCAATCCAGACCATACTATTTTCTCAAATGTCCCACTCTTTGCAATGTCGCGGTTGGCTAAAAAAATGAAGAGTAATAATCGGCCTTATCTCTTTTGGTGGCAAGATGTCTACAGCATCGCAATCGGAGAGGCCTTTAGGAAATTCGGTCCGCTTGTGTGGCCATTAAGGCAATATCTGATTAGGTTGGAAAAAAATATTCTCAGAGATGCTAAATCCGTTGTTGCGATTTCGTCTAACTTTGAACCCATTTTTCGCAGTTGGAAACAAGATTTAAAAAAATTTTCCATATACCCCAATTGGACTCCGGTAAATTTATTTCCAAAAAAACAACCTTCGCCTGCAAATATAAATAGAAAATTAGCAGTCTATGCTGGGACGCTTGGCCTAAAGCACCGCCCCGAGCTTTTACTCCAACTTGCCGACGACCCAGAGTTTAAAAAAATTGGAGGAGTAGTAGTGGTAGTCAGTGAAGGATACGGAAGAGAATTACTTGAAAAATCTAGCAATATTCGGACAAATATTGTGCTTAAGAACTTTTTAACCATCCCTGAACTTGCCCAATTATTTGCCGATGCTTCAGTCCTACTCGCAGTGCTGGAGCCTGAAGCCTCTA
>Ga0208960_1001328_pt1 | contig 13251 bp, 14 predicted proteins | sample GreLakmeON33MSRF_FD_187703 | JGI IMG/M metagenome (GOLD analysis project Ga0208960, IMG submission 187703) | Freshwater lentic microbial communities from great Laurentian Lakes, MI, USA - Great Lakes metaG ON33MSRF (SPAdes) | ecosystem: Environmental > Aquatic > Freshwater > Lake | place: Great...
GCCGACGATTTCCCTGACTTCAAGATCGACACCATCTGCACCCCTTGCACCCACAATCCGCTGGGCACCAAGGGCTGCGGCGAGGCCGGCGCCATCGGCTCGCCGCCGGCGGTCATCAACGCGGTGCTGGACGCGCTCAAGAGCGTGGGGGTGACTGATCTGGACATGCCGGCTTCGGCCAGCCGGGTCTGGGAAGCCATCCAGGCGGCCAAATAAACACAACAACCGACCAAGACACAGGAGCACACACCATGTACCCATTCACCCTGGAGCGGCCCAGCACCCTGGCTGCCGCCACCCAACTCGCGGCCAATGGCGCCAAAGTACTGGCTGGCGGGCAAACCCTGCTGGCTGCCATGAAGCTGCGCCTCTCCCAGCCCGGCCAACTGGCCGATCTGGCCGGCGTCAAGGAGCTCAGCGGCATTTGCCGAGATGGCAATGCCCTTGTGATTGGCGCCATGACGCGTCACATGGATGTCGCCAACCACGCCGACGTGAAAGCCCTGATCCCCGGCCTGGCCGATTTGGCTGACCATATTGGCGACCGCCAGGTGCGCGCCATGGGCACCTTGGGCGGCTCGGTGGCCAACAATGACCCGGCCGCCTGCTACCCCAGCGCCCTGCTCGGGCTGGGCGCCACGGTGCACACCACCTCACGCAAAATTGCAGCTGACGACTTCTTCCTGGGCATGTTCAGCACCGCGCTGGCCGAGGGCGAGCTGATCACCGCGGTCAGCTTCCCCATCCCCAAGCGGGCGGTGTACATGAAGTTTGTGCAGCCGGCCTCGCGCTTTGCGCTGGTGGGCGTGTTTGTGGCGCAAACCGATGCCGGTGTGCGGGTGGCGGTGACCGGTGCCGCTCAGGGGGTATTCCGCCACAGTGGCCTGGAAGCTGCCCTGAACAGCAGCTTCACCGTGGCCTCAGCCGCTGGCGTGGCGATTGACGCCTCCGAGCTCAATGCCGACATCCATGCCTCGGCCGCCTACCGGGCCAACCTGATCAGCGTGCAGACCCAGCGCGCCGTGGCTAAACTGCTCGGCTGACCGAGCGCGTCCTGCCAGGCCCCGTGTTGTCCGACGCGGGGCTTTTTTTATGGGTACCTGAGATGTCCAATTTTTCCAGTATTGATGCCCTGGTGACTGCCCTTGAGGCGGCCGGCTACTACGCCGACCGCCGGCTGGCCACGGCTGTTTTTTTGGCGCTCAAGCTGCAGCGCCCGCTCTTGCTCGAAGGTGAGCCCGGGGTCGGCAAGACCGAACTCGCCAAGGCCCTCGCCAAAGTGCTGGGCCGGGAGTTGCTGCGCCTGCAGTGCTACGACGGGCTGGAGCAGCGCGAAGCCCTGTACGAATGGAACTACGCCGCCCAGTTGCTGCACATGCGTGCCGCGCAGGGCCGCGAGGCCGATGTGGCCCAGGTCGAGCGCGAGGTCTACCAACCGCGCTACCTGATCAGCCGGCCCCTGCTGCAGGCGCTGCAAACCCCGGCGCCCGGCGCCGTGCTGCTGATCGACGAGGTGGACCGGGCTGACGAGCCCTTTGAGGCCTTTTTGCTGGAGTACCTGGGCGAGTACCAGGTCAGTATTCCCGAACTCGGCACGCTGCGGGCCCAGGTGAGCCCGGTGACCATACTCACCAGCAACCGCACTCGCGAGTTGAACGACGCGGTCAAGCGTCGCTGCCTCTACCACTGGCTTGATTACCCCGAGCGCGACCGCGAGCTGGCCATCGTGCGGGCCCAGGTGCCGCAGGCCTCGCAAGCCCTGTCGGCCCAGGTGGCTCAGGTGGTCATGCGCCTGCGCAGTCAGCCCTTTGCCAGCGCCTTCCAGCGCGCGCCCGGCATTGCCGAAAGCGTGGAGTGGGCCAAGGCCCTGATAGCCCTTGACACCCTGGTGCTGGACCCCGAGCTGATGTCAGACACGGCGGGCATTTTGTTCAAGCAGCGCGAAGATGTGGCGGCGCTCACCAACGACATGGCCCAGGACCTGTTGCGGCCCGAGCCCGAAGCCTGAGCCTGAGCTCGTATGCAACTCGGCGACGCGCGCACCGGCAAACTGGCGGCCAACCTGGCCGCCTTTGGTCGTACCCTGCGTCGTGCCGGGGTGCGGGTTGACAGCTCACGCATCGCGCTGGCGTTTGATGCCGCGCTGGCGGTCGGCCTGGACGACCGGGCGGACTTGGCGGCTGCGATGGAGGCGGTGCTGGTCAGCCGCGAGCAGGACCGTGATGTGTTTCGCGAGCTGTTCGAAGTTTTTTTTCGCAACCCCAACCTGGCCCACAAACTGCTGGCCCAAATGTTGCCCAGCGCCGAGGGCAAGGCCGAGCCCAGCAAGCGGCGCCCCCGGGTGCGCGAGGCCCTGACGCCTCAAAAGGCCTTTGGCCAGCAGGTCCAGCCCAAGCAGGAAGACCAGAAGGTCGACTTTGACGCCGCCATGACGGCCAGTGACCAGCAGCGCCTCAAGCACGCCGACTTCAATGCCCTGTCGGCTGCCGAATACCGGCTGGTGGAGCGCCTGGCGCGTGATGTCCGGCTGCCTTTGCCCGAGTTTGACTCACGCCGCACCCGGCCCGGCGAGCGCGGCAGCCAGTTGCATTGGGCCGGCGTGATGGGCTCGGCAGTGCGCACCGGCGGCGAGCCCATGGCCTTGCCGCGGCGCCAGCGCTGCCGCCAGCCGCTGCCGCTGCTGGTGCTGGTGGATGTGTCGGGCTCGATGGAGCGCTACTCGCGGCTGTTGTTGGCCTTTTTGCACGCCGCCACCCGCCGCCACCCGCGCCGTGATGTGTTCGCCTTCGGCACCCAGCTGACCGACCTGGCGCCCGCCTTTCGCCTGGCCGATACCGACGCCATGCTGGCCCAGGCCAGCGTGTTGATTGAAGATTTTGCGGGCGGCACCCAGCTCGGTGAATCGCTGGTCGCGCTGCGCCAGCAGCATGCCCGCCGTTTGGTGGGGCGGCGCACCCTGGTGCTGCTGATCACCGACGGCCTCGACACCGGCGAGCCCGCTCAACTGGCGCAGGAGCTGGGCTGGCTGCGCCGGCGCAGCCGGCGCTTGTTGTGGCTTAACCCGCTGCTGCGCTTTGAGGGCTATGCGCCACTGGCCCAGGGTGCGGCCGTGCTGCACAAAGAGGCGCATGGCATGGTGGCGGTGCACAACCTCAGCCGGCTGGATGACCTGGCGGCCAGCCTGGCTGCCCTGATGAAACGCTGAGCCCCCGCTGCACGAAAATACAGCCAAATCCCGTCAGACAAGGACCGTACCCCCATGGACATGCAAGGCAGCCGCCAACTCGCCATCACCCAGCAACAGGCCTGGGATGCACTCAACAACCCCGAGGTACTTAAAACCTGCATCCCGGGTTGCGATCGGGTGGAGGCCACTGGCGAGAACCAGTATGCGATCGGTATGGCCGTCAAAATCGGGCCGGTGGCGGCCAAATTCACCGGCAAGATCGCGCTCAGCGACATCAAGGCGCCCGAGAGCTACACCATCTCGTTTGAAGGGCAGGGCGGGCCGGCCGGCTTTGGCAAGGGCAGGGCCGAGGTGCTGCTGGCGCCCAATGCCGAGGGCCATCTGCTGAGCTACACCGTGCAGGCCTCGGTGGGCGGCAAGGTGGCGCAACTGGGCCAGCGCCTGATCGACGGCGCCGCCAAATCCATGGCCGAAGATTTTTTCAAGCGTTTTGATGCCGAGATGCAGCGCCAGTACCCCCAGGCCTATGCCGAAAAGGTCGCTGTGGCAGCGCCGGCTGCGGCGGCTCTCAAGGCGGTACCGGCGGTACCGGTCTGGGTTTGGGGGCTGGTCGCACTGGTCTTGGCCGCCGGTCTGTACGGCCTGTCCCGCTGAGCGGCCCAGGGTTTGCAGCAAAGAAGCGGCCATGGAAAATATTGATGTGATGGTTTTGCGCACCCTGCGCGACTGGCGCCAGGCTGGGCAGCGGGCCCTGCTGGCCACGGTGGTGCGCACCTGGGGCTCCTCGCCCCGACCGGTCGGCTCCATCATGGCCCTGTGCCAGGACGGCTCGGTGGTCGGTTCGGTGTCGGGCGGCTGCATCGAAGACGACTTGATCTACCGCTTCACCCGGGCCTATGCCCCAGCCAACGCCCCAGCCGACGCTGCCCCCTCTGCTGGCGAACAAGACATCCCGAGCGGGCCGCCGCGCCTGGTCAAGTACGGCATCAGCGCCGACGAGGCCCACCGCTTTGGCCTGCCCTGTGGCGGCACCCTGGAGCTGTTGCTGGAATTTGACCCCGATGCCGCCAGCTTGGCCGCCTTGGTGCAGGCGCTCGCCAGCGGGCAATTGATGTGCCGCACGGTGCAACTGGAGAGTGGTGCGGTCAGCCTGGCAGTCAGCGACACCCCGGCCGACCTGACCCTGGATGCACAAACCCTGGTCAACACCTTCGGCCCTGAATTTCGCATGCTGCTGATCGGCGCCGGGCAGCTCACCGAGTACCTGGCCACCATGGCGCTGTTCAGCGGCTTTGCGGTGACGGTTTGTGACCCGCGGGAAGAATACGCGCGCTCCTGGTCGGTGGCCGGTGTGGCACTGCTCAAAGACATGCCAGACGACATGGTGCAGAGCTTTGCGCCAGACCGGCGGACCTGTGTGGTGGCTCTGACACACGACCCCAAGCTCGATGACCTGGCCCTGCTCGAGGCCCTGCAGACCGAGGCCTTTTATGTCGGCGCTATTGGTTCGCGCCGTAACAACGAGGCGCGCAGACAACGCATGATCGAGCACTTCGAGCAAACCGAAGCTGGCCTGGCCCGGCTGCGCGGCCCGATTGGCGTCTACATTGGCAGCAAAACCCCGCCCGAGATCGCGGTCAGCATCATGGCCGAGATTTTGGCGGTGAAGAACGGCGTGGCGCTGCCGCGCGACATGGATGTGGCGCACGCCAAAAACGATTTGGCCATCAGCGCCAACGACCCTGGCCTGCTGGTCTGCGGTGTGCCAGGGCCGCCCGCTCGGCCTTGAGCCTGCGCAACATTCGGTATCTGTGCAATACCTGTCTAGGGTTTCTCCCTAGACACAAAAGCGCTAAAAAACCTAACAATCGCTATGCAAGAAATTTCATAGGCAAGGCATTGCACAGGGCGTGCCGCTACCCCAAGGAGAGACACATGCAGAAGGTGTTGCACATCAACCCAGACAAATGCACGGGCTGTTTGCAGTGCGAAATGGCCTGTTCGTATGAGAACTATGGCACTTTTGCCACGGCCAAGTCGCGCATCAAGGTGTTTGATTTCCATCACACCGGCAAGAAGGTGCCCTACACCTGTACCCAGTGCGATGAGGCCTGGTGCCTGCACGCCTGCCCGGTCGAAGCGATCACGGTGGACAAGGCCACCGGCGCCAAGGTGGTCAATGAGTCCACCTGTGTTGGCTGCAAGGTTTGCACCATCGCCTGCCCGTTTGGCACCATCAACTATGTGCAGGAAACCGGCAAGGTGCAAAAGTGCGACCTCTGCGGTGGCGAGCCGGCCTGTGCTGAGGCTTGCCCCACCGGCGCCATCACCTTCATTGACGCCAACTGGACCGGCCTGGGCAAGATGGCCCAGTGGGCGGACAAGCTCGGCAACCAACCCTCAGCGGTTTAAGGAGACACACCATGGCATGGGCAGGAAAAATTCTTCGTGTTGACTTAACCGCCGGCACCGTCAAGTCCGAGGCGCTCAATATGGCCTGGGCACGCGCCTACCTGGGTTCACGCGGGCTCGGTACCAAATACCTGGTCGAAGAGGTGGACGCCACCGCCGACCCGCTGTCGCCGGCCAACAAGATCATCTGGGCCACTGGCCCCTTGACCGGCACCATGGCTTCGACTGGCGGGCGCTACACCGTGATCACCAAGAGCCCGCTGACCGGTACCATTGCCTGCTCCAATTCGGGCGGCTACTGGGGTGCCGAGTTCAAGATGGCCGGCTGGGACATGGTCATTTTTGAAGGCCGCAGCGCCACGCCGGTGTACCTCTATGTCAATGACGACCTGGCTGAACTGCGCGATGCAGCCCACCTGTGGGGCAAGAGTGTCTGGCAGACCGAGGAAATGCTCAAAAAGAGCCTGCAAGACCCGCTGACCCGCGTGTCTAGCATCGGCAAGGCCGGCGAAAACGGCGTGCTCTATGCGTCGGTGGTCAATGACCTGCACCGGGCGGCCGGTCGCTCGGGTGTGGGCACGGTCATGGGCAGCAAAAACCTCAAGGCGATTGCCGTGCGGGGCACCAAGGGCGTGGGCAATATCCACAACCCCAAGGCCTTCATGAAGGCGATTGCCGAGAAGAAAAAAATTCTCGCTGAAAACGGGGTTACCGGCCAAGGCTTGCCCGCCTATGGCACCCAGGTGCTGATGAACGTGATCAACGAGGTTGGCGCCCTGCCCACGCGCAACCACCGCGACAACCAGTTTGAGGGTGCCAAGGATATTTCTGCCGAAGCCATGGCCACGCCGCGCAAGACCGACGGCAAAAAACAGCTCGTTACCAACCAGGCCTGCTTTGGCTGCACCATCGCCTGCGGACGCATCAGCAAGATGGACGAAGGCCACTTCACCGTGGCCAACAAGCCGCAATACTGGAACGCCTCCGGCGGGCTCGAGTACGAAGCCGCCTGGGCGCTGGGTGCCGCCAATGGCGTCAACGACCTGGAAACCCTGCAGTACGCCACCATGGTCTGCAATGAGGAAGGCATTGACCCGATCAGCTTTGGCGTCACTGTTGGCGCCGTCATGGAGCTGTACGACATGGGAGTTTTGACCAAGGAGCAGGTTGGCATCGAGGCCAAGTTCGGGTCGGCCCAGGCGCTGGCCTTTTTGGTGGAAGAAACCGTCAACAGCCGCGGCTTTGGGGTTGAAATCGGCCAGGGCTCCAAGCGCCTGACCGCCAAATACGGTCACCCCGACCTCAGCATGTCAAGCAAGGGCCAGGAGTTCCCGGCCTATGACGGGCGCGCCATCCAAGGCATTGGCCTGGCCTATGCCACCTCTAACCGGGGCGGCTGCCACCTGCGCGGCTACACCATTGCCTCCGAAGTGCTGGGCATTCCGGTCAAGACCGACCCGCTGGCGCACGAGGGCAAGCCCGAGTTGACCAAGGCTTTCCAGGATGCCACGGCTGCGTTCGATTCCTCTGGCTTGTGCATCTTCACCACCTTTGCCTGGGGCTTGGCTGACTTGGCGCCGCAAATGGCGGCAGCTTGCGGCGATGAGTTCACCACCGAAGAGCTTGAGAAGATCGGCGAGCGGATTTGGAACCTTGAGCGAGAGTTCAACAACCGCGCCGGCTTTACTGCCAAGGACGACAGCCTGCCCAAGCGCCTGCTCACAGAAGCCTGCAAGACCGGCCCGGCCACGGGCAAGGTGAGTATGCTGGCCGAGATGATGCCCAAGTACTACGAGGTACGCGGCTGGGACAGCGAAGGCCGCCCCACCAAGGCCACGCGGGCCCGGCTCGGTTTGTAAGGTCTGAGCTACCTGCTCCGGCAATGAGCGGCTCTGCGGAGCCGCTTTTTTAATGATTGGAGACTGATCCCATGCACCACCTGATACTTGGCGCCGGCCCGGCTGGCGTGATTGCTGCTGAAACCATCCGCAAACACGCCCCGCATGACGACATCACCGTGGTTGGCGATGAAGCCGAGCCGCCCTATTCGCGCATGGCCATTCCCTACCTGCTGATGGGCAATGTGGATGAGTCGGGCACCTACTTGCGCAGAGACCCGCTTCATTTGGCCAATCTGCGGATCAAGCAGATCAGCGCCAGCGCTCGCCGGGTGGACACGGCGGCCAAACGGGTCATGCTTGACAGCGGACAGGCGGTGGATTTCGACACGCTGCTGATCGCCACCGGCTCGCGCCCGATGCGACCGCCCATTGCGGGCATCGACTCGCCTGGCGTGCACGCCTGCTGGACCCTGGCCGACGCGCGCGCCATCATGGACCTGGCCAAGCCGGGCGCCCGGGTGCTGCAACTCGGCGCCGGTTTCATTGGCTGCATCATCATGGAGGCGCTGGCAGCGCGCGGTGTGGTGTTAAGTGTGGTGGAAATGGGCGACCGTATGGTGCCGCGCATGATGGGCCCCACGGCGGGCGGCATGATCCGCGACTGGTGTCAAACCAAGGGGGTGCAGGTGTTCACCGGCACCCGGGTCGAGGCGATCGAGGCCGGCCCACCGCTGACCGTGCGCTTGTCCAATGGCACGCAGTTGGATGCCGACCTGGTCATCAGCGCGGCGGGTGTCAAACCAGCAATCGAGTTTCTGGCTGATTCGGGCATCAGCTGCCTGCTCGGCGTGCTGACCGACGAGCACCTGCAAACCAATGTGTCGGGCGTTTTTGCAGCTGGCGACTGTGCCGAGGCCTTCGATAAGGTCAGCGGCAAGACCATCGTCAGCGCTATTCAGCCCAATGCGGCTGAGCAGGCCCGGGTGGCGGCTCTGAACATGGTGGCCCATGCCCGAGGGCAAGCCGCGGCGAGTGAGCTCAAGGGGGTGACGCAGATCAATGTGCTTGACACGCTGGGGCTGGTCTCCACCAGCTTCGGCGCCTGGCAGGGTCTGCCCGGTGGCCAGCAGGTGGAGCTCACGGATGTCCCGGCCGGCCGCCACCTGAGCCTACAGTTCAAAGACGATGTGCTGGTGGGCTGTAACTCGGTCGGTTGGACCGCGCATGTGGGCGTCATGCGCGGGCTGGTTGAAGGCCAGGTGAAGCTGGGCGTCTGGAAGGACGCGCTGCTCAAAGACCCAACCCAGCTGATGCCAGCCTACCTGGCCTGCGCCCAGGCGCAAAGCGCCTGGGCGGGTGCACAGGATGCGCGCCGGCGCTGACACAACAGGCGCGCTGATGCACATCACCCTCAAGCTGTTCGCTTCTCTGACCGACTACCTGCCGCCCGAGGCCCGTTACACCAACATCCTGCAGCTGGAGGTGGCGCCTGATGCCACCATCAGCCAGATCATCGAGCCCTTTGGTCTGCCGTCCAAGATGGTGCACCTGGTGCTGATCAACGGCAGTTACATCGAGCCCGACAAACGTCTGACCCAGACCTTGGTCGAGGGCGATGTGCTGGCAATCTGGCCGCCGATTGCCGGGGGCTGATCGCCTGAGTGGCGCTGCTCGCCATGCAATCTTTTTACGCCGAGCGCTTTGAGCGGGACATGGCTTGCACCGAGCCCGAGTGGCTGGGCTGGCTGCCGGCTGCGATTGGTGAGCATTTCTGGAAGCTGCAAACCCACTCGGCTGGCGTGCGCATCGGCGACGGCGCGCTGGGGCTGACCTGGCAGGTGGCTGAACCCCGCGTGATTGCTTTGGTGCGCATGCCCCGCCTGCTGGTGAGCTTTCGCTTCGCCGGCCTGGACGAAGCCCAGCGTTATGCTTTTATGAAGCGCTTTGACCTCTACATGCATCGCGGCGGCGGCTGAGCCCGGGTCTCGCCACTGGGCCAGGTATCTTTGGGGGCTCAAGGCATGAAAAAAGTGGCGGTCTTGATGCCGGCCAGGGTCAGCAGCAGCGAGCCCAGCAGGTGTAGTGCAGCGGTGGCGAGCGCCAGGGCGTAGCGTTGCTGCATCAGCATGGCCACCACTTCGGCGGAAAAGCTCGAAAACGTGGTGAGTGCGCCAAGAAAGCCGGTCACCAGGGCCAGTCGCCAGACCGGGTCGAGTTGGGGCAGTGCAGCAAATACGGCCACGCAAATGCCCACCAGATAGCCGCCGACCAGGTTGGCGGCCAGCGTGCCCATGGGCAGCAGGGCGACCGGGTTGAGCCACAGGCCCAGGCCCCAGCGGGCCAGTGCACCCAGGCTAGCGCCAACGCAGATGGCCGCGACCGCCAGCATGTGCTAGCGGCTCATCTGTTGCGGCAGCCAGGTCACAATGCCCGGAAACACATAAATCAGCGCCACTGCCACGCACATCAGCCCAAACATGGGCAGTGTTACCCGGGCAATCCAGGTGAGTTGGCGCCCGGTCATGCCTTGCAGCACAAACAGGTTGAAGCCTACCGGCGGTGTGATCTGTGCCATCTCCACCACCAGCACGATGAAAATACCAAACCAGATGGCATCAATGCCTGCAGCCTGAACCGTGGGCATCAGCACGCCCATGGTGAGCACCACCATTGAGATGCCGTCCAGAAAACAGCCCAGCACAATGAAGAAAAGCGTGAGGGCAAAGATCAGCTGGGCTTTGTTGAGCCCCAGCGAACCAATCCACTCGGCCAAGTGGCGCGGCAGGCCGATATAGCCCATGGCCAGTGTCAGGAAGGCAGCACCGGCCAATATCAGCGCAATCATGCAGTAGAGGCGGGTGGCGCCCATCAGCGCATCGCGGAAGCTGGCCCAGTTCAAAGAGCCCTGCAGCGCCGAGATGACGAGCGAGCCGACCACGCCCACAGCTGCTGCCTCGGTGGCGGTGGCAATGCCGGCGTAGATTGAGCCCAACACCGCGATGATCAGTGACACCACCGGAATCAGGCTGCGTGAGGCTGCCAGCTTCTGCCACAGCGTGAACTGACCGTCAGCGGCCGGCACCTGATCGGGGTAGCGCAGCGCCCACAGCATGATGTAGCCTGAAAACAGGCCAGCCAGCATCAGGCCGGGCAGCACGCCAGCGATGAACAGCTTGGAGATCGAGACCTCGGCCGCCACCCCGTAGACGATCATGATGATGGACGGGGGAATCAGCAGGCCCAGGGTGCTGGCGCCGGCCAGGGTGCCGATCACCATGTGCTCGGGGTAGCCGCGCCGCGTGAGCTCGGGCAGAGTCATCTTGCCAATGGTGGCGCAGGTGGCTGCGCTCGAGCCCGAGACAGCGGCAAATATGGTGCAGCCGATCACATTGGTGTGCAACAAGCGCCCGGGCAGGCCTTGCACCCAGGGCGCCAGGCCTTTGAACATGTCATCCGAGAGCCGGGTGCGAAACAAAATCTCGCCCATCCAGATGAACAGGGGCAGGGCGGTCAGGGTCCAGCTCGACGAGGAGCCCCACACCGTCACAGCCATGGCGTCGCCGGCCGGCCGAGATGAAAAAATAGACACCGCCAACCAGGCCACACCGGTCAGGGTCAGCCCGACCCAGACGCCGCTGCCCAGGATCAGCAGCAGGGCGACCAGCAGCGAGACCGTGATGAGCAGATCATTCATGGCACCAGCCTATTCATTGCGCAGCGCTTGGTCGCTGGCCCGTTGGGCTCGCCGGCCCCGCGCCTCAAGCAGCAGTTCATCGAGAAAGGCAATCGCCAGGATGACCGAGCCCGCAGCCATGGCCAACTGCGGTATCCACAGGGGTGTGGCGTCGCTACCGGTGGACACGTCATTGAAACTGTGCGACTGCCAGGCCAGGCGGCAGCAGTAAAAGGCGAACAGGCCGCCCAGCACCGTGGCAAATGACAAGGCCCAGAGTTCCATGGCCTTTTTGCTGCGCCCTTTCAAGGCACCCAGCAGCAGGGTGACCCGGATGTGCTCGCCGCGCTTGAGGGTGTGGGCCAGGGCCAGAAAACCACTCGCTGCCATCAGGTAACCAGCATAGGCGTCGGTGCCGGGCACATGGAAGTGCAGCTGTCGGCCAACGATGGACAGCAGCACCATCACCAACAGACCCACCATGCACAACGCAGCCAGCGCAGCTGCGCCATCGAACAGCCTGTCGAGCGTGCGACGCATCAACACCGCCTCTTCAATGCGCCGCGCCGGGATTCAGGGCTTGAGGTAGGCGTCAACCACGGCTTTGCCCTCCGCCCCGGCTTTTTCCAGCCATTCCTTGGTCATCACATCGCCGACTTTTTTCATGTCGGCCGTGAGCTGCGCAGAAGGGGTGACGATGCTCATGCCATTGGCCCTGAGTTTGTCCAGCGAATCGGTGTTGGTTTTTTTGGAGGCAGCCAGGCCGCGCACTTCAGCATCGGCCGCAGCTTTGAGTACCGCCGCCTTGGTGGGGGCATCCAGCGCGTCAAAGGCAGCCTTGTTGACAATCACGCCGTTTTTGGGCAACCAGGCCTGGGTGTCATACCAGTACTTGATGTGCTCATAGGTTTTGGTGTCAAAGCCGGTGGAGCCAGACGACATATAGCTCTCAACCACACCGGTCGCCATGGCCTGCGACAACTCGGCGGCTTGCACCGTCACGGGCTGCGCGCCAACCAACTCGGCAATCCGTGCGGTGGACGGGCTGTAGGCGCGCCACTTCACGCCCTTCAGGTCAGCACCCGAATTGATCGGTTTTTTGACATAAATGCCTTGGGGTGGCCAGGGCACTGCGTACAACAGGGCCATGCCTTGCTCGGCGAGTTTCTTTTCCAGAAATGGTTTTTGCACCTTGTAGAGCTTCATGGCTTCGTCGTAGCTATCGGCCAAAAACGGCAAGGCGTCCACGCCAAACAGCTGCCATTCATTTTGAAAGTTGGCCAACAAAATTTCACCAGCCTGGGCCTGCCCACCCTGTACCGCGCGTTTGATTTCGGGCGCCTTGAACAGGGCGCCATTGGCATGCACCGTGATTTTGAGCTTGCCGCCGGTGGCCTTGTCGATGTCGTTGGCAAAGTCGGTCAGGTTCACCGTGTGGAAGTTGGTGGCGGGGTAGCCGGCGGGCAGGTCCCACTTGGTTTGGGCAAGCGCAGCTGGTGCTGCCAAGCTCAGCAGTGCAGCAGCGGCTGCGGCGGTGACTGAAAAAAGGCGACGGTTCATAAAATCTCCAAGAGTTTGATGGCGCAAGATGGGGCTAAATGTAAATCCGATTTCATCAGGATGGATCAGTGTTTTCCCTAATCGTCGACAAATTGTCGATGAATTGTGATTGAGCTGCCTACAATCATTTGATGCAACCAGAATGCCGAACTGTGGCGACAGCATGAGGGGCGAGTCTGCCAAGCCAGACGCGCGGCCGCCGGAGGACGGGCTGATCGTCTCCTCGGCGCACCTGGTGTCGCCACGCAGCGCCGAGATGAGCGAGTTTGAATTCGGCCTGATCGTCGCCGGCAACGCCTTTCACCGCTGGATCGTGCACTGCATGAGCGCAGCCGGCCTGAAGGACTTGATGCCGCTGGATGTGCTGGTGCTGCACCATGTGACCCACCGGGCGCGCGACAAACGCCTGGCTGACATCTGCTTCATCATGAATGTGGAGGACACCCACCTGATCAACTATTCGCTCAAAAAACTGCAGCATCTGGGCGTGGTGGCCTCCCGCAAGAGCGGCAAAGAAGTCACCTATGCCGCCACCGACCTGGGCCACCAGCATATCGAACGCTACCGAGAAATTCGCG
>Ga0208960_1001331_pt1 | contig 13248 bp, 14 predicted proteins | sample GreLakmeON33MSRF_FD_187703 | JGI IMG/M metagenome (GOLD analysis project Ga0208960, IMG submission 187703) | Freshwater lentic microbial communities from great Laurentian Lakes, MI, USA - Great Lakes metaG ON33MSRF (SPAdes) | ecosystem: Environmental > Aquatic > Freshwater > Lake | place: Great...
AAAACTGCATGAGTAGTAGTTCAGTGGTTCCAGACGGGGGGTGCTACCACTCAAAATCAATAACTGCAAGGGTTTTACACCAGTGGTTCCAAAAAGCAAAAATGGTGTAAGGAATTTATTTTTGTTTCTAGCCAGATGCAATACTGTATCTACGAAGAGCACAATCCTCAAATCTTTTCATCCTAAAAATCTTAATTGGCCAGTAAGCCGCATTGTAATGCGTCTATACAGAACCTTTTATATCTTTACACGAGGTTCTTTGAAAAACAGCAAGAATTATTACCCCAAAGGACTGACGATGGTATTCATTGGCAAGCCATTTTCATAAAAAATAAAATTTTAGCCTTCTTTTCAAAACACCTATTCAACATGATGCATGTTATTAATGGAGGGTTTTTTGTTTATAAATCATTACATATTACGCCTTGTACTTTAAACTTTAGAACTAAATTTACCGCATAAATTTTTACTATGTCGCACATCATTGCTCCATCTATTCTAGCCGCCGATTTTGCAAACCTTCAACGAGACATCGAAATGGTGAACAACAGTTCAGCCGATTGGTTTCACATTGATGTGATGGACGGGGAATTTGTGCCAAATATATCTTACGGAATGCCCGTTATTGAGGCCATTAAAAAGCACGCTTCAAAACCTTTAGATGTGCATTTAATGATTATCAAGCCAGAAAGATATATTTCTACTTTCAAACAAATTGGAGCCGATATTTTAACTGTGCATTACGAAGCTTGCACGCATTTGCATAGAACCATTCAAGCGATAAAAGCAGAAGGCATGAAAGCCGGAGTGGCTTTGAATCCGCATACTCCAGTGAGTGTTTTAGAAGACATTATAGCCGATTTAGATTTGGTGTTGATCATGAGCGTAAATCCAGGTTTTGGTGGACAAAAATTTATTGAGAACACCTACGATAAAGTGAAAAAACTAAAGCGGTTGATTGATGAAAAAGAAAGCTCAGCGATGATTGAAGTGGATGGAGGTGTTGGCTTAAACAACTATAAAAAACTTATAGAAGTAGGCGTTAATGCTATGGTAGCAGGAAATGCGGTATTTGCGGCGAAAGACCCAATAGCAGCTATTGCCGAATTAAAAAAATAGCAAGATTTATCTTGTAAGTTTCGCCACGTTGAGGTAGTGGTATTCTTCAAACAAACCTTTATCATCGTAAATCATTTGACGAATGGGAAGATAATTTTCTTTGTCAACATAAAAAGTGATCTTTTTGCAATAAGAATTCGGAATTAATATTTCCTCGTCTTCATCAACATCGTCATAGTAACTCACGTTTTCACTATTTTTCTCAAGCATCATATAATCACTTAAAAGCAATCGATTGGCAATTGTAGTAAGTGTTTCGTCTTTCTTAGCAGTGTACTTCACATAGGCAAATGAAGGATAATTGCAAGTTACAGATATACATTTTCTCCCTCCCCATTCCACATTGCCATCAATAGTGCAGAACTCTTTGTGCTTGTTGGCAATTTTTAGCGAATAGGCAGCCATTATTCTAGCGAAGTAGGTGAATCCGATTTCAAATATCGTGTGGTGCTGATTCTCTCTGAGTAAAGAGCTGTATGGATCTAAATAAATTGTAATATAAGGAAAGGAGTTAGGATTCACTGCCGCTTTATTGTGCTTCTCTGCACCATACACAACTTCCTTTCCTCCTTCTGCGCCCAATGTTTTTAGATATAACTTAAAGGGTTTTGTTTCTAATTTTATAGCGCTAGAGCTCGTAGCCATTATCCCGTTAATTCTTTCAAATCTTGTAAAAGTGAAAGAAAGCACTTTTGTTGCTTGAACAGAATCCAACGTTTTTTCAATCACCGCCCCTACCTCCATGGTTTGAGGCGTGTAGGAAGATTCAAATAAAATTTTGCTCCCTATCAAGGCCATAAAACAAAATATTAATCCCACTGCTTTCATAATTCCTATTGCTACTTTTAAACTAGAAGATTACAATTTCTTCTTCAACACAAATATATTGAAGATTTGTAAACGAATATTATGTGAAAATGTTTGTTTATCAAACAGTTTGATTGCACCAATATATACATGTAGAAAGCAATATTCTTTTTGTAAAAGTGCAACAATTTGAAAATCAGTTGAACAAATAATAGCCCTGATATATGCGCATTTGAAATAAGTAAGGGCATTGTTGGTAAATTGAAAGTACAAACCCAATTCGAACCCGAAATGGTATTGCCTTCTTTAAATTGCTGGTTTAAAGGTCATGAATAAATTAACGATGAAATATTATTGGAAAAATTCGAAGAAATTCTTTTTTCTCAAGCCCATAAATTTGCAGAAACAGAAGAAGAAAAACTCACAAAAAAGTATCCTTTTTGCCTGCGCGCAGGCGACATCGTACTAAAAGATGACGCACAAAATATTATCACCGAAAGAAAAGTGAGAAAAAAAGGAAGTCAACTGTTTATGGATATTGTATTTGAAAAAGTTGATTTAAAAGAAAATTGCCGTAACCGCCTTTTTATTATCATTGGCTTTGTCCCTCATTTATATAAATGGAAACATAATGATATACCATAACGTACAAACCTGTACGCATCAAAACTATTTATTATGATACGTCCTCAGAATAATAAAAAAAGAGAGGCAAGTTTGGTACTTTCCTCTCAAAAAGGCATCGCGTTTTTAATAGATGACGATGCTAGCTACTTAATTCATTTAGATCTAGAACTAAAAAAATTACTACCTAACATTCATTCAATACATTTTCAATCTATTGATCATGCTATTCAAGCTTTAGACAAGGAACCATTATTGATTTTTTTAAATCAATTAGACTCTACGACAGATTCTACTAATAATAGTGTAATTCAAAATTTCAAGAAATTAAAACCAAATTTGGAAATCATTTTGCTTACTTCAAATGACGACACCAAAAGCATTTCAAATTCCTTGAATGATGGATCGATAGGGCATATAGTAAAAGGTGAAAACGCCTTAGTTGATGTGCGTCAAAGTTTGGTGGTGATACTTAAGAAATTGAGAATTAAAGAAGAGGCTGACGAAAAGAAACAATTAAAGAAAATGATTATTACTGTGGGTATTTTTATTGTCTTAGCAGTTTTTACCGCTTTATATTTAACCTACAGTTAAGACCATCATACAAAAACTAACTAATAATAGATAGTAACAAAACACGAAAAAATAAACTCGTGTGCCTTGTAATACTAAAAGTTAGGATTAAGCCAGACCTCTTGGGGAAGTATCACTAGTCATCAACGTTTTTTTTTAGAAATGTTGGTGCGGTAAATAAATGAAACCTTTTACCTAGCTATCGGTTGAACAATCCAACAGTACTTTTATTTATTAATGATAAATTTTTACTGGTGAAAAATATATATTCAATATTTTCTCTACTTATATTCTTAAGTGTTTCTCTGTTTTCTTGTGGAAACAATACGGAAAACGAAAGTATTTCGCTAGAAACAACAAAATCTAAATCAAGCAACAACAACCCAATTAACCAAGTTCAACCTCTCGCCAAAAATCTAGCCAATAGCGGGGTTATTAGAATATCTGATCCAGTAAAGGTTAAAGAATTGAAAGATCAATTGTTGTTTAAAATGGAAACGCAAAAACAGCTAGAATTGAAAGAGTTGCAAAATAAGAGCATTGGTGAAAGATATAAAGCAGGCGACACAACTGTTGTTCAAAAAATAATAGAGGTTTTAAAGAGCACAAACAAAAAAGCAAAAGAAGAACTTTATAATGAGCTTCAAAAAAGACATGGATTCCCGAACTATACAATTAAGGAAAAAATATTAATTGATTGCATTTTTTCAAGAATTGAAATTGCCGATGAGGAGGAAATGGCCATTCAGCTTTCAGGAATAATGAATCTTCCAGATTATGCTTCTAAGTTTGAAGCCAGGTTATTGTCGGGGCAGTCGTTGCACTTTGGTCGCTTGTTTTTTTGGTTGGGTAAAAAAGGAACAAGCATGCTAGTTTTAAATAAGGTAGAAGAACTTTTGAAAACCGGAAAAATTAATGAAGATCAAAAAATAGATGTGATTTCAGGCCTTGTGCAGTTTGGTAAAAAAGGAAATAAAGAAATTCAAAAAAAAGTTGGAGAAATAGCAATTACCATGTTAAATAAAAAGCTCATTCCCGAGAAAGAATTTGACGAATTAAAGAAAAGTAAAAAATCAGGTAGCAGTGCCGACAATCTTTTGAATTGCGCATATAATTATGGAGACAACAAAATTGTTCCAATTGCATCATCAATGCTAAAAAAAGGAATTAATGAATCAAAAGCTTTAACTGCTTTGATAAGAATAAATGGCAAATCAGAAAAAACACGAATCTTTAATTTATTACAAGACCCATTAACATATGACATGGCGCTAGAAGCATCCATTTCATTGCACGATTCAATTTTGAATTCATCCGCAGGAACTAAGGATTATTGTGTTGTTAAAGAAATATTAATTCAACTCGAAAAACACAAGAAATATTCTGATGATAGACTTGATAATGTTATAGCGACAATGATTGAAATGAATGCTACAGATTATTTGAATGAATTAAATAAGGTTTTAAAAGACAAAGAATTAATCGACAAACTTAAAGTGCTTTACAAATTGAGTGTGGGGCAGTTTTCTGAAATAGCCGCAGACATGTTTAGTATGGGATTGGTGTCAACACCATACAACAATAACACTATAGAAAAAGCGAGACAATTATATTTATTTTTTGGCCCTTCAGCAGATGTTTATAATTTCCTATCTGTATCAGGGCTGTTTCTATCTTTTGATGCAATTACTAGCCATCCCCCATTAAATTACGATAAATTAATTAAAAAATTTGCAGACAACAGCAACGGAAATCTAAAAGGAATGATGATATGGATGGACGCGCAAAAAGATCCTTCCGACACAAACAAATATAAATACAAAATAACTATTATTTTGAATGATCAGGCATATCTTGTTGAACCTAAAGACAAAGGTGCTTCCTATGAAATTTCGCTTATTGTTGATGTTATCAATCAAATTTTAAAAGACCATGGTTCTGAGCAATATTTTCATCAACTGCAATCAGAAAATCAAACTGTACAATATCTTTTTGGCAAGAAAAATAGTGTTCATCAATTTACAGCAAAGTATGGGCTAAATAAAACAGAATCCTCGGTTTCTATTTTTCCCACACCGTAATTTTCCTAATAAAAAGAATAAAGTGGTAAATCACATACTTTTTTTGAGTGAATGTGGCAGTGAGATTAGAGAAAAATCAGAGTGCTCGTGGTCGCTCTTGCGCTCACTCTCACTCTGATTTTTGTGCCCAGGAAGAGACTCGAACTCTCATGCCCTTTCGAGCGCCACCCCCTCAAGATGGTACGTCTGCCAATTTCGCCACCTGGGCTTATCTACCAAATGTAAGCACACTTTGCCATTATACAAAAGAGATTAAAATTTATTCATCACCTTCACCACCCTCTCTATTTCTTTCTCGGTGTGGAAATAAGCTATGGGCAAACTTAAAGTAGTGCCATGAATTTCTTCTGAAATAGGGAATTTTTTGCCCTTATACATCGCCTTCAAAGCAGGTTGTTGATGAGGCGCAACAGGGTAATGTATATCTGTTTGGATATTGTTTTTTAATAAATATTCTTTCAGCTTATCTCTCTTCGCATGACGCACATTAAAAATATGGAACACGTCGTAAAAGTCTTTGTGCACCTGAGGAAGAATGAATTCACCTTTCAAATTATGTAAATAAATTTTCGCCAAGTTTCTTTTGTGTTCGCTGAGCTCATCTAATGCCTTTAACTTTATGTTTAAAAATCCGGCCTGAATATCATCTAAGCGCGAATTGTAGCCTACAACTTCATTCTTATATCTCTCCGCAGAACCATAATTTCTAAGCAATTTGAATTGATTAGATAAGGCTGCATCATTTGTAGTAATTGCACCACCATCGCCCAAAGCACCCAAATTTTTTGTAGGGTAAAAACTAAAAGCGGCAGCGTCGCCAAAACTACCTGCACGCTTACCCTTGTAGGATACTCCATGCGCTTGGGCACAATCTTCAATTACCTTTAATTTATGTTTTTTAGCAATGCTCAAAATCGCCTTCATGTCGCACAACTTACCATACAAATGCACCACTACAATGGCTTTTGTTTTGGGCGTGATACTTTTTTCTAGCTCTTTGGGTGAAATATTGTATGTGCTGATATCGGGCTCTACTAGCACTGCTTTGAAGCCAGCGTTTATAATCGCAATGATAGAAGCAATATACGTGTTCGCTGGAACCAAAACCTCAGCTTCTTTAGGTAAATTTAAAGCCTTAAGGGCAAAGAAAAGAGCATCTAATCCTGATGCTACACCCACACAATTTTTAACACCACAATAAGCAGCAAAATTGTTTTCAAAACTTTTCACATTTTCAGACAATACAAATCGGCCGTCGATTAAGTTTTTATGAAATGATTTTTCGAATTCCGAATGGAATTGTTTATTCGATTTTGATAGATTTTCATACTCAATCATTGAGGCAAATATTTGTCGTAGATATAATCGTCGACATCAAAATATTCGGATGCCAAAACCAACAACACTGCATCAAAACTAAAAGCATACATATAATGCCAATCTTGAGGTTCTAGCACTAAACAAACTTCTGCATTATTCAGGTAATATTCTCTTTCAGCAGTTCCATCGTTATTCACAATTCTACAACTTCCTTTAATACACACAACAGCCATTTGCGTTTTTTTGTGGCGGTGCTTGCCGCGTTCCGACATAGGATTAATAACACTATGAATATAAAAAACTCTTTTTACCTCAAAAGGAAGTACTTTCTCTATCACGGTGAGCTTGCCTCTCGAATCTGAAAAAGTATTTAAATTTAAAATGTAGGCCATGAATTTGGTTTAAGGCAGAAATATACAAATCTTTAACTAATTGTTAAACTCTTAGAAAAAAGAGATTGTTGAATTCACTGGTCTTTTTTGAAAATATTTTCGAAATTTCTCTCATAAACAACAACACCATGCACTTCGATATCATCTTTTAAATTGATTTTCACCATCGCGCTTTTATTTCTCAAATGATGAATATAAGGCATGTACAACGCTTTTCTTATTGCTTTAGAAATAGTAAAACTGCCATAATCAACCTTTCTTCTCTTAAATAAATAAGTGTTAAAAATGCGGTACCTTTCCTCTATAAATTTAAAGCCGTGAAAATGGTAAAACACCAAAGGAGATCGTTTTAAAGTCTTCTTATTTACCACTATTTTTTGTCCGTTTTCCTCTACAATATCATAAGTCAAATTATTCCAAGGCGCTAAACAACCTTCTTGTTGTAACTCATGAATTTTGTCAAATCGTGTAAGCCAGTCGTCTAAATACAATTGGTCTCCAAACTTGCCGTCTTCCAACCTGTTGTAGCACCAGTTCAAACAAGCTTCTCTCCACCAACGCAAAGCTTTCATCGCATATTCATCGTTTTTAAAAGTCATGAATTGAATGCAGTATTTTCCAAAACGAAGAGAACTTTTGTATTCTGCAGAAAAATTATGTGGGGTAATGAGCACCGAATTGTCGCCCATTTCTTGCACTAGAATTTTAGGATTTTGAAAGAAATACAAATCGGCATCAATGTAAGTGCAATGCTTCAAATTGTATTTTTGAATGCTGTGCAAAATCAGCGAAGGAGTGCAAGTCCAACAATACTCTCCTAAAGTTCTTTCTTCTTTAACTTTTAACAATTCAGCATCTTCGGCATCAGCAATAGGCACAGCGGTTAAATTAGGGAAATCGCCTGTTTGAAAATAACGCAAACACACATCATCTAGCACGTAGGCATACACATGAAAACTATCGCAGTTTTTCTTTAAAGATGCGTACATTGCCAAAGCCCTACTTAAGTACTCGTGATTAAATATGGTGCAGAAATCCAAATGCATAGGTTAAATATACTATGATATTTTTATTTTTCTTTTTAGAAACGAAAGTATTCTTTTAACAAATGGTGTTTGATTATTTCCGGCTGCCGATAAAGCATAGCCTTTTTTCATTTGAAGAAACACTTGCGGCAAAAGAAGCACCTCATTTTTAGTCACTTTAATCTTTTGGTGCAAATAGGCTTTCGTACTAAAAATTTCTGCGTATTCTTTGGTGTGCGTGGCATCAGCATCGAAACCAATATTATGACTTTGCGCAAACCTAGGATAAAGAGCCAATTTGTTTTGAACATAAGCCAAAGCTTGCCAACGAATAGCCCACGAATTATTCAATCCCTCAATTTGGTCTTTTAACATTTGTTCAAAATCGTAAGCACCTTCAATATTAAATGAATGAATCAAATTTTTGTCTTGCAATTGTTTCAATAATTTACTGCCATCTTCTTCAAACAACAGCCATCTGTTTTTCCAAGTGGCCCAGCCCCAACAATCGGGAATAGGAATGAAAAATGTTTCGGGAGTAATCTCGTCGTGTGCGAAAAAATTGCAAGCCCCAATGCTCAATACCTGCTCATCATTTTCATACACGTTTAAAGCATCATTCATGTATTGCAAAAAATAGGTAGACGTAATAATATCGTCTTCTAAAACGATTGCCTTACCATACTTTTCAGTCACTTCACGAACTCCACCAATGATAGCATTGGCCAAACCTTTGTTCGTTTCACTTTCTATTACGTAAATTTCTTTAGGCCATTTTTGCGCATTAACGAGCTCGCGAACTTGTTTAATTTTTAGTTTATTCTCGTCGGTAGCATCTTGTTTTGCGCCATCGCAATAAACAATCAAAATAGATTCGGTGGCCAAAATATTTTGAGAAAGATAGTGCAAAGTTTCTTGCGTGTGGTAAGGCCTATTGTACGCAAATAATATAATGGGCGCTAAATTTTTCATCATTATAAATCAAAAACGAAGGCTTCGTTTTTTAACACATACCTTTCATTCAAAACAGCTCCATTCATAAAAATAATTCCGTCTCTTTCTCTTAATCCGTAATCTTCGTGAATATGTCCGAATAAAAAATATTTAGGTTTTATTCTCCCCAACTCTATCGCTAAATCTTCACAGCCCACAGGTAAACCGGTGTAAATTTTATCTAAGGTACCAAAGGCCGGACCGTGCGTAATCAGCACCTCTATATCATTGGGGATTTGTCGCCAAACTTGTGCAATATCTTCGCCTTTCTCTTTCATGAAAGCCCAGTTCATGAAACGAGGAGTCCACGGACTCCCATAAATTTTTCTTCCTTCAATTTCCACCATTTCATCTTGAAGATAGATAATAGTAGAAGGTAAAATTTCTTTGAATTTTTGTGGATTTTGTTGAATGAAAAAGTCGTGATTACCTGCTATAAAAATTTTGTATTGATGAGGTTGAGCAGAGAACCAATTTAAAAAATCTTCAATTTCACTTTGAGTTCCTCTCCCCGACACATCTCCTGCATGAATCAACATATCGCCTGCAGGCAAAACTACTTTACGGTGTTTATTATGGGTATCGGAAATAAAAACTACTCTCATTCTTCACTGTTGATGCATGTAATTTAAGAATAAAAATAATGGCCTTCCAATCGAATCACAAATTTCTTCGCATTCTCCATCGTTTCCTTAAACTCATTCAACTTGGCTTTCACCTCTTTTACTTTCTTTTTGTTGTAGCTCCAACGAAAAGGAGGAAGTAAAAAATACAATGCTTTTTTCCAAACAGGAAAAGATTTTAAATCTTCAGAAGTTAGCGATGGCTTAGTAAATTTTATTTCAGGCAAAGTAGCCACCAATTCCATTAATTCTGGCTCATAGCTTTGTGCCCAAATGTGAGAGTGTAGTTTTTGGTAATTGCTCACCCATTTATCGATATGAGGATAAATTGGCGCATCTAAAGGAATTCCTCCCCAATAATTTTTTGAACCAAAATAATTCAAGCACTCAATCTCCACTTTTTTAGAGAAATTCTCTAAATACAAAACTTGTGTTTTGATGTATTCGAAATCTTTCGCTATATCGAGTTTGGCTTCCATTATTTGCCATTTATTTGGAACAATTCTACTTCAAAAACCAAAGTTGAATAAGGGGGAATTCCACCTTGTGTTTGCGGACCGTAAGCCAAATTCTCTGGAATATAAAATTCATATTTAGAACCTACTTCCATTAACTGCAAACCTTCTGTCCAACCGCGAATTACTTGATTCAAACCAAATGAAGTCGTTTCACCTCTTTCGTAAGAACTGTCGAATACTTTTCCGTCGGTTAACATTCCTTTGTAATGCACAGTAACTTGGTCGTTTGAAGAAGCTGGTTTTGGTCCGGTGCCTTTTCTAATCACTTTATATTGTAAACCGCTTGCCGTAGTAATTACGCCAGGTTTTGTTTTGTTAGCCGCTAAGAAAGCAGCACCCACTTCTTTACCCATTTCCGATTTGTATTTTACCATAAAATCGTTGGCCTGACGAGGGTCTATTTGCAATTGCTCTTCATGTAAACCATGTTGAACTGCTTTTTTATACACTTCTAAATTCAATTTTTTCATATCACCGAAAGTAGAATAAGAAGAAGCGAAGTCAACTCCGAAAGCATAAGCAATATCATTTTTGTTGATAGCGACTGAATCTTTGTTTACAAAGGCAACGATTAATGCTTTGGCAGCAGCTTTTTGCATACGAGGAAATGTATCGTTGATACAGTCGCGCACCCCTTTTAAAATCTCATCTACATTGGCATCGGCAAAATTATCGCGCAAACCAACACCTAAGCTAGAACCTAGGGCATACGACAATTTATCAGCTGTAGTAGCCAAATGAATAGTATCGGTTAAAGGTTTGGTAATGCTGTTTTCAGATTGTTCATTTTCTTCGATACAAGAAAATAGAGTAATGGCAACAAGGGCAAAAGAGAAATAATACTTCATAATTAGTTGAAATTGAATCAGGCAGCTAAAATCTTAAAATTTAAGCGATATACCTCACGCTTCTTCTAAAACTTTTAAACACGAATTCAACGGGTTGGCATTTTGCAGCAAGGCATCGATGTACGAAGAACCAAAGCGCGAGTAGAATTCCATGAAATTCACTCTTCTTTCTTGAAAAACGCCCTCGGGGAAAAGCTGACTCTTTAACTTATCAATTTTATTTAAATCAATTTCGTGACGTGCTTTTTCGGCCTTCTTGATTCGCGCAAACAAATTCTCGATAGATTTTGAAGTCTTTGTTTTCTCGGCATCTACCGAACCTTCTAAAGTTGAATCGATTTTAGAAACCTCTGTCTTTAAACTCTCGAAAAGTTGTGAAATAGACAATTGATAAGTCTCATCTGAAATCTCCATCTTAGATTTCAAGAATTTTGATTTTAAAGTATCTGCGTTCTCTAAAATATCTTGAACAGAAAAATGTAAGGCAGTCAACATTTTTTGCTGATTGGCATTGAGTACCAAAAATGAATCACGCAAAATTAATTGAGGGTACACGATATTGTGCGCAGCAAAAACTCCCGTTAATTGAAACCAGTAGGCCAGTTCGTTGGGACCGCCAACATAAGCCACATTAGGCAAAAGAAACTCTTGGTAAAGAGGGCGGTAAATTACGTTCGGACTAAATTTCTCTGGATTTTCTTGCAATAGTTTTCTCCAATCACTTCCATCTTCCAAAAATCTCTCACGACTATTTTCTCCCAGCAAAAAGAAATTAATATCGCGCGGATTAACCTGTAATTTATACTTTTCACCTAAAACAGCATTGGTTTTTTCCACTTCTGTTTTGCCAATTTTTTCACTGAATTCTTTTTCAATGATGGGCGAAAAACTTCTTTTTAAATCTTTGTCATCGGCATCAATGATTACCAAACCATATTTTGCAAAAAGCGCATTCACCCAGTGTTTCGTGAAGCTTGCTAAGTTTTTAGAAACCAAAGCATCTTCAAATATTTTAGTGATTTCATTTTCACCTGTTAAGGCTTTCACTTCTTCCACTATATCCTTCAACCCTTCAGTATCTAATCTTCCAACAGCTCCCTTCCCCTCTTTATTCCATTCAATTTTTTTGTTGAACAAATACAAATGATTCACTTCTTCAAAATCATGATCTTCGGAAGCCAACCAAAAAACAGGCACAAATTTCTTTGCGGGATATTGTGCGGCGTAAAGCTCACAAGCCTTAATCGTAGATACAATTTTATAAATGAAATATGCCGGTCCGCCTAGCAAACACAATTGGTGTCCGGTTGTTACCGTAAAAGCATTTTCATCCAAAAGCAATTCAATATTCGCTTTCACTTTATCGTGAAATGCAAAAGAAGAATACTGCTCATTTAACTTCGAAACCAATAATTTTCTATCGGTTTTTTTATTGAAATTCAACCGGCCTTGCTTCAACAAATCGGCAATGATTGGAGGAAGAAGATTGGTTTGTGAGAATGGTACGTTGGTGTTATTGAGCATTGCGACTAAAGTAATACTTATTTAAAAGGAAATCGATAAGAGGCCTTGTGATTATTGTAGAACCTAATATTACGCTAAAGAGCAAATGCTCGTATGGCCGATAAGAAAAATTAAATTGGGTATCGTAAATGAATAAACAAAAAAGTAAAATATGTAAAACAAGGGCGACCCAACTAATTTTAAATGAATCCTGTGTTAATGTGATGATAGCGAGGGAAATAAATCCGACAAAAGGATAGTACAAATAATCAATAAAAGAGAAATCAGGAGGTCCTCCATGAGTAGGAATATATGGATCATGAAAAATTAAGGCGACACCATAACCAATCCAATAAAAAAGATAAGTAATCAAAGCCAACAAAAGTGTTTTCTTAAATGACAATTTTATTTTAGAAATATTACTCATTTTAATTGCTAATTTTTCAAGAATAGACTTCTCCCTATTCTCCTCGGAGGAGGAGAGTGCGATTTTTGCTTGTGGGTTGTAAGAGGATGGATTCATTAGATTACTTCCTTTTTCATTTACAATAAATCCATCCTCTTCCCCCATCACAGGCCTTTACTCACTCTCCTCCTCCGAGGAGAAAGATTAGTGACCCATTATGTAAAAAGAACTCTTATTTCCTACCCCAACCACTCTTTAAACGCCTCTTCTTGCTGAGCACTTGGATTTTTAACTCTCTCTATTCTTCCTGAAGTATAAAACTTAAATTCTCCTTTTTTGAGGGTCATTTCTGCGATATGATTATCCTTTTTAACAGTGAGTAAAATATCGTTTTCAAAGTAGGCAATCCAATCGTT
>Ga0208960_1001333_pt1 | contig 13237 bp, 5 predicted proteins | sample GreLakmeON33MSRF_FD_187703 | JGI IMG/M metagenome (GOLD analysis project Ga0208960, IMG submission 187703) | Freshwater lentic microbial communities from great Laurentian Lakes, MI, USA - Great Lakes metaG ON33MSRF (SPAdes) | ecosystem: Environmental > Aquatic > Freshwater > Lake | place: Great...
CCCCCGCTGGCGGGAGGCATGCTGGAGATTGGCGAGACATTTGCGGCCGCAAGCGAGGCGCTGCAGCTGGTGTTCCCGGCCGGCTTGGTGCTGCAAAATGACGGCAGCCTGGCGGGCACGTTGGCGGGCGTGAGTGGCCCAGACGACGCCCAGCTTGTATTGCCGGTAGTGCGCGCACCAGTTGCCGATGGCAGCAGTACTGTGGCGGCCGCACTCACCAGCCCGGCTGCGCGTACACTGCACCTAAGCAGCTTGGCGGACCTGGCAGCGCACAGCGCCCACAGCGGAGTTCTGCTGGACTACGGCGTGCTAATGCCGGCCATGCGTGCGGATTGGACCGCCTTTATCCGTGATCTCGCTGCGCGGCTGCATGCGCAGCAAAAACAGCTGGGCGTGGTGGTGCCCGCAACTGCCGGTGCTGATCCGAATGCAAACGGATACGACCTGCGCAGCATTGGCGCCACCGCAGACTGGATCGAGCTGCATTTTGAAGGCGGGCTGCTGGCAGCTGACGAAGCAGCCGTCCGCCAAACCATCAACGCTGCGGCAAGCGCGAGCGGCCGCCGCCGCTTGCGCTTGCAAATTAATTTTGGCAGTGTGGAGCTGGAGGCTGCCGGCGTGCGCGCAGTGCCGGCAGCCGAAGTACAGCAGTGGCTGTCTGCCAATCTACAACCCGCCACCAGCAGCGTGGTTGCTATTGCAACTCCAGCCAGCTTCGCGCTGGGCAATCCATTGGCTGCGGATGCCCACTGGGGCGCACTCAGCGTAGACTACAAAGCTGCCGACGGCAGTGCGCGCACGCTGCTGCAAACCACGCCCGCTGCGCTCGCGCGGCAGCTGCAGCTGGCGCAACAGCTGCGCCTTGGCGGCGTATCAGTCACAGATTACTTTGCGGCGCCGGCTGGCGGGCTGGCGGCGACCTTGGCACAGTATCGCGGCACGCAAGACATGCCGGCCACAGGCGCAACCATTGCATGGCAGGTGCAGCGCGGTGCGGACTTGATCACAGAATCTACCAAGGCAATTAATGAGCCCTTTGAATGGACACCCACAGAGGCCGGCGACTACACTGTGCGCGCCATGCTGAACCTTGGCACGCCGCTGGCGCTGGGTGCACTACCCGTAACAGTACCGGCTGGCGCAGAACCGACCGAGGTGGCGCAGGCCATGCCGGGCATGGCTGCGCGCCCGATTGGGCCGTTTGAACTTGGCGGCCAGGTTACACATGGCGGCATTGCTCCCGCCGAAAAAATGCGGGCCTCCCGCATGACATGGGTGAAGCTGCAAGCGCTGCCCGGCTATGACATGGGCGCCGCCATTGCCAACGCACACGCGCTGGGATTTAAGGCGCTGCTGAGCGCCGTTGGCGACCGCAGCCAGCCGCATCTACCCGCATACCACGCCACATTTGCAGCCTACCTTGGCACTTTGGCTGCGCAAGGCGCCGACGCGATTGAGGTGTGGAACGAGCCGAACCTCGAACGCGAGTGGCCCGCTGGAAAGATCAGCACCCGCAGTTACACCGCACTATTGCGCGCTGCCTACAAGGCCATCAAGGCAGCCAACCCAAACACGCTCGTCATCAGCGCCGCGCCCTCCCCCACGGGTTATTTTGGCGGCTGTTCAAGCCGCGGCTGCGATGATGCCAACTGGATGAACGGCATCGCCAACGCCGGTGCCGGCAATTATTTGGATTGCGTGGGCATACATTACAATGAGGGGGTGGTGCCACCCTCTGCATACGGGGGCGGCGTGGATCCGCGTGACGACCACTACACGCGTTATTTTCCCGGCATGATTGAGCGCTATTCAGCAGCCTTTGGCGGCAACCGCCAGCTTTGCTTCACCGAGCTCGGCTACTTGAGCGGCGAAGAGTGGGGCTATGTCCCCAAACATTATCTTTGGAAGCCGCCCATTAACAATACTGTGGCCGAGCAGGCAGCGTATCTTGGCGAGGCCGTGCGCCTGGCGCGCTCCAAGGGCCGCGTGCGCATGATCATGGTGTTTAATGTGGACTTCGCCAACTATGGCGACGACCCGATGGCGGGCTACGCCATCATCCGGCCCGATGGCAGCTGCCCGGCGTGTGTCACGCTGGCTGCCAGCATGCAATGATGTGCCCCGCCGGCTGGCACGCCACCTGCATGGTGATAGACGCAAATTGCCGACAACTGCCGCGTATTGGAGACTAAATGCAAGAACCGAACCTTGAACCGCCAACCGAAAAGCAGCCCGCTGCGCCCAACGTGCGGCTGTTCATCACAGCCTGGGTGTCGCTCACACTGGTGGTTGGCCTGGGCACATTTGCCACCCTTTTCTGGGCGCTGGGCGGCATGGACGTGCCGAGCGCTGCAGCGACCGCGATGCCGGATGTAGCTGCCGCAGCTGCGGCAGACGCCACCGCTGCTGCGCAGCCGCAAGAAGTAACCCCGGACGTGCTGCCGCTGATTGAGCCCATCGCGCCAACCACAACTCCGGATGTCACGCCCACGCCTGCGCCGGTAGCTGAAGTGTTCGGGTTGGGTGCGCAGGTAATTCATGGCGGCCTGCTGGCGCAAGACAAAATGCACAACATCGGCATGACATGGGCCAAGCTGCAGGCCTATGACATTACCCAAGATTTCAAGCCCGATATCGAGAACGCGCACCGCAACAACTTCCGCATTCTGCTAAGCGTCAAGGACAACGCCAACCATATGCGCGTTACGGACCCGGACTACCAGGAGCAATTGTTAAAGTTTCTGGAAGGATTGGCCGCTAAGGGCGCCGATGCCATCGAAGTATGGAATGAACCGAACCTGAGCCGCGAGTGGCCGCCCAGCAAGATGGGCGGTGCGTATTACACGGCATTGCTGAAGCAGGCCTACGGGCGCATCAAAGCCGCCAACCCCAACACAATCGTCATCAGCGCAGCGCTCTCGCCCACGGGCGCCTTCAACGGCGGTTGTGGCTCAATTGGCGATGTGCTGGGCTGCGATGACAAGCCATTTCTGGAGAAGATGGTGGCGTCAGGTGCGCTCGACTATCTGGATTGCGTCGGCATCCACTACAACGAAGGGCTGCTGCCGCCCAGCGCCACTTCCGGCGACCCGCGCGGAAACTCCCAGCACTACACGCGCTACTTCAAAGGCATGCTTGATACTTACCTTGGAATTCTGGGCGGCACCAAACCGCTTTGCTTCACCGAGCTGGGCTACCTGAGCGGTGAAGAATGGGGCACACTGCCGGCCAACTTTCGGTGGAACCCGCCCATCAACATGAAGGTTGCGCAGCAGGCTGAGTATCTGGGTGCTGCTGTAAAGCTGGCACGCAGTGCCGGCAACATCCGCATGATCATCGTGTTCAACATGGACTTCGCTGTGCTAAAGAAGGATCTCGGGGATGATCCGCAGGCCGGCTACTCAATCATCCGGCCCAATGAAAGCTGCCCGGCCTGCGATACGCTGCGCGCTGCAATGCAGCCCGGCTAGCTGCCGCAGTCCATACCGCGCCCGCGCTATGGCGCAATGCAAGTCGTGCTTCATCACAATTGTGCAATTGCAGCGGAAGCGCATCGAAACTAGCGTGCAAGGCTTGCACCGCCCGAATGTGCGCTCCGGCATAAAATTGCGCAGCAGCTTTGTAATGGTTGCCGGTGCATTGGCTGCGCTGCTGTGCGCATGCGCAGCACCGTGGCTGGCGCGCCCCACTGCCACGCCGCTGCCGGCGCCAACTGCAACTGCTATCTTGGTTCCCACGCCCGTTGTGCGCGCGTGGCCGCAGGTGGCATCGCCGTCGTACAGCATTCAGGTTTTTATGTGGTGGCGTCCGGACTTGGGGGAGCGCGATCTGGGGCTGGTGCAAGACATGGGCTTTGGCTGGGTGAAGCAGCGCTTTGCGTGGCGCGACATTGAAGAAACCGCGCCGGGCGTGTTCAACTGGGCGCGGCCCGAGCAGCTGGTGCAGCTAGTGCAAGACCGCAACTTGAAGCTGATCGCACTGCTGGATTACCCGCCCTACTGGGCGATGCCGGTTGACCCCAACAGCACCGCAGACACTGGACCACCCGCAGACTACGCAACCTTCGGCAGCTTTTGCACAGCCTTCGCGCAACACTTCAAGGGCAAAGTGGCCGCCTACCAAGTGTGGAACGAGCCCAACCTTGCCCGAGAGTGGGGCGGCAAAGCACCTGACCCGGCTGCTTATTCACGGCTGCTGCGCGTGTGTTATATGGGCATCAAGTCCGCGGACCCGGCAGCCATAGTCATCTCAGCCGGGCTGGCGCCCACAGGCACAGAGCCGCCGATTGCCATGCCGCACGATGCGTTCCTGCGCGCAATGTACGCTGCGGGAGCACAACCTTACTTCGACATGCTCGGTGTGCATGCGCCCGGTTATCTGGCGCCACCGTGGGTGAGCTCCGCCCAAGTGCAGGCCGAGCTGCCGTTGGGCGGCAACCGCTGGATGGCGTTCCGGCATGTGGAGGACATGCGCGCGCTGATGCTGGAGTATGACGACCCGCAAAAGCAGGTGGCCATCCTGGAGACGGGCTGGACGACCGACCCGGTAAATCCGGATTACTCATGGTTTGCGGTTAGCGAAGCGCAGCAGGCTGAGTACATGGCGGGCGCATACAAGTGGGCGCGTGAACACTGGCGCCCGTGGGTGGGCATCATGAATGCAATTTATATTGCGGACCCGCAATGGGTGCCGGAGCAGGAACAGTACTGGTGGGCAATCACCACGCCCGGCGAGCCACTGCCGGGTCTGCGGCCAGCCTACCGCGCGCTGCGCGACATGCCCAAGTAGCCGGTTATTTTTTGGCGCTGCGCTTGCGGGCGTTTTTCTTTTTGGCTGCTGGCGTCGGTTTGGCGCCGGAGGATTTTGATGCGGCTTTGGCGCCGCGCTTGTCCGGCCAAAGCTGGCGCTGGCCTGCCGGCGCTTTGAGCGGCGGCTGCTTTGCGGTCCGTGGGGCAGCTGCCGGCGTGGCGGCGCTTGCCAGAGTGGGCGCTTCGTAAAAGTGCACCAGCTGCGCCACCTGCTCCTTGTCCCCAAACAATCCGAGTGCAATCGTGCGGGCAGCGCGCGTGCGGCGCGGAAGTTTGTCCAGCTTCACCACTTTCGCTTTGCCGGCTGCAGTAACCACCGCCACATCATCATCCGCCATGCCCACAACGGCGCCGGCCAGCAGCCCGCCACCAGCCAGCTTGAGCGCCGTCACACCTTTGCCGTTGCGCCCCTGCAGCGGCAGGTCGTCCACGGCAATGCGCTTGCCTTCGCCGCTGGCAGTCACTAGCAGCACTTCGCCGCGCGCGCGCGCCACATCCATGCCCACCACGCGGTCATGCGCACCGCCCAGCTTGATGCCCTGCACGCCGGCTGCAGCCATGCCCATCGCCCGCACCTGCTCAGACCGGAAGCGAATGGCAAGGCCGGCCGCGGTCGCCAAAACAATTTCGCTTTCCGGCAGCGCAAGCCGGGCGCCAATCAGCTGGTCGCCTTCACCCACGGTCATCACGCGCGCGGTTTGCGCAGCGGGCACGGGCAGGTCCGCAAGCGCAATCTTTTTCAACATTCCGCTGCGCGCGGCCAGCAGCAGGCTGCCATTGCCGCTGCGCGCCGCTGCCGGGAACGCAACGCCGCCTACAACGCGTGCGCCGGCCTCCAAAGCGCAGACCGAACTCCACGGCACGCCCTGCCCCACTTCTTCCGCCACCGGCACAGTTTGCACCTGCAATGCAGCCGCGCGCCCCTGCGCCGTTATGAGGAAGAGTGTGTCGCGCGTGCTGGCCCGCACCACCAACAGCGGCGTTGCGCGCCCCAAGCCCGGGCGGCGGGCGCCTTGCAGCCGCGCTATTTTGCCGTCGCGCGTAACCACCACCCAAACATTCTCGGCCGCCACCAGCTCCGCAGTGGAGCCGGACTTGCGCGCACCCTGCGCAGACACAATATCCGTGCGGCGCCGGTCGCCGTAAATGCTCTTCACCTGCTGCAGTTCTTCAATAATCAACGCCCGCATTTTGCGCGGCGCTGCCAGCAGCGCTTCCAGCTGCTTGATGAGAGCCTGCAGCTGCTTGAACTCATCCTGTAGTTTCTTCACCTCCAGCTTTGCCAGCCGGCGCAGCGGCATGTCCAGGATGGCGCTGGCCTGCAGCTCGCTGAGGCGGAAGCGCTTCATAATGCGCTGGCGCGCATCATCTCCGTCGTTGGAGTTGCGGATGATCTTGATGATTTCATCCAAGTGGCGCAGCGCCGTCAGCAGGCCTTCAACAATGTGCGCGCGTTCGCGCGCGCGCAACAAATCAAACTCAGTGCGCCGGCGCACCACTTCCACACGGTGATCTAGGAACACGCGCAGCGCCTGCTTCAGGCTCAGCATGCGCGGCTCGCCGCCCACCAGCGCCAGCATGATGATGCTGAAGGTGGTTTGCAGCTGCGTCGTGCGGTACAACTGCTGCAGCACATGTTCGGCATCCGCCGTCTTGGACAGCTCAATCACAATGCGCATGCCCTGCCGGTCGGACTCGTCGCGCAAATCACTGATGCCTTCCAGCCGGCCTTCACGCACGGCCTCGGCAATGCGCTCGATCAAGCCGGACTTGTTCACCTGGTACGGCAGCTCCGTCACAATCAGGCGGCTGCGCCCGCGGCCCATCTCCTCCACATGCGATTTGGCACGCACCAGCAGCTTGCCGCGCCCGGAGCCGTACGCAGCCGCAAGGCCCTCTTCCTTGTTGTTGGTGATGATGATGCCGCCGGTCGGAAAATCCGGGCCCTTGATGAAGCGCATCAGGTCTTCCACCTGCACACTGGCCAGCTTGTCCCAGCGTTCCAGCATGAAGCAAAGCGCGTCAACAACCTCATTCAAGTTATGCGGCGGCACAGAGGTGGACATGCCCACCGCAATGCCGGTGCCGCCGTTGATTAGCAGATTTGGAATGGCAGCCGGCAGCACCAGCGGCTCGGTCAGCGTATCGTCAAAATTCCCGGCGAAATCGACAGTGTTCTTTTCAAGGTCCGCCAGCAGCGGGTCGCTGATTGCGTGCAGGCGCGCCTCGGTGTAGCGCATGGCCGCGGGTGCATCGCCGTCAATCGAACCAAAGTTTCCCTGCCCGTCCACCAGCAGGTAGCGCATCGAGAAGTCCTGGGCCATGCGCGCCATCGCGTCATACACGGCGCTGTCGCCATGCGGGTGATACTTGCCAAGCACCTCGCCCACAATGCGTGCCGATTTTTTGTAGGGTGTGCCCGGCCGTACGCGGATGTCATGCATCGCATACAAGATGCGCCGGTGCACTGGCTTGAGGCCGTCGCGCGCATCCGGCAGCGCCCGCGCCACAATCACGCTCATCGCATAAGAGAGGTACGCAGCCTGCATCTCGTCGTCGATGCTGATCTTTTTAACGAGGCCGATTTCCATTATTTAAATGCTGCCTGGGCGATAACAATTTCCGGCTGACGCCCGCCAAATTGGCGCGCTGCCGGCTTTACTTGGGCTTGGAACTGCGCTGCCGCCGGCCGCGCGCCCGGCCACGACTCGCTGGCTTTTTATCCTTGGCAGGCGCTGCAACAGCAGCCACTGGCCGGCGCGGCTTTGCGGGCTCAGACCAGATTGGCGGCAGCGGTTCCGGCTGCCAGTCTTCGAGCGGCATCTTGGGCGGGTCCACGCGCGGCGCACCGCGTTCGCCCCATGTGCGCGGGATCTCCGGGTCCCATTCGGCCACAGTGCCGGTAACCCTGGCGCCGGAGCCGCGCGCGGTTTCAGCAGGCGCGTCAGTGTAATCAAAATCTGAAACCAAGTCACGCCACAGCGGATGCCCCAGTTTGTCTTCAAGGTCCAGCAGCGACTGCTCTTCCATGGGCGTAACCAGCGAGCAAACAACCGCATTTGGCACCGCCTGCAATCGCGCCAGATAGGCGGGTTGGCGCGGCAGGTCAAAATTTACAAGGTGTGTAATGGCGGACGCGTCCAGCTCAGCCGGCAGTTGATCAGGCACAATCAATACCGGCAGCCGCCCATTTTGAAAGCTGCGCAGCATCTCGCCAGCCGCTGCCGCACTCGTATCAGATGCAAGGTAGCTGGCACGCACATTGCGTGTGCGCAGCTTGCGCGCAAACTGAACACCCATGTGGCCGCCCGGTGCAATCAACAGCAGGCGCGCTGCGTCCAGCTCCTTCAGCATGCGCAGCAACAGGCGCATCTTGAGCGGGCGCGGCACCGGCCAGGCACGCTGTGTGCTGCTGCCCGGGCCATCACCCGCCACTGGCAGCACCTCTGCGTCCGCGTGCAGGGTGCGCGCCAATGCCAGCACCGGGGCAACCGGCTCATCACAAAATAATGCCGTTTGCACGCCAGCGCGCAGCTGCGCTAACACGCTGCGCAGTGCCGGCGCCACATCACTGCGCAGCAGCGCGTCCATCCCATCCACCACCAGCATGCGCAGCTGAAGCGCGGCTGGTAAAAGTTTATCCAGCTGTGGCAGCTGGGCCGGCGCAACTATCAGCAGCGCACTATCCGCGCCCGCACCGTCCTCCTCCAAAATTGCAGCGCGCATCGAGTCGCCCGCCAGCACAAGCATCTGGCGGGCATACATCTGCGCGCGGTGCACACTTGCGGCCACTACCACGGTTTGCAAGCCGGCCACCGGTTGCGCGGCATTGCGCTGCAATGCAGCCAGCAAGAACGCCTCGCTATGCCCGCTGCCCGGCCGGCCGGCCGCCAGCAGTGGCAGGCCTTGCAGCAAAACCGGCAATGCAGCCTGCTGCAGCGCAGTTGCCTGCCGGTAGCCGCGCACAGCCAGCCGCGCAAGCAAAGCAGAATCTAATCCAAATTGGGTAAACGACATCAGAGGGGAAGTGTGCGCTGCAAAAAATTATACCCGCGCTGCGCGCAATAAAAACACCCCGGCTGTTTGGCCGGGGTGTTTTTCACGGTTTGATGGTCGGAAATCAGACGGCAGCCAACGGCAAGTCATCTATCGCGGGAGGAGCCGCATCCACTCCTTCCAGTACAAGCTCACCCAGAAGCGGGTCAGGCGTTTCAATTTCGTCCAACTCTTCCACTGCCTCCGGCAGCTTCGGCAGGTTGGATCCAAAGCCCGAGCCAGCCGGTATCAGCTTGCCAATGATCACGTTCTCCTTCAGGCCCGCCAGCGGATCTTCTTTCGCTTCCATCGCGGCGCCGGCCAGCACCTTGATCGTGTGCTGGAAGGACGACGCCGACAGCCACGAGTTGGTTTCGAGCGAGCCCTTGGTGATGCCCAGCAGCATGGGCACAACGGTTGCCCCGGCTTTGCCTTCCGCCAGCAGCTGCTCGTTGCGCAGTTGCATTGCATAGCGGTCCATCAGTTCACCCGGCACCAAGCCGCTGTCACCCGCGCGTACCACCTGCACCTTGCTCATCATCTTGCGAATGATGACTTCAAAGTGCTTGTCGTGAATGTTCTGGCCCTGCGAGCGGTAAACTTTTTGGATCTCTGTAAGCAGGTACAGCTCGCACGCGTTGCGCCCCAGAATGCGCAAGATGCGGTGCGGATTGAACGAGCCCTCGGTCAGCCGGTCGCCCGCACTCACCTTTTGCCCGTTGGTTACCAGCAGGCGCGCAGCCGGCGGCAGTTCCACAATCGCTTCCTCATAGAGTTGGCGCGCAACCAGCAGCTTGTCTTTGGTGAGGCGCGCCTTGCCTTTGTTGATTGCCAGCATCTGGCTGTCACCGCGCGCTGCTAGCAGCTGCCCCTCCGAAATGTCCTCGCCGTCAGAAACCTTAAGTGACCAGTTGCCCGGCACTTCGTATTCGTCGACGATGGTCTGGTTGTTGATGATCTTGACGGTGCGCAGGTAACCATCGCCCTTCTCCAGCTCGATGGTGCCTTCAATCTCCGCAATTTCAGCTTCGCCCTTGGGCTGCTTGCGCGCCTCAAAGAGCTCTTCCACGCGCGGCAGGCCGCTTGTGATGTCGCCGCCCGCAGCCACACCACCGGTGTGGAAGGTGCGCAGCGTGAGCTGGGTGCCCGGCTCACCAATGGACTGTGCGGCAATGATGCCAACGGCAACTCCAATTTCCACCAGCGCACCGCGTCCCAGATCCCGGCCGTAGCACATGGCGCACAAACCAGTGGACGCAGCACAAGTAAGTGGTGAGCGCGCCAGCACCTCGTCAACTTGTGACAGGTCCAGCACCTTGGCCAGCTCGTCCGTAATCTCCTCGTTGCGCGAGGCGAGCACTTCCCCGGTTTTGGGATGCACTACATCGCTCGCCACCCAACGCCCCTTGATGCGCTCAGAAAACTTCTGTCCAGCCACATCATTGCGGCGGCGCACGGGCGTGCCATCCTCGGTGCCGCAGTCGATTCTGTTGATGATCACATCCTGTGCAATGTCGCACAGGCGGCGCGTCAGATAGCCGGCATCAGCCGTGCGCAGCGCAGTGTCTGCGAGGCCTTTGCGTGAGCCGTGGGTGGAGATAAAGTACTCGAGCGCACGCAGGCCCTCCCGAAAGTTGGACCGAATGGGCAGCGGGATGATGCGCCCGGAAGGATCCGCCATCAAGCCGCGCATGCCAGCCAGCTGCGTGATGGGCGTAAAGCCGCCCTTGGTGGCGCCCGAAAGTGCCATCACACTCAAGTTGCCGTTGGGGTCAAGGTGCTTGCGCACCTCTTGCTCAACCTTGACGCGCGCAGCCTGCCACAACTCCACGGTGCGGTCAGTGAGCTCTTGCTCGGTGAGCAAGCCACGCTTGTACTGGCGCCCAAGGTCAACCACTTCTTCCTCAGTGTCATCCACAATCTTCGCCTTCAGTGGCGGCACGGTGATATCGGACACCGCAATCGTCACACCTGAGCGCGTTGCATACTTGAAGCCGATGTTCTTGATTGCATCCACGACATCGGTGGTGCGCTCGGCACCCACCACTTGATAGCAGCGCGCAACCACGCGCTGCACGCTGGACTTGTCGAGCAGCTCATTCACAAAGTGCATCTCGTCCGGCAGCACCCGGTTGAAGAGCGCCCGGCCAACGGATGTATCAATGATTTCCGTGCGCGGCTGGGCATCCGCATAGCGCTGGTCTGTCTTCTCGTAGTAGTTATGGACCAGCAGCTTGATCTTGGCATGCAAGTGCACCTGGTCAAGCGCATAGGCCAAGCTCACCTCTTCCAGGTTGCCAAACATGCGGCCTTCGCCCTTCTTGCCGCCCACAATCATGGTCAGGTAATACACGCCCAGCACCATGTCTTTGGATGGCCCCACAATCGGCTCGCCGTCCGCCGGCTTGAGTAGATTTTTAGTGGACAGCATCAAACGGCGCGCCTCTTCCACGGACTTGGAGGAAAGCGGCACATGCACAGCCATCTGGTCGCCATCAAAATCCGCGTTGAACGCAGCGCACACCAGCGGATGAAGCAGCAGCGCTTTGCCCGGCACAACCACTGGCTCAAACGCTTGAATGCCGAGGCGGTGCAGCGTTGGCGCCCGGTTCAGCAGCACGGGGCGGTCCTTTGTCACTTCATCAACCACCTCGCGCACTTCGGGTGTGTCGCGATCCATCAGGCGCTTTGCACCCTTTACGTTGGAGCAAAAGTCGTATTGCACCAGCTTGGCAATGATGAATGGACGGAACAGCTCTTTCGCCATCACATATGGCAAGCCGCATTGGTGCAACTTGAGCTTGGGGCCCACCACAATCACCGAGCGCCCGGAGTAATCCACGCGCTTGCCCAGCAAGTTGCGGCGGAAGCGGCCCTTCTTGCCCTTCAGCATGTCACTCAATGACTTCAACTCACGGCGCCCGCGGCGGCTGAGCGCCTTGCCGCGCTGCGCGTTGTCCACCAGCGAGTCGACGGCTTCTTGGAGCATGCGCTTTTCATTGCGCACAATCACGTCCGGCGCACCAAGATCCAGCAGGCGCTTGAGCCGGTTATTGCGGTTGATAACGCGCCGGTAGAGATCGTTCAGGTCAGAGGTGGCAAAGCGGCCGCCATCGAGCTGCACCATCGGGCGCAGGTCGGGCGGAATTACGGGCAGCACGGTCAAGACCATCCACTCCGGCTTGTTGCCGGAACTGCGCAGCGCCTCAACCACCTTGATGCGCTTGGTGGCCTTCTTCTTCTTCTGCTTGCTCTTGGTGGTGCGCATCTCATGCCACAACTCTTTGGAAAGCTTGTTCAGGTCAAGCGTGGAGAGGATGTCGCGGAACGCCTCTGCACCCATGCCGGCCTTGAAAACCTGTCCCCACTTTTGCTTCAGCTCACGGTATTTTGGCTCCGGCAGAAACATCAACTGATGCATGCCCTGCAGTTCATCCCGGTCTGCCGCCACGCGCTTGCGCTGCTCGTCCACCAGCTCGTCGAGCTTGCCCTGCTGTAAATTAATTTCGAGCGCGGCCTCGGCTTTCGCAGCCTCCAAGTCCATCTTCAAGCCGGCAATCTTTTCATCGCGCTTGGCTTTCAGCGCACCTTCCACAACGTTGAGGTGTTCGCGCAGCGCAGCCTTAAGCGCAGTCTGGTGCTTTACCGCATAAGTTTCGCCCGCCGGAACAATCACGACGCCCGCGGTCTTCAGGCGCACAGCAGTGCGTGCCACATTGCCGCGCTCATCAGCCACCGTTTGCTGCAGCAGCTTGCCTTCACTCAGAAGCGGCTCGATGCGCTTGGTAAGATCAGCATCGTAGCGCTCGTTCACCACCTCAATGCGCTGCTTGGTGGCAGCAGTGCGCTTGTCACGGAACGCCTTGGCCACATCCATCTTGGCGTGGATCTCAGCGCGCAGCCGCTGATCCGCAATGCCAACTTCCTTGTCCAGCCGGTCGAGCGCCTTCTTGCGCGCATCCTCATCAACATTGGTGACAACATATTGCGCAAAATAAAGCACACGATCCAGGTTGCGGCGCGATACATCCAGCAGGATGCCCATGAAGGAGGGCACGCGGCGGGTGTACCAAACGTGCGCAACCGGCGCAGCCAGAATAATGTGGCCCATGCGCTCGCGGCGCACGGAAGCACGCGTAACTTCCACGCCGCACTTGTCGCACTTGATGCCTTTGTAGCGGATGTTCTTGTACTTGCCGCAATAGCACTGCCAGTCTTTCTGCGGGCCAAAGATAGCCTCGCAGAACAGCCCGTCTTTTTCAGGCCGCAGGCGGCGGTAGTTGATCGTCTCGGGCTTCGTAACCTCGCCATAAGACCATGACAAGATCTGCTCAGGCGAAGCGAGACGGATGCGGAGTGATCTCAGACCCTTTGCTTCCAAATGACCCTCCTAA
>Ga0208960_1001335_pt1 | contig 13232 bp, 10 predicted proteins | sample GreLakmeON33MSRF_FD_187703 | JGI IMG/M metagenome (GOLD analysis project Ga0208960, IMG submission 187703) | Freshwater lentic microbial communities from great Laurentian Lakes, MI, USA - Great Lakes metaG ON33MSRF (SPAdes) | ecosystem: Environmental > Aquatic > Freshwater > Lake | place: Great...
GCGCTGCCGTTACCGGAAAAAAATTACGGCCAGCTCACTGCGGGCAAGGAGGGTATTCTTTATGTGCTCGAAGGTCCGCAGGTGGCGGAAGGTCGCGGCGAGGGCGGCGGGAAATCCGCCTTGCAACGCTTCGATCTCAAGACGCGCAAGACGGAAAAAATTCTCGAGGGGGTCGATGAATTTCACCTCGCCGCGAAGGGTGAGAAAATGCTGTGGAAAGCCGGTACGAGCTGGTTCATCGGCGGCGCCGACAAGGTGCCGAAAGCGGGCGAGGGTGCGCTCAAGCTCGATGCGTTCGAGGTCTGGGTTGAGCCGCGCGCGGAGTGGCGGCAGATGTTCAAGGAAGTGTGGCGCATCGAGCGGGACTTTTTCTACGACGCGGGCTACCACGGCATCGATCTCGCCCAGGCGGAGCGCATCTACACGCCGTTCCTGGACGGCATCGCGAGCCGCGCCGATCTCAACTACCTCTTCGCCGAAATGCTCGGCCAGCTCAGCATCCAGCACATGTATGTTGCGGGTGGTGCCCGCCCCGAGATGAAGGAAATCAAGGTGGGCCTCCTCGGCGCCGACTACACAATCGTTGGCGACCGCTACCAATTTGCGCGCGTGTTTGACGGCGAGAACTGGAACCCGTCCGCCAAGGCACCGCTCACGGAGCCGGGCGTCAACGTGAAGCCCGGCGAGTTACTCCTTGCCGTCAACGGCCGTGAGCTGCGGGCGAACGAAGAAGTCTTCAGTTTCTTTGCGGGCACCGTGTCGAAACAGACCGTGTTGCGGGTTGGCCCGAACGCCGACGGCACGGGCGCGCGCGATGTCACCGTCGTGCCGGTCGCGAGCGAGTCCGTGCTGCGCAACCTCGCCTGGATCGAAGGTAACCGTCGCAAGGTCGACGCGCTCAGCGGCGGCAAGATCGCCTACGTCTACGTGCCCGATACCGCCATGCCCGGTTTCACCAGTTTCAACCGTTACTTCTTCGCACAGGTCGGCAAGCAAGGTGCCGTGATCGATGAGCGCTTCAACGGCGGGGGCCAACTCGCCGACTACATCGTCGACTACCTGAACCGTCCGCTGCGCACCCGCATCGTCACGCGCGAAGGGGCCGTGAGCGACTCGCCGGGGGCCGCGATCTTCGGACCAAAGGTGATGCTCATTAACGAATTTGCCGGCTCCGGCGGCGACGCGTTGCCGTGGTATTTCCGCAAGGCCGGCACCGGTACGATCGTCGGCACGCGCACGTGGGGCGGCTTGGTGGGCATCGGCGGCTATCCGGTGCTCATCGACGGCGGCACCGTGACCGCGCCGCACATGGCTCTCTATGATCTCAACGGGAAGTGGGAGGTTGAAAACGTCGGCATCGCCCCGGACGTCGAGGTGGCACACGATCCCAAACTCGTCCGCCAAGGTCGCGACCCCCAGCTCGAACGAGGCGTCGAAATCGTACTGGCGGAGCTGGCGAAAAATCCGCCGAAGGAATATCCGATCCCGCCGTATCCGAAATATCCAGCACGCTGGCCGGCGCCCCAGCCGTAGCCCGTGGCGGGCGCGTTCTCCGCGCCGCGCTATCGTGCGCGGAGCGCACGCGCAAGGGGCCCGCTCACCAGGTGTCCACCGCGCCCTTGGGCACGGGGATGGCATCACGGTCAAACACATCGGTGGCGTTGGGATCGCGCATGAACGAGGCGATCATCGGCTCCGGCTGGAATTTTTCTTTCAGCGCGCCGTGCTCGTCGCAGAACTGCGCGCGCCACTCCAAATACTCGGCGATGGCGGCGGCGAAGTCTGCCCGCGAGTTGATGGCGAGGATGCTGCGCTTAAAGGGCTTGGAGGGCCCGAAACGTTTCGCATACCACGGAGCCACTTTGCGAAAGAGCCGCGCGCCATGCTCCTCGCCAAAGAATTCGCAGTAGCGCTCGAAGTGACGGCGGAGCACGCGGAGGCGTTCGGCGAAATCGGGTTCGGGCAGTAATTCCCCCGTGCGCAGCAGATGGGCCGTGCGGCGAAAAATCCACGGATCGTAGAACGCGCCGCGACCGATGCTCACGCCGGCGCACCCGGTTTCGTCGAGCATGTGTTGGGCGGCGACGGGCGTCGTGATGTCGCCGTTGCCGATCACAGGAATTGATTTCACGGCCGCCACGACTGACCGGATGCCAGCGAGATTGACGCGACCGGCGAAGCCTTGGGCGCGGGTGCGGCCGTGGACAAAGATTGCCGCGACGCCGACGCCTTCGAGCACCCGAGCGAGGTCGGGCGCGGTGAGATTCTCTTCGTCCCAACCGAGGCGCATTTTCGCCGTGATGGGAATTTTTACGGCGTTGATCATGCCGCGCACGAGCGCGGCGGTCTTGTCGAGTTCCGTCATCATGGCGGAGCCGCCACCGATCTTCGTCACTTTTTTCACGGGACAACCCATGTTGATGTCCACGGATTGGGCGCCGAGTTCCTGGCACATCACGGCGGCGTCGCGCATTTCCTCGGGCACGCTGCCGAAGAGCTGGATGGCCATCGGGCGATCCTCGGGGGAAGACGCGACGAGCTTGAGGGCGGTGGGGTTGCGCTCGAGGAGGGAACGGGCGTTGACGAGATCCGTGGTGGCCCAACCGAGTCCGCCCAGTTCGCGTACGGTGACGCGCATGGGCAAATTGGTGTAACTCGCGAGCGGCGAGAGAAAGAGATTGGACGAAAGTTCGTAGGGACCGAGGCGCATGGTCAGCGGCTAATGTGAAACGTCGGCAGGCAAGATGGGTAACGCTCGGAAATGTCTGGTCTCAATCATGCCGAGCAAGGTGTGGTACCCACTTGGACGTTAGGGGCGCAACGTGGAGGAACGGATCGGAGTGTCAACGGCCTCACCGGTCGCCGGTCGGTCGGCGGAAGCGGAAGAGGAGCGTGATGACGAGGCCGACGGTGATGATGAAGAGGCTCAGCTGGAGCCAGAGGGAATTGAGGCGCAGCGCGGGCGGCGTGAGGAGATTGGCGCGCCAGACTTCGTGAAATATAAAGGCGAGAAAACCTTGGAGGAGGGCGCCAAGCCAACAGAGCATCGAGGCGAGCCACGCAAAGGTTTTAGCCCGGTGTTGCGGAGCGAGCCAGTAGTCACGGTGGGGCACGTTGACGAAACGTGCGGGCACGCGCGGCAGATAGAGGGTGAGCGCGAAGAACAGTCCGCCGATGAAGAGCGAAATAGCCACTTGGCCGACGGTGTGGTGATCGCGCGACATCCAGCCGTTGGGTTGCCCGCTGGCGCCGAAGTGCGTGGCGACACGTTCGGGGAGCGAGCCGTGTTGCCGGATCGCGAGGGCGAGGGCGGTGAATGTCGCGGTGAAAAAGAGGATACGGGCGAGGCGGCGCACGGGATTGAGCGGGACGAAAAAATGGATACTGGGGGGGGCGGGCCGAAGAGGCGACGGTAACCGATTGGGTTATCGATTGCAGGGGCGCATCAACGGGCGGCGAGCGCGAGCTTCATGCGGCGCAACGCTGCGGTGAGGGTGGCGCGCGTGCAGCCGAGGTTGATCCGGACATAGGTGCCGCGGGCGGCACCGAAATACGCACACTCGCTCAGACCGACGCCGTGTTGTTCGAAGTGCGCGATGGGGTCCGCGAGACCCAGCGCGGAGACATTCAGCCACGCGAGGTAGGTGGCCTCGATCGGGGCCTCGATCACGATACCAGGGAGATCGCGGGCGACGGTGGTGAGGAGGAGGTCGCGGTTGCCGCGGAGGTAGGCGAGGAGGGCTTGGCGCCAAGGCTCGCAGTCGCGATAGGCGGCTTCGCAGGCGACGTAACCGAGATTGTTCACTTCGGCGACGATGCCGGCGGTGGCGCGGACGAAGCGGGTGCGCAGCGCGGCGTCCGAGATGATGGCGAACGAGGTGCCGAGGCCGGGGACATTGTAGGTCTTGCTCGGCGCCATCAGCGTGATCGTGCGGGCGGCGATCTCGGGTGAGAGGAGTGCGGTGGGAATGTGTTTCAGCGCCGGATCGAGGATGAGGTCGCAGTGGATTTCGTCGGAGCAGAGGACGAGATTGTGGCGCACGCAGAAATCGGCGAGGCGCACGAGTTCCTCGCGGCGCCAGACGCGGGCGATCGGATTGTGGGGATTGCAGAGATAAAAGAGTTTCGTGCGTGGGGTGACGGCGCGTTCGAGGGCGTCCCAATTAATGGTCCAGGCTCCGGCCTGAAGTTCGAAGGGTACGTGCACGGAAGCGCGCGCGGAATTTTTCGGCGCGGACATGAACGGCGGGTAGACGGGCGAGAGCGTCAGGACTTCGTCGCCGGGTTCGGCGAAGGCTTGAGCGGTGACGTTGAGGGCGACGACGAGACCGGGGAGCCAGACGATCCAGGAGCCTTCGATTTTCCAACCGTAGTTGCGCTCCATGGCGGCCACGACGGCGTCGACGGTGGACTTTACGGGCCGCGAGTAGCCGAAGAGGCCGTGGTCGACGCGCTCGTGAAGGGCGGCGAGGATGGCGGGGGCGCACTTGAAATCCATATCGGCGACCCACATGGGCAGAATATCGCGGCCGGCGTATTTTTGCCATTTCTGGGAGTCGCTGTGGGCGCGAGGGATGGCGGTATCGAAGTCGAAGGTCATGCGAAAAACCGGAGAAGACACCACGACCGACGCGGAGTCGCGACGAAAATTCCCGGATGAGTCGGCACAGGGAGCGACGGACTCGTGACAGTGTGGACACCGCCGACGAACTCGTGCCTGTGCCCGATCCTCTGACTGACCCCGAGAAGTTTTGCGGGGGAGCTCCGGCAGACTCGGCCAGAAAATGTTCGGAGGGAGGGGCTCCGACTGCACCCGCCGCTCCGAGCGTCCCCGCCGTGCCGACTGCAGCGATCGGCCTTAAAGGTCGGTCGAGACTGTCAGGCGGAAGGAGCGCGGGTCGCCCCACGAGGCGGAGCCGATGGCGGCGGAGCGGTAGTAGTCTTGGTCCAAGAGATTATCGACGTTGAGCTGGAAGGTCGTGTTGCGGTTCAGGACCTTTCGGTTGTAGCTGAAGAACGCGTTGTAGAGCGTGTAGGCGGGCGAGTAGAGATTGGTCGAGGCCGCGCCGGCTGCGCCGGTGAGATTGACGGCGCCGCGGTAGGTGCGCAGGCGCCAGTTGGCACCGCCGCCAATCGCGAAGCCCTTCAGCGTGCCTTGGGAGAAGGCGTAGCGACTCACGAGGTTGCCGCGGGCCTTGGTGAAGCCGCCGTTGGGCACGCCTTCGGGGACGGTAGAGATGAGATCGTTGAGGAGGGGCGTCGGCTTGTTGAGGGCTTTGCCTTCGGCCTGAAACTCTTTGAGGATCGGCACGCGGTCGACGTTGGCGACGTCGTTGTCCGAATAAGAAGCGCTTAGGCGCCAGTTGCGGGTGAGGTTGGCAATGGCCGCGACTTCGTTGCCCTTGGTGCGCGTGGTCTGGTAGTCGCCGGTGGCGGTGACGTCGAACCCGCTGCCGAAGTTAGTGGTCATCTCGTCGCGAAACGCCGCGGTCACGCCGGGGACGGCAAAGCGGGCATTGGGCGTAAAGTTGTTATAATTGACGTAGTTCAACTCGAGCTTGCCTTGGAGGAGCGTGAAGCGGGCGGAGATATCGCGCCCCTCGCCGACCGGGATACTCGACAGTTCGCCGGCGTTGAAGGTCGCGTTGCCTTGGCCGACGGAGATGCGGAACGACTGGGCGTAATTGTAGCCGATGGCGAACATCTCGTTGAAGCGGAGCACGCCGCCGTAGTTCGCGCCGTCGACTTTGTAGCGGACGAACTGCTGGGCGGGGGTGTTGAACGCTTCGATGTAATCGACTTCCCAGTCCTTTTGGGCGCGCACCATGCCGCGGGTGGTCTTCATGTTAAATTTGTCCTGACGGTAGCCAATCATCGTGAAGAGATGGTCTTTGAAATAGGAGCCGGAGGCGCCGACACCCCACGACGGCGTGTAGAAACGGCGGTCGATGAACTGGCCGGTGGCGGCGACGGCGTTGGACAAATCGGGATAGTAAGCGGAGACGCCCGAGACGGGGCCGAGGTCGGCGGTACGAGCGGAATCGAGGCCGTCGCGCAGATAGTAGCGGCGAGTGAAGCGGTTGTTCGTGAAGACGGTGCGGTTGGCGACGAACGCGGCCTGCGTGATGGCGGGATTGATGGTGCCGACCCAATTGGGATTTGTGGGGTCGAGATACTCGGCGTATTTCGCTTTTTTCTGCCCCGGGCTGTCCTGGTGCTGCTGCACGTTGGCGATGAACTGTTGCTTCATCCACTTGAAGTTCAGGTCGTAGACGGCGGAGAGGCGGATATCGCGGACGGTGTTACCGTTGTAGGCATGGGTGCGGAAATACTCGGTATAGAGCTCGTTGAAATACGGATTGGGCAGGCCGCTCGCGAGGAGCGGGCTGCGGTCGCGGGTGATATTGCGGGCGCTGGCGCCCCAACTCTCGAGGTTTTGTTGATAGAAGTTTCCGCTGAGCTGGAGGTGGAGATTTTTGCCGATGTCTTGGTTGACCTCGAGGGTGACGGAAGTGGTCGCGTTGTTGTAGGTGGCGTTGGGGCCGTTGGTCTGAGTGCGTTTGGGAATGAGGTCGGGATCGACAACCGCGATACCAGCGCCCGTGCTGATGACGCGGCCCTGGGCGCGGTAACCGGTGCCGAGGGCGGTGTTGTAGAGATAGCCGACGGCGCCGAGCGTGGCGGTGTTGGGGCGGGAGAAGGCATCGATCATCATGCCTTGCGAGAGGACGGCGGCAGTGCGGTCGTGTTCGGCCATCACGGTGATGAGCGTTTGCTGCGTTGGGCGGTAGGTAATGGCGCTGTAGATACCGCGGAAATCGCGGCGGACGTTGTCGATCCACGAATCGTTGTGGCTATTCACCGCCGAGAGGCGGACCGCGAGTTTGTCGCGGATCAGGCGGCGGTTGAAGTCGACCTCCGCGCGGAAGAGGTTGTTGCTGCCGGCCATGATTTTGGCGCGGGTGAGCTCGCGGCTGAGGAGGCCTCGCTTGGTGATCTGGTTATTGGCGCCGCCGACGTCGGCTTCGCCGTAGAGGAACGCGTTGGGGCCGCGCAGTTCTTCGACCTTTTCGGTCGAGAACGCGTCCATCGGGGAATACCAGATCCAGCCGTTGCGGAGAGCGTAGGCGTTAGGGACGCCACGGAGGATGACGCGGCTTTGCACGAGGGCGTTGGGGTCGGGGTTGGATTCGCCGGACACCATCCACGTGGACATCTCCTCCATCGTGGTGAGACCGAGGTCCTCGATGAACTGCGAGTTCATGATCGAAATCGAGTTGGCCATGTTCTTCAGCTGTTGCGCGGTGCGCATGCCGGAGGTGGTCTGCATGGACTCGTAGCCGAGGTCTTTGTCTTCGGAGACGGTGAAGACGGAGAGTGTGACGGCTTCGTCCATCTTGGCGGAGTTCGCCGCTGAGGTTGAGGTCGGCAACGACGTGTTCGGTGCGGTCTGGCCGACGGCGAGTGGTGAAAGCAGCGCGCCGGTGATCAGGGCACAGAGGGCGAGAGGGAGGCGGGCCGAAGGGCAGGTGATGATGTTCATGGCGGGTCGGTGGTGGATCAGGTTGGCCGTTCGAGCGGCGGACAGCAGTTTCTGTGCTGCTCGGAATATGAGATGGAACCGTGTGGTGCGTTGCACAAGGCGTCGAGGGAGTTTTCGATGCGAAGGTGGCTCGCGGTGGGGTGGCGAGGACCGTGCCGGCGAGAAGATGCGGGAGCGGGAAGCTTTCTTTTTGGTGGAGTTGGCGCATGGTGGGCGTTCTCGCTATGGTGCCATCACCTGAATTTTCCGCTGCCGGTCCGGTGCTGCTGTTCGACGGCGAGTGCGGGCTGTGCAATCGTATCGTGCGGATCTTGCTGCGGATCGACCGCGGAGGGCGGTTGAGGTTTTCGCCGCTGCAGGGTCCGGCGGCGCAGAGTTTTTTGCGGGCGAACGGATTGCCGACGGAGGATTTTGATTCGCTGGTGTTCGTGCCGGCGTGGGGTCGGCGTGAGGGGAAAAGTTTTCTCCTGCGGACCGACGGCGTGATTGCGGCGCTGCGCGCGGTGGGTGGACCGGCGCGGATCTTGGCCGGAGTGCTCGCGGTGTTTCCGTCGGGATGGCGGGATGCTGGCTATCGGCTGGTGGCGCGGAGCCGCTATCGGATTTTTGGCAGGTGGCAGGCGCGACCGTTGGCACGGCCGGAGTGGGGCGCGCGATTCCTAGAGTGAAGCGAATCCGGATTTTTGGCCACGGATTTCGCGGGTGAGCGCGGATTGAAATTTCCGCCATCCGTGTTCAGCGGTGAAACCCGTTAAGATTTTTTCCGCTCCGGCTTGATCAGCCACGACATGAGCACGGAGGTCGTGAGCACGGCACCGATGACCAGCAGCGAGGTACCGGTCGTGATCTTTACCCAGTGTTCGACCAGCATCTTTACCCCGATGAAAACGAGGATCACGGAGAGGCCCACCTTGAGGTAACGGAAGAGCCCCATAATGCCGCTGAGCGCAAAGTAGAGCGACCGCAGGCCGAGGATCGCAAAGATGTTCGAGGTCAGCGCGACGAAGCTGTCCTTCGTAATCGCGAGGACGGCGGGCAGGGAATCGAGCGCGAAGACCACATCGGTCGTTTCAATGACGATCAGCACGATGAACATCGGCGTGGCCATGCGGCGGCCTTGGTGGACCGTGAAGAAGTGACCGTGGTCGTTGGCGGGCGCGACCGGGAAGAAGCGGCGGAAGAGGCGGACGGCGGCGTTGTGCTCGGGGTCGACCTCGGCGTCTTTGCTGGGCAGCGCCATCTTCACACCAGTGTAGACAAGAAAGGCACCGAAGATGTAGAGCACCCAGTGAAAGCGCGCGATGACGCTCACTCCGACCAAAATAAAGACCGCGCGCATGACGACCGCGCCGATGATGCCCCAGAAGAGCACGCGGTGTTGGTATTGCGGCGCGACCTTGAAGTAGGCGAAGACCAAAATGAAGACGAAGACGTTGTCGACGCTCAGGCAGAGTTCGATGAGATAGCTGGCGAGAAACTGTTGGCCGAGTTCGGGCCCGCGGAAGTGCCAGACGCCGCCGCCAAACGCGAGTGCGAGGGTGCCCCAGACGGCACACCAGCCGAGCGCTTCCTTCATGGAGACGACGTGCGAGTCGCGCTGAAACACGCCGAGGTCGAGCGCGAGCATAGCGCTGATGAACAGGAAAAATGCACCCCAAGCCCAAAGGGGCATGGCGTCGATGGCGGCGAGGAACATGAACATGGGCGCGGAGATTGGCGGGAGGCGGGCGCGGCGGGCAAGCGGGTACTTCAGGAATGGAATCTCACCGCCCCGTCCCACGGGACATTCTGATTCCCGGTGCGAGGTCGGTGCCCGAGGCAACTCCGGCACCGGCGCGGACGGGGTAAACCGGGGGCAAACCGCTTTGACACGGCGGAGGCGGGCCGTTGAGTCGCACTCATCCATGAAGCAATTTTTCAGGCTCAGTCTCTGCACCCTCGGCTTCCTTCTTGGCTCGGTCGTCGGCGCGGCCGAAGTGCCCGCGACGACGGTGCAGGCCGGTGCCGCGGCCAACGCGACCGCGGCGGCGGTCGCAACCGGCAAAGCCACCGCCCGCACGCCCGACCTGCTGGAACATATGGTCGATGTGATCCTCGACCTCTTCAATGTGAAGAGCAGCGGTAACACCGTGTCGCACTATGTCATTTGTGCGCTGTTCCTCGTCGTCGCGATTCTGCTCCGGCGATTTCTGACGACGATTTTCTTCAACCAGCTCAAGAAGCTCGCGTCGAAGACCGAGACAACGCTCGACGACAAACTTTTCCCAGCGATGGAATCGCCCGTCGCGACGTTCGTGATGGTCACGGGTATTTTTGCGGCGCTGAAGGTGCTGAAGCTCTCCGAGACTGTGGACCAGAGCATCGCGGCCGGCTCGACGGTCGCGTTTTCGTTGGTGATGTTCTGGGGCCTGTTGCGGGCGTTCGACGCGATCATCGACCACTCGGCCGAGATCGCGAAAGTGAAACAGATGGGCATCGCGGCCTTTATGCCGTGGATTAAGAAATCGCTCATCGCGGTGTTTGTGGTGGTCGGCACGTTGATGACGGTTCAGAGCCTCGGGTACAACGTCTCGACGATTCTGCAGGGTCTCGGCATTGGCGGTTTGGCCTTCGCCCTCGCGGCGCAAGATACGATCGCGAATCTCTTCGGCTCCATCGTCGTCGCCATCGATCAACCCTTCAAAATTGGCGAAACGGTGAAGATTGGTGCGCACACTGGCACGGTCGAGGAAATCGGTCTGCGTTCGACGAAGATTCGACTGATCGACAAGTCGCTCGTCGTGATGCCGAACAAGCTGGTGTCGTCCGAGGCGATCGTGAATCTCTCGCGTTTTACCCAGCGGCGCGTGGAGCAAGTGATCGGGCTGACCTACGACACGACGCCGGACCAGCTCGCGGTGATCGTGGAAGACTTCCGCGGGATTTTATTGGCGGATGCCGAGGTCGATCCGACGTCGGTGATGGTTTTTTTCCGCGATCTGAGCGCGTCGTCGCTCGATGTTTGGGTGGTTTATGCGAGCCGGGAGGCTGACGTGAAAGAAGGCTTCGCGCTCAAACAGCGGATGAATCTCGCGATCATGCGCGCCGTGGCGGCGCGGAGGTTGTCGTTCGCGTATCCGACGTCGGTGATGCACCTCGATGGACCGGTGGCGAAGGCATTGGTGGGCGGCAAGGGCTGAGCTCCGCGCAAGCGGCGCATCCGCAGGTTGACGGGTGGCAACCGCCGTTTCGTCGGAACGGCGGCCCGCCGGCAATCGGGGATTGCCCCATTGGTGGGCGGAGCAACCCGGGCTGGCATGCCCGTGGCACTTCAATCCGCTGGCAGCAGCATCGCCAGCGCGCGGCGGACGGCTGCACGGTCAGGAGCGGCCAGCGCACCTGCCTTCCGCAGCACAAAGCGTTCGTCGAGGGTGAAAATTTTCATGCGCACCACCGAAGGGTGACTCAGCCCGGCTGCTTTGAGGTCGAGCAGTGTCACGTCAAGCGGCCACCCACGGTTTTCGTAGCTCGTGATCATCGCCAGAGCGAGGTGCGCGGAGCGGTCATTGAAGCCCTGCGCAGAGAGCACGAGCGCGGGCCGGCGCTTGGTCGCGGCGCTGTCCGTGAAGGGAAACGGGACGACGACGACCTCGAAGGCCTTAAAGGTCACGGTAGGCGCGCTCGTCGTTGGCCGAATGCCACTCGTCGCTCAGCGTATCGGCGACGGCTTTGGCGAACACGTGGTCGGCGGCTCGGGCTTTCTGGAGGAAGATGTGGCCGTCGCGAAACTTGAACGCGATGGAGTCGCCCGGCTTGAGCCGCAGTTTCTCGCGCACGCGCCCGGGGATGGTCGCCTGGCTCTTGCTGGTGAGTTTGCTGACGGCGAGGGTCTGCATGGCGAGTAAGAGCAGTATTACTCACCGCACTGGGGTCAAGGGCGTGGGAGCTTTGCGCCGGGCTGCGGCCTGCCGACAAGCGGCAGCCCTACTTCAATCCAACGTCTGTCGGTAGCGTTTCACGCCGATGGCCATGGCGACGACGAGGAACGCGAGGAGCGGCCAGAGGTGCGGGGTGATTTCGGCGAGGCCGTTTCCTTTCAATAAAATGCCGCGCACAATGCGGAGGTAGTGGGTGTTGGGCAGAATCGAGCCGATCCATTGCGCCCACTCGGGCATGCCGCGAAAGGGAAACATGAAGCCGGAGAGCAAGATCGACGGGAGAAAAAAGAAGAAAGCCATTTGCACGGCCTGCAGTTGATTTTTAGCCATCGTGGAAAACGTGATACCCATCGCGAGGTTCGCCGCGATGAAGAGCAGCGACACGGCGTAGAGCAGCGGCAGACTGCCCATCATCGGCACACGAAATACCCAATGGGCAGCGACTAAAATCAGCGTCACCTGAATGTAGCCGACTACGATGTAGGGGAGGATTTTCCCGAGCATGACCTCGAAGGGGCGGACCGGCGTGGAGAGCAGATTTTCCATCGTGCCACGTTCGCGTTCGCGGGTGATGGCGAGGGCGGTGATGATTACCATGGTCATCGTGAGCACGACACCCATGAGGCCGGGGACGACGTTGTATTGGGTGATATTCTCGGGGTTGTAGTGGGCGTGGAGCTGGAGATCGATCGGGCCGGCTTTGGCGCGCAGGCGCGCGAGGGGGCCGGTGAGGTCGCGGTCGAGCACGTGGTCGGCGATGGCGCGCACGGCGTTGAGAGCGGGGCCGGTCGCGGAAGGATCGGTGGCATCGGCCTCGACGTGCTCGGCGCCGAAGCATTGACGCGCCACGCCCGCGCTTGGCCGCTCTCTGGCGAGCGCGACGACGATCTTCTGCCGGTCGGCGGGATCTACGCTTGGCGCCGCGACGGCGAGCAGCACATGTGGAACCCGGACACGATCGCTGCGCTTCAGCAGGCCGTGCGGATAACCCCAGAAGAGGGCGACGCGCAGAGCCAATACGACGAGTACGCGCGCCTCTGCAACGAGCAGGCGACGAAGCGCGCAACGCTGCGCGGGCTGCTCAAGTTCACGACCGACGTGACGCCGATTTCGATCGACGAGGTAGAACCGGCGAAGGAGATCGTCAAGCGCTTCGCGACCGGCGCGATGTCGCTCGGCTCAATTTCAACCGAGTCGCACGAGACGCTGGCAATCGCAATGAACCGCCTCGGCGGCCGCTCAAACACGGGTGAAGGGGGAGAGGACCCGCGCCGCTTCGAGCCCGACATCAACGGCGACCTTCGCCGCTCCTCGATTAAGCAGGTCGCTTCCGGCCGCTTCGGAGTGACGATTCACTACCTCGTAAACGCCGATCAAATTCAAATCAAGATGGCGCAGGGCGCAAAGCCCGGCGAGGGCGGCCAGCTGCCAGGCCACAAGGTCGACAAGTACATCGGCTGGGTTCGTCACACAACTCCTGGCGTCGGGCTGATCTCGCCGCCGCCGCACCACGACATCTACTCGATCGAGGACCTCAAGCAGCTCATCTACGACCTGCGCTGCGCCAACCCGGAGGCGCGCATCTCGGTGAAGCTCGTCGCCGAGGTGGGCGTCGGCACGGTCGCTGCGGGCGTGGCCAAGGCGAACGCCGACCACGTGCTGATCTCCGGCCACGACGGCGGCACGGGCGCCTCGCCGCTGTCGTCGATCCTGTTCGCCGGCATCCCCTGGGAGATCGGCCTGGCCGAGACGCAGCAGACCCTCGTCATGAA
>Ga0208960_1001336_pt1 | contig 13232 bp, 7 predicted proteins | sample GreLakmeON33MSRF_FD_187703 | JGI IMG/M metagenome (GOLD analysis project Ga0208960, IMG submission 187703) | Freshwater lentic microbial communities from great Laurentian Lakes, MI, USA - Great Lakes metaG ON33MSRF (SPAdes) | ecosystem: Environmental > Aquatic > Freshwater > Lake | place: Great...
GCTGTATTGGGGAGGAGCGTGTAGCGAGACGCATCGATGTGGTCGAGGATGTTTTGACCGGCCGCGTTGACCAGTCGCTCGCGCCGCACTGCAACGGTCACGCAATCGGTGCCAGAGGCATCGAGGCATGTTGCCATCTCGGCGTAGCTGGCATATTTTCCTGTGCCCACCACCAGACGGCTGGCAAGCGATACGCCGCCGATATGAAGCTGGCCGTCGTCAGGCTGGATCGCCTCGGAATCGTCCGTCCTACGTGCGGTGGATGTGGCGGGAGTAGTCATCGGTTTGTCAGCGTGTCAGGTTGGCGTGCGTTGAGGTGCGAGAATCAACAAGAGCTAGCGCGCAGCAGTGAAAACGCAAGTCAGTTAACCGCCGCCTACGAGCGTGACGATCTCAATGCGATCGCTGGCCTGCAGCAGGCAGCTCCCCAAGTGGGCCCGCGGTACGATCTGCTCATTCACTTCAACGGCCAGCGGCCGCCCAGCAAAACCCAGCGATGCCACTAGGTCGAGCACACTGGATCCGGCGGTTGCCGCGTACGATTCGCCATTGACTGTAATGGCCAGCGACGCGGCCTGATTTGAAGTGGGCTGCATGTCCGTCGTGGAGTTCTTCATTTATTTGGCCTTGCCGCCACCGCCTCTTGGCCGTGCCACATCCAGCAGCACAAACTCAGACATTGCAGGCCCACCGGCCTGGCCGCTCCATGGGATTCCGTAGGCGGCAGTCGTGCCGGTTGAGGAATCAGTCACATAGAGCACCGAACCAGCCAGTGGCATGCCTCGGCCACGGCCCATGTCGCCCAAGCCAGAAATCAACAAAAACTTTGGATTCTTGGCTTGCCGAGCCTTGAAACCCAAGTCTTTGAGCACGTTGTATTTATAAGCCACCGCAAACTTTGACGTGGTGGCATTGAGCACGCCGCCCGACAGATCGCCCGTTTCAAAATCGAGCATGAAGAACCCTTCGACGTTGCCGTCGATCGGCGCCGTACAAATCGCAAACGACTCGTCGGCGAGGGATGTCACGGCAAACACCTTGGGCACCTGCCCTGCGGGAGTCGATGCAATCGAAGCTGTTTTCGCTCCAACCACAAACCCAGTGGCCAAGATGAAGGCACCAACGACCAACCAAGCACACGCGCGAACGAACACGACAAACATGACACACGATTCCTTTCGAGGGTTGAGAGAATAGCGAGCGTTACTTTTTGGGCTCAGTCTTGGCAGGTTCAGTCTTGGCAGGCTCAGGCTTGGCAGGCTCAGGCTTGGCAGGCTCGGGCTTGGGTGGCTCAGGCTTGGGTGGCTCAGGCTTGGCCGCAGGTGTCTGCGGCATGATCGACAGTTTAAATTTTCCAAGCGTGTGGTTGCCGTCGGCGTATTGCTGATCCAGCGTGAAAGCCAGCACGCCACCGGCTGGAATCTTGACGTCCGGCGCAATGTCGAACGTGGCAGTGTGCGCCTTGCCGGTCTCGCCGCCGACGGCCCAGCCAGTCTCAGGCTTGTCGTCGATGGCCCCTGCCACGCCGTAGCCACCCTGCTCAAAGTCGGCCTTGGCACCTGAAAATTTCACGGCTTTTGGGGTTTCGTTGGATCCGGGCGGGCCAAACAGCACACCAAAATGACTCACCACAAAATTGCCTCCGCCAGCGCGACCAGGCCCCTGCGCCGGCAGGCTGGCATCGGGCAGCGCTTCCAGCCGGAAGGCCTTGGGTTCCACGCCGGCCGGCACAACGGCCTTGAGGGTGTAGGTGTCTTTGGCGAGGTTGCCCGTCACTGTCACAGTGCCATCGGCCGCGATTGCACCGGTCGCTTTGGCCATGCTTTGAAACTGCGTGGGCACCAGCACAGCCCATGCCTCAGACGCCGCTGGGGAAACTGCTGGCGGTGGAGGGGTTGGCGTTGGGGGCGGCGGTGGCGGTGGCGGGAGCAGCTTTGCAACGGGCGTTTGGATAAGGCGACCGCCCACGTGGCTGCCCACAAAAAGTGTCTTGCCGTCGGGGGCAAACGTCGCGCACCACACGCTCGCCTTGGCCGGCTCTGGCCCCTGCTGTTCTCCCTTGGCCTTGATGTCCCACAGCTTGACAGTGCCATCGAGGCTACCGCTGACTAGCCGCGTACCGTCTGGCGAAAACGCAGCGCTTGTGACCCAATCTTTGTGGCCGGCAAGCGTGGCAAACTCTTTGGCATCCGAGGATGTCCAGAGCTTGATCGTGCGATCGGCGCCGGCCGTGGCCAGCGTGGCTCCGTCGGGCGAGTAAACGACCACCCAGAGGGCATCGGTATGGCCTTCCATCTTGCTCTTCTCGGTGCCCGCTAGGGCGTCCCAGAGCTTCACGAGCTTGTCGCCTCCGCCGGTGGCAATCGTTTTGCCATCGGGCGAGAAAGCAACGCTCGTGACAGGCCCGGCATGCGCAGCGATTGTCTTGAGTTCCTTGCCGTTGGAGGTGTCCCAGACCACAACGGTGCCATCTTCGCCGGCGGTGGCCAATCGCGTGCCATCGCTCGAAAAGTCGAGCGATCGCACCCAGCCTTTGTGTTTCTGAAGATCGCTTTTGAGCGTGCGAGCCTGGAGGTTCCAGAGCTTCACAAGGCCGTCGTATCCCGCCGTAGCGGCCAGCGTGCCGTCCTTTGAAATTTTGACGGCCCACACGGCTGTTGCGTGTCCAGCCAGATCCCCCACCCGCGACCCGTCGGCCTTCCAGACGATCACATCGCCTGGCCGGTAGAGGAGGCTCTCGCCACCAGCCGTGACGAGCGTGGCTCCATCGCGCGCATAATCGGCCGCGATCACCCACCGTGACAATTCGGCAAGAGTGGCCGCAGGGGGCGGTGGAGTTGCGGGATTCGCTGCAGGCGCCGCAGCCGGTGCGGAAGTGCCACTGGCAATCCATAGGGCGATGGCCACCACGAGGCTTTTTCCGATGAGCACAACGGCTTGCGAAACAATCCGACGCTCCAACGCTGTGCGATTCATCTTCGGGTTCTCCATTGTTCTGTTCAATACGTGTCGGTGCGGCGTGGCTCAAGAGGCCCGATGGGTTTGCAAGGGCTCTCGAAGAGTATAACTCAAGGAGTATAGTTGCCGCCGTGACCCCGTTCAAAAGAGCTGCAGAGAAAAATCGCCATGAAAACACGTTCCACAGTGGCCAATGCCGCCGCTGTTCGCCCGGTTGTGCTGGTGGCCAGCGGCGACCTGCGCGAAGAGGCCAACCGAGTCTGTTGGCCGGCACAGAAGGCACTCGAAGCCGATGTGGGCCGAGCGCTTTCGGCTGCGGGCTGGAAAATGGAGCGAGCGCATGCCCCTTCAAAGGCTCGCGGCCACGGCTTCATTGCCAGTGCTCGCGAAGGGATTGATGTGTTTGCCACGATCGATCCGACGGCGCGCGTGATTGTGGCTGAGGCCGTCTGGCAATACTCCAACCACGTGCTCCCCGGACTCTCCACGCACACCGGCCCGATCCTCACGCTGGCCAATTGGTCGGGGCAGTGGCCAGGCTTAGTGGGCATGTTGAATCTCAATGGGTCGCTGACCAAGGCAGGCGTGAGCTACGCCACGCTCTGGGCCGACGACTTTTCGTCCCCCAGTTTTCATCGCCACCTTCAGGCGTGGCTCGACACCGGTCACGTGCACCACGACACCAGCCACGTGGTGCCGATCGAGCAGGTTGCCATCCCGCGAAAGCTCGCGCAAACAGCCGATGCCATTGCAGTCGATCTCGTGCGACGCAAGGCCTTGATGGGCATCTTTGACGAAGGGTGCATGGGGATGTTCAACGCCATCATTCCCGATCGCCTGCTGCACGCGACGGGCGTGTTCAAGGAACGTCTCAGCCAAAGCGCGCTCTATCACGCCACAATGCAGGTGCCGGATAGCGAGGCCCGCGATATTTTTCGCTGGCTCGAAAAAGCGGGCATGCACTTTCACTTCGGCCGCGACGAGGCTCGCGATCTAACGCGGGCCCAGGTGCTGCTGCAATGCAAGATGTATATCGCTACGGTGCGACTGGCCGATCGCTACGGCTGCGACTGCGTCGGCATCCAATACCAGCAGGGGCTCAAAGACCTGCTCCCGGCCAGCGACTTAGTGGAGGGGATGCTCAACGATTCCAAGCGGCCGCCGGTGGCAGCCGAGGGTTCTTCCAAGCCGCTTTTCAAGGGCAAGCCGCTGGTGCACTTCAACGAAGTCGACGAGTGCGCCGGCCTCGATGGCCTGATCACGCAACGCGTTCACGAAGCCTTGGGCGAGCCGGTGGAAAACACGTTGCACGACATCCGCTGGGGCGACTGGGATCTTTCGCGGTCGACCGACCAATGGGTGTGGGTGTTTGAGATCTCTGGCGGCGCCCCGCCGGCGCACTTTGTGTCGGGCTGGAAAGGCGCGCATGGCTACCGCCAGCCGCCGATGTATTTCCGGCTCGGCGGCAGCACGCTGGCCGGCGTGAGCAAGCCGGGTGAGATCGTCTGGAGCCGGATCTGGGTGGACTGTGTCGCCGGCATCGAGAAGCTCTGTATGGATATCGGCCGAGCTCACGTCGTCGCGTTGCCGGCAGAGGAAACCCAGCGACGCTTGGAGGCGACGACGAAGCAGTGGCCGATCATGCATGCGATTACGTATGGCATCTCGCGGGATCAGATGATGGCCCGTCACAAGGCCAACCACATTCAAGTGGCCTACGCCAAGGATGCCGCTGGCGCCGACCGGGCGGCCCTCGTCAAAGCCGCCGTGGCCAGATCGCTGGGCATGGAAGTCTGCTTCTGCGGCACGCGTGCGGCGGGCATCTCTCCCTCGCTCCGCTGGGATGCGGTCGGCTAGATCGCATTCGACTTTGGTGCAGCACTGGCAAAGGGGGCGGCAAAAGTTTCCTCGCGTGGGCCGCGGCGGCGAATGCTCGTCGAGCGTTCGCCGAGCCGCTCTGGTTTGCCACGACGACGCTCCACATCAACGCAATGCGTTCTGGCTGCAGGGCTTCCCTTACGGCGCTTCATTCGACGGATGATTCTCCAGAAAATGCTTCCGGAGCCTCTCGAGATAGTCGCTGCGAAGGGAGTTCGGTGCGGCCGGTATCTCGCGGACGAATTCCACCAGCGGCCACCCTTCCGCGCCTAATGCATCGATCGCATTCATCGCAGCAATCCGCACCGATCCGCTGGGAGTAGCCGCCACGGCGCACTCCTTCAGCACGGCCAGCCCGGCCGATTGGTCGGTGGCGTCACCGTATCGCACCAATGTTTCGGCTGCTGCGATTCGCACGCTGTCTGAGGGGTCTAAGAGCGACGACCGAAGCTCGCCCTGCATCGCATGCGCCGCTGGTCTGCCCAGCATGAGCGCGCCCATCGCCCCCCAATAGCGCACGCCGCTGTCGCTGTCGTGCAAATACTTCCGCAACTGCGGCACGGCCTCGGGTTGCATCAGGCTGGCTCCATCGGCCGCTGCGTAAACCCGTTGGAATGGATAGGCGGCGTCTGTCGCCAGCGCATCGTACGGCGACTCATCGCCGCAGCGGGCTTCGACCTCGGCCTCCGCGAGGAAACCCAGGTCGCGGATGCGTGCCGCGCAGGATTGTTGGGCGAGGCGGAGTTTGTCCAGCACATCCCTGTGGGCGGCCACGCCGACAAGGTTGCGCGTTTCGTCGGGGTCTGCTCGCAGATCGTAGAGTTCCTCAGGCGCCTTTGGTTCGCGCCAAAAAATAGACTGTGCATCGTCGGTAAGGCCTTCGTCAAACTGGCGGCGCCAGACCCGAGTCGTCGGTGTTCGAAACTGAGTCTGAACGTGCTGTGCCTGGGAGCGATGAGGCATAAAATTGCGGAGGTACACAAACTGCCCGTCGGTAACGCAGCGCACAAGATCGGTACGCTCATCCATGCGGCCACGAAATCCATAGAGAAAAGGTTGCGGACGGACCTGGAAAGGTCCGGCAAATGCATGCCCTTGCATTGTGACCGGGGGCTGCAAGCCCGCCAGACTCAGCAGCGTTGGCGCGAGATCAACGAAGCTGACGAGGCGATCAGACTTCGCGCCGGGTGCGTATTCTTTTGGTGCGAGGTGCCTCCACTGCTCCGGAAAGAAAACGACCATCGGCACGCGGAGTCCGGAGTCGGACGGCCATCGCTTACTGCGAGGCATGCCGGCCCCATGGTCTGCGAAGTAAAAAATGATCGTGTCGCCTGCGAGGCCCGCAGCCTCCAGTTCTTTGAGTCTCTCCCCGGCTCCTGCATCGGCGACGCTCACTTGATCGTAGTACTGCGCCCAATCGTGTCGCACCTCCGGCGTATCGGGGTGATACGCCGGGACTCGAATTGCGGCAGGATTTGTGATCAGGGTGTGCGGCCGCTTGATCACCTTGCTCTCGTGGCTGTCTGTGATGTTGAAAACTGAAAAAAATGGCTGGCTACGAGGACGGTTCCGCCAGTGAGCCTTCTTGGAGGACGCGTCCCACACCTGGCCGGATTGTGTGAGGTTGTAGTCTTCCTTTGAGTTGTTGGTGCAGTAGTATCCTGCCTCAGACATCAAGCGAGGACACATCGGTATCTCGGCCGGCATTGCCACCCTGCTCCGCATATGCTCGGCGCCCAACGATGGTGCCAGCATGCCTGTGATGAGCGTGGTTCGCGAAGCGGCGCACACGGGGGCATTTGACCAAGCGTGCCGGAAGAGCATCCCGCGCGTTGCCAAGGCGTCGACGTTGGGCGTGCGGGCCAGCGGATCGCCGTAACAGCCCATCTGCTGGCCGTGATCCTCGCTGGTGATCCACAGGATGTTGGGCCGTGGCTGGAGGGGCGCGTCTGCCATGACTGCCGGAAAAGGAAGGTACTCACAAGCCATGAATACGATCACGGAGAAGCCAATACGTTGGCCGACTGTTCGCATGGAAAATGTTCAGGAGAGAAAGAAAATACGTTCAGGGTATTTCATGCCGCTTGGGCTGCAGCGGGGCCAGTGAACCGAACATATTGAGATGGTACCAGATCCCCTAACCCCTCTGGTGATCTGATGCAGGAGGCTCGTTTTGTGCGCGAGGATCACGAAGGATCGGTGTACGCTGCAAAAGCCGTCGCTAGGCCGACATCGGCTGGAAAATCGCTCCTGGGCGTAGTCGGCCTTTGGAACCTGAATCTGCGTGCGTATCATGCTGTCATGCGAACGAAAAAGTGCTGGAGTCCCAGTGCGGCAGTGCGGTTCTTGTTTCGTAAACTCAAGTAGCACTCAGACGGTTTCTCAAACGGGATATCCGGCGTCATGAATTTCGTGTGGAAACTGTTCGGTTGGATAGTGCCACTGCTGATCCTCGGAGCTGCGGCCGCCGCGTTTGTATTGCTTGGCAGCCAGAAGCCGCCCGCCCGCAGGGTGCCAGAGGCTGCTTCGGCTGTGGCCGTGCGGACCACGCCGCTCCAGCATATGGACAGACGGATCGAGATTGATGTCGATGGCGTGGTCGTGCCGCTCCGCGAGGTGACGCTGGCCGCCGAGGTGCCCGGCCGGATCCGGCGGAAGTCTGAAGCCTGCCGTGCCGGCCAGTCGGTGAAGGCCGGCGACGTGCTCTTTGAGATCGATCCCCGCGACTACCAACTCGAAGTGCAGCGGCTGGAAGGGGAAGTCAGGCAGGCGGCCCTCAACATCGAGGAAATCGACGAGGAACTGGCCCAGAATGTCATCTCAACCGACCTCTCGCGGCGGCAGGTGGATCTGGCTCGTCGCGAGGTCAGCCGACTCGACAGCCTGAAGGCCAATCGGATCATCACCGAGACCGAACACGAGCGGGCCCTGCGAGATGAACTCACGGCGATTAACTCGCTGACGATTCTCCAAGGACAGAAACGGGTGCTGTCCAAGCGGCAAAGCCGGTTGGCAGAGGCGCGGGCGCTGGCGGCGACCATGCTCGAACGGGCCAGTCTCGATCTGTCGCGAACGCAGGTGGTGGCGCCGATCGACGGCGTCGTAGTGGACGACAAGGTGGAGCAGGATTCGTTCGTCGCCAAGGGCACGCCGCTGGTCATGCTCGAGGATACAAGCGCGTTGGAGGTGAAGACGTCGCTCCGGATGGACGAACTTTCGCAGGTCTGGGGCGGCCAACCCGCCGGCGTCGACACCCTTGGGGCCCACGATCTTCCCGATGTTCCCGCGAGAGTAGTGTTTACTCTCGGCGGCCGGTCATACGAATGGGACGGCATCCTGTCCCGGCAGGAGGGGCGGGGGCTCGACGAGAAAACCCGCACGCTTCCCTGCCGCGTGCTCGTGAAAAAACCGGCGAATGTCAAGGCCATCGACCGCTACGGCGCGACGATGGCAGACCTGCCTCCGGAGGCTCCGCGTTCGCTGCTGCGAGGCATGTTCGTGGATGTCCTCCTGCAGGTCGACGTGCCGCAGCCGCTGGTCGCAGTGCCGCAGGAGGCGGTGCGGCCGTCGGGTGAGATGTTCGTGATGCGTGACGGCATACTGGTGATCGTGCGGGCGCGGCCATTTCACTCAAGTGGCGGCCTGATCGCCTTCGCGGAGCAGGAGAGCGGCCTGCTCCCAACCGACCGCATCGTCACCAGTCAGCTCTCGAATCCACGCGAAGGCATGCCACTGGTGGAGGCCAATCCATGAAGTCGATCATCGCCTGGACGGTTCACAACACGCCGGCCATGAATGTACTGATCTTTGCCGTGATGATCATTGGCTTGATCAGCTTCTCGACGATGCGCCGCGAGGTGTTTCCGGAATTCGATCTGGAGATCGCGCTGGTGAGCGTGCCCTATCCGGGGGCGACTCCGGAGGAGGTGGAAGAGGGTATCTGCCAGAAGGTGGAGGAGGCCTGTCGCAGCGTTGTGGGCATCAAGAAGACCACCAGCATCGCCCGCGAGGGGATCGGGTACTGCGTCTTCGAGATGACCGACGGCGTCAAGGATCCGCAGCGGGTGGTCGGGGAGATCCGTTCCGAAGTTGAGCGGATTCCGAGCATGCCGGAATTGGCCGAGGACCCGAAGGTTGAGCAGGTGACGCTCCGCGAGCCCGCGATCAAGGTGGGTGTCGTGGCGCCGCTGTCATACAGCACCGACGAACGGTCGGAGCTACACCTGCGCGATGTCGCTGAGCGAGTGCGAGACGATCTGCTCGCGCTGCCGGCGGTGTCGGCAGCCACTATTGGTGCCGCCAAAGACTACGAGATCACGATCGAGATTTCCGAGGACACGCTCCGTAAGCACGGCCTGTCGTTGAAGGCGGTCGCCGACATCGTGCGGAAGGAGAATCTCGACCTCCCCGGCGGCACAATCCGCAGCGAGGGTGGCGAGATCCTGCTTCGCGGCAAGAACAAGCAGTATCTCGGCGAGGACATCGCGAAACTGCCGCTGGTGACGCGGCCCGACGGCCTCGTGCTCACCGTCGGCGACCTAGGGGTCGTACGGGACGGCTTCGTCGACGTCGCCGGCAGGAGCCGAATCAATGGCCGTCCTGGGCTGATGGTGTCCATCGACAGGAGTTCCGGCGAGGATCTGCTGGCCATGGTGGCTGCAGTGAAGAAGTATGTCGCCGATGCCGAATTGCCGTCAGGCTACGAACTGGTCACTTGGGCCGACGCTTCCGTTGATGTTCGCGAGCGGCTCGACATGCTGCTCTCCAACGGCACGCAGGGGCTGGGAATCGTGTTTGTGCTTCTGGCGCTCTTTTTCGATCTGAAGATCGGCTTCTGGGTGGCGATGGGCGTGCCCGTCTCGATGCTCGGAACCGGCGCGTTGATGTTCGCGGGCGATCAGACGCTCAACATGCTCTCGATGTTCGCGTTTCTCATGGCCGTGGGCATCGACGTCGACGACGCGATCGTGGTCAGCGACAACGTCGAACGGCACCGCAAGATGGGGAAGGGGCCCACCCAGGCGGCGATCGACGGAACGGCGGAGGTGCTGCCGTCAGTCGTGTCGGGCGTGATGACGACTGTGATCACGTTTCTACCGCTCCTATTCGTCTCTGGCGTGATGGGGAAGTTCATCGCGGTGATGCCCTTTGCGTTCATCGCCACAGTGCTCGTGTCGCTCGCCGAAGCACTCTTTGTGCTGCCGGGGCACCTCGCCCACGACGACAGTTTCGTGTTGAGATTCTTCCAGTTCCTGTTCTCGCCGCTGCGGCCGCTCCTGCCCGCCCTGCAGTTTCTGCAACGGAACTGTGATCAAGGCCTGAAGTGGTTTGTGAAGCGAGCGTATGCTCCCGCTCTCGAAAGGGCGATCGAGAACCGGTTCGTAGTGCTGGCGGGCGCCGCAGCGATCCTGATCCTCGCAGTTGGGCTCATTCGCGGCGGCGTGACACCGTTCAAGATCTTTCCGAAGATCGACGCCAAGCGGATCCAGGCGAGGCTCATTTTTCCGGATGGAACTCCGGCGAGCGTGACCGAGGGGGGGATCGCGCAGGTTGAAAGGGCCCTCGACGAGACGGCCGTCAAGCTGGCCGCAGGAGGCCGGCCAATCGTAACGTTTGTGCACAGTGCCGTCGGATCGGCCGACTTACGTGGCAAGCCTGGCATCGAGTCAAAACTCGGCGGCAGCCACGTGGGGTCTGTGAGCGTGGAACTCGAAGACGCCATCAACCGCAGCATCACCAGCGACCAGTTTCTGAGCGAGTGGCGCAAGTCGGCCGGCGCGGTGCCCGGGGCGGACAGCATGATTTTTGCCTCGGAAAATATCGGACCGGCCGGCAAGGCGATCGAATTCAAATTGCTTGCGGCGTCGGACACCGATTCGGTGCGGCAATTGGAGGCCTCCGTCGAGCGGGTGAAGGGGTGGCTGGCCGAGTATCCGGGTGTCATTGATATCGACGACGATTCCCGGCCAGGCAAGTGGGAATACCAGATGAAAATCAAGCCGCAGGCCGAGGCGCTGGGAGTGTCGCTGGCCGACGTCGCTTCGACGATCCGGGCGAGCTTCTATGGCGAGGAGGTGATGCGGCTGCAGCGGGGCCGTCACGAGGTGAAGCTGATGGTCGCTTATCCCCGCGAAGAGCGGCGCAGCTTCGCCGCGCTCGACGACGTGCGGGTGAATGGCCCCGATGGTATCGCCCGCCCGCTGGGGGAACTGGCCGATACGAAGGTGGCCCGCGGCTATTCGGAGATCAACCGACTGGCACAGAAGCGGTCGATCACGCTGACGGCCGACATCGACTCGGGATCGGCCCTGACCTCTGGGCAGATCACGCAGGAATTGGAACGACGGCTTGCACCGGTGCTCAAGGTCGAATTTCCCGCAGTCCGCGTCCGCTGGGAGGGAGAGCAGGAGCAGACGAACGACTCGCTCCGCAGTCTCGGTCTGGGCTTCATCGTCTCGTTGTTCACGATGTTTGTGCTCCTCACGATCGAGTTTCGCTCCTACCTGCAACCGCTGCTGATCCTGACGGCAATCCCCTTCGGTGCGGCCGGCGCCGTTTTCGGCCATGCCATACTCGGCATGCCGCTGTCGCTGTTCACCATGTTCGGCGTGGTGGCCCTTTCCGGCATCGTTGTCAACGACTCGATCGTGCTGATCGACTTCATCAACGCCCGAGTCCGTGCGGGGCGGCCACTGCGCCTGGCAATTCGCGAGGCGGGCTGCGTGCGGTTCCGCCCGGTATTTCTCACGAGCATCACGACGGTGGGCGGCCTGTTGCCGCTCCTCTTTGACAACAGCTTCCAGGCGCAGTTTCTGATTCCGATGGCGGCGGCGATGGCATTCGGCGAGATTGTGACCACCGTGCTGATCCTAGTGATGATTCCGGTGGCCTATTCGTTTATAGGCGGAACGCTCGATTCACACAGCGACGAGGAGACGCAGGGCCAAGGTGCAGACCCGACGATTGATCCGGACGAGGGCGACGACGACTGGCTGCCGGAGAATCTCCGTGAGCGTCGTCCTGGCATCAAATCCCTAGGCGTGTAACGCCGTATGGTCGTGGAAATTGTGGCAGCACGTTTTCAACGTGCTGAAGAGCCGGTCTGCCAGTCACTGAGCGTCAGAGCGCCATCGCCGAGTGGCTTGGATAACGAAGAGACAGCCAAGCCCCACCAACGCGATCTCTCGAGCCAGCCTGTCAATGTTCGGGGTTGGGAGTTCTTTCGCCCCGTAGCAGGCGCAACTGCCCCAGCCGAAGTCATCCGCCAAGATGACCACGATATTGGGGGTGGCGGATTGGGGTACAGCGTTCGCGCATGGCAAACCAATCGTCATGCTGGCGCAGACGATACCGAGAATCGCCTGAAAGCGTATGGAGTGTGGCATGATGGGTTTACGCCCTCCATGATCACGGATCACGGATCACGGATCACGACCGAATCAAGCCATTAGAACAGGGGTGCGACGGCTTGTAAAACCGCGGAATAGGCCGAAACACTTTCATCCCGTGTGGCAAACGGTTACACCACACGCTTTGAGCAAGACACCGCCCGAAGCGGGCGTTGATCGGGGCATCGACAGGAGTTCTCCCGCTGGCATGAACACACCAGGCTATCTCAGCATCGATGCCGGCACGCAAGGGCTATCGGTTCTGTTTACAGACGAGTCGCTGCGGATTCTGGGCACCGGCCAAGCCGCCTATCACATGCTGCCTAGTCTGGCGGCGGAGTGTTACGAACAGTTGCCCGCCGACTGGGAACAGGCCTTGGCCGACGCAGTGATCGATCTGCGGTCCAAGCTCGATGCCGCTGGCATTGGCATGGATGTGCGGGCCATCGGTATCTCCGGCCAGATGCACGGCGAGGTGCTGGCCGACGCCAGTGGCGCATCCCTTGGATCTGCGAGGCTGTGGTGCGACAGCCGCAACGAGGCGGAGGGCAGCGAACTAACGGCGCGGCTGGGCGTGAAGATTCCCAAACGTATGACGGTGGCCCGTTGGCTCTGGACGATTCGCAACCAGCCCCAAAAGGCAACGCAGGTGGCCCACATCACAACGCCCGCCGGCTGGATCGCCTTCCGGCTCACCGGCCAGTGGCGTCTGGGCATCGGCGATGCGGCGGGGATGTTTCCGATCGATCAGGCCACGCTCGACTACGACGCCCGATTGCTCACCAACTTTGAATCCCTCGTGGCTTCCAGTGGCTTGGCCGTGCGGCCGCTTCGGGAACTGTTGCCGCAGGTTCAGCGAGCCGGAGGGGATGGCGGTAGCCTCAATGCGCATGGCGCTCTTTTGCTGGGCCTTCCTGCAGGCACCCCTGTGGCACCCGCCGAAGGCGATCAGCCGGCAGCGCTGACTGGATCGCTGATCGGCTTAGCCGGCATGGTATCGATGAGCTT
>Ga0208960_1001337_pt1 | contig 13232 bp, 9 predicted proteins | sample GreLakmeON33MSRF_FD_187703 | JGI IMG/M metagenome (GOLD analysis project Ga0208960, IMG submission 187703) | Freshwater lentic microbial communities from great Laurentian Lakes, MI, USA - Great Lakes metaG ON33MSRF (SPAdes) | ecosystem: Environmental > Aquatic > Freshwater > Lake | place: Great...
GAGGTGGATGCTAGGGCGATCCGGCCGAGCATGCGGTCGGCCTGTGCCGTTACGAGCGGCGAGACGTTTTCCTGGGCCTTGATTCCGGCCACTTTCTCTCGGGCATCCTCAAGACGGTTGAGTGCCATGAGCACGCTGGCATGCTTCAGCCGCGTCCAGATGTCGAGTGGGTCGAGGGTCTCGGCTGCTGCTGCAAGTCGGCTCGCCTGCTGCCATCGGCCCTGTTCGCACATCAATACCAAGAGGAGCCGATGGGCGCGAAGATGCTTGGGATCGATTTCAATCGCATAGTGCAAGTCGGCAATGGCAAAGGCTACGCTTTCACTCATCTCACCCTCTGACCGCAGCACGAACGACTCTGGGTCGAGTGGTTCCAGCATGACGGCCGTCGCCGACTGGGTGCCTGGATTCACACTAAAAATCACGCCACGCTCCGGAAATACTTCGCCGATCGATACGCCATCCTCGTCTAAAATCGATACGGTGCGAAGGTCGGCGATCTCCAGCTGTTTGGACAGCTCGGACACAGCGACTGGACCGGCCAGTTTGATCCGAATCGACCCAACCGTATCGCCATCGAGTGTGACCTCGATCCGGTCGAATGGCTCAATTTCCCAAAAGAAACCGGCCTCTCCATCTTGGCGGGTAAATGGTTCACCGGCACCCCATCCGCTTTCCAGTTCCTCGCGAGTCGTTTTGCCTGGGTACACGCCGCGGAAGCTGGCTGGATCGATGGCCAGCGTGGGCGTTTCTTCTGGCGGTGTGGCAATGGGTGGAATCGAGCCTGAGCCATGTTCCGCTTGCACCGGAATGCTGCTTATTTGTTGGGCGATTGCTGGAACAGACTTTTTTTCTTGAGGGATTTGTTCGGGAGTGGCTTGCTCTGGGGGCGTAAAGGTCTTTGAATCCGACGAGCGTGCAGAAGAGGGCGCAGCGGCAATGGTAGGCTGCGGTTGCACGGCCACGTGTTCCAACGCTTCTCGCTTGAGCACACTCGTTTCCGGGCCAAGGTTGGGCTTTGCCGGCGTAGGCTCATCGGTGAGGTCCAACGAGTCGGAATCAGCACCCAAGGTAGTTCCCGTAGTTTCACCAAGGAGATCACCCCAGCCGCTGGTGAGTGTGGTGTGAGCGTCAAGCTCCGCGGCCGTTCGAGAACGCAAGAGTGCGCGGCCTGGTTTTCCTTCGGATGAGGAGGCGGGAGTCGATGCAATGTCGATCTCATTGGCTTGCTCAGTTTCCAGAGTTTCTTCGGTTGTGATTGGCTCTAAAAATCTCTCGTCCGAAGGCTGGGTGGCGAGCGCCTTCGGTGCGAGGGGTTGTGACGCGACGGCCTGCGGAGAGGTCGCAAGAGGGCCTCTTGGCGAGGATTTTCGATCCGACGCTGCGGGCTGTTGTGCAGGCTTGCGGGCGGCTCGTTCGCCGAGCGATTCAATCCAGCGAGGCAATCGCATGAGCGTGCGAGGCGCCGCTCCTGGCTTGGAGTCGTCGGTCTGTTCGGCAGCCGTCACGCTGATCGCACAGAGAAACAAGAGCGAAAGCCCCACGATCCCTCGAGCGAGGAAAGACGTGCGTGCGAAAGCTAGTTTCACAACAGAAGCAGACGGGCATCGAAGCATGGCCACGAGAGGTTCTCCTTCTATAAAATGGGTCTGGCCTGTCAGTCGACCGGCTCAGGACCGTGCGGGAACGTAGGCTTCCCTCCTTTCCGCGTCTAGGCCATAGTGGCTGTATCACAAGTCTCGTAGCGGCTTTCCTAGATTGCCCCCCTTCCACATCTGATTTCTGAGAAGCTTTATGAAATCCTCGCGATTAAAGCACGTTGTCGTTGTTGGTGGTGGATTAGCCGGCCTCGCTGCGGCTGAATCGTTGGTCCGTCATGCATCAGTGACGGTGATTGAGCCATCGGGCCGTCTGGGAGGCATGGTGGCGACGGTGCGTGGTGGTGGCTGGCTCATCGAGCGATCGGCCGACAGTTTTCTGGCGGCACGGCCAGAAGGAATTGCGATGGTCGAGCGCATGGGTCTCTCGAGCGAACTAGTCGGCGTGAATCCACGAGTGCGTCGGGCGCTGATTTACCACGCCGGCCGCACGATCCCCGTGCCGGCAGGGTTTCGGCTTATGGCGCCTGGACAAGTCCGGAGCATCGTTTCGACATCGATGCTTTCGCCGCTGGCAAAACTGCGCATCCTGGCAGAGCGTTTTGTGCCGGCTAGGCATGCGGCGAGTCATGAGTATGACGACGAAACGCTCGAGCACTTCGCGGTGCGCCGCTTGGGCCGTCAAGCTTTTGAGCGACTTGTGCAACCGCTCGTAGCCGGGATCTGGACTGCCGATCCTGCGCGATTGAGCATGGCGGCGGCCTGCCCGGAGTTTCTGGAGATGGAGCGACACTGTGGCAGCCTGTGGGCAGGCGAACGCAGTCGATTGCGGGGAACGAAGGCCGACCAGCAGGCCACGGGCGCTCGTTATGGCCAGTTTGTGACGTTGGCGTCGGGCATGGAAACCCTGCCGATTCGCCTCGGCAAACACCTCGATGAGGCTGGCGTGTCTCGGATCACGGCATCTGCAACGCATCTGGCCCGTCGCGTGGACGGGGGATGGGATGTATCAATCGAGCCAACAGAGGCGTTGCCGCGATCGCACGGATCGGGTGGGCAAGTGTGCCAGGCCGATGGCGTGGTGCTGGCTGTGTCTGCCGCTGCGGCGGCGACGCTTTTGACCACTGTGGATAAGCCCCTGGCCGATGTGTTGGCAGGCATTGAATATACCGGATCGGCGATTGTCTCACTTGGGTTTGCGCGCAGCGATGTTGCACACCCGCTCGATGCAGCGGGAATGGTAGTGCCCCGGGGGGAGCACCGCAGAATTCTCGCAGTGAGTTTTTTAAGCGAAAAATTTCCGGGCCGGGCACCACCGGGCTTTGTGCTTCTGCGAGTGTTTGTGGGGGGTGCATTAGACCCAGAGGCAACACAACTCGACGATGCTCAACTGACATCGATGGTGATGAGGGAGCTATCAGATATGCTCGGTGTGCGAGGCGATCCAAGGCTCGTGCAGATCGATCGATGGAGCCGTGCGATGCCCCAATACCACGTAGGCCATCGGCAGCGCATCGCCCGAATCCATGAGCGATTATTGACTCTTCGCGGCCTCGCTCTGGCTGGAGCAGCGTACGAGGGCGTCGGAATTCCACAGGTGATTGCGTCTGGGCAAGCGGCTGCAGCGAGCTTGGGATGTGGTGAACCCGGAAAATGAGCCTGGCCCGCTCGCCTTATTTCTTTTTGGCAGCAGGTGCGGCGGCCTTGCCGGCGGCAGCAGGCGTTGCAGCATCCGCGCCCTCTTCCTTGGCCTTTTTCTTTTTCTTCATCGCCATCTTGAAAACGCGCACCTTCGGGAGGCCCAGCGGGCTGCGGCCATCTTGCCAGCGTTCCTGCTCTTTGAGTTTGGTGATGCGTTCGGCGCGGGTGAGCACTCCACGGGTGCTTGCAGAACCCTTGCGCACACGGAGGCTTTTGTCCATCGTCATCGGAAAAAATCCTTGGAAAAGAAAGGTCACACAGAAAGGTCACGAGGCTGGTCACCGTCACGGTGCGTCAGCGACCGAAGGTCACAGCCTAAAAGCATCGGGCGGGAGCTTCAAGGGCACTGTCCGAGCCCCGCCTGCAATCGATGGTTTTCTGGGGCGCGACTCGCTAGATCGCGACCTTGCCAATCAGCGCAAGGAAGTTTTCCATTGAGGCTGGCCGCTTCGAGGGTTCCGCGTTGAGGCAGGCCATTACAGCTGCTGCGAGTGGTTCTGGAATCTCCGGCCAATGCTCGCGGATATCCGATGGCGGTGTGTCGTGGGCCAATGCGGCCTTGCCTGTTGAGCCTCGGGGCCACGGAAGATCCAGCGTGCAGATTTCGTAGGCCGTTATGCCAAACGAGAAGAGGTCGATTCGTTTGTCGGCCTGCCGCCTGCGCACCACCTCTGGCGCCATGTAGTTGGGAGTACCGATTCGGTTGCCAGGCTGCAAAAATACAGGCTTGTCCGGCACGGTGAGGCCGAAGTCAAAGAGTATGAGCCGGCCATCGGGCGTGAGGATAAAGTTACGAGGGCAGATGTCGCGGTGGACAAATCCCGCCTTATGCACAGTCGCAATTGCAGCGGCTGCCTGCCGCACCAGATCCAGTCGCTGGCGCGGGGGCAGCGGTTTCTTTGACGAGAGCGTGGCATGGAGGAGCGTGCCTTCGATGAATTCTTGCACGATGAACGGCCTGCCGTCTGTGGCTGTGCCCCACTCCAATGTCGTGACGGTATTAGGGCCGATTATTTTTGTGCTGATCTCTCCTTCGCACGGTTTGCCGAGTCCCTTGTAGCGGCCCTCGATAGGATCAGTCTTCTTGGGGTCGAGCACTTTGAGGCCGACGATCGCACCAGTTACTTTGTCTTTGGCCTTATAAAAATTCGACATCGTGCCTGAGATGCTCTCGTGAAGCCGCTCGTAGCGATGCCACAAATCGGTCTTCGGAGTGCCCCCGAGCAGCCGGGTCAGAAATCCCGTGAAAGCCATTGTTCATAAAACCTTATGATTGTCTTGCGGCGTATCAATATCTTTCAGCAGGGTCATGCACAAGGCTGTCAGTTCCAACAGGCCGCCCTTGGCAGCCAGCACACGGAGTCGGCGAAGCGGCCGGCGAGTGGTCCCCCGACGGATCAAACATTTTTGAGGCTGACGAGTTCGGCATGGGCAGCGGCCAGTTCTTGCTCCAGGCGCGGCACATCGGCCGGGTCGTCGGGTTGCTGCTTAGCCCCCACTAACTGCTGCTGCAATTTTGCGATCCTTTGGTGCAGCACGTCCATGCGCTTCTTCTGTTTTTTATCCACGGCACACTCCAGGCTTTATAACTCTGCCTTTGGCGATGCGTTTTCCTCTTCGCGAAATGAAGATCCAGCCTCGTCGCCCTTGTAGCGGTTGTCATTTTCGATTGTTTCGAACCCCTCGATGCGCACCCCACTGGAGTTGTCTTGCTGGGAGTTGGGACCCGTGTGGAGTTGCCGCATCCATCCGGAAACGAGCACGGCGGCAACTGCCAAAGCGAGTGTGATAGAGAGCCATCTGGCTCGGTTATTTCGAATCCACTGCGTGCCTTCACCGCGACCAACCAGCGCGCTTGCAAAGTAAAAGACGGCCATCGCCAGCAGGAACTTCGCCCCAAACAGTGCGTGGTAGCTCGTCTCTTTCATCCAGAATCCATCGTTCCAGCCTTCGATTTTGACGCGGGCATTGAAGAGAAGGAAGTTGAGTAGACCAGTGACCAGCAGCAGTGAGATTGCCCCGATCACCCACGGCAGCCACTTGCCTCGGATGGCCTCGTGGATTCGGTTGCGAGTGGCTTCATCAAAAGTCTGCAGGGCAGGCAGTAACCCAAATCGAGCGAAGAACAACCCGCCGACGGCGACGATGGCAGCCAGGACATGTGCCCAGCGAAGAACAAGTGCGTAAGAATCCATGGGCATAGAATATCCTTTGCGTTCCGTGGAAATGCGGTCGGGCAGTCATCATACTAACCGACTCCACAGAGCGGCCCAAGTCGCTCGTTTGAACGGCGTGTTTTCACGGTGCCACGTGCCCTTTGGGTGTGGCTCGCTCGCGGCAGGGCTGTGGCGTATCACATAAGTGGTTCGCAAGAAAACGAAGGAGTCTTCCGAGAACGGAAGTATCGAGCGTGGAAGGAAGTGAATTATTTGAATTGCCAGGCGAGCCATTGCACGACCGCTGGATGCGGATGGCAATCGACCAGGCCCGCGAGGCCGCCGCTGAAGACGAGGTGCCTGTAGGGGCAATCATCGTGGCTGCTGGCCGCATTGTGGCCACTGCACATAACCAACGGGAGCAACTCTCAGATCCCACGGCACATGCCGAGATGATCGCGATTACGCAGGCCGCCGCTGCGTTGGGTTCGTGGCGGCTTGAGGGCTGCACGCTCTACGTGACCCTTGAGCCCTGCCCTATGTGCGCCGGGGCGATCCTGCAGGCCCGCGTGCCGGTGGTGGTGTGGGGCGCGGCGGATCCCAAGGCAGGCGCCGTTGAAACGCTCTACCGTCTTTTCGATGACCCTCGGCTGAATCACCGCGTTGAACACACGGGCCATGTCATGGCCGACGCATGTGGCCGGATCCTGAGCGAATTCTTTCAGAAAAAGCGCAACGAGAATCGCAAGTAGCATCCTGACGGCCGGCTTGGGGGCGGCACAAATCTCCTCGCGTGGGCCGCGGTAGCCCCCTGCTCGTCGAGCGTTCGCCGATCCCCTGTGCTTCCGTTTGCAGTGTGTCTGTGTCGCCGCTCCAGCTATGCGAGAGGCGCTCTAGCTGCGATCGCTCATCGGTTCAAAGCTGCGGAGCGTTTCGCCAGTGTAGACCTGCCGTGGGCGGCAGATTTTTTGGGTTTGGGAGTGATGCATCTCGATCCAGTGGGCAATCCAGCCGGGCAGGCGACCCATGGCGAAAAGCACCGTGAACATCTGCACTGGAATGCCCATCGCACGATAGATCACGCCCGAGTAGAAATCGACATTTGGATAGAGTTTGCGTTCGATGAAGTAATCGTCGGCGAGCGCCACTTCCTCCAGTTGCTGGGCGATATCGAAAATCGGGTCATGCCGTGCAATCTTGGCCAGCAGTTTGTCGCAGGTTGCTTTAATGAGGCGGGCGCGGGGGTCGTAGTTTTTATAGACCCGGTGCCCAAAGCCCATGAGCCTGTGGCCGGAGTCTTTTTTCTTTGCCAGTTCGACATACTTTTTAACGTTGCCGCCATCAGCACCGATTTTTTCGAGCATCTCCACGCAGGCCTGATTGGCACCGCCGTGCAGCGGGCCCCAGAGTGCGCAGATGCCTGCGGAAATACTCGCAAACAGATTGGCATCGCTGGATCCAACCATCCGTACCGTCGACGTCGAACAGTTTTGTTCGTGGTCGGCGTGCACGATCAGGAGCATGTCGAGCGCCTCGGCAAAGTCGGGGTCGATGCGATACTCTTCGCAGGGCACAGCAAACATCATTTGAAGAAAGTTTTCGCAGTACGAGAGATCGTTTCGCGGATAGATGAGCGGTTGGCCGATCGACTTCTTGTAGCTATAAGCCGCAATCGTGGGCAGCTTTGCCATGAGCCTGTGAACGCTCACTTCCACCTGACGCGGATCGCGAACGTCGAGCGAATCTTGATAGAAGGTGGAAAGCGCGCCGACAACACTGCCCAGCGTGGCCATTGGGTGGGCATCGCGGGGAAACCCGCCGTAGAAACTGCGCATATCCTCGTGGATCATCGTGTGGTGCGAGAGCGACTTGCGAAAGCGGTTGAGCTCATCGAGGGTCGGGAGCTTGCCGTAGATCAAGAGGTAGCTCACCTCCACAAAATCGCACTTCTCAGCCAGCACCTCGATGGGGTAGCCACGGTACCGCAGGATTCCTTTTTCGCCGTCTAAAAACGTGATCGAACTGGTCGTTGAACCGGTGTTGACATATCCCTCATCGAGAGTGATGGCACCTGCTTGGGCGCGCAGTTTAGAGATATCGACAGCGCGTTCCTGCTCCGTACCCACGATGATCGGCAGTTCGACGGTGCGGCCGTCGATTTCCAACCTAGCGACACCTGCTTGCGTTGTGCCGGGGAAAGGGCTGGCCGCAGCAGTTCGTTCGGTCGTGACGCTCATCGGTTCGGCTTCCTCGTGTGCTGTATGGAGACGGCGTGCGGCGAGTCTCAAGCATAACGGATCATCTAAAAAATAGATTGCTGGGCCTCAGTCTATCCCGTGAGAGAGCGGGCCGCAAACATGCGTCGCCGTCCGGCCTCTCCGCATCGTGCTGCCGCCACCGACTGCTAGCGAGACAGGCGGTCTTGGTTGTCGTTGCGGGCAGTCGCGGAATCGCGATCAATTCCAGGGACGTCGGCATTGGGGCCATTGTCGAAGATTGTCCAGACAGGCGTGCGATCCTTGAGTTTTGCAAGGTAGGCATCCATCTCTCGCTTCCGGCGGTCCAGCAACAAGGCTTCTTTGATTCCCACCTGGGCTTCGATAAAGGGCGTTCGTCCTGCCTCGGTGCGTTCGCTGACTCGCACGATATGCACGGCTTGGCCGTCGTCTAAAATCGCGCTGAGTTGCCCGATCGGCAGGGTGAAGACGGCCTCGTCAAGCACCTTCGAGACAAGGCTGCCCCGCGTTGTCCAATCGTAGGTTCCCCCAAGCGAGGCCGTTGGTCCCTCGGAACGCGTGCGGGCAATATCCCCAAATGGCTTGCCTTCAAGTACGTCGTTGCCAAGCGAGGCCAAAAACTGCCAGGCCTGTTCCCGCGAACGCGTAGGCGTGATGCGGACGGTGAGTTGTTCAAACCGCACCTTTGCCGGAAAGTCGTACTCGGTCAGACGATTCTGATAGGACGCGATCATCTCGGCGTGGGGAATCTCCTCGTCGCTGGTGACCTTTTGTTGAATCCACTGCTGGGCCAGCGATCGCTCAAAGTAGGTCTTGCGGATGTGGTCGAGCGACTGGCCTCGCGACCGCAGGAGTTGCTCATACTCTGCGACAGTTGACACACCGGCATCTTTGACGAGGCGTGACAACTGCTGCTGATCAAAAGCTTCATTGACCTTTTTTTCAATTTCCGGCAGGCGATCTTCAGGGATCGTGCGGCAGGCATCGACGTAGACGATGAGCGATTCAACGTGCTGCGGAAGGACCTGCTTACAGATCTGTACTTTGAGTTCTCGCACCTGTTCCGGCTTGAGTCCTGGGGAAACCTTTGCCAGCCAAGCCATGGCGGTGGGCGTGAGCAGATCGCCCTCGAGCACCACTTCGGACCCGACGCGGGCCACGATCATTGCTGTCTCAAGCGACTGCGCACCTGGGATTTCTTGAGGCCCGGTGGCCGCGGCCACCGGTTCTGTAAACTGCGCCTGGACGACGCCATCGTCAACGTGCTGGGCTTCGCTGCCGCCCTCGTGTGTCTTGGCAAGGGGCGTGAATGGGCTGCCGGGTTGGGCGCGAATACTAGAGAGCACGTGGTTGTCGATGCTCTTGAAGTCATTGTGTTTTGCAGAGGGTTTGCCGCCTGGCCACCCTTCGGGCCGCGAGATTGTCTTTGGGATGTGTGGCACAAGATTGGTCGTGGCTGTGCCGCCTGGCCCCATCGGAGTGGCGGTGGCCGGCCCCTGCGTCGCGCCGGCGGCACCATCGTTGAACTGGTTTGCAATTCTTTGGGCCGCCGCCTCACGAGCCGGGATACAGATCGACAGCACAAGGATCGCGACGGCGCACAGAGCAATCTCGGCCGCAACTGGCAGAGCACACCACTGGCGGTCGTCTGGATCGTTGTGCGGGTAGCCGGCATCGATCATGAAGATCATTGAGGCGATCATGGACGGGCATCCTTGCCTGTGTGCCTGGTGATGTCGGCTGGAGGGCGAGGACTATAGGGACGCGCCCGAGCGGGCCGCAAGAGCGTCCTGACTGCTTGAAGAAGCCGCTCAGAATCGGTCCAAACAGCGTTTTCGACAGGGAGATACGCCGTCCGATGGTCTACAATCCGAAGCAGTCTGGCGGCGGCTGGGCCTGTGGCCTTGAGCGACTCCATCGCCGAGCGGTCGTGATAACGCAGGGCCAGCATGCCTGCTTCGCGAGTGACAGAATCAATGCCAAGAGCCGCTGCGGCCACTCGCAGTCTGGCAAATTCCATCAAGCGTTTGCTTTCGGCAGGCAGAGGGCCAAAGCGGTCCAGAAGTTCTGCGGCCAAGTCGTCGATCTGCGCGTCGTCCATCGTGCGTGAGAGCCGCCGGTAGACGTCGATTTTCGTCCGAAAGTCGGGAATGAAATCGCGAGGCAGCCACGCCTCGCCTGGCAGATCGATCGTCACCTGGGGAGGCTCTGCCGGCGGCATGCTCTTGAGCCCTCGCACCGACTGCTCCAGCAAGCGGCAGTAAAGTTCGTAGCCTACCGTGGCAATGTGGCCGCTTTGCTGCGTGCCCAGCAGGTTTCCCGCGCCACGAATTTCCAGATCCCGCATCGCCAACGAAAAGCCAGCACCCATGCTTGAAAATTCTTGGATGGCGCGGAGCCTTCGGGCGGCGGTGCTCGTGAGGTGCGCCGTCTCATCGACGAGCATGTAGCAATAGGCGCGGTGGTGCGACCGGCCAACGCGGCCACGGAGTTGGTGAAGATCGGCCAGGCCATAGGCATCGGACTCATCGATGAAGATAGTGTTGGCATTGGGTATATCGAGGCCGCTCTCGATGATTGTCGTGGCCAGCAGAATGTCTGTTGTGCCCGCGACAAACGTGAGCATCACATCCTCGAGCTCCGATTCAGACAGACGCCCGTGGCCGATGGCAATCGTTGCTTCGGGAACGATCTGCGACAGTCTGTGCGCAACGGTGTGGATATCGTGAATCCGGTTGTGCACAAAAAAAACCTGCCCACCGCGGGCCAACTCCCGGTCGATTGCGTGGCGAATGAGCGACGCATCCCATCGAGACACACGGGTTTCGACTGCCAGTCGATTGGCCGGTGGCGTGGCAAGGCTTGAGATGTCGCGGATGCCAAGCATCGACATGTGAAGCGTGCGGGGAATCGGAGTGGCTGTCATCGTGAGCACGTCGACACTCGTGCGGAGCGACTTGAGCCGCTCCTTCACATCAACTCCAAATCGCTGCTCCTCGTCCACCACGAGCAGGCCGAGGTTTGCGAAGTGAATGTCGGCTTGCGCAAGCCTGTGCGTGCCGATCACGATATCAACTGAGCCGCTGGCCAAGCCTTCAAGCGTTTCTCGTTCTTCTCGCGTACTCGAGAATCGCGACAGTGCACGGATCGTGAAAGGAAATTCAGAAAATCTAGCAGCGAAGCTGCGCCTGTGTTGCTCGGCTAGTACAGTGGTGGGCACGAGCACAGCCACCTGATGCCCCGACTCCACGGCCTTGAATGCGGCCCGCATTGCGAGTTCTGTTTTGCCAAAGCCAACGTCGCCGCACAGGAGCCTGTCCATGGGCCGGACGTTCTGCATGTCGCAGCGAATCGCCTCGATGGCCGTGACTTGATCGGGCGTCTCGTCAAACGGAAACGATTCCTCAAACGTTCGTTGCCACGGAGTGTCGGGGGGGAAGGCGATGCCCGGTCGGCTTTCGCGTTTGGCCTGCAGTTGAATCATTTCGGCAGCCATGTCGGCGACTGCTTTTTGGACGGCCAGCTTCTGTTTTGCCCAGAGCGTGCCGCCGATCTTGGCCAGCTTCGGCGACACCTTGGAGCCACCGATATATTTCTGGACCAGTTCGATGCAGGATGCGGGCACATACACCGTTGTTGATTCGGCAAACTCAATCTGCAGAAATTCCTCGGTGCGATCCTGTTTTTCGAGCAGCTTGAGCCCTCGGTAGCGGCCGATGCCGTGGGCGACGTGCACGACGTGGTCGCCCTCGTGGAGATCCAGGAACGTGTCGATGGCTCGTGACAGCCGGTGCCGCGGCGCACGCGCCGTGACATCCTCTCGGCGAAATAGTTCGGCGCTGCTTATGAGCACGAGCTTTTCGGGTACGAGCCGAAAGCCGCTGGAGAGGTGGCCGCGGGCGAAGTGCAGCCGACCAGACTGTGCCGGGGCACTGTGGTCGAGCAGTTCTCGCAGCCGTTTTTCTTCCGCGTCTGTGGGCGCGACAACCCACACGTCCTGATCGCGACCGACGGTTTCCAATTCATCCCGCACGCGGTCGAGCACGCCAGTGAACCGTTCGACACTTTCAATCGAAAGAGCTGCTGTGGCCTCGAGGCTCGACTGGGCCAATGCCGCAAGGGTCACCGAAGGAAATCGGTAGATGCGCGCGAAAATATCCTCTGGAGCCGACAGGTTCGCTGCGGCTCCCAGCCGCTCGAACGTGCGTTTCGCTTCCTCGGCAAGTTCTCCCGGCTCCACCAGCACCCACCACGATCCCGCTGGCACGATGTCGGCGAGCTGCGTCCGCCTTGCTGCCGGTCCGACGGCGAGGGCGGTGAGATCGATGCTCTTGAGTTCGACAACGCTGCGCTGCGAAACGGTGTCGAAAGTGCGGAGCGATTCGATCTCGTCGCCAATCAGTTCCACTCGCACCGGGCGATCCCAGTCGATTGCAAACAGATCGATGATTCCACCGCGACGCGCAAACGTGCCTGGTGTATCGATGGCGCTGGTGGCCTGCCATCCTCTGGCGATGAGCCAGTCCGCAAGTTCAGCGGGGTCGAGCCGGCCCTCCACGTCGAGTCGCCGCGTGCTGGCCTCGATCTCTCGGGGATCGGCCAGCGGTGCTAGGAGCGCCTGAATACTTGTGACGATGATCGCAGGTACAGCAGGCTGTGAAGGGTCGTCAGACGGCATCGTCAGACGCTTGACGAGCGAGAGCCTAGCGGATGCAACTGGGTCGTTGGCCGCTGGCTCATCGTTCAAGCTCTCGAGGGCCGGCAACAAAGCGATGGGGCTAGATGTGAAGAGCGAAAGATCGTCGGCAAACGAATCGGCATCGGCTGCGTGTGGCAAAACAACCACAAGCATGCCGGGGGCTGTGGTCAACGTGGCCGCGAGGGACTCTGAGAGGGCCGCCGCAGTCAGCGCAGAACTCGATCCCCAGGTTCCGCCGATCGTGCCGCCATGTCCCTCGCGGAGACTGGCTACGACCTCGACGAACCCGCTGTGAGTGCGCAGGGTTTCGGCCAGTCCGAGCAATCGCCCGGCCGACCCTTCAGCGGAGGGTGGTGACACAGGAGTGCAGTATAGAGAGAACAGGGGAATTCGCCGGGAAATTCACCCACTTACGCACAGTTGCGTTTTTCGTGTATTTTTGAGGGGTAGTTCTTCCTTGCACGACTCCCTCCCAGGAGCCCAGCCATGGCCACAGTCTCCCGCCCCAGAACCTCTGAAACGTCTCTCAACGGGGCCGATGTCGTGATTGAGTCGTTGATTCGGCACGGAGTGGATGTGATATTTGCCTATCCAGGCGGGGCCAGCATGCCGCTGCATCAGGCCCTCACTCGCTATGCCGATAGGCTCCGCACGATTTTGCCTCGGCACGAGCAGGGAGGCGGCTTTGCCGCCCAAGGCTACGCTCGCACAACGGGGAAGCCGGGCGTGTGCATGGCTACCAGTGGCCCTGGCGCACTCAACCTTGTGACGGCGATCGCTGACGCGAGGATGGACAGCGTGCCCATGATTGCGATTACAGGCCAAGTCGGCACCAGCGTGA
>Ga0208960_1001338_pt1 | contig 13226 bp, 11 predicted proteins | sample GreLakmeON33MSRF_FD_187703 | JGI IMG/M metagenome (GOLD analysis project Ga0208960, IMG submission 187703) | Freshwater lentic microbial communities from great Laurentian Lakes, MI, USA - Great Lakes metaG ON33MSRF (SPAdes) | ecosystem: Environmental > Aquatic > Freshwater > Lake | place: Great...
GCAATGTCGTCAAGTGTCAACAAGTACGGCGTGCCCCGCAGGTTGAGACTTAATGGCCCCTTAGAAAAACCACAGAATCGACATTTGTAGGTGCACACATTTGTGTAGTTGATATTGCGGTTGTGCACCCAAGTGACGTCGTCTCCAACAACCTCGCGACGCAACTGATCGGCGTATTGAGCGATCGCACCAACCTCGGGTCCGCGTGCACCAAAAAGTGCAACGATCTCGTCTTGTCCGATTTCTTGACCACTGCGATGCCCTTGGATGATCTCGGCGATTCTGCCCGTTGCTCGTGGGTCCTGATGGGGGATAAGCATCAATGGTTTGACATTGGAGCCTGAGTACCACTGTGTTGACTTGTGCCCGACTAACACAACTTCAGCACCATCTTGTACGACGTCGGCAGCAGTTACTTTTTCGGGCCACAATGCACCTGGATCATCACGACCAAGACCCTCAGCATCACTGCGGTCCATCACGTAAAAACGCAAGGCGTCATCAAGGAAACGCTCGGGCTGACGAACATATTCTGGATAAATCGTGAGGCGCGAAGCCAAAACATGACCGCGTTGCTCTGTGACTTGTTGCAAGCGTTCAAGTGCGGGCCATGGTCGCTCTGGATTCACATGGTCAGCGGTGACTGGTGAAACACCACCCCAGTCGTCAATGCCAGCATCTAGCAGGGTGCCAAAATCATCTGACAGATTTGGTGGTGCTTGTAAGTGGATACTGGCCGGCAAAAGGATTCGTGCCGCCGCGATTGACCATAAGAACTCATCTTCAGGACAGGCGAGTGAAGACTGCATTGCAGTGCGCGCCTTTGGCAGAAAATTCTGCACGATGACTTCTTGCACGTGACCGTATTGTTGATGCGCAGCAGCAATGAGTGACAATGCTTCAATACGGTCTGATCGGTTTTCTCCGATGCCAACCAAGATTCCGGTTGTAAACGGAATCTGAAGTTCGCCTGCGTGACACAGCGTGTCAATGCGTCGCTGAGACTGTTTATCTGGAGCACCTTTGTGGCAATCCAAATCATCGCGCAATGACTCGAGCATCATCCCTTGTGATGGCGAAACAGATCGAAGCATTTCTAATTCATCTCGATAGAGCGCACCTGCATTGGCGTGCGGCAAAAGACCAGTCTCCTGCAACACGAGTTGTGCCATGTCGTGCAGATAATGCACGGTGGAATCAAAGCCATTTGCACGAAGCCAGTCAGCAGCAATTTCATATCGCAGTTCTGGTCGCTCACCAAGAGTGAAGAGCGCTTCGTGACATCCTGTGCGTGCTCCTTGACGAGCAATAGCCAAGACATCCTCGGCTGTGAGGTACGGCTTTTCAAGGCGAGCTGGTGGCTGAGCAAATGTGCAGTATCCGCATTTGTCGCGACACAACATAGTGAGTGGGATAAATACTTTGGGAGAAAACGTTACGCGTGTCCCGAACTGTGCATCTCTAATCTGGCGAGCACGCTGCTGCAGATCTTTTAGTGAGGCATGTGCGACAAAGTCCAGCGCAGACGACTCAATAGGGAACGACTGCATGAGTTCGGTACGTGAAAACTGGCTCGACGACACAACACCCTCCAATGGGCTGAGAAACGGATCGGTTATATGCCAGTGCCGGTCGAAATCTCAGCCGTATGTAAGAGGTTCGGTTGAGATCCCCAAGAGACCGTGCACCTTCACCCTATCTCGCCAATGCCGACATAGATGCTGTCAGGCGTCACCTGAGAGCGCCGAGAACATGGCCCGAACATTGTGGCTGTTCATGGGCACTCGGTGACCCGTTCGACTGATGAAGCCCAGTTGCACACCAGTTGCTGGGTCAAGAACAGTAAAGACCTGCTCATGCCCGTCAGAGTCAACAATGACATCGGTCAGGCGGGGTACTCCAGCAGCATCAAGGGCGTCACGGGTGAATCCAGCATTGAGAACTTCGATCGCTATGTGTTGCACGCCAGAACCGTGTGCACTGAGTTGGGCTGCAACTGCTGGGTCGTCGCCTGGGCCAACGAGCACCACGGCAACACCGCCAGCCTCGGCAGACACGATGTTGATGTCGTCAGTTTGTTGAATGCGAAATCCCATGTCGGAGAAAAACTTTTGTGCCGCAATCAAGTCAACCACTGCCACAACTACATGGTCAATACGACAAGCGACCGTGTCAAGCTCTGAGCGCACGACAGCGTCTGCATTTTTAAGTGGTGCTGGTTCGGCGCGACTGTCGGCAACTTCGATGCGGTGTGTCTCGGCCAGCAAGGTGCGAAAGAGATGTTCGGCAAAATCAGCATCAACACCTTGATCGATTGCCCATTGACGTCGAGTCGACAACACATCACGCACTCGTGCTGGCTGAATAACCGTTGAACCTGTTTCGGCTTTAATGCGAGCGACATCTGCACAAATGCGCAGGCGTCGTGCCAAGAGATCAATGATCGCGTGATCGATGTCGTCGATCTCTGATCGGAGGTTGTCAAGCGATGCCATGTCTATATGTCTAGTCGTGGTTGACGAGTCGCTCAACATGCTTTGCCAGCACGTCGATTTCAATATTGACGCTGTCGCCTACGCGACGATGTCCCAAGGTTGTGACTTGGACAGTGTGAGGGATGACTGCGACATCAAATGTGTCGTCTCCTAAGTGAAATGCCGTGAGACTGATGCCGTCGACGGTGACCGAACCTTTTTCCACGACGTAGCGCATGAGGTCGCGCGGAATTCGCACGGTTAGAGCAGGAGCAGGCGACACAATGGTTCCGACCGCATCAACATGACCCAAAACAATATGTCCTCCCAAGCGTTCGCCGAGTGCCATCGGTCTTTCTAGGTTCACGGGATCACCAGGTTTCATCGCGCCAAGATTGGTGCGGGAGTACGTTTCTTCACTGACATCTGCTTCCCACCAGTCGGGGCCTTGTGCCACAAGCGTGAGACAGCACCCATTCACTGCAATCGAGGCACCCAGATCAGAGCCTTGCAGGACAACAGCCGCGCCGATACGCAGTCGGTCTCCCTGTCGGCTCTGTACTGTGCCCAATTCTTCAACAATCCCGGTGAACATACCTGAGACACTAATCCTGTTGGAGGTTGGAAGCATTGGGGGAATACCAATAGCCTTGACATGTCCGTTGGGGTTTCGACTCTGACTGGATGCTGTTCACATCCGTGACCAGCGACCTCCTTTGAAATGAGGCAGAATGTCTAAGCAAGACACAATTGCGGCCCATCGCCAACACGCTACCGACACCGGATCGCCGGATGTCCAGATTGCGTTGCTGACAGACCGTATTAATCAATTAACCGGACACCTCCAAACGCATCCCAAAGACCACCACAGTCGTCGTGGCCTTTTGATGTTGGTGGGTCGTCGCCGTCGCATGCTCGATTATGTGCGCGATCGTGACGTTGCTCGCTACCGCGATTTGCTCCAAGAACTCGGCCTTCGCCGATAACACATACACCGCCAGCATCCATTTTGATGTAGTCGGTTGTCAGTGGAGAGTTCCGCACACGATTGTGCGGGGTTGTCAACTGGGAACCGGCGTGTGCTGGCGGTCAGAGGAAAGGAAATTCCAATGACTGACGCGATTCGCGTGTCGGGACCCGTGTCGGGGACTGACAAAACTATTACATTTGAGACCGGAAAATTGGCTCAACAATCACAGGGTGCAGTGGTGGCCTCAATCGGCAAAACCACTGTTCTCTCAACTGCTAACGCTGCACGCTCGGTGCGTGACGGGATCGATTTCTTCCCGCTCACGATCGACGTCGAAGAGCGTTCGTATGCAGCAGGAAAAATTCCTGGCGCATTCTTCCGTCGCGAGGGTCGGCCATCTGAGCAGGCAATTTTGACATGTCGTCTCACCGACAGACCGTTACGACCAGCCTTCCCTGATGGCTTTCGCAACGAAGTTCAAGTTGTCCTCACCATTCTTGGTGCAGACATGGAGAACCCACACGATGTCATCTCGATCAATGCTGCATCTGCCGCGTTGATGATCAGCGGTATTCCGTTTGATGGCCCAATTGGTGCTGTTCGACTTGCATATTCGCAGGACGGAACATGGATCCCTCATCCAACCTATGACGAAGGAAAAGAAGGAACATTCGAAATCGTTGTAGCTGGTCGCGAACTAGACAATGGCGACGTCGCCATCATGATGGTCGAAGCAGGCGGAACAGAAAAGAGCTTCGACTACTACGAAGCAGGCGCACCAAAAGTGTCAGAGATCGTCATCACAGAAGGTCTCGAAGCATCAAAGGTCTGGATCAAAGAATCAATCGCACTCCAACGTCAGTTGCGAGCCAGCGTTATTGCAACACATGGTCCAATCACTCCGTTGGCGTATACGCCAGTACTTGACTACACGCCTGAGATATTTGCAGCGGTAGAAAAAGTCGCAACATCAAAGTTGGCAACTGCAGTCACGATCGCAATCAAAGCAGATCGCAATGCAGCAACTGATGCAGCAGCAGATGAGACCGCCAAAGAACTTGTCGGAACATCCGCGGCACCTGGACCATTTTTTGGTCAAGAAAAGGCTGTCAAAGAAGCTGTCCGCAGTTTGACCAAGCAGATGGTGCGCAAGCGCGTCGTTGAAGATGGTATTCGTATTGACGGCCGCGGTCCGCGTGACCTGCGTCCAGTTTCAGCCGAAGTCGGATTGCTGAGCACCGCGCATGGAACCGGTTTGTTCCAGCGTGGAGAGACTCAAGTAATGAATGTGTGCACATTGGCCATGCCTCGCATGAACCAATTGCTCGACACACTTGGACCTGATAATCAAAAGCGATATATCCATCATTACAACATGGCTCCATGGGCTAATGGTGAGACAGGTCGCGTTGGTACACCAAAGCGTCGCGAGATCGGACACGGTGCTCTTGCAGAGCGTGCGTTGCTGCCCGTCGTTCCGAGTCAAGCAGATTTCGCCTACGTCATTCGTTTGGTGAGTGAAGTATTGGCGTCAAATGGTTCGACATCAATGGCATCAGTGTGTTCATCGAGCCTTTCGCTCATGGACGCTGGCGTTCCGATCAAAGCACCCGTTGCCGGAATCGCAATGGGCCTGATTTACGCCGAAGGAAAATACCTCACGTTGACAGACATTCTCGGAGCAGAAGATGCTTTTGGAGACATGGACTTCAAGGTTGCCGGTACATCTGATGCGGTGACAGCATTGCAACTTGATACCAAAATCGATGGTATCCCTGCCGACGTTCTTGGTGCAGCATTGCAACAAGCACGTGACGCACGGTTGGCCATCTTGGATGTCATGAACAAGACATTGGCAACTGCTCGCGACACCGTTGCTGAATCAGCGCCCAAAATTGTCACGATCACAATCCCACTCGACAAAGTGGGAGAAGTCATCGGACCAAAGGGCAAGGTCATCAACACCATTCAGCAAGAGACCGGCGCAGAAATCGCTGTCGACGACGACGGTTCTGTCGGAATCGTCACAATCGGTTCTCCGGACAACGCCAAAGTGGAAGAAGCAAAGGCCAGAATTCTTGCCATTGTTGATCCACCAACAGCAGATCTTGGTGGCATCTACAACGGTCGCGTTGTGAGCATCACAAAATTTGGTGCATTCATCAACATTCTTCCTGGTCGTGACGGTCTTGTGCACATCAGCAAGTTGGGCAATGGTCAACGCGTCAACAATGTCGAAGATGTATTGACGCTCGGTGACGAGATCATGGTGCGCGTCGAAGACATTGACGATAAGGGCAAGGTCAGTCTTGTTCCGGTCGGTCCCGACGGTGAATCACTTGGCGGAGGCGGAGGCGGATCCTCAGAGCCACGTCGCGAACGTGAGCCACGTGGAGACAGAAATGATCGCGAACCACGACGCGAACGAAACGATCGCAGTAGCGAACAAGGTGAAATGCCAGATATTGACGGCATCTACACCGGTCGCGTTGTGAGCATCACAAAATTTGGTGCGTTCATCAACATCCTTCCTGGCCGTGACGGTCTTGTGCACATCAGCAAATTGGGCAATGGTCAACGCGTGAATCGCGTCGAAGATGTTCTTGAAGTCGGTGACGAGATGACAGTTCGCGTCGAAGACATTGATGACCGCGGCAAAGTCAGTCTCATGCCAGTAGGCGCAGACGGCAAAGACTTGGCTGTGTCATCTGACGAGCCTCGCCAAGAGCGTGCCCCTCGCCAAGAACGCGGTGGTGGTGCACCAAGTGCTGCAGTAGCAGTGTCTTTTGAAGATGAGTTCGACGCTGAATTGCGCTCTGAGTTCGGAGATCTTGGACCTGGTGGGCAAGCCGGTGGCAACGAACGCGAAGGTGGCGGCGGAGGCCGTCGTCATCGCTAAAACTTTCGTCGCAAAAACTGATCAATCCACGCCCTGACGTGGTCGTGGCACGACTACGGTTTGGGCATGGGTAATCAGCATGGGTAATCAGCATGGTTAGCAAGAAAAGCACAGATGTGATTCGAGTCGGAGTCGTCGGAGCATGCGGTCGCATGGGAGCGACCGTCTGTGACGCAATTGTCGCTGCCGATGGACTTGAACTTGTAGCAGTGGTCGACACTCAGGGCGCTGGTCGCTCTGTTCATGGACTGACAGTTGCGCGAGAGCTCAAAACGCTTGCCGATGCCCACGCCCAGGTCGTTGTTGATTTCACGGTGGCAAGTGCGGCGCGAGTGACATTGCCGTGGCTTGCGTTACACGGAATGCACGCCGTTGTCGGAACCACTGGTTTTTCAGATGATGATATTGCGACGTTTCGAAAAGCTTTCAGCGGAAGCAACTGTCTGATCGCTGCAAACTTTGCAATCGGTGCGGTGCTCATGATGAAATTTGCAGAGCAGGCCGCGCCGTTTTTTGAGACCGCAGAAATTATCGAGTTTCACCATAACGACAAGTCCGATGCGCCAAGTGGCACAGCAGCAGCAACGGCGCAACGAATGGCCGCAGCGAGTGACACGTGGGCAGCAGACCCAACAAAGCACGAAGTTATTGCCGGAGCGCGCGGAGGACAAGGACCTGCCGGAATTCGTGTGCACTCTGTGCGCATGGTGGGCATGACTGCTTCTCAAGAGGTGATTTTGGGAACTTCAGGTCAGACGCTTGTGATTCGTCACGACAGCAACGACAGAGTGAGTTTTATGCCGGGTGTTGTATTGGCATGTCGTGAGGTGTCGGGCCGAGCAGGCCTCACCATGGGAATTGATTCTCTGTTGTAAGAGTTTGTTTAGCGTGAAATATTATTTCAGCGCAGCAATAGCCGCATCGTAATTTGGTTCGTTGGCAATATCTGAGACAAGTTCTGTATGAAGCACTTTGCCTTTTTCGTCGATGACGACGACGGCGCGCGCAAGAAGACCAGAGAATGCTCCTTCGTTGAGCCCGACACCAAATGCTTGACCGAAATCAGTGCGAAACGATGACGCGTTGTCGACGTTGCTCAGTCCTTCTGAACCACAAAAGCGACCTTGCGCAAACGGCAGGTCGGCAGAAACGCAGTAGACAACTGTGTTGTCAAGCGAAGATGCAAGTGTGTTAAATGTGCGAACACTTGTGGCACAGGTTGGTGTGTCGACGCTTGGGAAAATATTAAATATGACACGCTTTCCGGCCAGCGAGTCGTTACCGAACTCTTGCAAATTGCTCGCAGTAAGCGAGAAGGATGGGAGCGATTGTCCGACTTTAGGAAGATCGCCGACGGTGTTGACGGGCGTGCCGCCAAATGATGTTTGAGCCATGTAGCGAGTCTAACCGTCTATGGCGCGAGCCCCTCGGGGGAGCCCGGTGATTTGCGACGCGCAGACTGCGCAATCGTGATTGCAAAAAGGGCAATCACAATCCACCATTGGTACGACTCAATGAACGACAACACGGATCGGATTTGGTCTTCAAAGATATGTCCACCGATATAGAGCACAACAAGCTTGAGTGCGACCCCTGCGCAGGCAAGGGCGCCAAAACGTCGAGGGTCCATGCGGTGATGGCCCAGCAGCAGGCACACAATATTTGAGCCGGGCATCAACAGAATTGCCAACCAGCCAGCACGGGCGGTTGCCCGCTCTGTCCAGCGGTAGATCGCTGGCATCTCTTTGACCTGACCTGACACCCAGTTGAGGGCTCGGTCGCCATACCAACGACCCACAAAAAATAGTGCCAAGGCAGCCAGCATCAGACGCACAAAGCCAATGACAAAGTAGGGAAGTGGATCAATGAACGGCACAGAACCAAAGAGGTTGCGGTTTCGGGCGCTCAGCAACAAGACAAACACGGGGTGCTCATCAACAAGGGCGGGCCCAATATTGGATCCAATGGTTCCGCATATAAAAAGCACCGAAGTCAGGGTCACTACTAATTTGCGCACATTGCTACCGTAGCCGTGAGGCGCGGCTTGGGCGTGATTGCTACCGTAAGAGTGTTGCGACAGTGAATCTGTTGCCTCACAACAGGGGGATCCATGAAAAGTCTGATGCAGTCAACATCGCTCTCGATCAATCACATCTTTGAGCGTGCCGAGAAATATCACCGCAATAAAACTGTGACAACCGCAACGGGCGTGGGCAAAGAGCGCACCGACTATGCAACATGGGCTCACCGCACGCGTCAACTGGGTGGAGTGCTCGATGCCTTGGGCGTTTCGGCCCAAGGACGTGTCGGAACTTTTGCATGGAACACAGCTCGTCATCTTGAACTTTATTTTGCGGCACCGTGTTCTGGTCGCGTTTTACACACACTAAACATCAGATTGTTCCCAGAACAACTCACCTATATCGTGAATCATGCAGAAGACGAAGTCATTTTTATTGACAAATCTATTTTTGGATTGATTGCGCCATTGCTGGAGACATTTACCACGGTCAAGCATCTCATTGTGATGGATGATGGCAAAGGTGATGCTCCAACATCAGTGAAAGGTTTTGAGGTGCACGACTACGAGCATCTTCTGGCGGCTTCGCAACCGATTGAGTTTGTCGCACCAGACGAAAATCAAGCGGCCAGTATGTGCTACACGAGCGGAACGACTGGTAATCCAAAGGGAGTGGTGTACAGCCATCGCAGTACGTTTTTGCACACGATGGGAGCAATGACAGTTGACTCACTCGGTGCGCGTGAATCAGATGTGATCTTGCCTGTTGTACCAATGTTTCATGCCAATGCATGGGGTCTCGCACACGCCGCTGTCGGAGCAGGCGCGAGTCTTGTGATGCCAGGACCTGACCTGAGTGGCGCAGCGATTGCTAATTTGATCGTCGAAGAAAAAGTCACGGTCGCCGCTGGAGTCCCAACTATTTGGATGGGCGTCTTGCCAGAACTCAAAGGTCGAGATACATCTTCATTGCGCGCAATTCCGTGTGGTGGATCTGCAGTTCCTAAATCATTGAGCGAAGGATTCAGGCTGCAAACAGGCTTACCGATTTTGCAAGCATGGGGAATGACAGAGACAAGTCCAATCGCAGCCGTGTGCACGTTGTCTGCAGCAGACCGTCTCTTGCCTCAAGAGCAACAAGCAGACCTACGCACAACAGTTGGCGTCATTAGTTTTGGCGTGGACTGTCGTGTTGTTGACCCGAGTACATCAACTGCTGTGGCATGGGATGGCGAGACCAGCGGAGAACTGCAGTGTGCTGGGCCGTGGATTGCATCGTCGTACTACAACGACGATCGGGCGGCAGAAAGTTTCACAACGGACGGATGGTTGCGCACCGGAGATGTCGCCACGATGGACAGTGATGGTCGCATCAGACTCGTTGACCGCACTAAGGATCTCATCAAATCTGGCGGGGAATGGATCAGCTCTGTGGAGATCGAAAATGAACTGATGGCACATCCCCTCATCAAAGAGGCTGCCGTCATTGGCGTCTCTCACCCAAAGTGGTCAGAGCGACCACTGGCCTGCGTGGTTCTTGAACCCGGTGCAACAGTCACCAAAGAAGATGTCCTGACGTATTTAGCGCCAAAGTTGGCCAAGTGGCAGATTCCAGACGATGTTGTTTTTATTGACGAAGTTCCCAAGACAAGCGTCGGTAAATTTTCTAAAAAAACATTACGTGATCGATTTGCTGACTACGTATTGCCCAATACATAACGTTTACAAACGTCCAGAATTAATCACCCGTTGCAAAAATTGTTGCGTTCGCTCCTGTTGCGGTGCTCCAAATATCTGTGCAGGCGTGCCGCTCTCGATGATTCGTCCTTGATCAAGAACACATACCAAGTCACTTGAATCACGAGCAAACGCCATCTCGTGCGTGGCTAACACAATTGTCATGCCCACGGTTCGTAATTCACGCACAACATCCAGAACTTCGCCGACAAGTTCGGGATCAAGGGCGCTAGTTATTTCATCAAGCAGTAGCACCTCTGGTTCCATAGCAACGGCCCGTGCAATGGCAGCGCGCTGTTGCTGGCCTCCAGACATTTGATCCGGAAACGAGAGTTCTTTATCGCTCAATGAAAATCGCGCCAATAGCTCACGAGCACGATCTTGGGCAGCAACGCGGCTCAGGCCGAGCACTCGGCGTAGTGCAAGTGTGATGTTGTCCAATACAGACATGTGTGGAAACAGGTTGTAGCTCTGAAACACCATTCCGATTCTGCGACGAACAATGTTCGGATCGAATCCCGGAATAGAAACATCGTTGCCATCAAGCAAAAGTTCGCCATCATCAATGTGTTCGAGCAAGTTGATGCAGCGCAAGAGGGTGCTTTTGCCAGAGCCGCTAGGTCCCACGATAGACACCACCGAACCCGACGAGATGTCAAGTGAAACGCCATCAAGAACAGTGACGGCGCCAAAACGTTTTGAGATATTTCGCAGCGAGATTTTAGCTGTGGTCATCTCACCCTCGTTCCACTTGTGCGACGGCGCTCGCGTTCGATCAACCAGTCAGTAGTGCGGGTCAGTGGAATAGTGAGCAACAAGAAAATTGCCGCCGCTGCAAGATACGGCGTGAAGTTGGCAAACTTTGATTTGTCAATACCTGCTTGTCGCAGGATTTCAACTGGACCAATCAAACTCACGAGCGCCACATCTTTTTGCAGACTGACAAGATCGTTCATGAGCGGCGGAATTACTTTGCGTATTGCTTGAGGCAACACGACAAATCTGAGTGATTGCATATTGGACAGACCCAAAGACCGAGCGGCGGCCCGTTGGCTCTCGTGTACGCCATCAATGCCAGCACGAAACACCTCTGCGACATAGGCGGCGTAGGTCAAAACCAGGGCGACTGATCCCCATAACAAGGGGCTGTTCCATGGCCGATCCATGCCAAGGCCTGGCACGCCAAACCCGATTAAGTAGATCCACAGCAAAACTGGAACACCACGCATGATGTCGGTATACGCAATGGCAAATGCACGAAGAGGAAAGAGTGCTGGTGATCTGCTGTTGCGAGTGATTGCAACAAGTAACGCCAGTACAACAATGAACGGAACAGACCATGCAAAGATTTTTATGTCGAGCACAAAAGCATGAAGCAGTCGAGGGAATGAGTCTTTAAATCGCTCGGCGTTGAAAAATGATTGCCGAACTCGGTCCCATCGGGGCATCTTTGGTATCAAGACAACGACAAGCAAGACAATTAAAGACGTACTTGCCGCAGCAATCAGCGTTGATTTGCGACGTTGCGCGCGTTCAAATAGTTGTCGGCGGGAGAGTGGCTCTACGGTCATCGCATCGCCACTTGGTGCTGCGATTTTTAGAGGCTAATGACTGGTGCGCCGGTCTTGTCGCTCAACCACGTTGATTCGATTGTGGCGAGTGTTCCGTTCTCTTTCAGAGTTGCCAAAGCGGTGTTGACACAAGCCACTAGTGGATTCTCAAGGTCGAAGACCAGTCCGAATTGTTCTGGTGTTGCATTTGCGTCAGCAGGGAACTGGCCAATGACGACAGCCCCTTCGATTTCGACAGCAGCGATGTAAAACGCTGTTGGCAGGTCAACAACAATCGCATCAATCTGTTTTGCTTCAAGCGCTGCTTTTGCTCCAGCATTATCATCGTAGACAAATGGCTCTGCGTCTGGCTTGATGACATCAGTAATAAAGCCAAGACTTGTTGTTCCGGTCTGTGCTCCGAATTTGAGTCCTTTGAGATCTGCAACGGACTTTGCACCAGCAGCAGATGAATCAGCAAATCCGACAATCGCTTGATTGGTCGTGTAGTAGGCATCGCTAAAGCTGACAGTTTTTTTGCGCTCTTCGGTGATGGAGTATTGCTGCAAGTTGAAGTCGAAGTTCTTTTTTCCTGGCTGCACTGCTTCATCAAAACTTGTGCGCACCCATGAGACGTGCTCGTTATCGAATCCAAGTTCTGTTGCAACTGCGTATGCCACGGCTGCTTCGAACCCTTCGCCTTTTTCTGGAGCATCTCCAACTACCCATGGCTCAAAGGCAGGTGTGCCCGTTCCGATCGTCAATGTTGCAGCGGTGAGTGTTTTGTCTGTGGTGCAGTCATTGCCAGTGCCACCAGCAAGTTTTGCGTCGCCACCGGCGGCAGTTGTGTCAGAGCTCGTATCAGAGCTTCCACAGGCGGCTAGGCCCAATGAACTAACAACGGCAAGAGAGATCAAAAAACGACGCATAAGGGCCTTTCAGGAGATGAACAAATAAAACCCTAGCAAAAGAGTGGGAATGCCCGTTACTCCCGAGTCCTGAAGATATGGCCAGATATTGACAGTGAGACAAATAAGGCGTTAGTGTCTCAGTGTGGCAGAGTTCAGCGAATACCGCAGTCCAGCGCATCTCAGTGTTCTTGATGCTGCACGGTCATGTGTGGACTCGTCTGGTTTTGCAAATGTCACGATGGATGACATTTGCGAGGCTGCCACTGCGTCTCGGGCCACCGTGTATCGGTTGTTTCCGGGTGGTCGCGATGTTTTATTAGAAGCCTTACGCGAACGCAGTCTTGAAGAGTTCTTTACTCTCTTGCGAGCACACATTGAGGATGCAGATTCGCTTGAAGATCTCTTGGTGCGCTGCATCGTTGTCGCAACATCTGAACTTCAACATGACGAGCACCTGGCCGCACTCATGGCGACAGCTCCGGGTGAAGCGCTTGGTGACCTCACAGTGAGCGGAGTACCACGCATTATTCGTGTCGCGACCGCATTCATAACGCCATTAGCCCAAAGATTCATCACGGCTCAAGAGGCTGCAGAAATTGTCGAGATTATGAGCCGTCTTGTCATCTCATATTTCTTGGCACCCTCTCAAACCGTTGATTTTTCGA
>Ga0208960_1001343_pt1 | contig 13206 bp, 9 predicted proteins | sample GreLakmeON33MSRF_FD_187703 | JGI IMG/M metagenome (GOLD analysis project Ga0208960, IMG submission 187703) | Freshwater lentic microbial communities from great Laurentian Lakes, MI, USA - Great Lakes metaG ON33MSRF (SPAdes) | ecosystem: Environmental > Aquatic > Freshwater > Lake | place: Great...
CCGCCGAAAAGGTGGCCGTAGGGCATGCTGGCGAAGACTTGCGGCAGGACGTTAAAGCCTAGGGCGAAGGTACCACCGGCCACGGCCGAAGCGCCGAGGAAGGCGAAAGCCGCGGGAACCGTGATGAGTCCGCCCAAGCCGACTTCACAGAACTCGTTGGCGGCGGTGGCGGTGAGGCCGCTTAAGACCACATCGTCATTTTTCTTCAGGTAGCTGGCGTAGGTGATGATCACACCGAAGCCGACGGAGAGCGTGAAGAAGATTTGGGAGGCCGCTTTGAGCCAGACGGCTGGATTGGAGAGTCCTTTCGCGATATCATGCGGGTTCCACATATAGCCGAGGCCATTCCAGACGCTCAGTTCGGGCTTGGTGGGGTCTGGTGTCCCGAGGGTGAGCACGCGCACCAGCAAGATCAGGGCGATGATGATCAGGAGCGGCATGCCCCAATTGCAGATGAACTCGATGCCCTTCGAAAGGCCGCGGTAGATGATGACGAAATTCAGGATGAAGACTCCGATGAAAAAAAGAAACGGGGCGGTGAAGCCGAGGATGGCGCCGTCGGCCTTGATACCCGTCGTCTGGGCGAAATGCGCAGCATAGGCGGCGGGGTCTTTGCCGAGGTCTAGGGCGCCGCTGAAGCTCTGCCACGCGTAGCCCAGGCACCAGGATTCGATGACTACGTAGTAGAAGTAGACGCCGACGGGAATGATGAAGCCGAGCAGTCCGAGGTACTTACCCCAGGGCTTGCGGATGATGGCGTGGAAGATGCCCGGCGAAGAATTGAAGCCTTGCGTACCGCCAAACCGACCGAGCGTCCACTCGACCCAGCAGATGGGGAGGCCGACGACGAGTAGGGAGATAAAGTACGCAATGAGGAAGGCACCGCCGCCAGTTTCCTGGTCGGCAACGAGGCCGGGAAAACGGAGGAAGTTGCCGAGGCCAACGGCACTGCCGGCGACGGCCATGATGACACCAATCTTGGAACTCCAGGCTTCAGTTTTCTTTTGGGTCATAGGTGGGGTTGGCTAAGAGATAAGCGCGGGCAGGGCGGAGGGCAAGGCGAGGCATTGTCGTCACGTTGCTTTAGATGGGCGTAAAGTCGCCCAAAACGCCCAAAAACAGCCTCACCCATTATCCTCGCCCTTTGCGTTTAGGTTCTACACGTTGCTGTAATGCCATTTGCTTCCTTAGGCCTAGACGCCTCCATCCTTAAAGCGGTCGCCGACCAGGGTTACACTGAACCCACGCCGATCCAGAAGGCCGCCATCCCGGCGGTCATCGAGGGAATCGACGTCATTGGCATCGCCCAGACGGGTACCGGTAAGACGGCCGCCTTCACGCTTCCTTTACTCACTCGCCTGCTCCGCACGGCCAATAACACCCATAAGGGACGTGTCCGCTGCCTCATTCTGGCCCCGACCCGCGAATTGGTCGTCCAAATCGCCGAGAACGTCGCCGCCTACTCCCGCTATTCTGGCGCAGTCGTCGCCACCTGCTACGGTGGCGTCAGCGAACGCCCGCAGATCGCTGCCCTCCGCAGGGGCTGCGACTTCCTCGTCGCTACCCCCGGCCGTCTGCTCGACTTGGGCAGCCAAGGCCACGGTGACTTCTCCGCCGTGGAGTGCCTCGTCCTCGACGAAGCTGACCGTATGCTCGACATGGGCTTCCTGCCGGCGATTAACACGATTGTCCGTGCGCTCCCGCCTGAACGTCAGACCCTGATGTTCTCGGCCACGCTCTCCCGCGAGATCGAGACCCTGACTAAGCAGTATCAGCGCTCGCCTAAGCTGATCGAAGTTGGTCGCCGCGCCAACCCGGCCGAAACGGTCACCCAGCTCCTCTTTGAGTGCCCTGGTGCCCTCAAGCAGGTCATGCTGCACCACCTCCTGAAGGACGAAGCCATGAAGATGGTCCTCGTCTTCGCCCGCACCAAGCACGGCGCTGACCGCGTCTGCCGCAAGCTCGATGGCGACGGCGTCTCCTGTGCCGCCATTCACGCTAACCGCTCGCAGGCCCAGCGCCAGCGCGCTCTCCAAGCCTTCAAGAACGGCGAAATCCGCGTTCTCGTCGCTACTGACATCGCCTCGCGCGGTATTGACGTTGAAGGCATCAGCCACGTCGTGAACTTCGACTTCCCTGACCAGATTGAAGACTACGTGCACCGTATTGGTCGGACGGGCCGCGCGCTCTCCACGGGCACCGCCGTCACCTTTATCACCCGCGAAGACCTCGGTGATCTCCGTCGCCTTGAGCGTATCGTCGGTAAGCACCTGCACTGTGGTAAGCTCCCGGGCTTCGACTACACGCAGCAGGCTCCGCCCCGCACCCCCGAAGATTTCCAGCGCAATCAGGATCCCCGTGCCGGTGCTCACCATAGCGAACGCGAAGGCCGTCCGCAGGGTGGTCGCAACGGTGGCTACCGCGCCGCGCAGGGTAGCTACCGTCCGTTTGGCCGTCCTGGCACCCGCCGCTCGGGTGGCCCTAAGTAAGCCAAGATAAGAGGACCTGAGGGCCAGAAGGCCCGAGGTTTAAAATCAGCCCGGTGAACCCGGGCTTTTTTGTGCCATGCCGCGCGGGGTGCCGCGGCGACAGGCGTCGCTGCAGAAGCGGATCTCTGCCCAGCAGCGTTCCCATTTCTTCCGCCAGCTGAACGGCCTTTGGCAGGTAGGGCAGACTTTGGTCGGCAAGTCAGCTTTCTTGACTCCACGCATGCTTCTCTAGGTGCGGGTACTTCTTGCCAGAGCAAATCGAACCTCGGGATTTCGTCGTCTTAGTCGGCGTGGCTTCGGCTCGCACGCGTTCGAGTCGGGTGATGCGGCGGCCGAGGGGGATGTCGATCAGGGAAGGTCCGACTATCAGCGCCAGCTGGGCGGCCATGAGGCTGTTCACTTCGAGGAAGGGTCGGCAGAATAGGTCGACGCACGCCCCGAAGGCAGCGAGCAAGGCGAAGACCCTCCATCTATGTTGTTGGCCGTCCCTGACGGGCTGATTTCAAGTCCAGCGGGCAAGTAGTTTGCATCGGTTGGCTTGCCAGCGGGGCGTTACATCCGCAGGGAGCACGTAATCCTGAAGGACAAACAATTAACTTTCGGTACTCACTGGTTTTTAATAAATAACATTATGCGACTAACCCTCCCCAGCCGCCGGATGCTCCTCGTCGCCCTGTTGTTGATGGGGCTAGCACCGCTGAGCGCTGCCGAATTATCCAAGCCCAACATCATTTTTGTCCTCTACGATGACCTCGGTTACGGCGAGCCGCCGAGCTATAACCCGAAGTCCGCCCTGCGCACGCCGAACCTCGATAAGTTAGCCACGCAAGGGATGCGGTTCACGGATGCGCACACGGCCGCGGCAGTTTGCACCCCAACTCGCTACGGCCTTCTCACTGGGCGTTATCCGTCCCGCATCGGTCAGTTTGGTGTGCTGACCACATTCTCCAAGCCGATTATCCCTCCGGGTCGCCCGACGGTGGCATCGTTGCTCAAGTCTCAGGGTTACACGACGGCCTGCATCGGCAAGTGGCATCTCGGCATGGATTGGGTAGCTGGTAAGCCAGGTAGCGAAAAGGAAGTGCCAATCGGGGCGAAGATGACTGGTGGTCCCAATGCGCTCGGGTTTGATTACTTTTACGGCTTCACGCACGCCCGGAATATCGGCACCATCATCGAACAGGATCAGGTGGTCGCCCATGTGGCGCCGGTGGCGAACCAGCCGCTCATGGCGAAGAAAGTGGTGGAGTGGCTCGACCAAAGGAAAGCAAGCGAGCCATTTTTTCTCTACTTCCCGGTCGGCATTCCGCATGAGCCCATCGTGCCCTCGGACGAGTTTATCGGGAAGAGCGGCGCCCAGGACTTGGTGAAGAAGGACCCTAAGTATGGCGACTGGCTTTTCGAGGGCGACGCCTTCCTCGGCCGGATTATTGAAGCGCTGGAGCGGAATCACCTCGCGGCGAACACCCTCATCATTGTCACCAGTGATAACGGGGCCGAACATCGATCCTATGAGCCTTTACGTGAATCCAAGCGCAGTATCTATGAAGGTGGCCATCGGGTTCCGTTCATCGTGCGCTGGCCGGGCAAGGTGAAGCCTGGTTCGGTGAATGACCACACCGTCTGCCTCAATGACCTCATGGCCACCGCCGCTGAAATCGCCGGTACGAAAGTCCCCGCTGGCGCCGGCGAAGATAGCGTGAGCTTAGTTCAGGAATTGCTTGGTACCACAAAGGACGGCGTACGCGAAGCCACCATCCATCAGTCCGCCGCGGGCGATCTCGCCCTTCGGCAAGGCCCTTGGAAATTAATCTTCCACAAGGACGGCCGGCGCGAACTCTTCAATTTACAAATCGACTTAAGCGAAAAGACCGAAGTGGGTGCGGCGAATCCGGAGATTGTCCGAGCAATGACAGCGCTCATGCAGCACTATATCAACGAGGGCCGGAGTACGGTGGGGGTGGCGCAAAAGAATGATTTTGCTCTCTCCATCGGTGCTGGTGAAACCAAAGCTAAAGTTAAGAAGAAAGACCCAAAGGCGGCCGCAGCGATGAAATCGACGGCCGAGCGGGCACGGGAAATGGCTTTGGCGGCGGACGCTTCCTTTGATTGAGCCTAGGCTTCGAATTTGAGATAAGGGCGTACCCGGTCTAAAGGGGCAGCTTGGGCGGGTCTATCAGCGAGCGGACGCGACGCAGTCGCGCCCCTACCAATTATTTGCCGAACTCGATTGACTTCACTCGCGCGCTGATGGTCTGCGGGGAAAGCGTGAGGGTGGCGCGATGATAGGCGCCGTCGTAACCGGCCTTGGGGACGGGGATGACGAGTCGACGCATCTGGCCGTCTGTAAGAATCGGTAGCGAGAGTTGGATGTCCGCGCCGCCGGTATTCAAAGGATGTTTGCTGAGCGTGAGGGTCGCTTTAGCGCCATCGCCGCTGAAGGCTGCCTCGATGGTGACGGTACTTGCTTGTTCGGCCTGCCAGAAGGTGAGTGGGCTGAGGGCGCGTAAGGGGGTCTTGCCGTCCGGACGGAGGTCGAGCTCGCCGCGAATCGGCCAACCCGCATAGGTGCCAACACCCGCGTAGAACCAGCCCTGGCGATCCGAGGTGAAGCGCCAGCGTGGGGCCGGAGGCTTGCGCATAGCCGTCACTTCTTGGGCACGCGACCGGATGGTGTTCACGCTGCCCACGACGAGTTCGTAGTCATACTCGTAGCGGATATTGTGATCGAGGATCTCCTTGCCTTGGCCAGCTAGGTAGCCCGTGGCATTAGCGCGGGAAGCATTCGGCCCAGGTTGGCCAGCGAAGCCGCCCGTGTGGTCCGTGAGCGTCGGCGTAATCAGGCCGATGCCTTCGTCGGCCGCATTGAGCAGGGCCGACCAGTGCTCGGTCGCTTCCCAATAGACCCAAGGGTGTTTCGTCTTGGACTTAGGCTGTTCAGTGATGGCTTCGCCTGTGAAGGGGCGCGTGCCGACGTAACTGACAACTCGGAAGAATGCCCCGTTGGCATAGAGCGCGGGGAATTCCTGCTGGCGGGCGGCGTAACGCGTATGGTCCGAACGCGCATTAGTCAGACGGGAACGCACCTTCACCCAAGACCCTTCCAACTCTAGCCAGGAGTCGAAGGTGCATTCAGCGGGAACGTTATTGAGCGGCCATTGCATCGGGATGCAAGTAACGTGCAGTTTGTTGCCGTCGTTCTCGTGCGCGATGACCTTCGAGGGGTTCTTGAAGTCATCGCCCGTCTGAATCGGATTCCAGCCGAGGTGTTTCCAGTGCTCGGAAGGGGACTGGCCTTTTTCCGTATACGGCACGGGTCCGGAGTAAAAGGACATCTGCACCTGCCGCCCAAGGTCGTAGTTGTTAATCAGGTTACGCCCACCCTTGGGCGCTAGGTAGACGATGGCCCCGCCGTGGTTGAGGTCGACCCCGACGCGAATGATGCCGTTGTCGAGGTAGCTCATCTTGGCGCCCACCGGTAGCTCGTCGGCCGTGGGTTCGGCCGCGAACGTCAGCGCCGCGCAGGCGAGCAGCGGGAGCAGTACACGCATGCTTACTTGGCCGTGGCCTGCTTCTTGGCGGCCGCCTTGGCTTTCGCCTTGGCCTGGGGGCCGCTTTCGGCGTCTACGCCAGCGAGCGGAAAGCGTTCATCGGGCACGTGGTTAGCCGCCATCTTGGTTTCAAGGTCTTTGACGACCTCGGGGAATTTAGCCGCGAGGTCGTTCGACTCCGCGGGGTCGGCTTCGAGGTCGTAGAGCTGCGTGGTCACCTTACCGGTAGTTGTCATCTGCTTACCCATCTCGGTACGGATGGCCTTCCACTTACCTTCCCAGATGGCCTGCTGTTCGCCGTAGCCCGGGAACTCGCGGTAGAGTGGGGCGCGGCGCGCTTCCTTCGAGCCCAGCAACGTCGGCACGAGGCTTTCGCCGCTGTGCGTGGTGGTCACCTTGGCCTGGGCGAGTTCGGCGAAGGTCGCGAGCCAGTCTTCAAAACCCGAGAGCCGATCCGAGCGCGTGCCGGCCGCGACCTTGGCGGGCCAGCGGAGGACGGTCGGTTCGCGGACGCCGCCTTCGTGGAGGGAGCCTTTGAGCCCGCGGAGTCCGCCTGCGGAATTAAAGAACTTTGTGTTCACGCCACCGACATCGTGCGTCGCACCATTATCGCCCGTGAAGACGATGAGCGTATTGCCCGCCACGCCGGCTTTCTCGAGGGCGACCATCAGGCGCCCAACGTCTTTATCGAGGCGTGTAATCATCGCCGCGTAAGTGGCGAGCGGGGTGCGGTTGGGGACGTACGAGCCCTTGGCGGCGGGGGCGAAGGGTTTGTCTTCGGCGAATTTGCCTTCGTAAGGTTTCAGGTCCTCAGCTGGTAACTGCAGGGAAACGTGGGGCAGCGGCGAGGCGAAGTAGAGGAAGAACGGACGTTGGGCATGCGCTGCAATGAACTTCTCAGCGCCCGCGATGAAGCGGTCGGGCGCAAAGTCTTTGCCCGTGAATGCGGCGTAGGCTTTAGGGTCCTGCGGGTCGGCGCCGGTGGGGAAGCCGCCGTGGCCAGGCACGCCTTTCTCGCCATTGTCGAGCGGCACTTCCTTGCCGTCTTCCCAGATCGCGGGCGGGTAGTGGCTATGCGCGACCCATTGGCTCGTGAGGCCGAGAAACTTATCGAATCCTTGGACGTCAGGACGTCCGGTGGAATCGTAGCCACCCAGACCCCATTTCCCGAAGGCGCCGGTGGCGTAGCCTGCTTGGCGGAGGACATTGGGTAGAGTCGTGATGCCAGCGGGGAGCGGAATCTGTTCGCCCTTGCCGACATCGAGGTTGTCGCGGACGGGGGCGCGGCCGGGGTTGAGGCCAGACATCAGCACCGAGCGCGACGGCGCGCAGACCGGGCTGCCGCAATAGTGGCGAGTCAGTACGAGACCCTCTTGGGCGAGACGGTCGAGGTTCGGGGTCAGGATTTTCTTTTGACCCATGAAGCCCACTTCGCCGTAGCCCAAGTCGTCGGCCAAGATGAAGATAATATTGGGACGAGACTCGGCGGCGGAGGCCAGTCCGGCCAAGGCCAGCAACAGGAGCGTGGGGAGACGTCGCATGGCTAATTCCTAGGCAATCAGGCCCATCCTGTCGAGGAAAGGGGCGGTTTTGTTTGTCGGGTTGACATCTCTGCCCCCCTTCGGCTTAACGAACCTTCCTTTCTCGGGCTGTAGCGTAGTCTGGTAGCGCGCTTGCATGGGGTGCAAGAGGTCGTGAGTTCGAATCTCACCAGCCCGACCAAAGGAAAGACTTTTAGAGGGCTAAATCGGTCGAATTACCGTTGGGCTTCGATCCAGGGGACGAGCTTCTCGGCCCAAGCATGGGCATGGGCTTTAAGTCCTTCGCCGGAGAAGTGGACGCCGTTACCGCCGTTATCGCGGAGCGGGCCACGGAGGGCATCGGAGTCCGGCCCTTCGAGGGCGACTTTGTCTTTCCAGAGGCCTGCTTGAGCGGAGCGAATATCCTCGGAGCCGACGTCCGTGGGGCCGTGGTAACTGACTTGGGCCACGAACCAAGGGCTGTTCCGTTGGCTATCCTTGTTAGCACCGGCGATGAGCTTGGTTAGGTATTCCGCATACAGTTTACCGGACAGCGTACGCGTTTGGTCTTTCTGGTTAGCGTCGCTTTCGCCCTGGTGCCATAGCACCGCCCGGAAGGAAGGTACCGAACGCATACGGGCCACGAGCATGGCATAGGCCTTGCCGTCGGCTTCCCATGGGCCGTCGGCGGTCTTGCGCACGCGGCTCACGATGGTCGGCGGGTTCGGAAAGGGGACGCCGGTGGGGAGCCATTCGCGTATGCTCGTTGCACCAATGCCACAGGAGATGAAGCCGATCGGAACACCGAGGCGCTTCTGGAGTTCGTCACCGAGCGCGGGGAGGATGCTACCTCCGCCGCCAGAAGCTCCGGGTTGTGGGTCGGCGCACGGTTGCCAAGTACCCTTGGGGGACAGCGTAAATACTTGGTCGGATGTGGCTTTGGTCTTTACGGCACCGTGGTTGGCGGAGTTGGACTGGCCAGTCACGATAAAGACCTCGCCGATGCCGAACTTCACACTGGGCGCACTGGCCAAGGGTTGACCGTCACGCACTGCCCGCACTTCTAACGTGTGCATACCTTTCGCGAGTTCAACGGCGCCGGTGAAGGTCGTATCGGTCCGGTTGCGCTCCACCGCCGACAGAATCAGTCGTTGCCAGGCACCGCCATCGACACGGATTTCAACGATCGGGGAGACGTAGGCTTGATCCATGCCATGCACCTCGCCAATCACTTCGACCCGCCCGGTGTTTACGGACTGTCGTTGTAAAACTGACTGGGCGATTGGGCTTTTCAGCGTCAGTGTCGGCTCCGCGGCGGAGAGCACACTCAGGCTGAGGAGCAGGGTGAGGAAGGCGTTAGACGCAGGCCAGAGTTTCATAGGTGTTTGGGAGCGGAGTTACTTCCCCACTTCCACCGAGGGTGCTTGCGGTAAGGTGACAGAATTCAAGCTGAAGTCGACGGGCTGTCCTTTACGCTGACGGGCCAGCCAGGCGAGTGCGGCGGACGGTTCGGAATCATGGCCACCTTCGAAGACCGTTACGCGGGCGTTGCCGGAGCTGCGGCGGAAGAGCACGGCTTTTTGACGCTCCGGGTCATTCTGCGTTTCGTGGGTAAGGGTGGCTGGAATCTTTTGTTCGCGGACCATGAAGCCGATGTCCTCGGCCGAAACCTGTTTATCCGCTGCCGCCAAAGCATTGAATGCTAGGAGCGAATGGCTGACCGGCACGGAGCCGGTGTGTCCGTCATGGATGCCGGTATTAATATCGAGCGGTATGCCCTTGGCGGCCGCGAGGTGGAAGAGCGGGGAGCGATGGCGGTAGGTTGCGGCCGTCGCGGGCCCCGGTATGCCGCCGCAGCATTGCTCAATCATCTTGGCGTAAACGTTCTTGCGCACGGTGCTTTCGGCGTGCCAAGCAGTTAGGTCGGAAATCGGGACCCAGGCGCTCACCGCCGCCCAGAGTTGGGGGGTGCGGGTGGCCATGACGAGTGACATGTGGCCACCGCCCGAACCGCCGACAAGGTAGATCCGGTCGGGGTCGATACGGGCGTGGCTCTTGGCGTAATCCACGGCGTCGACGACGTCTTGCGAGGCCAGATCGGAGGCACAGGCCTCGGGGCGGTTGTTAACGCCTCGGAAATCTGGGGCGACCATCACCCAGCCGCGTTGCTTAGCCAAGCCCACGAGCATGGGGCCTTGTTCGATACTGCCCGACCAAGTGTGCAGGAAGACCAGCAGTGGCACGGCGGGACCGGAGAGATTCTTGGCCGCGGACTCTGGTTGGTAGTAGACGACTTTCTGCGGCGTGCCGTCTTTGGTGCTGATCACGTCGACGGCCATTTTAAGCGCCAGCGCTTTCATCTCCTCGGCGGTCGGTCTTTTTGTCGGTTCAGCCGCGACGAGGGTGACGCAGGAAGCCAGGGTGGCGATGAACTTCATTTGGCGGAGGTCAGGAGCTTCGCTTTGATGAAGTCGATTTCTTTCGGGTGCTTGACGTCGGGTGCGCCGGGGTAGACGAGTTCGCAGGGTACCTTGATTGTGTCGCAGTGCTCTTTGAGCTTCACACCGAAGTTGGCGGAGTGGGTGGCGTCCTTCTCATCCTTGCCGATGTTCGGTATCGTTGGGAAATACAGGGCGACCGCGGGGTCATCCTTGGTCACGAGTTCATAAGGAGAATATTCCTTAATCCACGGTAGGAGTCGTTCGCGGGCATCAAAGAATGCCTGGAACGCGGAGATCTTCTTCGTCGTGTCGCCGGTAACGCCAAAGGCATGGGCGCCGTAGCCGCTGTTGGGCGTCCATTCGCGCATTTGCTTCGGGTCGAGCGAGGTTTGGGGCGAGGAGACTGCGGCGCCGAGTAGGCGGGTCGATTCGCGGGCAATCGGGTCGGCACTCTGCGGGTCGGCAAGGTCGTCGTGGAAGGCGAGCCAGAGGCTGGTGCAGGCCCCGGCGGAGCCGCCGCTGGCGACCACGCGCGTCTTGTCGAGGTTCCACTCCTTGGCTTTGCTACGGACGAGCTGGAGGGCACGAGCGCAATCGAGCATCGGTCCCTTGACGGGTGGGACTACGCCATCGGCGGTGGCGTCTTTGATATAGCGGTACTCCACCGAGACGACGGAGATGCCAGCCTCGAGGCAGGACTTCAGCAGGCCGTTCACGCTGGAGCGGTCGCCATTGGCCCAGCCACCGCCGTGGATGTAGAAGAGCAGGGGCGTCGGCTTATCGGACTTCGCGCGCCAGAAATACATCACCTGCATGCGGTGTGGGCCGTACGGAATATTCTCGTCGGGCTTCACCACGAGCGGTGTCTTAAGACGTTCGGGATTACCATCGTTCTGGAAACGCACCGGTGCCTTCTTGGCTTCAGTCTTAGGGGCGGCGGCCTTGGGTGCGGCGGGCGTGTCGGCGGCGAGTAGGGAAGCGCAGCCGAGGGAAAGGGCCACGAAAGAGGAGAGCATGGGGTTCATGGGAGAATAGGGGGTGTTATAGGGGATAGGGGATAGGGGATGGGGGATGGGGGATTACTTTTGGGTCAGCGCGGGCAGCAGCGGCTTCAGGCGTTGAGCGTAGGCTTCGTAGCCAGCGAGGGAAAGGTGGATTTTATCCGGCAGGTAGAGTTCGGCGCGAATCGTGCCATCGGCGTTCAGGAAGTCCTTGGTCAGGTCGAGCACCTTGACCTTGGGGTCCTGGTCCAAGGCCAGTTTGTCTAGTTCGGCGTTGGTCGCCGCGATGTCTTGATAGAAGCGGTCCTTGGGCGAGTGGCAGGGTAGGATCTTGGCGACGATGAGCGTAGCGGCGGGGAATTTCTCGCGGAGGTTCGCGGCACAGGTACGGATGCCTTGAGCGGCGGCGGGTACGCCCGTTTCGGGCGTGAAGAACATGTTGTTGTTCCCGATCATCAGGACGATGGCGGTGGGCTGGAGGCCGGCGACGCCACCGTGGTCCAGGCGCCAGAGCACGTTCTGGGTCTTGTCGCCGCCGATCCCGAGGTTGATGGTCTTGAGGTGGCCGAAGTGCTTGAGCCAGGCGGCGTTGGGCCCGGTCTTATCGAGCGGCCCGCCCCATTGCTGCGTGATGGAGTCGCCAACGAGGAGCACGTCGCAAGGGCCGGCGTTCTTTTGCGCATGAGCGACGAGCTTGCCGTGAACGTCGAGCCAACTGGTGCCGCCCCAATGGCCGGCGGTGGGCACGCTGGGCCAGTGCTGCGGGAGGTGTTTGTTGACCTCTTTTCCTGGCCGGCGGTCGTGTTCGGGCTTCTCGGTCACGTAGACGCGTTCCGCCGCGGTGAGCGGCCAGCCGGTCGGTTGCGGATCGGCTGGCGGGTGTGGGTAATCGAGCGCCAAGGCTGTAGCGGCGCCTAGGCAGAGGGCAGCGAGGGTGGGGAGCATGGGGTAAAGAGACTTCTAGTACGTTCACGCTGGCCGCCAATCCCCAATCCCCAATCCCCAATCCCCTGTCAGGTCTTACTTAGCCGGTGTAGCCGGCGGAATCTTGCAGGACTGCCAGGCGAGGAACTTCCACTGGCCCTTTTCGAGGCGCCAGACGGCGAGATAACTGATGCCCGTGGTCATGCTGACTCCGTCCACGACCGCCTGGACTTCGAGCCGGCCGGCCATGACCGCGACGTCCGGGGCGGGGAATTTGAAGGATCGCTCGCTGTACTTGTAGCTCACGTATTTGGCTTCGCCGCCGAGGAGGGAGCTGGTCAGGGAGGCCTTGGTGTCGACTTTGCCGTTGGAGTGCGCGTACCGGAGGTCGTCGGAGAGGACGGTATCGAGGGTGGCCTTGCTCGGCTTCAGCATCGCCGCCACCCGGGCGTCATCGACTGTGGTGAGTGCGGTGACTTTAGGATCTTCGGCGGCGGCCGCGAACGGAAGAAGGAAGGCGAGGAGGAGGGGGAGGAGCATCTTCATGGAAGTAATAGGGTTTTTTATTTAGCGCCCTTTTTGCCGGCCTTCTTCTTTGGTGCTTCGGTGCCTGCGGGCGCGGGTTGGTCGGCGAAGGTGGGTATCTTGAAGTCGATGGCTTTGGCCTGTTTGTCGTACTCCGCTTCCAGTTTTCGGCGGAGATCCGCGGCGGCCGGGTCGGCGGCCAGATTTCTGGTTTCGTAGGGGTCGGCCTTGAGGTCGAAGACTTCGGTCCACTCGTCGTGGCCTGGATACTTAATCAGCTTGGCGTCGGCGGTACGGACGGCGGTCGTCATCGGGGAGCCGGAGGTCTTTTCGTAGAAGTAGCAGTAGAAGAAGCTATCGCGCCAGGCGGTGAGCTTCTCTTCCAGGAGCGGCTTCCAACTGCGTCCGTGCATCGCGGCCGGAACGGGTTGGCCAGCGAGGTCAAGAAAGGTCGCCGCTGGATCGACGTTGAGGACCATGCGGTCTTCGATTCGGCCGGCCTTCACTCCCCGCGGGTAGCGAACGAGCATCGGGATGCGCATGGATTCCTCGTAGGCGGTACGCTTGTCGCCCAGGTTATGTTCACCGAGGTAGTAGCCGTTGTCGCTTGAGAAGATGAAGACGGTATCATCAGTCAGTTTGAGCTCATCGAGTACCTTCAGCAATTTCCCCACGTTGTCGTCGACGGAGTTGATGCCGCGGAACATGCCGAGGTTGGTGCTTACTTCCTTGGCATCGGTAGCCTTGCCCTTGGG
>Ga0208960_1001345_pt1 | contig 13184 bp, 17 predicted proteins | sample GreLakmeON33MSRF_FD_187703 | JGI IMG/M metagenome (GOLD analysis project Ga0208960, IMG submission 187703) | Freshwater lentic microbial communities from great Laurentian Lakes, MI, USA - Great Lakes metaG ON33MSRF (SPAdes) | ecosystem: Environmental > Aquatic > Freshwater > Lake | place: Great...
TTGCTCAAAACTGCTACTTGTCTCTAATAGCCCCGGCAGGCACAACAGTACCTGCGCGCTGCCCCTTTCTCCAACTTCGGTGAATGCCAAGCGCCCCCCTCGCTCTAGGGGGCTGGTCAAGTGTTGTTGTAAATGGTTCACCGTACGCCTAAAAAGTTACAATTATTGATTCAAATTTAAAAATATTAATGTAGTAAATAAAACAATGGGTTTATTTTTCCTATAAAAGTACAAGCATGCTATTTGTATTTTCAAGAGGTCTTGTGTCAGTTGCGTTTCATTCATCAGGTCGCGAACTTATGGTTGAGGCGCTGACATCATGCTGTGCTAAGACTGTTGTTAAATTAACCAAGTGGCTGGTGTTGTCAAGTCTTAAATCACAACATACATTTGTGTTCGGTTTTTTGGGTGCGGATTTAGTCTCCAAGTCGCATGACGAATTGAATTTTTTTTGTGATTTGACAAAAGCAAACTACCTAGCTGATAATTTCAACCACAAGCAAAAAACACGGCAACCGTAGGTGCGCGCCGGACCCGAATAACTGCTTACCAGCGGTGAAAGTTAAGAGGTGCCGAAGCGGTTGCAGCGAAAGCTGACCAAGCTTTTCGTGTTCTAGCTTCTCTGCCCCAACTAGGAACTGTACCAGTGGAAGTTGGGGCCCTCCCTCATATCGGCGGGAGGTTAAACATGCGCTTTACTGAAGCGACTGCACTTCAATTAGGAACTGTAAAAGTGGAAATTGAGGCCCTCCGTAATACTGTCTGGGGGTAAATGCGCTTACAAAAGCTACCGTATCGTGGGGACAGCCCTGCATCGGGGTTGTCCTTTTAAAATTATTTTTAAGGGGCCGTTATGGACTTCTCAAATCAAAAAAATGCAACACAATCAAATGAACCTCAAGAGGAACGCAAAGCCGCCAAGCCCAAGAGGCCAAAGCTAAAGAAGGAAGAGCCGCGATTGAAGCGCCAACTGAACAAGCGAAGCGGCGGGCCAAGGACGACAGAGGGTAAGAGTAGATCGTCGCAGAACTCGACTACGCACGGGGGGTACGTGATCCCTTTAAGGGTTAGCGACGAGTTCTGTCGCTTTGAGCAGGGGGTCTTCGGATACCTCGAGCCCATCGGCCCTATCGAAATTGAGCTGGCAAGTCAAATCGCATCCACGCTATGGCGTTGCAAATTAATGCGCCAATATATAGACAACGAACTCGACGCGGTCGAGTTTGATGATGTGGGGAATCGGCAACTCGCCATGGCGACTGAGTTCCCCTTCGAGGAGAGGTACCACTACCTGTTAAACGTGGACGAAAGCGAAAACTTTCGCAGCCAACGTTTCGTTAAGTTTTGGTCTACGAGCTGCGATGAGTTGAGCGGGCCTGATAGCGCTGACGCAATTGTTGCGGCATGCGATGGTCGGGTTAGAGAAATTTTTCAAGAGACTGTCCAGGTCATGGGGCTGCCTAACGTGCATCAGGCGATGCATGAAAAGTTTTTTGATTCACTGGACCGGGTGATGCTCGAGGCCAATGAGTGCAGGAACAGCTTGGGCATAAAGTTGAAGCGATTGGACGACCTAACAGAGCTTGTTAACTATTGGATATATCGAAACAGCTTAAAAATCTCTGCTGCTCGAAAAAGAATTCGTGAGCGGGAGGCCATAAGGATCATGTGCGATCCAAGTATTGAGCGCGCCCAAAGTACTGCCAATTACTCGTTGACAAAGCAGCTAAATACTTACTGGTTGCTAAAGAATACGGAGATGAATACGGGAAGGGACCTGCGACCGACCACTCCTAAGCAGACGACCTCGCACATGACGCTAGTTCCTAAGCGTCTTTTAATGTAGAAAAAAACCTCTCCGCCCACCCCCTAAAAGGGAACTCTTCTTTGGGGTGGGCGGTAGGGCTAATAATTTTCACATCAGGAATCAATCTAGTTATTTGATCCTTCGGTATCATCAGTGATGCTCAGCCAGAAGTTAAAACAACTTCGTCAATCTAAGGGTATGACCCTCCAGCAAGTTGCCGACCAACTTGCCGTTACCCGCGCCTCCGTTTCAAAGTGGGAGTGTGCAAAAAGCCAGCCCGACATGTCACGGATACAGGCAATAGCAGAGTTGTTTGGTGTGTCTAGCCACTACCTGCTTGGACTTTCAACTTCACCGACCCTGAAGGACTACCCAGTAATAGAGCTTAAATTTGGTGTGTCATTAGATTTTTTAATCGACTACTACTCCGATTTGGAGCGCTACCCCAGCAATTTACCTGTCGCAGACACTGCATTCTTTGTGCGGCTAAATGACGAAACCCTGAGCGACCTTGGGCCCATGGGGGTGGTGCCTGGATCCCTGTTACTTGTTGACCCATCTCAAGAGGCGCAAAACGGCGACATAGTCCTTGTCAGCCGCCCCAACGGGGCGATGCTCTTCATGCGCCTGAGCATCGTGGGTGGCGTAAGTATGTTTACATTTGTAAATCAAAAATACGCAATAAAAAACAATCCGGTTACTGATTTGAATATCTTAGGAGTAGCACTCCAGGCCGTCTTGGTTACTGGCTTGCGAGAACGTTTCTGGAGGCCGGTGGCAGCATAATTTTGTTTCTTTTTGGTTGACAAAGTTTCTCAAATGAGAAACAATGTCCCCTCTTCTAACTTAAGGGGGTGTAAATGGAGCAACTTAAACGGGCTGACAGTCTGCGTGCTTGTGGGAAAACTTTTGACCGATCATCGGGCCTTGGCGGCTCAGACATCGCTGCGATAGTTGGGCTGTCGCCGTACAGAAGCCCCTTGGACGTGTGGGCAGAAAAGGTGGGGCACCCAAGCGTAATTTCTAAAGACAGTTTGCACTTGCGCTTTGGAACGCACTTGGAGCCGTTTGTTGCTTCTGAATACGAGCGTTTGACGGGTAATCAAACGCACGTATATGAAGGACTGCTGCGCCACCCAAGTTACCCCCACCTGTTTGGCCACGTAGATAGACTTGTAACAGATGAGGGGCAACATTGCGTTGGCCCAACCGGTGTGATCTCTGCTAGCACCTTACTTGAATGTAAGACCGCAAGCGCGTTCATGCAGGCCGAGTGGGGAGAGTGCTGGAGTGACCAAGTACCAGCTGCGTACCTTGCGCAATGTATCTGGTACATGTCGCTGACAGGATGCGAGCAGTCGCACATAGCTGTGCTTATAGGTAACTCTGACCTGCGAATCTACTGCATAAAACGCGACCTCGAACTTGAGCAGCTGCTGATTGAGGCGGCAATAAAGTTTTGGGATGAACACGTTCTGAAAGGCGATCCACCAAGCCCTAAAAATCGGGACGAAGCCTTAAGGCTTTTCCCAATTGCATCCAATAGCCAAGAAATAGTGGCTGACTCAGATATGTTGGATAAGTTACGTCGATTCAAGCGACTTCAAAGTGGACTAAAAGAAATAGAAGAAGAATCTAATCGCATCAAAGATGAAATTACATGTGCCATGGGTGCAGCAGAGCGAATTACTTACGACGGTGAAACTGTCGCCACCTGGAAGAACATCAAGCCGTCTGTCCGAATAGATGCTGCTCGCATACGTAGGGAGCGCCCCGACTTATTTGTCGATTACTCCTTGAGGACCTCACCCACGAGGCGTTTTATTTTGGAGGGCCTTTGAGATGGCAAAGTCGAGCAAGCAAATGGATGATCAGTTCAACGACGTAACGCCTGGGGTTATTGAGCAAAGCGCACATCAAAGGGCACTGCAGTTGACGATCTTCAAAAGATCTGCGGAGCGTTCGGGGATGAGCGAAGAGAGCTTCGTTGATGCACTAGTTCAAACGTCCTTGTCTGCATTAATTACGTGGACGCAATTGGACCTCGAACGATTGTTGTTGGCGGCAGAGGTAAACGGCCTCAGTCCGACGGGACGTGAAATATTCTTAGTCCCTAGTGGTGGAGTTCTTGAGCCCGCTACTGTGGTGGTCGGAGTTGATGGCTGGAGTCGCATCATCAATACGCACAAACAGTTTGCGGGTATGCGGTTCAAAGAGTCCGACGAGCTAGTAGATGGCGTTCCGTCCTGGACAGAGTGCACTATGTACAGATGGGATCGTCGTGTGCCAACCAGCGTAAGAGAGTACCTAGTAGAGGTGCGCGGAGTTAGTGCCGGATGGATTACTCACCCCAGGCGAATGCTGCGACATAAGGCGATGGTCCAGTGCGCAAGGTTGACATTCGGCTTGATTGGCATCTATGACGCCGATGAGGCAATGTCCAAAGCGGCCGCGCTTCAACAGGGGGCAGTGGGTTTCGAGCAGGACCTGAATCCGACTCGTGTTCGGGCAAAGAGTAGGAAAAGGTTTCCCAAAGGCGTGACGGAATTAAAGCAATCTTTGAATAATTTATGCTGATAAAAAAACTATTTGCTGTAAATTTACAAAACGGACTAATTCTCATCTGAAAAAGTTACGGCAAGACCTTGATCATTATTTTGAGCAGTGTCTACAAAAGTGAAGTTGCTTAGCCTCGCCAAAATGACTCCCAAGGACGAGCGCGTTATTAAGGTAAAAATATTTACCTTAGGTGCGCTAACAAGTGCTGGCTTGCGATCAGCAAATCTAAAGTTGATGACTAAACGTCAATAGCTGCTTGGTGAATAGCAAACAACAAAAGCTTACGATTAGGGCGACTAATGGCCAGTCGAGCAAACAGTACAACTAGCGTGTCTCGTTATGTGCATCTCACGCCAAGCCATATCTCGACCATCCAGCATGAGCAACTTGCCGACTAACCGCGACCCCATGCCTGACAGCAGCTTCACTGTCTCCATCGCCTGCATGGTGCCAATCACACCTACAAGTGGCGCCAACACGCCCATGGTTGAGCACAGTGTCTCTGGAGGCGCAGGCGTCGGCGGAAAGATACAGGCGTAGCAGGGGGAGAGTTGATCGCGTGGATCAAACACTGCGATTTGTCCGTCCATACGCAGCGCCGCACCTGAGACCAGCGGCACGCGGTGCTTGACGCATGCGGCGTTGACGGCTTGTCGCGTGGCGAAGTTGTCGCAACAGTCGACCACTACGTCGATGTCTGGCAGCAGTTGGTCTAGCTCGTCAATCTGAAGTTGCTTCTCTAATAGAGTGAGACGCACTTCGGGGTTGATGGCGTGCAGGGCTTTCGCGGCAGAGCCTACTTTGGTTTGCCCAACGCGCTCAGTGGTGTGTGCAATTTGCCGTTGCAGGTTGGTGAGGTCTACCTTGTCTGGGTCTGCCAAGGTGATGTGCCCGACCCCACTGGCAGCCAAGTAAATTGCCACGGGAGAGCCCAAACCCCCTGCGCCCACCACCAACACGTGGCTGTCTAGTAAACGCTGCTGGCCCTCAATGCCGATATCGTCTAAAAGGATATGGCGCGAATAGCGCAGCAGTTGGTCGTCGTTCACAGTCGGATCACTGGTCTTTCTTTTCCGCTGCGCGCTCGGTTTGTGTTTTGCTGGCCAAGACGGGTTGGCCTTTGAGGCGCTTGATGGCTTGCTCGAGCTGGAAGTCTTTGTCGCTACCAAACTCAGGCGGACGGCGTTCGCTGTTGGGCTTTTTGGACTCTTCTTCTAAGCGTTTCATCGCCTCTTCGCGGGCTTTCTCGCGCGCTTTCTCTTGTTCTTTGTCTTTGTCCTTGCTGGCGTTGCCTTGGCCGCTCTCTAAGTGCTTGTCTAAGTCGGCCTCGCGCATTCTCAAAATAGCGTAGGGGCTACCTTCGGCCGTGTCGTCTAATAAAACATCGGGCACGATGCCCTTGGCTTGGATAGAACGGCCATTGGGTGTGTAGTAGCGCGCGGTGGTGATCTTGAGCGCCGTGTCGGTGCCTAACTGGCGCACGGTTTGCACCGAGCCCTTGCCAAAGGTTTGGCTGCCCATGATGGTCGCGCGTTTGTGGTCTTGCAGGGCGCCCGCAACAATTTCGCTGGCCGATGCAGAGCCTTCGTTGACTAAGACTACTAACGGCACCGTTTTGTAAACACCCTTGGTGACTTGGTGCAAGCGTGCAACGGGGTCGTTGCCACTGGAGCGGCGGTAGAACTCAGGCGAGGCTTTGTAGGAAAACTTGCTCTCTGCCAATTGGCCGTTGGTAGAGACCACGACCACGTTGTCTGGCAAGAAGATCGCAGAGACTGCTACGGCCGCATCGAGTAAGCCGCCTGGGTCGTTGCGAAGGTCGAGCACCAGGCCGCGCATCTTGGGCTCTTGCTTGTAAATCTCGTCGAGTTTCTTGGTGAAGTCATCGACCGAACGTTCTTGGAATTGGCTCAGGCGGATCCAGCCAAAACCTGGCTCCATGACCTTGCCCTTGACGCTCTGCGTTTTGATTTCTTCGCGGATGATGCTGACGGGGAATGTGCGGTTCTCGTCTTTGCGGTAGATCGTGAGCATGACCTTGGTGCCGGGCTCTCCCCGCATACGTTTGACGGCCTCGTTCAAGGACAGACCTTTGACAGCCGTGTCATCGATCTTGGTGATCAAGTCGCCAGACTTCATGCCTGCGCGAAAAGCGGGGGAGCCTTCGATCGGCGAGACGACTTTGACCAAGCCTTCTTCTTGGGTGATTTCAATGCCCACGCCGACAAAGCGGCCGGTGGTGCCTTCACGGAACTCTTTGAAGGTTTTTTTGTCGTAGTACTGGGAGTGGGGGTCTAAACTCGCGACCATGCCGGTGATGGCGTCGCTGATGAGCTTTTTTTCGTCCACGGGTTCGACGTAGTCGCTCTTGACCATGCTAAAGACGGCAGCAAGTTGCTGCAATTCTTCTAGCGGCAAGGGCGCCATGTTGGAGCGCGCGACGGTTTGAATCGACACGGTGGTGAGTACGCCTGCCAAGCCGCCTAGTGCGATCCATCCAGCAATTTTGAATTTAGAGCCCATGTATTCTTTGTAGTTGAACATCAGTAATTCCTCAATATACCGCTTTGGGCAATGTGGTGTGGGCGAAGGGGATCACGCATCATCGCCTAAGTAGTAGTGGCGGATGGGCTTGAGTTCGGCATCTAGCTCGTAGACCAAGGGCGTGCCATTCGGGATGTTGATCCCCACGATGGCGTCGTCTGAGATGTTGTCTAGGTACTTGACGAGCGCGCGGATCGAATTGCCGTGGGCTGCAATGACCACCCGCTTGCCCGCTTTGATAGCTGGCGCGATGGAGTCCTCCCAGAGAGGCATCACCCGCGCCACGGTGTCTTTGAGGCACTCGGTCAGGGGAATATGGCTTGGGTCGAGCTTGGCGTAGCGCAAGTCAACGCGCTCGCAACGCCCATCTTCTGGGCTCAATGCTGGTGGCGGGGTGTCATAGCTCCTGCGCCACATCAGGACTTGTTCGTCACCATACTTTTTTGCCATCTCGGCCTTGTTGAGCCCTTGCAGGGCGCCATAGTGGCGCTCATTGAGCCGCCAGTGCTTGACTACGGGTAGCCACAGGCGATCCATTTCATCCAAACTTAAGTTAAGCGTGCGGATGGCGCGCTTGAGAACGCTGGTGTAGGCGACATCAAAATCGAGGCCTTCTTCTTGAATCAGACGGCCTGCACGCTGGGCTTGGGCGACGCCTGTGGGGGTGAGGTCGACGTCGGTCCAACCGGTGAATCGGTTCTCTAAGTTCCAGGTGGACTCGCCGTGGCGAATTAAAACGAGCTTGTGCATACGGGCTTAATTGACAAATTCCAGAAAAAAGGCATTGCTTGATTTTAGAATGCTAGATTCGCCCTAATTTTTGAAACTCTTGTGAACTGGACAAATTCGTGAAATTTATTCTTGATAACTGGATGTTGATCGTCATTGCCCTGAGTAGTGGCTTGTTTTTGCTGCTACCTGTCGTGCAAAACGCTTCCGCCAGCGGCATTTCCCCTAACGAGGCGGTGCAGTGCATGAACCGTGAAAAAGGGGTGGTCATCGATGTCAGCACCAAAGAAGAGTTTTCGGCTTTACACATCAAAACCTCGTTGAGTGTTCCACTTGAGGAGCTTGAGACACGTTTGCAAGCTGTCGCTAAAAATAAAAGCGTTCCCCTCATCATGGTGTGTGAAAGTGGTCCTCGCTCTAAACGTGCGCAAGCCGTTGCGCAAAAACTTGGCTACGAAAAGGTACATTCTCTGCAAGGCGGACTCAAAGCTTGGAAAGAAGCTAACCTACCGGTCTCGAAAGCCTGATCTCTAGACTCTTTTTAAGTAAGACCATTCTTCTTCCTAGACCACTGCAGAAAGATCGCCATGCCATCCGTCAAGATGTACACCACCGCCGTTTGCCCTTTTTGCGTGCGAGCCAAGCAAATTTTGCAATCCAAGGGCGTTGCCCATATTGAAGAGGTGCGTGTCGACCTGCTTCCTGATGAGCGCGTCAAGATGATGGAGATCACAGGCCGTCGTTCTGTGCCGCAAATCTTTATCGGTGACACCCACGTCGGTGGCTGCGACGATTTGATGGCGTTAGACAGCCAAGGTGGCTTGATGCCTTTGTTGCAGGCTTGAACTGAGATAATTCAGCCCAGCCCGATTTACCGCCTGCTTCGGTGTTCGCCGAAGCAGGCTTTTTTATGACTTTAGGAAAAACTGCCATGTCAGAAGAACAACAAGCTCCTGTGTTTCAAATTCAACGCGTCTATCTCAAGGATATGTCGCTGGAGCAACCCAATTCCCCTGCCATATTGGCCAGCGAGCATCAACCTGAGGTTGACATCCAGCTCGCCATGGGCATGGAGCAAGTCGCTGAAGGCATCGTCGAAGTGACGGTGACCGCTACTGTGAAAACCCAAATCGAGGACAAAACTGTTTTCTTGGTCGAAGTCAAACAAGCCGGTATTTTTGAGATTCGCAACTTGCCTGAGGACCAAATGGGCCCTGTGGTGGGCATTGCTTGCCCACAGATCATCTACCCCTACTTGCGCAGCAATGTGGCTGACGTGATCCAGCGCGCTGGTTTTCCGCCCGTGCATTTATCGGAAATCAATTTCCAATCGATGTACGAGCAGCAGCAAGCTGCAAACCAATAAGTTACTACCCCGGTGAAGATCGCTGTATTAGGTTCTGGCGCTTGGGGTACTGCCCTCGCTATCCATGCGGGGCGTGAGCACACGGTCAGCTTGTGGTCGCGAGATGCAGCGCAAGCCCAGAACATGCAACTGGATCGGGTGAACGCTCGCTACTTGCCAAACTGTGCATTCAGCGAGAGCCTAACAGTCACTGCAGCACCCCTTGGTGACTGGTTGCAAGAGATGGACTTGGTCGTCATTGCAACACCTATGCGCGCATTGCGGCAAGTTCTCGTGGAAGTGTCCCCCTGCGTGCAAGCCCGCTTACCTGTGGTGTGGCTGTGCAAAGGTTTTGAGGCGGGCGCTGACGGGATGGGTCGCATGGGGCACGAGGTGTGCGCCCAAGTCGCGCCACAACTGCTGGGCGGAGTTTTAAGTGGCCCTAGCTTTGCGCAAGAAGTGGCTATGGGTCAACCCGCTGCGTTGGTGGCGGCGAGTGCACATGCCTCTGTTCGAGAGACCTTGGTGCAGGCCTTTCATCGCGGCAATTTGCGAGTTTATGCCAACGCAGATGTCGTGGGCGTTGAAGTGGGTGGCGCCGTCAAAAACGTTTTGGCCATCGCAACGGGTTTGTGCGATGGCTTGAAGTTGGGGCTCAATGCCCGAGCCGCCTTAATTACCCGAGGCCTTGCAGAAATGACGCGCCTTGGTGTTGCTTTGGGTGCGCATTCTGAGACATTCATGGGCTTGTCTGGCTTAGGCGATTTGGTGCTGACAGCCACAGGCGATTTGAGCCGTAACCGACAAGTTGGTCTTGCTTTAGCGCAGGGGCTGACGGTTGCGCAGGCTGTGGAGGCACTTGGCCATGTTGCAGAAGGCGTGGACTGCGCACGCACTGTTGTACAAAGAGCTAATCAGTTAGGCGTTGAGATGCCGATCGCGCAATCGGTGGTGGGTTTGTTGGACGGTGCTCTAAGTCCTCAGCAGGCCGTTGCCCAGTTGATGGGGCGAGACGCTAAGCAAGAGCTTTGACGTGCTAAATTTCTAAGTTATCAATTAGGCGAGTGCTACCTAATCGCGCTGCGCCTAAAACAACCAAAGGCGCATCAGAAAACTGCGTGACAGCCGACAGGTTGTGCTGGTGACGCACCGCTAAATAGTCTGGTTGCCAGCCCTTGTCGCGCAGTAATTGCATGGCTTGCTCTTCTATTTGGGTAATTAGTTTTGAAGCGTCGCCTGATTGGTTGTCCGATAAATTTTCACGCACACTTGCGCCCATATGCTTTAGGGCGCCAGAGAGTTCAACCGCCCGAGCACGTTCATCGGCACCTAAGTAACCGTTACGCGAACTCAAAGCTAGGCCGTCATCTGCTCGCAGTGTGTCGACGCCAACGATGTGAATGGGTAGTGCCATTTGTTGCACCATGCGTTTGATGACCATCAACTGCTGGTAATCCTTTTTGCCAAACACGGCAACATCGGGTTGGACGCAGTTAAACAATTTGTGTACGACGGTACTCACGCCGACAAAAAAACCAGGGCGAAACGCGCCTTCCAAAATGTCGGCCAACTCCGCTGGTGGGTGCACCTTAAAAACCTGAGGCTCGGGGTAGAGGTCTTTTTCTTGCGGTACGAACAATACATCGCATCCTTGTGCTTCTAGTAATGCGCAGTCGTTGGCGAAGGTGCGCGGGTAAGAGTCAAAGTCCTCGTTGGGAGAGAACTGCAGTCGGTTAACAAAGATGCTGGCGACAGATGTCGCTTCAGGCAGCGTTTGCTTTGCAACTTTGACCAACTCCAAATGGCCTGCATGCAAGTTGCCCATGGTGGGAACGAACGTGCGTTGGTTTGCGGGTTTTAGTAAACGGCGGAGGTCTTCAATCGAATGCGCGATCTGCATGGCAGGCGACGCTTACCAAGCGTGTTGGGTGTTGTCTGGAAAGCTGCCGTCTTTGACTGCCGCGACATAGGTCGCAAATGCCTCTTGCACGCTGTGCTGATCTTGCAAGAAGTTGCGTACAAATTTAGGCGTCTTGCCTAAGTTGACGCCCAGCATGTCTGGCATCACCAACACCTGGCCTGCTGTGCCGTTGCCTGCGCCAATACCAATCGTGTGGCAGTGAGTGAGTTTCTGGGTGAGTTCAGTTGATAAATTGGCGGGCACCATTTCAAGTACCACCATGGATGCACCTGCGTCTTGCAACTCAAGTGCGTGCGCAGTCAGTTGTGCTGCGCCATCTTCGTGTCTACCCTGTACGCGGTAGCCACCTAGTGCATGCACGGTTTGTGGTGTCAAGCCTAGATGCGCACACACAGGAATGCCGCGCTCCACCAAAAAATGCACGGTGTCTGTGGTCCAGCCACCGCCTTCGAGTTTGACCATCTGCGCGCCGGCTTGCATCAAGACTGTTGCGCTAAGCAGCGCCTCTTCGCGTGAGGCTTGGTAAGAGCCAAAGGGCAAGTCGCCAATCACCCAAGCACGGCCTTGGGCGCGCTCTAAACCACGAACCACGCTTTGCACGTGGTAGCGCATGGATTCCAGCGTGACGCCCACCGTGCTGGTGAGGCCTTGGCAAACCATGCCCAAAGAATCGCCTACCAATATGCATTCAACTCCCGCGGCATCTGCCACCGCAGCATAGGTGGCGTCGTAAGCCGTGAGCATGGTGATTTTTTCACCACGTGCGCGCATCTCGGCTAGACGCGGAAGGGTGATCGAAGGACGTTGGTGTGTAGTCGCAGACATTTAGTTAGGTGTGTAAGCCAAACGAACATAGATCGGAGCATAGGCCTCAGCCTGGGTAATGTCCACCAGAGATTCTTTGGCCAGTTCAAGCAGGGCTAAGAAGGTTACAACCAGCACGGGCAAGCCATGTGCGGGATCAAACAGCTTTTCAAATTCGACAAAGCGCTGGCCTTGCAATTTTTTGAGCACTTGGCTCATGTATTCGCGCACAGACAACTCTTCGCGAGAAATTCTGTGGTGTTGAACCAATTTGGCGCGCTTCAATATATCGGCCCAGGCTTGGCTCAAGTCGAGCACATGTACGTCTGGAAAGCGTTGTTGAAGCGATTGCTCGATATAGATCTGCGCCTTGAGAAAGTCGCGGCCAAATTGTGGAATTTCGTTGAGTTTGGCTGCTGCGAGTTTCATTTGCTCGTATTCGAGCAAGCGACGCACCAACTCTGCACGCGGGTCTTCGGGCTCTTCGCCTTCAGCAACTTTCTTAGGTGGCAACAACATGCGTGACTTGATTTCAATCAGCATGGCAGCCATCAACAGGTACTCGGCTGCGAGCTCTAGGTTACGTGTGCGAATCTCTTCGACATAACTCAAGTACTGGCGGGTCAGCGCCGCCATGGGGATGTCCAAGATATTGAAGTTTTGCTTACGGATGAGATAGAGCAATAAATCCAACGGGCCTTGGAAGGCCTCTAAAAAAACCTCAAGCGCATCGGGTGGGATATACAAGTCATGCGGCATCGCGAACAAAGGTTCGCCGTACAACTTGGCCACGGCCACGTTGTCGATGACTTCCGGCATGACAGATTGCAGGTCAGACACGGAAATTACGCGTTGGTTTGGTAAACGTAGGGCTTTTGCGCGACGCTACCTGATGCAATGTCTTGCGCCACTTCGCGGTTGATGGCTTTGTCCCAAAGCAAGGCACGACCATCACGTTGGGTTTTTTCTAGCTCAGGCTTGCTACTTTTCATCTGCTCAATGAATTGCGTCACTTCGGACTTGTAGGCAGGGCGTTGGAATATGGACATAGCGGCTCTTGTTGGAAGGCGACTGGGGATTTTAGCGGGCAGGCGGGATTGGGGGAAATTGGGGTCAGAACCTAATTAATTAATTAGGTTCTGACCCCAATTTCCCCAATTTACCTGAACCCAATTTCCCTGACCCCAATTTCTCTAGTTTCTTCATGGCATCAGCCCAATCCGCGGCAAGCTCAACGCTAGGCGCAGCTAGCAAGCCACAGCGTTTCAATATATCTAAGGGTTGGTGCGAAACGGCGCACATAATCAGGCGCACCTGTTTTTTAGCACAGGTACGCGCCAAGCCTTGCAGCGCGTCGGCGCCAGATGAGTCTATATAAATTAGTGAAGAGAGGTCTAAGACTACGGCCTTGGAAGGCAGTTTGTCTTCGATGTCTTCAACCAGTGTTACTGCCGCAAAAAACAAGGCGCCGTTTA
>Ga0208960_1001346_pt1 | contig 13173 bp, 10 predicted proteins | sample GreLakmeON33MSRF_FD_187703 | JGI IMG/M metagenome (GOLD analysis project Ga0208960, IMG submission 187703) | Freshwater lentic microbial communities from great Laurentian Lakes, MI, USA - Great Lakes metaG ON33MSRF (SPAdes) | ecosystem: Environmental > Aquatic > Freshwater > Lake | place: Great...
CGCACGGCGACTACGTCCGCAAGTGGTGTCCCGAACTCACGAAGCTTCCTGACAAGTGGCTGCATCAACCGCACTCCGCGCCAGTTGAAATCTTGCGCGGCGCCGGAGTCGAACTGGGGCGCAATTACCCACGCCCCATCGTCAGCCACGCGATTGCGAGGGAAGTCGCTTTGGAGTCGTTCGCAATGATCAAAACCCGCCCGGATGCCTAATAAACGGGATCGATCGTCCACCTTGAAGCAGGCCTGACCAGCCGAAAACAGAGACAGCATGCATGCTGCAGCTCTTGAAACAGCCGGACGACCAGAAATTCAGCGCTCGGTCTGGCGACCACTCATCGTGATGACGGTCTCACTTTTTTTGCATGAACCTCAAAATGCAAAGGCTTCCAACATCAATTTTGCCTCTGCTTCGTTGCCAGGAACTCAAACACCCGTTTCCACCATTCGGGAGATTGTGCCGCGATGTCGTTGTGTCCGGCATCGGGAATGATTGCGAGATCCTTGGGACCGGCGTAACCGTCGAACAATTTTCGCCCAAACCTCGCGGGGATCACCTGGTCCGCTTCGGCCAGGATGATTTTAACCGGCCCGCGGTAATCCGTCAGCCAGGCGGCCGGTTCATATCGATCCCACAGCATCAGGGAAACGGGAAAGATTTTCATCCGTGCCTGGCCCACGGAGACGAGCCGGCCGTAGGGTGCGAAACAGATCAGGCCGGCGACTTTCTGGTCGTACTTCCTGGCCAGGTGGGCGGCGACGCCGGTGCCCAGCGATTCGCTCACGACGTAAACCGGCCGGCCCGACGGAATGGAATCGAACGCCTCTTCGGCCGCGTCGAGAATACTTTTCTGACTCGGTGCCCCGGCGCGAGCGCCAAAGCCGGGATACTCCAGGACAAAAACATCCACGGCGGCGGCGGCATGGATCGGTCCGGCCAGATAACTTCGATCCAGGGCGCAGCCACCGTTGCCATGCACGATCAAGACCGCCCCGGTCGCCGTCCTGGTGGATGGAAGCCGCCAGCCCATGATTTCACCGCCGGGATTTCGCCAGGCTTGAAAGCCATTTTGCACCGCGATTTTATCAGCGACCGAGGGCGCAAGCCTCGTCGGGAAATAGATCATCCGCCGTTGAAACAACATCACCAGCAAGGCGAGGAGCAGGTAAACAAGGACCAGCGTCAGCAGCATGCGAATAAATCGACTCCGAAAAATTCCATTCGTGAGCATCACGGCAATCAAGATTATGAATGAGTCGGGCCGCGACCTGAGCTGCGGAGCCGCGAGCTGGAATATTTACGGATGGGAAGTGGAAGGCGGAGCGGGGCGCCGCGCGTTCTGCAACCTCGCGAAAAGTTGCTTGATGCCGTAACGCTGTTTCACTTCCGACAGGCTCAGGCCCGGGGCGTTCGCGTCCGTTGCCTTCGCCTCACGGAGCGCACGCAAATCTTCAAGCTGATCCAGCTCCTCCTGAATGGCCTCGAATTCCGCGTGGGGCAGAACGACGGACTGTTTGCCATTCTTGCTCAGTGGTTCTGGATGCAGATCGATCTCGTATTTCATGACCGCTCACTCCTGCTTCTTCACTTTTACCTCAAGGTAAAGGTCGCGAAGCTGCCGCGCAGTGGCGTGACTAGGGCTGTCGGTCATCAGGCAGACGCCCTTCGCCGTCTTCGGGAAGGCGATCACGTCGCGGATGCTCGTGGTGCCGCAGAGGATGGCGCAGAGACGGTCGAAGCCCAGCGCGATGCCGCCGTGCGGGGGCGCGCCGTAGCGGAACGCTTCCAGCATGTAGCCGAAGCGCAGCTTGGTTTCGTCCGGCGGAATCTGGAGCAGTTCCTCGAAGATGGTCTTCTGCACGTCAGGCTGGTGAATGCGGATGCTGCCGCCACCAAGTTCCACGCCGTTGACCACGATGTCGTAGTGCTGGCCGCGGACTTTCTTGGGGTCAGTCTTCAGCAGCGGGATGTCCTCGGCCACGGGCGCGGTGAACGGATGATGGCTGGAATACCAGCGGTTCTGTTCGCGGTCGAAGCCGAGCAACGGAAATTCAATCACCCAGAGGAAGTTGAACTGCTTCGGATCAAGCGTGAGCTTGCCCTGCGTCTTGAGCACGTCGGCGCAGTAGAGGCGAATCTTGCCGAGGATTTCGCAGGCGTTGAGCCATTGATCGGCGGCGAAAAGAATCAGGTCGCCCTCCTCGATGGCGAGCTTCGTCTTGAGCGCGGTCTTCTCGACTTCGCTGAAGAATTTCACGATGGGCGATTTCCATTCGCCGTTCTCGACCTTGATGTAGGCGAGGCCTTTCGCGCCGAAGCTCTTGGCGTATTCGGTCATCGTCTCGATCTGGCCCTGCGTCGCGCCGGCCATGCCTTTCGCGTTCATCGCCTTCACCACGCCGCCATTGGCGATAGCGCCGGAGAAGACCTTGAAGGTGCTCGCGCGGAAATCTTCCGTGAAGTCCGCCAACTCCATGCCGAAGCGCGTGTCGGGCTTGTCGATGCCCCAGCGGTTCAGCGCCTCTTGAAAACTGACACGCTGAAAGGTCGTCGGGATGTCGATGTTCAGCGCGGTTTTCCAGACTTTCTTCAGCAACCCTTCGATCAGCGCGTAAATGTCTTCGCGGTCGATGAAGCTCATCTCGATATCGACCTGCGTGAACTCGAGCTGGCGATCGGCGCGCTGGTCTTCGTCGCGGAAGCAGCGGGCGAGTTGGTAGTAACGCTCCACGCCGCTGACCATGAGAATCTGTTTGAACTGCTGCGGCGACTGCGGCAGCGCGTAGAAAGTGCCAGGGTCGCGGTGGTTCGGCACGAGGAACTCGCGCGCGCCTTCCGGGGTCGATTTGAAAAGAATCGGCGTCTCGACTTCGAGGAAGCCCTGCTCGTCCATGAAGCTGCGCGTGGCGATGGCGACCTTCGAGCGCAGGCGCAGGTTGTGCATCATCTCGGGACGGCGCAAGTCCAGGAAACGAAATTTTAACCGCGTTTCCTCGTTCACCTTCGCGGCGGCTTCGGGGTCGTCGATCTGAAAAGGCAATGGGTCGGCGTGGTTCAGCACCACGAGTTCCTTGACCAGCACCTCGACGTGGCCGGTGGCGATCTTGTCGTTGTTCGTGCCGGTCGGGCGCACACGCACCTTGCCCGTGATTTCAATCACCGACTCGGCGTGCAGATGCGTGGCGGTGTCGAAGACCTCCTTCGCGAGATCGGTGGGATCGAACACCGTCTGCGTGCGGCCCTCGCGGTCGCGCAGGTCGATGAAGAGGACGCCACCGAGGTCGCGGCGGGAATGAACCCAGCCGGTGAGGGTGACGGATTGGCCGGCGTGCTCCGGGCGAAGCTGGTTGCAATGATGTGTGCGTTTCATGTGTTGCGGAATTCAGGGGCCGAAATTCGGCGCGTCAGAATTTAATTCGAGCGCGGATGTTGGCGGGGAAAAGAGCGGGATTCCAAGCCTAATTTTGCGGGGCTGGCTACACGGGCGCATCCAGGCACAGCCACGAACGGAACAAGATTGGAGCGCGGCCGTGTCGTCCTCGACCAGCCGAAGCGGGTGGAAAGGCGATGATCCCTGGAGAATTCGAAAACGTCAGTGTTGGCGCGCGCGCTGCGGCTGATCCCGCGCCGCGCGGGGCACAGCCGCGCTCCGGGGGCAGCGCGCGGGTGCACGCTCACTTCGCGCTCTGGTTGAGATAAATCTTCACGTTCTTCGTGGCACGGCCGGCGGCGATGATGTCGAGCTTGCCGTCGCCGTCGAGGTCCGCGAGGCAAAGGTCTTCGCAGGCCATGCCATTGTCATCCACCACCGTCGAGCGCCAGGTTTTGCCTTCGCCGTCGAGCGACGTGAATACTTTGAGGCCGACTTTCGCGCCCGCTTTTCCCATCGCCCGCCAGCCGACGACGATCTGGTCACGGCCCAGGCCGAGCAGATCGCCGCAGGCCAGCGCGTGGCCGTCGGCGAGCGTGGTGTCGAGCACCTGCCGGTTCCAAAGCAGCTTGCCGGCCGGCGTTTCCTTGGACACCGGCGTGGTGTAAACCACCAGGTTGTTCCCGTGCATCGGTTCGACCGTGGCGAAGAAGGGGATTGCCCCGGCCAGTTTGCCGGTCCGGACTTCACCGGCGCCGCCGCTCACGTTGCCCGCCAGTTGGAGTGACGATTTTGATCCATCGATGCCAACCCGGAAGACGCCTTCCTTTCCCGCGACGAGCATGTCGCTCGCCCCGCTCACGAAGTCGAAATTGTGCGTTATGTGCAGCGCATCGTTCAGCACCGTCGTCGTCCAGGGCTGCCGAGGATCGGCGGGTTTCTTGTAAGCAAGAACTTTGACGCCGACGCCCGCGCCGTTTTTGTTGCCCCGTCCGTGCAGCGGCACCACGACGAGTTGATGGCTGCCGCTGGCCGGGTCTTTCACCCAGCGCATCCGGTGCACCGTCGGCTCATGGGGCAGCGTCACCGCCTCCCACTTCTGTGTGCGGTCGGCGGGCGCAATCAGATAGAAGACCGCGCCGCTGTTTTCGGTGTCGCCCGGATTCCAGCCCGCACCGACGGCGATCTCGCATTTTCCATCGCCATCGATGTCCGCCGCCGCGAGGCAGACGTGGTCGAGCTTCGTCAGGTTCTCCGCGATGACGTGCTTCCGCCACGCACCGGCCGTCGCGCTCCTGTCCGCGCCGGGATTCTGATACCAGATGATCTGGTTTTTATCGGCGAGGAGAAGGTCGGGGAGCTTGTCGCCGTCCACGTCGGCGGTCGTGATGCCGTAGCCGATCTGGATTTTATCGTCGATGGTCACGGCGCGGAATTTGGGTTCCGGCACCTCGGCGGCGAGCGCGGCGGCGACTCCGCCGCACAGGAGAAGGGAGAAGATTTTAGTTTGCATGATGGCCTTTCTGGTTAGTGAATTAGAAGCAGTGGAAACCATTCCGGCCGCGAATTCAAACAATCAAATTGCCGGGCATGAGCAGGTCGATGCGGCGCAGAGCGGCGGCCATCGTGTCAGTTTATCGAGTATCCAAGCGCACTAGCATTTGCTAATGACTGTGCATTCTCATGAGCCGTTTGCTTTCACTGTCGCGGATCGTCCTGGCGCTGGCCGCCCTGGCCGGTTCGATCGCGCGGGCGGTTCCACCCGCGGAGGACGGTTTCAAACCGCTCACCGCCTGGCGCGGCTATGTAAGCCCCGACACCATGCCGGACGGTTGGAAGATCGAGGACGGGGTTATTTCGCTCGCCAAAGGCGGAAAGGGGCTTTTCCTCGTCACCAAGGAGGAGTTCGGCAATTTCGATCTCACCTTCGAGTGGAAGATTTCAGAGAGCGGAAACTCGGGCGTGTTTTACCGCAGCGACGAGCGGCACGCCTCGCCGCCACACACCGCCCCCGAATATCAAATCCTCGACAACCGCCTCGCCAAAGAACCGCGCCGCTCGGCCGGTGCCTGCTTTTCCGTTTACGCGCCGGCGAAAGATGCCACCAAACCGGTTGGCGAATGGAACTCCGCCCGCATTCTAATGCAAAGCAATCACGTCGAACACTGGCTCAACGGCGAAAAAATCGTCGAGTATGAACTCGGCTCCGCTGCTTGGAAACAGCACGCGGCCAAAAGCGATTTTGCAGCCGGCCTCGACTTTGGCCGCCTGGCCCGGGGCCGCATCGCCCTGCAAGGAAAGGGCGACGCCGTGTGGTTTCGGAAATTCATGATCCGCGTCCTGCCCGACCTGCCCGCTGGTGGATGGCCGGACCGAATCCTGTTTCTGGGCAACAGCCTCACGCGCCACGGGCCGCTCGCCGCCATCGGCTGGACGAACAACTGCGGCATGGCGGCCAGCGCGCCGGAAAAAGATTACGTCCACTTGCTGCTGCGCCGCTTCGCCGCCGCCAACGGCGGACGCGAGCCGGTGGCGATGATCGAGAACATCGCGGACTTCGAGCGGCAACATGGCGTGATGGATGTCGGCACCACCTTCAAGAAATTTGCCGAGTTCAAACCCGACATTGTGATCCTGCAGATCGGCGAGAACGTTCCCGCCCTCGCCACCCCAGAGGCCCGGGCCAAATTCCAGAAAGCGGTCGCTGCGCTGCTCGTCGTCCTGAAGCCCGGCGCCTGGGACTACAACCCGCGGCTCCTCGTTTGCAGCACTTTCATGACTGATAAAACCAAGGATGAAATTTTGCGCCAGGTCTGCAAGGACGCTGGTGCGGCCGGTGTCTTTGTGGACCTGAGTGCCCTCGGCCAGGACGAATCGAACCGCGCCCGCGCCGAACGCAAGATCGACCACGACGGCGTCGGAGGTCATCCGGGCGACAAAGGCATGGCCGCCATCGCCGACGCGATTTGGAAAGCCTGGCGGCTCCTTCCCCGGTAAACCCACTCACGAAAAACGAATCCCATGAAAAATATATTTCTCACCATGAACCTCCGCCTGGAAATGCCGGCTTCCGCCGGCAGAAACCCAGCCAGCCCCAAGGAGCGGCCGGCTGAAGCCGGCCGGCCAATCCGGTTCGGCGGTGCCAAGGGCGAAACTTTCGTCCGGAGATTTCTCGCCCTGCTCTCCATCACCGGAGCGCTTCTCCCCTCATCCCTGCCCGCTGCGGAGAACAGCGTCCTGGCTCCCGGCGCGAAGCTGGAAAAGCTGGCGCTGGAATTCGACTTCACCGAAGGCCCGACCTGCGACGCCGCCGGCAACGTCTTTTTCACCGATCAACCTTTCAATCGCATCATGAAATGGAGCGTCGAGGGCAAACTCTCCACGTTCATGAAGCCGGCGGGACGCGCCAACGGCATGTGCTTCGACGGCCAGGGGAACCTCCTGGCATGCGCGGACGAGAAATCCGAGCTGTGGTCCATCGCGCCCGACGGCAAGGTCACGGTGCTGGTCAAGGATTTCGGCGGGCAACGGCTCTGCGGCCCGAACGACGTCTGGGTGCGGCCCGACGGCGCGCTGTATTTCACCGATCCGTTCTACAAGCGCCCGTGGTGGACGCACCAAAAACGGCCGCAGGATGGGGAGCACGTTTATTTCCTTTCCGCCGACCGCAAGAACTTGAAGCGCGTGGCGGAAGATCTCAAGCAGCCGAACGGGATCATCGGCACGCCGGACGGAAAAAATCTCTACGTGGCCGACATCGGCGCGGGAAAAACGTACTGTTACGACATCCAGTCTGACGGAATGCTCACCAACAAGGCCCCGTTCTGCGCGCTCGGGTCGGACGGCATGACGATCGACAACGAGGGCAACCTTTACCTGACCGGGAATGGCGTGACGGTTTTTGACAAGGCCGGCAAGAAGATTGAGAACATCCAGCTGCCCGGCTGGACGGCGAATGTCTGCTTCGGAGGCAAGGACCGGCAGACGCTGTTCATCACTTCCGGCAAGGGGCTTTACTCGATTCAGACCCGGGTCAAGGGAGCCAACCCGGCCAAGTGAGCGCCGGCAGTGGCGTCGCCCACTTCCCGGGTGGTGTCCTGATTTGCACTTCGCCGCGGCTGGGCGTCCTTGACCAGCCGCCGACGGGTCGAAAGCGCTGCGGCTGGTCCCGCGCCGAGCGGGACACAGCCGCGCTCCATGCAAATTCTGTCACGCCCACTTTCCGCGTGCGTTCACGGCGTCGGCTCCGTATCTTCGCGCCACTTTTTTATGGCCAACCTTAAACCATTTGCCTCCCTGCGACCGAAACCCGAACTCGCCGCCAACATCTGCGAGCTGCCCTACGACGTGATGTCGTCCGACGAAGCGCGCCAGATGGCCGCCGGCAACCCGCTTAGTTTCCTCCACGTCAGCAAGCCGGAAATCGATCTCCCGCCCGGCACCGACCTTTATTCTCCAGTCGTCTATGCGCGGGGCCGGGAGAATTTTCAGAAGCTCATCGCCGACGGCGCGCTCCGGCAGGATACGCAACCCTGCTTCTATCTTTACCGCCAGATCATGGGCCAGCATGCGCAGACCGGCCTCGTCGCCGCCGCGAGCTGCGAGGAGTATTTGCAGAACATCATCAAGAAGCACGAGTTCACCCGGCCGGACAAGGAAGACGACCGCGTGCGCCACATCGAGGCGCTGAACTCGCAGACCGGCCCGGTCTTTCTGACCTACCAGGCTGTCCCCGCCATCGACGAACTCGCGAAGAAAAAAACTGCGGAACCTCCGGCCATCGACTTCACCGGCAGCGACGGCGTGCGCCACACCGCGTGGGTCTTGAGTGGCGCGGCGGACATCCAGTTCATCGGGCAGACCTTCGCGCAGATTCCCTATCTCTACATTGCCGACGGCCATCATCGCAGCGCGGCGGCGGGGCGGGTTTACCAGTCACGCAAGGGCGCAGGTCACAGCGGGCAGTTTCTGGCCGTGATTTTTCCCCACAACCAGATGCAGATTCTGCCCTACAACCGCGTGCTGAAAGATCTCCACGGGATGACACCCGCGCAGTTGCTGGAGAAGCTGGATGGCGTGTTCGTGCTGCAGAAAAACAGCGGGGTGTCGAAGCCGGCGGGCAAACATCATCTCGGCCTGTATCTCGAAGGCGCGTGGCACACCCTGACCTTTCGTGAACATTTCTTCCGCACGAACGACCCGATTGAAAAGCTCGACGTGACCCTGCTGCAAAAATATGTCCTCGATCCGTTCTTCGGCATCGACGACCCGCGCACCAGCAAGCGCATTAATTTCGTCGGCGGCATCCGCGGTGCGGCGGAGTTGGAGAAGATTGTGAACCGCGGCGAGTACGCGTGCGCGTTCAGCATGTTCCCGACGAGCATCGAGGATTTGATGATCATCGCCGACGCGGGAGGGATCATGCCGCCGAAGAGCACGTGGTTCGAGCCGAAGCTGCGCGACGCGATGTTCTGCCACCTGATCTGAGCGGGGGCGACGCCGCCGGGGAAATATTTTTGCTCCCTCCATTTCCAGTGGAAGAGATGCGGCTCCTGACTGCCGACAGAACCACGCTCGCCCTCACCCCGGCCCTCTCCCCCGGGGAGGGAGAAGTTTCTGGACGCGGATTCACATTCGGACGCGTCGAGAACTCTTCCCGTGTTTTCCCCGCTGACGGCCGGAAATCGAGAGCGCAACGAAAGTAAAACAGCGGCGCGCGTTTCTCCCTCTCCCCGGGGGAGAGGGCCGGGGTGAGGGCGAGCCTTTTTCTAAACCATTCTTTCTCCCGCCACGAGCGATGCCATCAGCCATCGCGAGGTGCCTTCTCGGGCGCACTCCGGCCCGCCTACTTCTTCTTGAGGTAAAGCTCCTCCACGTTCCAGGTCGCGCGGTAGTAGCTCAGGACCGTCGGGCGGGTGTTGGCGATGTTCGCTTTGACGGCACAGTAGGAGATCGGCGTCACGGTGTAGATCATCGGCACCTGCTCGGCCATGATGGCCTGCACTTCGTCGAATATTTTTTTTCGGGCGGCAAAATCGAGCGTCTTCACTTGCGCGTTCATCAGGAAATCGATGCGCGCCTCCCAGTCCGTCGCCGGCCAGCGCTGACGCGGGAACCACTGGTGCGTGAACCCGTCGGACTTGAGCACGTTCATGCTGCTGATCGGATCGATGCCGCCGCCGCCCAGGCTCAACAGGATCGCGTCGTAATCGTAGCTCGAATCCACGCGGGTGATGATGGAGTTGAACTCCACCGGCTGGAAAATCAGGCTGATGCCGAGTTTTTTCAGGTCGGCCTGGACGAGCAGCGCGATTTTTTCACGGACATTGTTTCCGGTGTTGGTGTTCAGGACGAACTCGATTTTGTGGCCGTCCGCGTCTTCGAGCAGGCCGTCGCCGTTGCGGTCCTTGATGCCGATCTCGGCCAGGATGGCCCGGGCTTTTTCCAGGTCGAAGGGGTAGGTGGCGATGGCGCTGTTGTACCACTTCTTGTTGCCCTCGGTTTCGATGCCGTAGTTCGGGCGGGCGCGTCCGGCGTAGATCGACTTGATAATGCTGGGCCGGTCCACCGCGTAGGACAGGGCCTGACGAAATTTCACGTCGCGGAACCATTTCAGTTTCTTCGGCTCCACAATGGGCACGCCGAGGACGGCGGCGCCGCCGGCCAGGTCGCGATGGATCTCGAGTTTGCCCGCCGTGAACTGGAAAATCGCCGGCAGCGCCTGGCCGGAAGAGAGCGCGATGGTCTTGCGCTCCTCGGCGGCGCCGGGAAATTTCACCGTCACCTCCGCGCCGCCGAGCGTGACTTTCTTCTGCTGCGGGAGCTGGCCAACGCTGATGTTATGCCAGGTGATTTCCGCGCCGGGCGGGTCGCTGGTGATCTGCACGTTGGCCATCTGGTTGGTGTTTTGATTGAACCAAAAAAAGCCGCGCTCCAGACCGAGGCCGAGATCGTGCAGGTGGAAGCGGCCCTTGGCGGACTCGGTTTTGTAGCGTTCGTATTCGTCGGGCCGCACCATTTCCAGCACGTCGCACTCACCGGCGATAAAGCGCTCCGACATCGTGTTCATGTCGGGCACCACGGTGTAGATCACGTTGTCGAGGTAGGGCAGGCGCTGCCCCTTCTGGTCCACCGCGTAATAATACGGGTTGCGCTCCAGCAGGGTGAACTCGGCGGGCTTGAACTTCTTGATGCGAAACGGCCCGCTGCCGACGATCTGCCCGGGCGGGGTGTCGATGCCGTAGGCCGAGCCGAATTTCCCCGCCGGCACGCGGTTCAAAACGTGTTTCGGCAGAATCGGCACCGCGCCGAACGCCTCGAGAAACGGCGCGTAAACATCCGGCGTCACCACCCGCACCGTGACCTCGTCCACGTTCGTCACCATGAAATTTTTTCCGTCGATCATGAAGAGGTCGCGCGTGACGTTGTTGATCTGCGGATTGTAGATCACGTCGTTCCAGGTGAAGGCCACGTCGGCGGCGGTAAGCGGCTGGCCGTCGTTCCAACGCAGGCCGCGCCGCAGCTTGAAGGTCCACGTCTTCTGGTCCGGCTCCACCGACCACGATTCCGCGAGGGACGGCCCGACGACCTGCGTCTCCTCGTCGAGCGTGGTCAGTCCGGAAAAGACGAAGCGATAGATGTCTTGGGAGGAGCCTTCGTTGGCCGTGATGGGATTGAATGATTTGGGGTCGCCGAACGTGGCGATGACGAGCCGTCCGCCGAACTGGCCCGGCTCACATTTGGCGACCAGCGGCGGTTCGGGCAGCGGATAATTGGCGGTGGCCTGGGGGCCGGCGACGGGTTTATCACCGCAGCCGGCGACGGCGGCGAGGAGCGCGAGAGGGAGGAGAAATTTCAGATGGTTCATAGCGATGCTGTCACGCAGTCTAGGGAAAAGTTCACCGGCAGGCCAAGGACATTTGCCGCGCCGGAGTCCGGCCGGGCGAATCCCGGGAGCGCCGGCATCTTTGCCGGCGCGCGGAAATTTTCCCGTGACGATGGCGGTGATCGTTGCTATCCCAACCATGTCGTCCACCTCTTTGAAAACTATGATGAACCTGAAATCTTCCCGCTGGTTTGCGCTGGGCTGGCTGCTGGCCGGCCTCTCACCCCTCGCCGCCGCCGAGTTCGAGGTCCGCAACGAGGGCGAGTTCAAGAAATGCGTCGCGGCCGAGGCCACGGTGGAGAAGCTCGCCGGGGGCATGGGCTTCACCGAAGGCCCGACTTGGTTCCAAGGCTTCCTCGTCTTCAGTGACATTCCGAACAACGAGCTGAAAAAATGGAGCAAGGCCGCCGGTCTGGAAACCTTTCGCAAGCCCAGCCAGAACATCAACGGCAACACCACCGACGCCGCCGGCCGCCTGTTCAGCGCCGAACACTCCGCCCGCCGCGTCTCCGTCACGGACGCCGCCGGCAAGGTCGAAACCGTGGTCGAGACCTTCGACGCGAAAAAATTCAACTCGCCGAACGACGTGGTCGTGAAGTCCGACGGCACCGTCTGGTTCACCGATCCGCCCTACGGCCTGCCCAAAGGCGCGGCCAAGGAGCAGGCGGGTAACCATGTTTACCGGTTTGATCCCAAGACCAAGGCCGTGACCATCGTGGTCAAGGACGCGGACATGCCCAACGGCCTCTGCTTCTCGCCGGACGAGAAAAAGCTCTACCTCGCCGACTCCGGCCGGCCGCGCCACATCCGCGTCTTCGACGTACCGGCGGACGGCACCCTGGCCAACGGGAAGGTTTTCGCCGCGATCGACAAGGGCGGCCCGGACGGCATCCGTTGCGACGCGGACGGACGCATCTGGTCGAGCGCGGGCGACGGGGTGCATGTATTCGCGACGGACGGCTCGCTGGTCGGGAAAATCCTGGTGCCGGAATCGCCGGCGAATCTTTGCTTCGGCGGCGCGGACGGCAAAACGCTGTTCATCACCGCGCGCAAGTCGCTTTACGCGATTCCGGTGAAGGTGGGCGGCGCGGCGCGGCCTTGAGCGGCCGACGCATGGCCGAATTGCCGTTGACGCTGCGGACAGCCCCCCCGTAAGCTCCACCCCATCACTGTCCGGGCGCATGAAGCCTCCGGCCGGGAATACATCTATGCCTGAAGGATATTGCGTGAAGTGCAAAGCCAAGAAGGAAATCTCGAACGCCACCGAGGAAACCATGAAAAACGGGCGCAAGGCGATCAAGGGCAAATGCCCCACCTGCGGCACCACCATGTTCAAAATTCTCGGCGGCAAAGCCGCGCCGCCCGCCTAGGGTCCGCCGCGCCGCCACCGCCATCGCAGTTTCATTATGTCGCAACAACTCGCCTACGTCATTGTCACGCCTTACTCCCTCCACAAGTCCCGCACCGGCGGCATCCTCGCCCGCCTCATTTCCCGCACCGGACTGGAACTGGCCGGCGCCCGTCTCTTCGCCCCCAGCGAGGAACTGGTCCGCAAATACTCCGAGGTCATCGTCTCCGCCAACGACCCGCAGGACCGGCGCATCCAGGAGCTGATCCGCGATTACATCCTCAAGAACCTTTCGCCCGACCCCAAGACCGGCCGCCGTCGCCGCGTCATGATGTTCCTGTTTCGCGGCGAGGACGCCGTGCGCAAGGTCCGCTCCGTCGTCGGCAACATCAGCGCCGAACGCACCGGCGGCGAGACGATCCGCGACACCTACGGCGACCTCGTGCTCGACGAGAATGACAAGGTGACCTACTTCGAACCGGCCGTGCTGGCCGCGCCCAACGCCGAGGAAGTCGCCGTCAAACTCAAGCTCTGGGCCAGCTATTCGGACGCCGACGGCGGCGTGCTGGA
>Ga0208960_1001347_pt1 | contig 13172 bp, 11 predicted proteins | sample GreLakmeON33MSRF_FD_187703 | JGI IMG/M metagenome (GOLD analysis project Ga0208960, IMG submission 187703) | Freshwater lentic microbial communities from great Laurentian Lakes, MI, USA - Great Lakes metaG ON33MSRF (SPAdes) | ecosystem: Environmental > Aquatic > Freshwater > Lake | place: Great...
TGGTGGATTATTTTGATCTATCTTCTTAAAAGTCGCAATTTCATTGAAAAAAGCATGATTATTTTGGGCTATTACACTGTTGTTAAATAGATGTGCAAAAACTAAAGCTAGAATTGATACATGGATCGTTTTCATTTACTCAGGTATTTTAATGAAAAATAAAATTATATTTCTCTGTTGGTGTCCCAGGCTTCAAGGTAATCAGCAACTTTGCGAACAAAAGATCCGCCTAAAGAACCGTCAACCACCCGATGGTCATAAGAAAGAGATAGGAACATCATATGCCTGATGGCAATAACATCACCATACTCGGTTTCAATTACGGCTGGCTTCTTTTTAATGATTCCTATTGCTAATATAGCAACCTGAGGCTGATTGATAATCGGTGTACCCATAATATTCCCAAAAGTTCCGAGATTGGTCATGGTGAAAGTTCCGCCCTGAGTTTCATCAGGTTTTAATTTTGACTGACGAGCACGGGTTGCAAGATCATTTACAGATTTTATTATCCCAAGCAGATTCAATTGATCAGCATTTTTGATTACCGGAACAATCAGATTGCCACTTGGAAGGGATGCTGCCATACCAATATTGATATCCTGTTTCTTGATGATATGAGTTCCATTAACTGAAATATTGATCATTGGAAGATCTTTGATGGCTTTTGCAACTGCCTCAATAAAAATCGGTGTGAATGTGATCTTTTCACCTTCCCTCTTTTCAAAATTACTCTTAACACGTTCTCTCCATTTTACCATATTGGTCACATCAGCTTCAACAAATGAAGTAACATGTGCAGAGGTTTGCTTGCTCATTAGCATGTGATCGGCAATAAGCCTACGCATGCGATCCATCTCAATGATTTCATCTGCTCCAGAAACGGAAGTAACTGGAGCTGAAGGCATTGATTCTATGGCTTCTGCTGGTTCTGAACTACTTTTTTGAACCTGTAGTGTATCATTTTCTTGTGTTTTATTTATTTTGATATAATCTAGGATGTCCTGCTTTGTAACCCGGCCTTCAGAACCAGTTCCAATAATTGAATTTAATTCTGAAAAGGATATTTCTTCTTCAGCGGCCATACTTTTTACCAATGGCGAATAGAAACGATCAGTGGTACTAAAGTTGACGGGTTTATTTTTTTCTTGAATAATTTCATTCTTTACTTCTTGAATATATAGGTTTTCTATTGGTACTTCAACAGGAATAGTTTTCTCAACCGTTATCTCATTAGGTTCTGGGATATAAATTTCAAATTGGTCATCAAGATCAGTTTCAATTACTGCAATAACAGCGCCTACCTGAACTACATCATCTTCTTTATAAAGAACCTTAAGAAGCTTTCCTGCTACTGGCGATGGTACTTCCGAATCAACCTTATCTGTAGCGATTTCTAAAATAGATTCATCAATTTCGATCAAATCACCAGCTTGCTTTACCCACTTTATAATGGTAGCCTCAGCAACACTTTCACCCATTTTTGGAAGCACTAATTCATATAAAGCCATTGTCGATTATTTTAAGAATTGGATAACCCAGCGCAAAATTAAAAATTAAACTTAAGCCTGCTCCTCTTTTAGTAATTTAAAAAGTAGGGTTAGCGCACTGATTGCTGACCTTTCGATATTTTGAATTCTTTTATTTCCAAAACTAAATTTTTTGCTGATCATTTTTGTTTTTCCAGATATAGCAATCCAGACAGTCCCAACTGGTTTTTCTGTACTTCCTCCATCAGGGCCAGCAATTCCACTCACTGATATTGAATAATCAGATTTGTATTCAGATTTAGCACCAATTGCCATTTCTATTACAGTTTGTTCGCTTACAGCTCCAAAATCACTGAGTGTTTGTTCTGAAACACCAAGCATATCCATTTTCAATGGATTGGAATAACAAACAGCTCCTCCTACAAAAACCTTGCTACTTCCTGATTGTTGAGTAATAAGATGAGAAATATAGCCACCCGTACAACTTTCGGCTGTAGATAAACTTAATCCTTTTGATTCCATTAGATCAAGAATTACTTTTTCAAGGGCTATATCACTTTCTATGATAACATATTCGCCAATTAGGTCAGTTATGCTTTTAGAATAAGTAAGAATTTCTAAATTTAATTTTTCAGCATCTGAACCACTTCCACTTAAACGCAATCTTACCAACCCCAATTTAGGCAGATAGGCTAATTTAATATGCTCGGGAAGTGAATCTTCTACATCTGATATCTTTTCTGCAAGAATAGATTCACCAATACCTGCAGTAAGAATAGTATGATGGTAGATATTGGGTAGCTTAAATTTTTCCTTTATTTTGGGGATCACCAACTCCTCCATCATGTACATCATCTCAAATGGAACTCCGGGCATTGATATATAAATCTTATTTTTATTTTCAATCCACATTCCAGGAGCTGTACCATTCAAATTAAGCAGTGTGGTGCAATTTTCAAGAACTTCGGCCTGTTTTTTATTAATATCAGAAACCGGAACATGATAACGAGCAAAAATTCGCTCTACATTTTTAAGAGCATCACTATCAGTTCTAAATCCTGTTTGAAAATAATCTGCTAATGTCTTTTTTGTAATGTCATCTTTTGTAGGACCTAATCCACCCGTTATTAATATCAGGTCTGCCCGTTCAGAGGCCTGATATAAAGTATCCAGAATATGCTGACGATCATCAGATACAGAGGTTATCTGTTTAACTTTGACACCAGCAAGATTTAGTTTTTGAGCCATCCACGCAGAGTTCGTATCTACGATTTGCCCTATTAGAATTTCATCACCAATAGTTATTATTTCAGCTATCATATCAGAAGTTATTGTATGCATCACGGCGTTTACTAAGTTTCAAATCTTGAAGTATCGAAGCCTTAACCCTTAAATCAACACTGTAAAATTTATAGGTACCTATTGGCGACCATCTGAATGAAAGGTCCCAGCAATGCAGGTCGCGGTAAATGGAAAATTGAGTCAAGCTTAGTTTATTAGCTTGAAAATCATATCCGGAAGTATATTGAACCTTCCATTTAGGTGTTACATTAAAGTCTCCAAAAATATTCAATGTGTTTGAAATATTGGATTGAAGACCGTTCTTTGAATAGTTAAAACTATAGGCTGCACTTACATTCCATGGCACATTAAAGTCTACAAAAGCATTGGGATCGCGACTAATTAAATTTAATTCTTCTCGCTGCTGACTTGTAAAATTTTGTTTTGCCTTATCGATCTCTGACAGATTCTCACTCCTGTTCTTGGCTGCCTTCGAATTAAAGCTAAAATCAGTAGAAAAGCCAATATTAGTTAGCCTGGCAAGCTTTCCTGATTCAATAGTATATTTATCGATCCGGTTACCTACATCATCTAATTGATATGGATCTAATGTTCCAAAAAAGTTTATTCCGATCTTTTCTTTAAAAAAGGCTGTACGTCCTGAAAATCCAATAGTTGATAGCTTAAAATACTCTGCCGCGAAATTGTAGTTACCTGAAAAGGAAAGACTTTGAAGAATTGGAATGTTTATTGAATTTTTTGTTGAATCAGCATCTGATCTAACTTTAGCCTCGATATTATTATCCATACTAAAACCAATACCAGCTACTCTGCCTGCAGATGGTGAACCAAAAACTGCATTTTCATAAATGGAATAACGAGTATTAATTTTAGAAGTATCACCCTGAAGATTCTGGAAGTATCCGAAACTGCTGGTTCCAAAATCAGGACGATAGTTAAAATTGACAGATGGGGTCATTATGTGTCTCAATGCCATTAAATTTCCTTTCTTGAAACTGAATTTACCATACAATTTTGTGGAAAGACCCGTGTTTAAACTATAATCGTATACCCTACTAAAACCTTGAAGTGTGTCTGTTACCTGTTTAAAACCTGAAGCAACTGGATCTAAACGTTTTCGAATAGTTTGCAGGTACCATTTTTCACTGTATTGCATTCCTGAGTTAAACTGGAAATATTTCAGAAGGTTTAGTGAAAGACTAATGGGTATATCATGCTGAATGCCATTTCTGAAATCTTTCAATGATTCTTTTTTAAAAAGATCATATTCTTTCGCATTAATAGAATTACTTCCCTGCATACTATAACCTAAACTCAGTCTCTGATACCATTTTTGTTCTCCGGCACGATCTTTTGAATCAAAGGGGTTAATTGTGGTCATGTTTAAACTAAAACGTGGCAAATCGAGGAATACTGTTTGTTGTTCAATATCTTGACTATGTGAAAGACTTGATGAGAAATTAAATAGACCATTAGCAAATACCTTTCCATAACTGATACTAGATGAAAGCGTATTTCTGGCCATTTCTGTAGGATTATAAGATCCGGCAGCCCCAGTATTTGAAAAATATGAACCGGTTCCGGCATTAACTGAAGCGCTAAAGGTTGTACCTGGATTAGCCAATGGACTTTGGGAATGATTCCAGGTAAGGTTAAAGTCTTTGTTTGGTGTTTTATAGGATGGAGTACCTTCTACCCCGTTTTTTGTGGATGCAAATCTGAAGTTTAGCCCCCCATCATATTTATAATTTTTTCGATATCGTGCTGCCGTACCTATTTCATAAGATCCTTTTGAATATAAAGTTCCACGAGTTGAAAGATCCCAATAGTCATTTAAACCGAGGTAATATCCTAAATCTCGCATAAAAAAACCTCTCGTATCTTCTCCAAAAGTTGGAAAGAGTAATCCGCCTGATCGTCGGTTTGGTTTAGGAAAAAAGCCAAACGGCACTCCTATGGGTAATGGAATATCTTCAATTACCAGATAGGCAGGTCCAGTGATGATCTGTTTATCAGTGGCAATACCCCTAGAGATATGAATTCCAAAATGAGGATGTGGTAAATTACAGGTACTATAAATACCTCTTTTAAAGAAACCTTCATCATATTGATTTTTCTTGAATTGTGCTGCCTGCAGGAATCCACCTTCTACATCTGTAAAAACGCCAAATGATTTACCTTTTTTAGTTTTATAATTAAAGAAAAGAGAATCTGTAGAGAGAGGAGGTTCAGCTCCCTGTGTAACTAGAGGTTTACCTGTATAAAGCTTTGTTTTTGGATTCGTAATTCCGCTGGCAAACAAGCTATTATTCTTTTGGTCAAGCCTGATATAATCAGCTTCTAATTCAAAATCTTCATACTTAACACGAGCTTTTCCATACAAATACACTATATTGTTAGTCATATCTGCTTTTATTGAATCCTCAGCTGAGTAAGTTACTTTTGAAGTAAAAGCACCTGATGCAGTTGATTTTTTTGTTACAGTATCCAGTTTTATCGTATCTGATGATAATGTTGTTTTTCTTACTGCGGTATCAGGTCTTAAAACAGGTCTTTGAGCATAAACAGAACCATCTATGGCGATAGTTATCAAAGTAACTAAAGAAAAAACGATAAAAATGAGTTTAATAAATTTCAAATTCGCTGATGAATACTATTTTTGCAATAATAGATATTAAAATGTCCTCAAAATTAATGAAAAATATACCATTGAACAGATACAAATACGTATTACTAACTGTCTTGTTTTTTATATCTTTTTTTACTTACGCAAATGATCTTGACAATTCACCCTATAAGATTAAAACAATTGTTGTAGATGCCGGACATGGAGGAACAGATGGGGCAACAAAGGGGGTATTTTCGCGAGAAAAAGACATAGCTCTTCAAGTTGCTTTACGTTTAGGAAAAGCAATTGAAGAAAATTTGAAAGATGTAAAAGTTGTTTATACCAGAACAACAGATGTTTTTATTCCGCTGTATGAGCGAATAGGTATCGCTAACAGGGCAAAAGCAGATATTTTTATTTCCATTCATTGTAATTCGATGCCTATAAAAAGGGTTGTAAACGGATACCGTAAGGATAGTAGAGGACGTAAAGTTCCAATTTATAAAACTGTTCAAAGCACATCTACGCGAGGAACTGAAACCTTTGTGTCAGGTTTTGGCAGATTGGATGAACAGGATGTTGTGATGCGTGAAAATGAGTCAATTCTTTTAGAAAAGGATTATAAGGAGAATTACGAGGGATATGATCCCAAAGATCCTGAAAGTATTATACTTCTTTCTTTGATGAAAAATGCTTTTAGAGAGCAAAGTATTAAACTGGCATCCTTTATGCAAGAGGAATATATTCAAAGTGGCAGAATTGACCGCGGTGTTAAAGAGCAAAGTTTAGCGGTATTGGCTAAAGCAGGTATGCCTGCTGTACTAACTGAAATTGGGTTTATATCTAATCCTGACGAAGAAGAATATATAAACTCTGAATTAGGTCAAAACGAGATAGTTGCAAATTTATTAAAAGCAATACAGACTTATAAAAAACAGGCTGAGATGGAATAAGATTTACTACCATTTTTTGCAAAAATTAACTAAACAATTTGATCATTAATCAGGATAACAAAATTTAAAAATAGTGATGAAAATTACGAATGAAACCAAAGTAGGAGTATTAGCCGCTGTAGCCATTACAATCCTGATAATTGGTTATAGTTTTTTAAAGGGTAATGATGTATTTTCAACTGAAAATGAATTTTATGCTAAATATGACCGCGTTGACGGTTTAGCTACTTCAAAACCTGTAATGGTAAATGGCTATCAGATAGGTCGGGTATCTAAACTTACCTTGCTGCCTAGCGGACAAATTTTGGCTCAATTTAAAATAGATCCAGAGTACGTAATTCCTAAGAATACTATAGCGCGTTTAGAAAGTACAGATCTGTTAGGTGGAAAGGCAATAGTATTTGAATTAGGCAGTGGAAGCGATTTTGCGGAAGACGGTGATACTTTGAATGCAAATATTCAATTAGATTTAATGGACCAGGTTGAGCCAGTACAGAAAAAGGCAGAACAAATAATAGCTCGATTAGATTCAGTACTTACTTCAGTAAATAATATGCTTAGTCCCGAGTTTCAGAGAAATTTTGATCGGAGTTTTGCAAGTATAGCCAGAACTCTTGAAACCCTCGAAAAAACAACTAAAACAATTGATGGTGTTGTAACTATTCAAAGCTCTAAAATATCGGGTATAATGACCAATCTTGAGTCAATTTCAGCTAATTTCAAAAACAATAATAGCAAGATCAATAACATCATGAATAATTTTGAAAAGGTTTCAGATGATGTTGCAAAAGCTAATTTTGCTCAAACTATTACCGAAGTAAATAAGGCAGTAGCTGATCTTCAGGCAATAGTAAGCAAGGTTAATTCTGGAACCGGTACATTAAGTCAATTAATTAATGATGAAAAGATGTACAATAATTTGAATAATGCTGCCGAAAACTTGGATAAATTAATGATTGATCTTAAAGCTAATCCTAAACGTTATGTTAGCTTCTCTGTTTTTGGAGGGAAAAATAAATAAAGAGTTGTAATCTACTTTATTACTTAGATCATTAAAGGGATTTGAGGTAGAATTAAGAAAATTTTCAACTTATTAAATCATAAAGGTTTTACCTTCAATAGCCAATGATGTTTCTGGAAATATGCTTCTTGACTCTTCTAGAAGGGGTTCTAGATCTCGGTATCTTGCAGAGAAATGTCCGATTAACAATTTCTTCACATCAGCTTTTAATGCTATCTCACCTGCTTGTAATGCAGTGGTATGAAAAGTCTCTTCTGCCCTATTTATCATACTATTCATGAATGTTGCTTCATGATAAAGCAAATCAGCATTCGTAATATGATCAAGATATCTCCAGCTGCATACGGTATCTGAACAATAGGCATATACCTTGGGTTTATCAGGTTCTGTTGTTAATTGTTCGGTAGAGTGAACGATACCATTTTTATCAGTATAACTTTGTCCCTTTTTAATAAGAGGTAATATCTCTGTCGGAATTGATAATTCCTCGATTTTATCTTTGTTAATTTTTCTTAATCGCTGTTTCTCAGTAAACTTGAAACCTGTACATGGAATTCTGTGATCAAGAGGAAATGTTTCAACATGAACATCCCAGCTTTCAAAGATCATTTCAGGTTTCTCAGAATTTGTTGCCTTAAAATTAATTGGATACTTAAGTTCCGTTTGGGAAAGCTTGAATTGAAGATCAATAATTTTTAATAAATCAGCAGGACCGAAAATATCCATCGGTTTAATGCGGCCAGTTAAATGTAATGAAGAAAGAAGACCTACCAGACCCAGATAATGGTCGCCATGTAAATGACTGATAAATATCTGGTCTATCCGATTCGCTTTTAGGCCAAAATGTAATAATTGATTTTGAGTGGCTTCACCACAATCAATGAGCATAAAATGCTCATTCACGTTGAGAAGCTGAGCAGATGGATTTCGGTTAAATATAGGGGTTGAAGAACTGCTACCTAAAATAGTAACTTCAAATTTCATGTGCAGTTTATAAAAATATTCTTATTCCAATTCTCTTTTCAACTCTTTTTCTATTTCTTCCATGAAAATAAGATCAATAGCTTCATCAACAGTTCCTACAATGTTTAGAATGTTTTCAAGCTGAGAAATAGCGATTAATCTTGCAATATTTTCATTGATTCTAGTCAGAATAAATGTTCCATCAGCATTTTTACAAATCCGATGTCCTACAAGTAAACTACTTAATCCAGAAGAATCAGAATATTTTACATTAGAGAGATCAAGAATAATATTTCTTTGCCCCTCTGAATTATAAAGGATTAGTTCAGACTTAAGCTGTGGTGAAATTAAGCTGTTTAACTTACTTTCATTTAGTTTAATCAGTACATATTTTTCGTGCTTGTCTACTGTAAATTTCATGATGTTTAAATATAATTAAACAATTCTTAATTACATAAATTAATTAGACAAGCCTGATCAAAGCTTCATTTATATTGTTCTCTACCCTGTTTGCGGCATCATTATGATTATTTTTCATAAACTTATCACCTGTGATATGTTCATATAATTCGATGTATCTTTCGGAAATGGAGTTTACGAATTCAGGAGTCATTTCAGGAATCATTTGATCTTCTTTACCTTGAAATCCATTGTCAATTAGCCATTTACGTACAAATTCTTTAGATAGCTGTCTTTGTTGTTCATTTTTGGCCTGTCGTTCTTCATATCCATCTTTATAGAAATAACGTGAAGAATCAGGTGTGTGAATTTCATCGATAAGATGAATTAGTCCATCAGTCATTCCAAACTCGTATTTGGTGTCTACCAGGATTAATCCAAGATCAGCAACCATTTCAGTACCGCGTTGAAATAATGCTCTGGTGTACTTTTCTAGTAAGAGATAATCTTTTTCAGCTACAATATTCCTACTAATGATTTCATCACGAGAAATATCTTCATCGTGGCCTATAGATGCTTTTGTAGTTGGAGTTATAATTGGTTCAGGCAATTTATCATTTTCTTTTAGTCCTTCAGGTAAAGTTACTCCACATACTGAGCGCTTTCCAGCTTGATATTCACGCCATGCATGTCCTGCAAGGTATCCTCTAATAACCATTTCAACCTTAAATGGTTCACATATCTTCCCAATAGTGACATTGGGATCAGGAACATTAATTACCCAATTGGGAACAATATCAAGAGTTGCCTTAAGAAATTTGGCAGCAATTTGATTTAAAACCTGCCCTTTATATGGGATGGGTTCAGGTAATACAACATCAAATGCAGATATTCTATCAGTTACAACCATAACAAGGAACTTATTTCCTATGGTGTATACATCGCGAACCTTACCTTTATAAAAGTTACTTTGCCCTGGTAAATTGAAATGTGTTTCTTTAATTGCAGTCATTTAAATTGCTTTTTGGAGTTTGATTTTAAAATTCAGTAAAAAATAGTTGAAACTGAAATTAATTACTGGATATCACCATATGCTCTTAGGATGTTTTTGACCAGCTTATGTCTAACTACATCATCTCCATTTAAATAAATGATATCAATACCTTTAATTTCTGCAAGTATCTTTAGTGCGGTATTTAAGCCTGATTGTTGTTTTTTTGGTAAATCAATCTGTGTCACATCACCAGTAACAATGAATTTTGCAGTAGGCCCCATTCTAGTCAAAAACATTTTTAATTGAAGATCAGTTGCATTTTGGGCTTCATCGAGGATTACAAAACAATTGTCGAGAGTTCTACCTCTCATAAATGCTAATGGTGCGATCTCAATTGTTCTGTTTTCCAAAAATAACTTTAGTTTCTCTGCGGGTATCATATCATCTAAGGCATCGTATAATGGCCTGAGGTATGGATCTATTTTTTCTTTTAAATCTCCCGGTAAAAAACCAAGATTTTCACCAGCTTCAACTGCTGGTCTGGTTAATATAATTCGCTTTATCTCCTTGTTTTTCAATGATCTAACTGCTAATGCAACAGCTGTATAGGTTTTTCCAGTGCCTGCCGGGCCAATGGCAAAAATTATATCATTTTTAATGATACTATCCACCATTTTTCGTTGATTGGCCGTTCTTGCCTTGATTACAAGGCCATTTGGACCGAAAACAATAGGTTCTCCGCCACCCTTTGAAGATTGATTTTCTGAGTCAGGACTTTCTGGAATAGTTGTACCTAAAATTTGCTCTAAGTCGTTATTATTAAGAGATTGGAATTTTTCAATGTGTTGAATTAATTCTTCAAATTTAAGTTTGAAAATATTGATTTCTTTTTCATCACCAAGCACTTTTACATCATGTCCTCTAGCTACAATTTTAATTTTCGGAAAATTTCGTTTTATTATCTCAAAATATTCATTGTTTGATCCCCATATTACTAAGGGGTTTACATTTTCGATTGTTATAATAAGTTCGTTCAAGCTGTGCTTATTTTTAGTTGAGAGGTATTTATTTGAGATTAAAATTGAATATTTGCACCTACAATATTTACAACAAGAATAACAATAAATATTCACATTTTAAATGGCAATAATAACTTTAACGACCGATCTTGGGCATAAAGATTTTTATCAGGCTGCTCTAAAAGGGAGTATCCTGAGCCAGCTACCTAATGCCAATATTGTGGATATTAGCCATGATGTTTCTGCATTTAACATTCCTCAGGCAGCATTTATCTTAAAGAACGCGTTTTATTATTTCCCTAAGGGCACAGTACATTTAATTGGAATAGATTCAGTATTCAATGAAAAAACACGTTATCTGGGTTTAAGTTATAGGGGGCATTATTTTGTGGGCTCAGATAATGGAATATTTTCACTTCTTTTTGACGAGAAACCTACTGAGATCGTGGAGCTAAATATTATGCAGGATTTAAAATATCTTCATTTTCCATTATCAGATATATTTCCAAAAGCTGTAACTCACCTGGCAAAAGGCGGAAAACTGACTGACATTGGTTTATCAGTTTCTGGAATTGAAGAAAAAATGACCATTCAACCGGTAATTGAACGTGATATCATTAGAGGTAGCGTTATATACATAGATTCATTTCAAAATATTATCACCAATATCACCAAAGAAATATTTACAACTGTTCAAAGGAACCGTGACTTTACTCTATTTTTTAAAAGAAATGAGTCTATTTCTCTTTTAAGCTGGCATTATAATGAAGTACCTGAGGGTGAAAAACTTTGTCTGTTTGGGATCAGTAATCATCTTGAGATAGCTATTAATAAAGGTAATGCTAGTGGATTATTGGGTCTGCATTTGGGTGACATTGTCAGAATCGAGTTTAAATTATGATTACAAGAATCGTTAAAATGACATTTGCCCACCAAAATATTGACTGTTTTAAGGAGATATTTTACGAGTCTCAAAAACTCATTACTGCATTTGATGGGTGTATACGCTTAGAACTTATGAAAGATGTAAGCAACGAATGTATTTTTTTCACTATTAGCTATTGGCAAAGTGAAGAGAAACTTAATTCTTACAGAGATTCCTATCTTTTCAAAAATACTTGGTCAAAGGTAAAACCACTGTTCTCTGAAAAAGCAATGGCATGGAGCTTATCTTCAGATCATTTAAAATAACATGAGAATAATCTCATTAGTATATACTTTTTATATTTTCCCTGTAACAGGAGCTCAATTATTTTCTCTGAATGATAGTTTGGCAATAAAACTTTCAAAATAAAAATGGCACGTGCTCGATTAAATAGCGGTAACGCTCAGGCTGAAGAACTTCCAAAAGCAAAGATCAATAAGGAAAGTTTAAAGCAGGTAATGAGATTATTGCTATACCTAAAACCTTATCGTACTAAATTTTTCCTTGGACTTGCATGCCTGATTTTTTCGAGTGCCAGTTCCTTTTTGTTTCCATTACTTATGGGGCGCTTGATCGGTACTGGAGCTCAGGCTTCTCAAAGTGGAAAAATTGTCCCTAATGAAATACTTGATATTTTCCCAACTGATCTGAATACTGTTGCTCTTACACTGCTTGGGGTTTTATTTATTCAGGCAATTTTTTCCTTTTATAGGATTAATTGGTTTGTTGAAGTTGCTGAAAAAGGACTTGCAGATATCAGGAGAGATACTTATCATAAATTAATCACACTGCCGATGAATTTTTTCTCTCAACGAAGAGTGGGAGAATTAAATAGCAGGTTATCTGCAGATCTTTCTCAGATTCAAGATGCAATAACTACTACCCTAGCCGAAATGATCAGGCAGGTTATCATATTTACAGGAGGAATTATTTTTCTAGTATTAGTTTCAGGAAAATTAACATTAATGTTGCTAGCCGTTCTTCCCATTTTAGTAGCTGTAGCAGTTTTTTTTGGCCGTTTTATCAGGAAAATAAGTAGGCAGGCTCAAGATCAACTTGCGGTATCAAATACAATTGTGGAAGAAACACTACAAGGTATCTCCAATGTAAAAGCATTCGTGAATGAAGCTTTTGAAGTTGGACGATATAATAAAAGTATTCGGGAAGTTGTAAAGATTGCAATGCGGGGGGCAAAGTTTCGGGGTGTATTTGCCTCTTTTATCGTTTTTTGTTTATTTGGTACCATTGTTTCTGTTGTTTGGTATGGTTCTCATTTAGTTCAGGCTGGCGAGATAAGCATAGCCAGTATGTTTACCTTTATTCTTCTTTCTACTTTTGTAGGTGCAGCAATGGGTAGCTTTCCTGAACTTTATGCTACGATGCAGAAAGCATTTGGAGCAAGCGAAAGGGTTTTAGAAATTCTTGCTGAAGTGAATGAACCCATTTCTATGGATATTGAAAAGAATAGTATTGTTAATCATATTCAGGGTAATCTAGAATT
>Ga0208960_1001348_pt1 | contig 13164 bp, 8 predicted proteins | sample GreLakmeON33MSRF_FD_187703 | JGI IMG/M metagenome (GOLD analysis project Ga0208960, IMG submission 187703) | Freshwater lentic microbial communities from great Laurentian Lakes, MI, USA - Great Lakes metaG ON33MSRF (SPAdes) | ecosystem: Environmental > Aquatic > Freshwater > Lake | place: Great...
GGAACTTCATTTCCGCACGCATCCGCAGCCCATCCAACAGTCGCAAGTCCTTTGACTGTTCCTGTGATATCGAGAGTGCAAATCTGATCTTCTTCAAAGAGGATCTTGCCCGTGGTCGCTTCTACAACATAGAGCATCTTGGAATACCCAACTCCAGGAACTCCGCGCTCGACAATAAAACTGACCGCAAGAGTTGGAGTCGATGGACTGTCATCCACGCCTGCGAAGATCACAAGTTGTGAATCGGTTGGTTCAGCAATCGCAGCAAGACGAATCGCTTGGCTTGACCACACTGCGCGATCGAAACTGCCCAATGTTGGCCGAGCTGCAAGTGTTGCAGGAAACGCGCCGAGATTTCGCAGTTCAGATGATGCAAGAACAAGTGGGAATCCAGGCTCGTTGCGCATCAGCAATTTGAGCGCGCTTCGAAAGACTGGAATGCCTTCAACTACCTGCGAATATCCCAGCAGTGTGAAGCGGAATGATTCGGTTGCTTCGTCCCAGTACACATCGACCGAGTGAACCGCATCTGGAAACGCGCCGAAGGGGAGCAAGTCATTTGATCGAGCTCCAAGCGCATCCGCGTGATCGCGAATGAATGCGCTGGCACTTTGGTCAGGAGACTTGCCATGAGAAAATGCTTGACCATAGACACGCGTGATTCGCTCGCCACGTTCGAAAAAATCACTGCCAGGATTCGCATTGAAAAAATCAACGCGCCCCTTTGCGACATCGATCACTTGCGTCGGCAATTTTCCTGCGCCCATTCCTTGCATGGGAAGGCGCGCTTGGGCGGCGCCATCAACTGCAAAGAAAGCCAATGTTGTTGCGGCACAGAGAATTCCGAAGTGGGATCGTGTCATCATTTAGGGGCGGCTCGTTTTATATTTTTTTAACGCTAAACTTATGAATGAAGAATTTTCAAGAAATCGAAGATCCTTGCCTTCCGTAAATTATCGGGGACAAGTTCTAATTAGAGATCATTACGTACAATCTGGCACTGACTCTCAATAACTATGCCACAATTGTCAATCTTTGCAAATTGAATTGAGAACTCCCCTATGTTTTGCAAAAGCAACACGAAGCATCTGTAACAAAAGCGCATTTATGGCAAAAAAAGCGGAAAAATCTTCAGCTGACAGCCCGACGATCGAGAATCGCAAGGCCTTTCATGATTTCTCCATTGGAGAAACCATCGAATGTGGCATGGAGCTAGTCGGGACAGAGGTCAAATCTGTTCGAGGTTCGCAGGTCAGTCTCGCAGAGGGTTGGGTGATGGCGGAGTTTTCCCCGCTTCGTCTGAACTTGCATGGAGTTCATATTGCGGAATATCCACCGGCTGGAGCTGATCGACAACATGTTCCCCTGAGGATCCGGCGGCTGCTTGCCAAACGACGAGAGATTGAAAAGTTGGCGGGGTTGATGCAGGCCAAAGGTGTTTCGATCGTCCCGCTGAAAATATATTTTAAGAATGGTTTCGCGAAATTGCTTGTCGGAGTTGGGACTGGAAAAACAAAGTCTGACAAACGGCAGTCGATTTCTAAGCGCGAGAGTCAGCGTGAGATCGACCGAGCGCTGCATCGTCGTCGCCCGTGATTTCGGAACTCATTTTTTTTATGGGCTTGGACTTATGGGCTTGGACTTATGGGCTTGGTACAGGAATGCATCGACCATTGTCTGCATCGCGCGTTCCGTTCAAGCAATCCGAGATCACATTCGCAACAAATTCGGGAGAGAGAGTTCGATCGTGTGGCAGAATTTTTTCGCTGAAATTTGAACGAAGCATTGGAGTTTCGACAGCGCCAAGGTTGACGCCAAAAACTTTGACTCCAATGCCTAGCCCTTCTTTCGCAGCACTTCTTGTCATGGAATCAAGCGCACTTTTTGATGCGGCGTATGCGAAAAAGCCAGCGAATGGATCGGTTGTTCCCATCGTTGATACGTTGACAATGCGCCCAGATTTCTGGGTCTTGAAGTGAGGCCAACAACGGATGATGAGGTGCGCAGGCCCGATCGCATTCACGGAGAATGTGTCGCGAAGGATGTCATCAGTCGTTCTGTCGATCGGTGAGAGTGGTGCGACTCCTGCACAATTGACAAGATTGTCGATGCGTCCCCAGCGAGCGATGACGTCATCAACAAGAGTTGCTGCAGAAGGTTCGTCACGCAAATCAGTTGTATGAATCATCAATCCTGGTGATGCGGAGCATTGACTTGCGGTCTCTTCAAGTTTCGATCGTGTGCGACCAGCGAGGGCAATGTGATGGCCTTGGGCAGCCAGCGCAATTGCCAGCGACCGACCAACGCCACTGCCTGCCCCAGTAATGATTGTGATTGGTTGATTCATGGCGCGTGCTAGGTGATCAATCGCATGACATCGTTATAAAACGTTACTGCGAAGAGAGCGCCGACGAGGACCAATCCAGCCAGCATCGCGCCATTTTGAAAACTCGGACTTGGCGGTTTTCCCCGTAGTTTCTCATAGATTAAGAAAACCATCAGTCCTCCATCTGCAATGGGGATCGGCAGGAAATTGATGACCGCCAAGTTGACGCTGATCATCGCAAGGAAAAAGATCAGATATGTCATGCCTCTATCAGCGATGCGTGTTCCAATGTGCACGATGCCAACTGGACCACGCAGTTGCGAGACGCCGACTGTGCCACGAAAGAGTCGGTCGAGAGTCAGGTAGGTCATCATCACCATCTTGCGTGTTTCTGTGAATCCCATCGCAATCGCACGCAGTGGATTTCCGCCGGCAGAAAGAACAACATCAGCGGGCATAAACCATTCTGGGTCCAGAGCGGGTCGCCAACGAAGTGTTGCAAGTGAATTGCGAGTCGTGGAATCGAGTTGAATCATTCGCTCTTCCGCAGCGGCATTGGGAGTTGGCGGAGTTGTCTTGATTGACAGTTGAGAGAGGCCCAAGTTCTGACTGAGCGCGCCACGCACAACTCGGAAAAGATCGTTCCAATCTCCAATCGTTTGTCCATTGATCGCATTGATGCGTGTCAGTGGCATCAGATCGAGTGCAGCAACGCTTGTCGGAACTCCAGGCGGAGGACCGACGACAGCGAATGGACGAGCGATGATCGGAGTCTCCCACGCATTGGCGATTTCTACGCCAAGTTTTCCATCTCGTCCGACGATGGGCGCACAATCAATTTCTTGCCCTTTTCGAAGCACACGCAAATTAATCTTTTTTCCAGCGTGTTCTTGCACCGCGAGTCGAAACTCCATTTGGCGAGGGCCGGCGATATCGGCGGCGCGAAGAATGACATCATCATCCATAAGAATTCCATTTGCGCCCGAGGATGCTGGAACGCGCCCAATCCGAACGAGGGGTGTCAATCCGAAGATGCCCTGTTCAAAGTCAATGAATGCTTGTGGCGGTTTTTCGGTGTACTCAAGAATTTGCCAGACTGGTACGCAGTTGATCGCAATGTCACTCTCGCCGCCGTCGACGAACGACCATCGGGTGGGGATGGGTTGCCCTTTTGATTTCAATGATGCGTCATCGAGTGCTGTATATGTCGTTGCCGGATTTCCATCCACCATCAAGAGAGTGCCACCGCGAAAATTTTTGTTAAAGGATTCGCGATCGGGGGCGGTCCCATTTGGACCGCTGAGATTTGCTGCGTTGATTCCCCACGCGTTCTTCCCAGGCATCGCATCTGGAGCATGATTCCAAAATCCTGCGCGGTTGAAAACGCCATACAGAAAGGGGATCGCTTGGGAATCCGTCATCAGTCGCGTGCTCGCGGCAGGTGCAATGCCGATAGACATCATTCCTGCCGCTTCGCTGTGTTTGGGAGTGACATTCAATTGAATCGTTTGTGCCTGAGAGCCAGCAGTTCGCTCGATTGTCATACGCAGTGCTTCGTTGGGCTTGCCCATTGCTGCAGCAATCTGTAAATCAGCAAATGTCGAAATTGGCGAACCATCTATAGCGACAATACGATCACCAGCTTGAATGCCTGCATTTGCAGCAGGATCTGCAGGCTTGACTGCGCCGACGATGGGAGCTTCGAATCGAACGCCAATCATGAAAGCCAAGACAAACATTGCGATGGCCAAGAAAATATTGCAGGTGACTCCTGCCGAAACAATAATCATGCGCTTCCAGATTGGGGTGCGGTTGTATGAACGCGGGTCGACACTCGCAGCAGTGGGATCAAGATCATCTTGTCCGAGCATTCGCACGAAGCCACCCAGCGGTAAAGCGCGAAGTGAATATTCCGTCTCGCCGATTTGTAGATTTTTCAGCTCGCTGTCAGTCAGTTGCATCGCTCGCTTGCCAGTGCGCGCATGAATTGTTGGCTCGGTCGATCCAAATCGAATTCCAATTCCCTGGCGATATGCAAGGATCACGGGTCCCATGCCGACGGCGAATCCATCAACACGTACGCCTGCCCACTTTGCCGCTGCGAAATGTCCAAATTCGTGGATCGCAACCAGAATTCCAAACCCAAGGAGGACCAACAATATGTTTGCGCCAGTGCCAAGAATTTCCATTGATCGAAGGGTAGACGAGGAAAGTCAAATTGGCAGGAATCCCATTCAGAAACCCAATTCAGAAACCCAATCCAGAAATGAGTGAATGGAAGCGTTCGTCGAAGAAATTCGTTTCAGCGAACTGGTGCGGCGGAATGCAATTTTTGTGCAACCCACTTTCGAGCCTGAGAATCTGCAGCGAAAACCGCAGCAAGGTCAGGCACGGGAGTTGGCGCAATTGCATCAAGCGCGCCAGAAACCAGCAGTGAAATCTCGCCAAATCGTATTCGACCAGCGACAAAGGCTTCGACTGCCGCTTCATTTGCGCCATTCAAGATCGCACCCGACGAACCGCCAGCTCGAATTGCGTTCCATGCCAATTTGACTGCAGGGAATCGATCGTGATCAACTGGTTCGAATTCCAATCCACGGAGATTTTTCCAGTCGAGTGGCGTCGCGGATCTTGGCGAGCGCATCGGCCATGTCATCGCAAGTTGAATCGGAAGCTTCATGTCTGGCGGCGAGAGTTGAGCGATCACGCTTCCGTCGATGAACTCGACAAATGAATGCACGACCGATTGTGGATGAATGATGACATCGATACGTTCTGCGGAAAGATCAAAGAGCCAGTGCGCCTCGATCATCTCGAGTGCTTTATTCATCATCGATGCGCTATCGATGGTTACTTTCTGCCCCATGGACCATGTTGGATGTTTCAATGCATCAGCAAGAGTTGCGCAAGCCATTGTCTCGCGAGTGGCTCTGCGAAATGGTCCACCGCTGGCGGTTAAGACAATTCGTTCGACTTCAGTGGATTGGTCGCCAGACCGGAGGCATTGCAAAATGGCACTGTGCTCGCTGTCGACGGGCAGAATGGAAACACCGTTTCTGCGTGCGGCTTCGGTCACGATCGCACCAGCTGCGACGAGTGTCTCTTTGTTTGCAAGTGCGATATCGCATCCTGCTTCAATTGCAGCCAAAATTGGCGCAATTCCTGCAGCGCCAACCATTGCCCCCATCACCAAATCTCCACGACGAGCATGCGCTTTGATCAAATCGAGCGCGGCATTTTTGCCGCGATAGATCTCGATGGAAGGGGCCACATTCAGCGCGCAACTCTCGTCTGCTAATGCAATCGCAGTTGCTCCAGTCTCTTTGGCTTGCTGAATGAGTCGATCCGCGTTCGTCCCGGCAGCGAGTCCGATGATGTCGAAATGCACATCTGCATGAGCAGCAAGATGCTTCGCAACAATCAGCGTATTTTCGCCAATCGAACCAGTCGAACCGAGAATGATGAGTCGTCTACGAATGGGCATTGAATAAATAGCCTTGCAATAAAATCGATTCTTACTCTTTTCGTCCCTTCGCCTTTGACTTCTCGAATGGAGAAATCAAACGCATCGCGGCGCCATAAAGTGATCGACGCTTCGGTTTTGCCGGCGCCTCTGCAGTCGGCGTTGGAGCAGGAGCTGCCGCAGGTGTTGGGGGAGGGGGAGGTGTAGGGGCTGGAGCAGGAGTCGGCGTGTCTGAACGCTGATCAATCTTGAGCGGTTGTCTTTCACGCTGAGAAGAAGATCCGTGCGACGCGCCACCACCCTGCGATCCACCCTGCGATCGCGAGCCGCCACGATTGTCATTGCGCCCACCACGATTGCCTCCGGCACTATTTCCGCCGCTGTTTCCGCCGCCGCCGCCGCCGCTGCCGCGTCGACTTCCGCCGCGTCGTCCTCGGCCAGAGCGTCCGCCGCCGTCGTTGCGATTTGGTCCGCGATCGTCGCGTCCTGCAGATGTTGATGAATCTCGCTGACCATCTTGATGTTGACCATCTTGTTGCTGGCCATCTTGCAGCGAATCTGGGGATTGAGCATCTTCATTCCCAGCAGTATTGCCATCAGATTCAGGTTCAGATTCACTGCCACGATCAACTTCTGGATAGAGCGTTTGTGCGCGAGCGATCAGTTCTGGAGGCAACATGAAAGTCTCGAGAGTGAGAAGCGCTGCAGTTTCGACATCGCAATCTGCGCGAAGTCGAGTGAGCAATTCTTCGACTGTTGTGTCCAGAACACCAGCGACTCGATTTGTCTCGAATGCAGATCGTTCTTGCACCATATCCATGATCGATCCAACTGTGCGTCTTCCGCGCCCACGTCGTCGGCGATTCGATCGTTGACCGCGACTTTCGCCACTTTCATTTCGATTCGAGTTTGATCCTGAACTTGCATTCGATCTATTCCCTGCGTTTGGAGCACGTTCACCAGATACAGCAGACTTTTGATCGCCTGTTCTTCCGCCGCGTCCGCCGCGTCCACCACGAGTATCGCGTCCACCGCGGCCTGCACCTTGCCGACTATCTCCTTGCCGACTCTCTCCCGAGCGACTGGATCGACTTGATCCCGATTGTTCCTCGCGTTCGGACATCGAATCGCGAACAGAAACTTCGTTATCAAGAACTTCTGGCAAATCCTCGAATCCTCCAGCAAGCGCAATCGCTGTTGCATCAGCAGGAGCAGGGCGCCGTTTGCGTCGTCTTCGACGCGCGAGCGCTTCGCTTGGTGTCAATTCGACTTCTTCTGCTTCGGGCAATTCTTCATGAAGCGTGCCTGCGAGTGGTCCACCGAGTGGTGGCAATCGATCCAATTCGATATCAGAATTCATCTCGTCGTACGCATACATCTCGACGCGATCCGCAGCGAAAGCTTCGCTGATTCGCACATCGATGCGCTTGGATGAACGGTCTTCTAATTCATGCATCGCTCTTCGGCGATTTGACATGAACTCTGCGGCAACGCGAACTGAACACACAATCTCAACGCGCTGAATTTTCGCATGACTGAAAAGCAGCGCAACGCGTCGCATCGCATCCGCAGCAACAGCAGCGGGGACGCGAATTTCTCCGCTTCCGCCGCAATGCGTGCAATCTGCGTAATGCATTTTGCGCAAACTTGGGCGCATGCGCTGACGAGTCATCTCGATAATTCCGAATTCACTGATCGGCGCGAAAGAACTCTTTGCACGATCGATCTTCAACAAAGTCGTCAGTCGCTCTTCAATATCACGGCGATGCTTGCTCAGTCGCATATCGATGCAATCCACAACAATCAATCCGCCGAGATCGCGCAAACGCAATTGTCTGCAGACTTCTTCGACCGCTTCGGAATTTGTTTGATATGCGTTGGTCTCGGAATCGCGCGCGCTTCGACTACGACCGCTATTCACGTCGATCGCAACAAGCGCCTCGGTCTGATCGAACACAAGTGCGCCGCCAGAAGGCAACGCAACGGTTCGCGAATGAATCTCGTCAATTTGTCGCTCGATGCCATATGCCTCAAAAATCGGTGCTTTCCCGTTGTAATACATCACTTTCCCAGAAGTCTTGGGTGCGATCACATCCAAGAACATCTTGGCGCGCTCGAAAGCGCCAGGACTGTCGACGATGATCGATTCGACAGTCGAATCAGTGTGGTCGCGAAGCGTGCGTACCAACACATCGCTTTCGGTATAGAGCTCGCATGGAGCGCCAGTCTTGGAACTTCGTTTTTCCATCGCATCCCAGAGTCGCTGCAGATATGCAGCATCGCGCTGCAATTCCGTCTTCGTGCTATCGAAGCCTGCGGTGCGCAGGATGAATCCGAAGCCTTCTGGAAGTTGAAGTGAATCGAGAATCTTGCGCATCTCGCGCCGTTGATCTTCGTCTTCCACTCGTCGCGAGACTCCGACGCGATCCATATCAGGCATCATCACTAACAATCGGCCTGGCAAACTGAGATAACTCGTGAGAGTTGGTCCCTTCGATCCGAGACCTTCTTTGATGACTTGAACCAAGATTTCTTGGCCTTTGCGGAGCGCTTGTTGAATGAGCGGTCGTTCACTTCGACCAATCTTCTTACCAACTTGTTCGGTGCGCTCTTCGCCAGGGAAATATTTTGGATGCAGATCGCTGATGTGCAGAAACCCGTTCTGCCCTGAACCGAAATCGATGAATGCGGCTTGGATCGCCCCTTCGACATTCATCACTTTCCCTTTATAGATGCTGCCAACATTGGTCGCAGTTGCTTCGCGTTCGGAGAAGTACGAGTCGAGTCGTTGATTGGCCAAGATTGCGATGCGACATTCGTCGCCTGGCTCATCATTGACCACTAAGGTGACAGTTCGAGTGGGCAACTTTGCCGCACGAGCGCGCGGTTTCGCGCGTGGTCTTGCAGGAGCTGGAGTGCCAGATTCCTCGCCAGAAGCAGAGACATCTGGCGTATTTGGCGCATCAGGATCGGAATCTCCATCACTTCCTGGAGTGGATTCATCATCGTGCGATTCAGCAGTGACTTCGCTGTCGATTTCGTCCTCTGCGTCTTCAGCCTCAGCGTCTTCTTCCTCAGCGTCTTCAGTTTCGGCATCTTCAGCTTCAGAGATTTCCAGCGCTTCGTCATCATGCGCGGGATCGTCTTGAGTCTCAGCGTCCTCTTCGTCCTCATCACTCGCATGATCAGCGGCGAGTTCGCGATTCGCCTCGCGCTCGTTCGCTTCGTCTGCGTAATCTTCTGGATTTACGGAATGGGATTCTGCGGAATCCGTTTTCTCTGCACCGACAACTTCGTCGGGATTGGAGATGTGGGTCGGGTCGTTCTCTGGGGAATTCTCTTCTAGATTTTCTTTATTTTTTGGCACGTTGTCATTCTGCCGCATACTTGCGGCGATAGATGACGGAACGCACTGCGATGAGCTTCTGCAACGATGAATATCAAATGACATTCATTCGTGTGTTGATCGACCGACAAGGTCGAGTGAAGCCTAAGTTGTTCAAACTGCATCGCGATTGTTCCGTCTACATGCCCGACTGGGGTCCTCGGTTCCGAAAAAGCGCGTCTCTTATATATAGACGCTGATCTGATTCGCGGGTCCTACCTTGATCCAAGCATGTGTCTGTTCAGTAGTTCGTTGTGACTGGCACTAGCCGCCTTCTGAGCCTGCAAGTGCCTCCGGGTCGATTCGTCTCAATTCGTCGCGCAGGCACGCAAGCACCTGCCGATCTGAGTCGAACGAGCCAACCCGCCTCGCGAGTGACTCACACTGTTCGATCTCAAGTCCCCGAACCACCCGCTTCACTGCGGGGATCTGCCCAGGCGACATTGAGAGTGTACGGACTCCCATGCCAAGGAGCAACGGGATAAAAAGTGGCTGGCCGGCGATCTCGCCGCAGACGCTGACGTCGATTCCGACGTGGCGGGCGGTGCGGACGATGCTCTTGATGAGCATCAGAACGGCTGGATTTGCAGCGTTGTATAGCCCCGCGACGCGTTCGTTGCCGCGGTCAACCGCAAGGGTGTACTGGACAAGATCATTTGTCCCGATGGAAAGAAATCTCGCCTCATTGGCGAAGACTCGCGCCATCAAAGCCGCTGCTGGAGTCTCGACCATGATGCCGATGGGAATGTTTCGGTCGAATGGAATATTTTCCTCATCCAATTCTTCGCCGAGATCATTGAGAATCATTTTCGTTTGGCGAAGTTCCATCACATGAGTCACAAGTGGAAGCATGATCTTGATGGGACCATGTGCGCTCGCCCGCAATAACGCACGAAGTTGCGTCTTGAACATTTCGGGATTCGCTAAACAGAAACGGATGCTTCGCAGTCCAAGAAACGGATTTCGTTCCGCTTCCGCAAGATGAACTTGCGTGTATTTGTCCGCTCCTAAATCAAGAGTACGAATAATGAGTTGTCGACCGTGTGAAAGTTCGATTGCTCGGCGATAACTTTCATAGTGATCATTTTCTGTGGGCGCTACTTCGCTGGCGAGGTAGAGAAATTCTGTTCGGTACAGCCCAACGCCTGTGCCGCCATTTTCCATAACAGCATCAATTTCATCAGGAAATTCGATGTTTCCAAGCAGTGTGATCGGCATACCATCGCGCGTGATCGATGGTTGCCCCGCGTCGATTCGCAGTGCGCGTTGTCGTTGTTGGCCTTCACGCGCAAGCAGTTGATATCGAGCAAGCAGCGCATCGTCTGGTCGCACGATGACAACTCCGCCATCGCCATCGACGATCAGTGTGTCTCCATCTTCAACATCTATTGTCACCTTCGTGCAGCCAACGACAGCGGGCAATCCAAGAGCTCTTGCAAGGATCGAAGTATGACCAGTCAAGCCGCCACCATCTGTTGCAAACGCAACGACGTGCGCTCGATGCAATTCGACAGTCTGGCTGGGAGTGAGTTCGTGCGCGATGACGACAACTGGTCCTTTGACTCCCGCCAAACGATCGGTTGTTCGACCAGCCAAATGAGAAAGCACTCGACGTTCGAGATCGATCACGTCGATCGCTTTCTGTACGAACATTTCGCTTCCCATTTTTCGCAGTTGATCGGCGAACTTCTTAAAGTTCTCAGCAACTGCATATTCGGCGATGACGCACTCGCGCTGGATGTCATCCCGAATTGGCTGAATCAAGGTCGAGTCGCCAAGAAGTTCGAGGTGGAAGTCAAAGATCCGGGCTGCAGAATCGTCACCACGAAGGGTGATTTTATTTCGCATTCGCACAATTTGGTCCTTGGCCTCTTGCAGGCATCGATCCATTCGCGCAATTTCCGAGGAGACGTTTTTGGCTTCTACGGTGCGAAATTGGACACGTCCATCGACCTCAGAGAGCTTTAAAGCCCTTCCAATGGCGATTCCAGAGCTGACACCAATACCCTTGATTGCTTCCATAGATCTTCCCTGTCAGGAGTCAGTCACTGCGATCCCAGAACATCTGGAATCCGGAGTGGCGGTCGATTCGGGCGAAAATAAGCAATTTGAGCATAACCGAAAGGGGGGAATGCGTTTGTTCAGAAACCAAAAATATCCGAAAAACTTGAAGGTCAAATTTGCATTCCACTCCCAATGGGTTATCTTCAAATAACAGGTGGCGAGGAAATCGGGCGATCAGTCGAACTGGTCGAAGTATTTTCACTTTTCAGGGAGCCTCCCGTGCAGAACAAATCAACTTTACTCCTCGCTGTTGCAGCCACATCACTCATCTCTATGAGCGCATCTGCCGCTGTCATTGCATCTTGGTCTATGCCAACTGCTGTTCCTGTTGCCACGACGGGAACGAGTTACAACTACGGAGCTGCGAATTCAGGCGAATTGACCAGTGGAACAATGCTTTCCAGTGCGCACGCTGTTGCAGCGACAACCTACTCGAGTCCAGCTGGCAATGGTTCAGCCAACTCGTTGAGCAGCAACAACTGGACGATCGGCGATTACTACCAAGTGAGTGTGTCGACAATTGGATACTCAGGCGTTTCCATCAGTTGGGATCAAACCCGAAGTAGCACTGGTCCCGCGACCTTTGACGCAGTGATGAGTGTTGACGGTGGTGCAAACTGGACGACAATTTTGGCGGGATACTCAGTCATACAAGCTGGATTGGCAGGAACTAATACGACCTCTTGGAGTACTGTTACTTCGCAGGCTGCCTTTACTCTGACCGCCGTTGCAGGCGCAGCTGCAGACGAACGGACCAATGTCCTCTTCCGTCTTCGATCAACTGTCACGACTACTGCTGCCGGTACAAATCGAATTGACAATTTCATTGTTTCTGCTGTTCCAGCGCCAGGCGCAATCGCACTTCTCGGTCTCGCGGGCTTGATTGGTCGTCGTCGCCGCTGAGACGCCGCGACCTTCGGTTCCCGAACCTCAGGATCAAACGACCCCGACAATTGTCGGGGTTCTTTGTTTTTTGTCTTTGGTTTTTGTCTTTGTTGTTCGCTATCCCAAAATCGACCGGCTGCGTTTGACATATTGGCAATCAAAATTTGCATTTCCGCCCAATATGGAGTAATTTAAGATTTAACAGGTGGCGAGAAAAACGGGCGATCAGTGGAACTGGTCGAAACATTCGATCCTTTTTTTCAGGAAGCCTCCCGTGCAAAACAAATCAATTTTACTCGCTTCAGTTGCCACATCATTTATCTCAATGACTGCATCTGCCGCATTAATCGCTGGCTGGACAATCACCACCGCATTTCCAACAGGCGCAGGCAATGTTCCAACGGGCGTTACCTATGGTGTTGGTGCAGCAGATCAAGGCGAATTCGTGGCTCAAACCAGTCTCACCAGCGTTCACGCGCTTGCCGCCGCCACCTACACATCGCCATCGGGTAACGGCAGCCAGTACGCCTTCAGTAGCAACAACTGGTCCATCGGCGATTATTATCAAGCGAGTCTTTCTACTTTGGGCTACTCGGACATCTCGATCTCTTGGGATCAGTGCCGTAGTTCCACTGGCCCAGCAACCTTCGAGCTCGTGATGAGCACAGATGGTGGAGTGAACTTCACTACGCTCTTGGCCTCATACGCTGTCTTGCAGTCTGGTGGCGGGGGTGCTCCTGGAACTTGGAGTTCCACCACGTACAACTCAATCTACAGTCTGACTCAGGCAGCATCGGGTGCCGACAATCAGGCAAGCGTGATCTTCCGCTTTCGTTCGCTGTTGGCTGCGGGCGGTGGTACTGGTTCAAATCGCATCGACAACGTATTCATCAACTCCACACCTGTCCCAGCCCCTGGAGCGATCGCACTTCTCGGTCTCGCGGGCTTGATTGGTCGTCGTCGCCGCTGAGACACCGCGACCTTCGGTTCCTCAACCTCAGGATCAAAAGACCCCGACAAATGTTGGGGTTTTTTATTTTT
>Ga0208960_1001349_pt1 | contig 13157 bp, 14 predicted proteins | sample GreLakmeON33MSRF_FD_187703 | JGI IMG/M metagenome (GOLD analysis project Ga0208960, IMG submission 187703) | Freshwater lentic microbial communities from great Laurentian Lakes, MI, USA - Great Lakes metaG ON33MSRF (SPAdes) | ecosystem: Environmental > Aquatic > Freshwater > Lake | place: Great...
CATCATCTGCAACACCTGATCAAATCTTTCACTTGCCTCGGCTTCACCCAATACCGCTTCACCAAGAACATTTATATTTAACCTGATTCCCTCTTTGGCACGCTTTTTTATTTGCCGAGCAAGTTGCTTACTCTCAGCAGGTAAAATAATTCCCTTCGACAAAAGCTTGACCTGAGTGTGCACGGCAAATAAAACCGGTTTAGGCAGTACCTTGGAAAATACGGCAATTAGTTTTAGCCCAAAAGTATTAAACAATCCAAACCCGGCAATAGAGGCATCCTTTGCAGCTTTTCGTAAAATTCGAACTGAATCCTTGGCAGAGGTAATTCGCATAACCTCATCAGTTAATGCCACTGTTACTGAAATAGCTTTAGGATCTTTAAATAACCTGGTGAATCTTTTCCGACTGGCTTTGTCATACCTTTTTAGATTAGGTGTCGATTCATTAATTAGCGCTCTGGCACTTTCAACAGCTGATGACGCTAACTCATCGATCCCTGGGTCAGTTGCTATTGGTTTACTCATGCTTGCATCAATCCCTTTAATTTGACCAAAGTTTTAGCCATCGCAGTTGGTACCCAATCTCCGGAGTCAGAAACCCACCACTTAGAACGTGCTTGGCGGCCATCCCAACTTTCAGTCACTAGGGTTGTATTGGCATCAATTTCAGTTAACTCATACCGCCAAACGTTGTGTAAAAAATGTCGCCAAGCAATCACCTTATTTTCTTGAAATTCAACAACTTGATTTTGAATCATGTAAGCAATTCCAAGCTTCATCTTCATGCCAAATTTGGCGCCAAGATAAAGCCGAGGTCCTCCCCTGATACTTCCTCTAACCATTCCTGAACCATCCATTAGCTGATGGTTTGCTGGGTAGGATATAAAATCAAAAATTTTCTGAGCAGGTGCATTAATCTCTAGTTGTGCTTTAAAGAAAAGTGGGACACCAGTATCTAGTATCTGCGCTCTTTCTTTCATTATTAATGGGCGGTGTTAGAGGGCCGTTCATACTCTAAAACTAAGCCGAGAATTGAAATCAGCAAACTACCTACGGCAATCAGAACCAACCACCAACCGATAATTAAGCCGACACCGACGGCGCAAGCCGATAGCGCAACTGGCAGTGGCCACCATGAGTGGGGTGAAAAAAATCCCATCTCACCTGCTGAATCTGCTATTTCACCTTGTTGATTATCTTCTGGTAATAAATTTCCTAATCTGCGACTGGTAAACCAAAGATAGAAGCCAACAATTAATGCAAGCCCTGCACTTAACGCAATCGCAGTAATTCCTACTGGTTCTCCACCTACTTGCCAATAAATTACCGCCAGAATTACATAAAAAACTGAGAGCCCAACAAATAAAAGCCAACTAGTTTTCATTAATGATCTGCTTTTTCCGCCATATGTGGGTAATGCAAATCAAAAGCTGGACGCTCACTGCGAATTCTTGGCATCGAAGTAAAATTATGTCGAGGTGGTGGACAAGAGGTTGCCCACTCTAAGGATGAGCCATATCCCCAAGGATCGTCATTCATTACCTTTGGGCTATTTCGTGATTGCCAAATATTTAAGAAAAATGGAATCATTGAAAGTGCCAGCAAGCCTGAGCCAACTGTTGAAACCATATTCATAAAAGTGAATCCATCAGAGGCTAGGTAATCTGCGTATCTACGTGGGAATCCTTTAATTCCCAGCCAATGCTGAATCAAGAAAGTTGTATGGAATCCAAAGAATAATGTCCAGAAGTGAATCTTGCCTAAGGTCTCATCCAACATTCGACCAGTCATCTTTGGCCACCAGAAGTAGAAGCCAGCAAACATTGCAAACACCACAGTGCCAAATAAAACATAGTGAAAGTGCGCCACTACAAAGTAGGAGGCAGATACTGCAAAATCAAGTGGTGGGCTGGCTAAAATAATTCCAGTTAGGCCGCCGAATAAAAAGGTTATTAAAAAGCCCAGTACAAAAAGCATTGGTGTTTCAAAAGTAACTGATCCTCGCCACATTGTGCCGATCCAGTTAAAGAACTTCACTCCAGTTGGCACGCCAATCAAAAATGTCATAAATGAGAAGAAGGGCAACAGCACCTGCCCACTTGCATACATATGGTGCGCCCAAACCGCCACAGATAAGGCTGCAATTGCAATGGTTGCTGCAATTAATCCTTTATAACCAAAAATAGGTTTACGACTAAAAACTGGCAGGATCTCAGTTGCGATACCAAAAAATGGCAGCGCCAAGATATAAACCTCAGGGTGGCCGAAGAACCAGAATAAATGTTGCCATAACATCGCTCCACCGTTGGCCGGATCAAAGATGTGTGAGCCAAATAAACGGTCTGATTCAAGTGCTAAGAAAGCTGCTGCTAGTGGTGGGAAAGCAATCAAAACCAAGATTGAAGTGAGAAGCACATTCCAAGAAAAAATAGACATTCTAAACATGGTCATTCCAGGTGCTCGCATGGTTAATATCGTGGTTACAAAGTTAACTCCGCCAAGGATTGTTCCCAGACCTCCAATGGCAAGTCCAACCAACCAAAGATCTGCGCCAATTCCTGGTGAGTACTGCGAACTAGAAAGTGGTGCGTAAGCAGTCCAACCAAATGAAGCCGCACCCCCTGGGGTAATAAATCCAATGAATGCCATGGTGCCACCAAATAAATACAACCAATATGAAAGCATATTCAATCTTGGAAATGCCACATCTGCTGCGCCAATTTGCAATGGCATAATTACATTAGCAAAGCCAACAAATAGTGGTGTTGCAAACATCAAAAGCATGATGGTGCCATGCATGGTAAATATCTGGTTGTACTGCTCATTACTTAAAAATTGCATACCCGGGCGCGCTAACTCTCCTCGAAGGAGCAATGCCATTAAGCCAGCGATTAAGAACCAAGTAAATGACGTTATTAAATAGAGATACCCAATAGTTTTGTGATCAGTTGAGGTGAGCCACTTGACCAGCAGACGCCCCTTTGATGTTGGCAGTGGGGCGGCAGGTGAAGCTGAGATTGCTGGACGTTGCGCATAGGTTGTCATGCAAGGCTCGCTTTCTCTTCAGCTACTAAATCTTGCAGATACTTCTCATACTCTGCCAGGGTCACCACCTTCACAGAAAACAACATCTGTGAGTGATTCCTTCCACATAATATATTGCATCGACCTGGGTAGGTCCCAAGCTTATTTGCCGTGAACTCTAGTTTGTTGGTCACACCCGGCAGATTCTGCATCTGGATCATGAATGCAGGGATCCAAAAACCGTGGACTACATCATTGGCATCTAAAGTAAATCGGACCTTTTGTCCCTGTGGCAAATACAAGGTAGGTGGCTGGGCTGGAGTGCCAGTAACGGTTGCACTCTTGTAATCACCTGCCTCACGATACTTAAATTGCCATGACCATTGGAATCCAACCACATCAATAAAGTGTGAGATCTGTGCATCTGGGGTAATTTTTACAATCTTAGATTCGCGTTGTACGGTAAAGTAAAAAAGAACCGCCACAATAACAAATGGAATTACAGTGTATGCAACCTCTACTGGAATGTTGTATTGAGTTTGCTTTGGAAAACTTTCATCCTTCTTGCGATGAAAGAAAACTGGCCATAAAATTAAAATCAATGTAAAACCACCAACTACTGCAGCTGCAATCCATGCTCCTTGCCACAGTGACAAAGAGGCATCATTTACACTAGTTACTCCTTCTTCAAAGCCAAGGCCGGAAACATCTGCTTTCGAGCAAGCTGTTAATAATGGGAGTAATGCAAGCGGTAAAAGCGATGATTTACGAGTGAGCGAACGCATGGGGTTAAGGATAACCTTCTGCCATTGCTATGTCGCACGGTGAAGGTTAGGGGTAATTGGTGGTTCGCATCACAGCCGATTTTCAGCAGGAAAGAGTGCTGCATCCTGCTGCAATACCCCTGTTATCTGAGTTTTTTACTAAAGGCTGGGCAGATCCAAACAAGTTAAACAACTCTTCACGGCAAACTGCCATTTTGCTGCAGCAGGTTAGGCAAACATTTGCCAATGCATTAAATGTTCGCCCTGATGAGATTGAGTTTCTAGGTGAGGTTGATCTTGGTTTTCAGTTGGGAATTGCAGGTTTACTAAAACCTGAAAGCAAATTGTATTATTCAAAAATAGATCGGCAAAAAGTTTATGCAGTTGCAGCAAATGAACAAAACTTAGGCAGATCCACCACCTGCTTGTCAGTAAATGGGGATGGTGAAATTGCAGATTTTACTTGCGATACAAATGATGTGATCTGCTGGCAGGTTGCCAATGGCGAGAGTGGAAACCTCCAAAAAGTATTAAGAAACCAAGCACTTACCTTTGCAGATTGCACTGCAAGTGGAGTTGATCATTTACCCCAGCTTGATTATCAAACTGCATTATTTGATAGTTCCAGCTGGCAAGGACCAGCTGGCTTTGGGGTGTTGGTGATTAGATCTGCTGAGAAATGGCGCAATCCCCTGCCCCACAATGATTTATCTCGTACGCCAGGCACATTTTCCATTCCGTTGGCGCTTGCTAGTTCAGTTGCACTTGAAAACTATCTAAAAGAGGGTGATATCCGATCAAAATTGAAGCAGGAGATAATCGCATTTATCAAAAGTGAAATTGCTGAAGTTGATATCGCATCTACTGCAAATGGTCTGGCTAAATTTATTTCATTTAGCATTAAAGGTATTGAGGCAGATCGAGCGCTGCTAGCACTTGAGGAGTTAGGTTTTGCAGTGGACTCGGGCTCAGCCTGTAAATCAGCAGATATGCAACCGAGTCATGTATTGGCTGCTATGGGCAGACCAGTTGCTGGAAATATTCGATTAACTATTCATAAAGATATAACCGATAAGATCGTAAAGGATTTTTGCCAAGCATTAAAAAGTACTGTTGCAAGCCTTCGTAAAAATTAGCCAACTAATCTGACATTTAAATGGGGCTTAACCTCATCTGCTGCCACCTTGCCATAGGCAACTTCAAATCTGCTTAAAAACTCATCCTTAGTGAAGTGATACTCCTGAGTTCCGGTGGTTTCAATGCAGTAGGTCGCAAGCATGGAACCTAATTGCCCACACCTTTCATGACCTAAGCCCCAAGCAAGGCCAGCAATAAAGCCGGAACGAAAATTATCGCCCACACCAGTTGGATCTAGCTTCACTTTTTCTTTTGGAACGCCAACATAAATGCTCTCTTTGCCATGCTCTTCAATTTGTGCACCCTTTGAACCCAGCGTAACTACCCGCACCTGCACGCGATCAAATAATTGCCGATCAGTCCAACCAGTCTTTTGAATCGCAAGTGCCAACTCATACTCATTTAAGAATAGGTACTTTGCACCATCTATTAATTGTGCAATCTCTTTGCCATCCATTCGAGCTAATTGTTGTGACGGATCTGCTGCCACAGGAATCTTTAGATCTCTAGCCATCTGGGAGTAAGCCATCATGGCTTGTGGGTCATCTGGTGAAATTACTAAAAGATCAAATTTTCCAGTCTTTGCAATAATCGGTGCTAGCTCAATATTTCTTGCCTCACTCATTGCTCCCGGAAAAAAAGATGCGATCTGATTTAACTCAGTATCAGTTGTCACCATAAAGGTTGCGGTGTGCAGGGTTTGCGAGACTAAAACATGGGAGGTATCAACCCCATGTCGATTAAGCCAATCTTGATAATCAACCCAATCTTTGCCAACTGCGGCAATTAAAATCGGATTAAGCCCCAGTGCTCCCATTCCAAATGAAATATTCGCACCACACCCACCACGTCTTATCTGCAGGGTATCTACTAAAAACGAGAGTGAAACTTTTGAAAGTGAGCCAGCAACTAGTGAATCGGTGAACTTGCCACCAAAACTCATTATGTGGTCGCCACCGACTGAACCGGCGACCGCCACCTTCATCAGAGATTTAAACTTTAGTTAAATGAATCGCCACAGGCACAAGAGCCCTCAGCGTTTGGATTATCGATAGTAAAGCCTTGCTTCTCGATAGTGTCCACAAAATCAATTTTGGCACCCATTAAATAAGGCGTGCTCATCTTGTCAGTAACAACCTTCACCTTGGCAGCACCAAACTCAACAACAGTATCCCCATCCAAGCTGCGATCATCAAAGTAAAGTTGGTAGCGAAGTCCAGAACAACCACCAGGTTGCACCGCAACTCGAAGACTTAGATCATCTCTGCCCTCTTGCTTTAGTAAAGATGAAACCTTCTCTGCAGCCACATCAGTTAATCCAATGCCAGTAGCAATTGTTGTTGGTGTTGTTGTCTCTGTGCTCATACTCACCTATCTCCAATACTTGATCTAGGCTCATAGATTACTCGCTCTGGCAGAAAATTTCGCCACCAAAACCTGTGAGCGTTTACACTTACCATTGTGGGAATAACCGAATTAATGCTGTTGGGCGCTGCTGCTGATCCAAATAGTGAGCGGGGCGTCTCCTGTGAAGGGCAACTTCCTGCTGCCAGTGATAAGTCATTAGTTGAAAGGGCGATTGCAGCAAAGAAGGCCTTAGGCAGCAAGGCGATGGTGCTGGGGCATCATTATCAGCGAGAAGAGGTAATTGCCTTTGCTGACATCCGTGGAGATTCATTTAAGTTAGCTCAGGCAGCTGCAGACAACAAGCAAGCAGAGTTTATATTTTTCTGTGGTGTGCACTTTATGGCAGAGAGTGCGGACATATTAACCACTGATAATCAAAAAGTTATCTTGCCCGATCTGGCAGCAGGTTGTTCGATGGCAGACATGGCAACCGCCTCTCAGGTGGCGGATTGTTGGCAGGTATTAAATAAAATTGGCGTAGCAGGAAAAACAATTCCAATTACCTATATGAACTCCTCAGCAGCAATCAAAGCCTTTACTGGTAAAAATAACGGCGCAGTTTGTACATCATCTAATGCAGCCAGAGCAATGAAGTGGGCATTTGAAAAGGGTGAGAAAGTTCTATTTTTGCCCGACCAACATCTTGGACGAAATACCGCTGTATTATCACTTGGCTTAAAACTTTCAGATTGTGTTTTATACAACCCATGGAAACCAAATGGTGGATTAACCGATGATCAAATTAAGAATGCCAAAGTTATCTTATGGCGAGGGCACTGCTCAGTTCATGGCAGGTTTTCACTAGAGAATATCAAGCAGGTACGGGAGAAGATTGCTGGAGTTAAAGTGTTAGTCCATCCTGAGTGCCAACATGATGTGGTTTCAAATGCTGATGTGGTTGGAAGTACTGAGATGATTATTAAAACCGTCAAAGAATCTGCTGCTGGGTCAAAGTGGGCGGTGGGCACGGAATTAAATCTGGTGCAACGCCTTGCCATTGAGAATCCTGATAAGCAGGTAGTTTTCCTCGATAAAACCCTTTGCTACTGCTCCACCATGAATCGGATTGACCTGCCGCACCTGGTTTGGGCCATGGAATCGTTGGTGGGTGGCCAACTAGTGAATCAGATAAAGGTAAAGCCTGAGGTTGCAAAGTATGCAAAAGTTGCATTAGACCAAATGTTAGCCCTACCTTAATCTCATGAGCGAGAAAAAAAATAAGCCCACCCCTAAACGCAAAGAGGCGCAAGCTAAGTTAAATTTTTCACCTCTTTCACCGGGTGCTAGTAAAGAGTCAAAGCGGATGCTAAAAGAACAGACAAAATTGCGCAGAGTGCAGTCAAGAGCTGCATATATGCGCGGTGAAGAGAGCGCACTTCCGCCAAGGGATCGTGGCCCAGCTAAGCGGTTTATTCGAAATTATATTGATGAGCGAAAATCAGTTACTGAGTATTTCTTAGTTATCATTCTCTTTGTTTTAATGCTCACAATTATTCCAATTCCAGCTGTCCAATTAGCAGCAGTTGCCATTATGTACTCATCCATGATTTTCATTACCCTAGATGGCTTCTTACTTTCTAAAAGAATTAAAAAGATGGTTAAAGAGCAGTTCCCAAGTGAGCCAACTAGAGGTGTAGGAATGTATGGCTGGATGCGGGCAACTCAACTGCGCAGGTTAAGAGCGCCAGCGCCACAGGTTTCGGTGGAGAAAAAGAAGAAGTAAAAAGGGTTTGTACTACGCCCTAGGTTTTGGGCTCACTGTCTTGCTCGGATCGGTAATAACCACACCGGAGAGTGCGGTATCGATCTCAGCCATTATGGATTGATCTAATTTTACTCCTGAAGCCATTACATTCTCTTTAATCTGCGATGGCTTAGTAGCGCCAATAATTGCACTTGAAACATTTGGATTTTGAAGTACCCAGGCAATTGCCAGTTGCGCTGGAGTTAGATCTACTTTGGCAGCAATTGGAATTAATTTTTGCACTGCAACTAAAATCGGCTCGGTCATCATGCCTTTGATCATATTTGCGCCACCTTTTTTATCGGTAGCACGTGAGCCACTTGGAGACTTCTGACCCGGTAGATACTTTCCAGTCAAAACTCCTTGCGCAATCGGTGACCAAACAATCTGACCAATTCCCTCTTTTTCAGAAAGTGGCACAACCTGAGATTCAATCACCCGCCAAAGCATCGAATACTGCGGCTGGCTTGAAATAAATCGGTAGTAACCCTTTTCATCCTGAATCTTTAACGCTTGGGCAATTTGCTCGGCATTCCACTCTGAGAAGCCAATGTATAAAACCTTTCCACTTCGAATCAGATCATCAAATGCGCCTAAAGTCTCCTCAAGTGGGGTTTCAAAATCAAAGCGATGAGCTTGATAAAGATCAACATAATCAGTTTTTAAACGTTTAAGGGATGCGTTGCAAGACTCCATAATATGTTTTCGGGAGAGTCCACGATCATTCTTTCCAGTGCCAGTTGGCCAATAAACCTTGGTAAATAACTCATATGACTCACGCTTCACACCTTTTAATGCTTTTCCTAATACGCTCTCTGCCCTAGTACCAGCATAAACATCGGCGGTATCTAAAGTAGTAATACCTAGCTCTAGTGCAGCCCTGACACATTTATTAGCAGCTTCGGCCTCAACTTGAGAACCATGAGTTATCCAATTTCCATAAGTGATCTCTGAAACATACATTCCAGTACTGCCAAGGCGTCTGTACTCCATTTGCCAACCCTAACTCCTCGCTGCAACTTCGGCAATTGGCGTGGTGAGTTGCAGGCTCCCACCAATTCCAGCACACTTCGGCAACAACTTAATATTGAAGTTTAAAAAGTGTGACTGGGGGAAGTCGGTGTAATTCCGACGCTGTCCCGCAACCGTGAGAAATGAAGTATTTCAAGTCGGATTACCCAACACATTTGATTTATTAACCACCCGTCGAGGATTGCGGGGCGGGAAATCTCATCTAGATGAGTTTTTTCGCTTACGTGAAACTCTCTACTTGAGAGGCAACACATGTTAAGTAATATCGCTAAAAATGGGAAGAAGTTTCTCCCAGCAACACTGGTAGCAGCCCTGATAATTGGGGGTATCTCTTTCTACTCAGCGCAATCAAACAAAAATTGTGTAACTGTACTTATTGATTACGGTGTTTTAGATCCACAAGGTAGCCCGTATGAGAAATGCCTATCTGCAGATGGTGAAGTGAATGCACTGGAGTTAATGAAGAGTGCTAATTTCAAACTAGAGGGTACAGATAAATACGGCAACAACATTGTTTGTCGAATCAATAATTTACCTAAGCCAAATGAGCCAATCGGCATCAAGGGCCATGAGGATTACATTGAAACTTGTAAGGATATGCCAGCGGAGTTTGCCTACTGGGCAATGCTGGAAAAACGCAAACAGCCAGTACCAAATCCAGCTGATTTAAATGCTAAGTGGGCGTGGGCGCAAGTTGGCGTTGCCGACCTGGCATTAAAGCCTGGTGATTCACTTGCCTTTGTCTTTACAGATAATGGTAATGTTAAGTTTCCAGAGTAGGGGAATTTATGTTCACTAATTCAGTTGCGAACGCACCGATTATTGTTGAGGTAAGTACTACCTCAAAAATTAAGTCGTTGTTTTCCAAATTCCTTGCAGTTGCACTTCATTTTTCAATTCTTTTTGTGGGAACTGAACTTGCAGCTTATGCCTGGCGATACTGGGGTGGACATTACTAAGGTTTAATTAACGAACCTTAGATTCCACAAACGGTAGTGAGACCACCTCAAAAGGTGAATCTGCGCCACGAATATCAATTACCACCTGATCGCCCTTACTGACCTCGGAGTTAATTAACGCCAGGCCAATTCCCTTCTTAAGTGAGGGCGAGAAGGTTCCACTTGTAACTACTCCAATTACCTTTCCAGATTGATCCTTTACCTGCATCGCTTTACGCGGGATGCCGCGATCCTTCGCCAAAATTGCCTTTAATTTCAATTTGCTTCCATTTTCTTTTTGTTCAGTTAGAACTTTCTTGCCCCTAAACGACTCCTTCTTCCATCCCACCGCCCAACTTGCACCCGCTTCAACTGGTGAAATCTGTAATGAAAGCTCATGTCCGTGCAGTGGATATCCCATCTCAGTGCGCAGCACATCTCTTGCACCCAGCCCACATGCACAACCATTGAGCTTTTCAACAACTGCAATCAATTTATCCCAAACCTTTTGCGCATCCTGCCAAGATGGGATGATTTCAAAGCCTAACTCTCCGGTGTAGCCAGTTCTACATAAAATAACTGGGCAATTATCAATTGAAGTATTCACAAATTGCATGTAATCCATATTGCTTTCAATACCAATCTCTTTTAATGCTGCTACCGAGCTTGGTCCTTGTAGCGCAATTACCCCGTACTGCTGATGTAAATTCTTCACCTCAATCGCAGCAGGTGCCTGCGCCTTTAGAATCTCAAAGACTGAGCTGGTATTTGAAGCGTTAGGAATCAAGAAAAGATCGGTATCTGATTTTCGATAAACAATCAGATCATCTACTACTCCACCATCCTCATTACAAAGCAACGTGTACTGAGCTTGGCCAGATTGAATTTTTGCTAAATCATTGCTCACCATTTGATTTAAAAAATCAACTGCGCCTACACCTATCACTGAAATCTTTCCAAGATGGGATACATCAAATAATCCAACATTATTTCGAACCGCTAGATACTCCGCAATTACTCCAGTTGCTGGATACTCAATTGGCATCAACCAGCCGCCAAAATCTGCCATTTTTGCAGATGCCTGCGTATGCCTGACTGCTAATGGTGAATTGTTCATTGACCAAACCTACACTCCCCTGATTAAAGATGCTGGAAGGCTGATATTTGTTGTGATTATCAACTTTTAAAAGTATCCCTTAGGCTTACCCCATAATCAGCAGCAAAGTTTAGATGCCCTTAATTACAGGAGTGAAATGGTAAAGGTTAAGCTAACCACCAAAGCAGATAATGATTTACTAGTTGTTGGACTAGTGAGTGTAAGTAAGCGGCTTCAGATTTTATCGAGCCACAATCAAATTGATACCACCGCTTTGCTAGCAACCCTAGTTGCGATGGGTGCAACTGGTAAGGCCGATGAAGTAATTAAATTACCAAGTAAAAGTAATAAATTGATCATATTTACTGGACTTGGGAAAGGTGATTCTAATTTTTCACCCGAAACCTTGCGCCGAGCAGCGGGTGCTGCTGCCAGAGCATTAGCAGGAAACAAATCCGCCACCTTTGCATTACCCCATAAATCAGTTGTTGAGCTTTCAGCGATAGCAGAGGGCGCAGCACTTGGTGCCTATACTTTTACAGAATTTCTAGGTAGCAGCAAGAGTGAACAAAAAACCCCACTTGAGTTAGTAAATATCCTTTCGAAGTTCTCTGATACTGCGCAAGCAAAAACGGCAGCAAAGCGGGCAGAGATCATTGCTGAACAAACTTTCTTAGTTCGAGATCTGATTAACACCCCACCAAGTCACTTGACCCCAGACTCTTTCTCCCAACGAATGAAAAAGCTTGCCAGTAAATATGGCGTAAAGGCAGAGATATTAAATGAAGCAGCGTTAAAAAAGGGTGGCTATGGCGGAATTATTGGTGTGGGCCAAGGCTCTGCCAATCCACCACGGCTTTTGCATGTTACCTACTCACCAAGCAAAGCAAAAAAGCGATACGCCTTTGTTGGTAAGGGAATTACCTTTGACACTGGTGGATTGGCATTAAAACCTGCCGCCGGTATGGAAGCGATGAAATCTGATATGTCAGGTGCTGCTGCAGTAATCGCTGCAGTCTTTGCAATCGCGCAATTAAAACTGCCAGTTGCCATAGATGGCTGGGCACCACTTGCAGAGAATATGGTGAGCGACACTGCGACTAGACCAAGTGATGTGATAACTATTTATGGTGGCAAGAGTGTTGAGGTTTTAAATCCAGATGCCGAAGGAAGGCTGGTATTGGCCGACGCCTTAGTTAGAGCAGCTGAAGTTGGCAAAAAAGCTGGCGGCTTAGATGGAATTATTGATGTTGCCACTTTAACTGGCGCCCAAGGTGTTGCACTTGGTAGTAGAACCTCTGCAGTCATGACAAATAATGAGGAGTTTAGTAATCAATTTTTAAGAGCCACTGAAATTTCTGGTGAAGCATTTTGGCCAATGCCATTGCCAGAGGAGCTGCGAGCATCTCTTGATTCTCCAATTGCAGATCTTGCAAATATTGGCGACCGTATGGGTGGCATGTTAGTTGCTGGATTATTCTTAAAAGAGTTCATAGATCCCAAAACACCTTGGTTGCATTTAGATATTGCTTTTCCGGCATACAATGAAAAAACTGCTTTTGGATACACACCTGTTGGAGGCACTGGAGTTGCATTGCGCTCATTGATTTGCCTTGCTGAGTTGACTTCATCACACTGAAAGTGGCGATAAATCACTCAGTTCTAGCAACCCCTAATTTCGTGGCAGGATTACCTCATGGCCGATTTTGATCTAGTAATTCTCGGTGGCGGCAGTGGTGGTTACGCCGCAGCGTTAAGAGCATCCCAATTAGGTCAAAAAGTAGTTTTAATTGAAAAAGACAAACTTGGTGGCACCTGTCTTCATAAAGGATGCATCCCCACCAAAGCGCTACTACATGCTGGTGAGATAGCAGATAGCACCCGTCATGCTGGTGATTTTGGTGTGAAAGCAGATTTTCATTCTATGGATATGAATGCGGTTAACTCTTATAAAGATGGAGTAGTTTCAAAATTACATAAAGGTTTAGAAGGGTTAGTTAAATCTAGAAATATTA
>Ga0208960_1001350_pt1 | contig 13152 bp, 13 predicted proteins | sample GreLakmeON33MSRF_FD_187703 | JGI IMG/M metagenome (GOLD analysis project Ga0208960, IMG submission 187703) | Freshwater lentic microbial communities from great Laurentian Lakes, MI, USA - Great Lakes metaG ON33MSRF (SPAdes) | ecosystem: Environmental > Aquatic > Freshwater > Lake | place: Great...
TATTCAAATAGTATAATAACTAATGGTTCTTATGTATACTATTGCTGTAACAAAAGACAAAACAACTATTTATAAGAAAGTGCCATATGATTGTTTGTCGTATAAACAAAAAATGCACAGAGGAATTATTAAATTAAATATTAAAAAACCTGTTGTAATAGTAAAAAATAATAAATTAGAAAATGTAGAGTTTTAAAGTGATGAATAAAAAGTGATGAATAAAAAGTGATGAATAAAAAGCGATGAATAAAAATGGAATTATATATATTTTATATATATAAAATATATATAAAATATATATGAGTTATAAAGGCGGAAGTGTTTTATTTAGGAATTCTGTAGCCACGGCACAAGAAATGGAACAACAAATATTACAAATATTAGCACTTACAACAAGCATCGAAGTAGTTGCAGAACAAGAGAACAATAATAGTGTAATATATAAACTAACTTTTGCTGAAGGTATTGGTGATTATTTATTAGGTTTACCATTGAATGCTCCGCGAGATGTTCCTACATATGTTCCACCAAGAATATTAATAATAAAATATACCTACGATAGGATTGATAATGCAGATTTTCGTATAGAAGCACGAACTCATTTTGATATTGCTTCTGCTGATAAGAGAGAAAACGTATTTCCAATAAGTCCCAGTTATATTTTTGCACAAATTATACAACAATCCCTTCAACAATTTACTACTATAGGGAACGCATTTTCTCAATTATTAACCACCCATAATTTAAAGGAAAGACAGGAGACCTTTATAAGAAGGCTTAGACTTCCGGTGGATAGAAGTCACTATAAACAAACAATAATAATTATGGAAATGATTGATGGAATAACATTATATCAAGGATTGAGTCAATTACCGCCAAGTTTATCAATAGTTGATCCCCAATTCCCTTTTACAATAAATAGAACCTTCTTGAAAAATTTTTATACATTTTATTTATTAACATTATTAGCTGAAAAAGGATATTCTCACGGAGATCCACATTCAGGAAATATTATGCTTGTTTCAACTAGTGGCAATCCGTTTTTTTTAAATGCGTTTGGAAATTTATTAACACAACATGGATTAAATGTAGTTCCATACATAATTGATTTTGGTAGAGCAGCACCTCTTTATAAATTAGATTTTGAACCATTTACCCATGCACAATTAAGTAATGCCGACTTTCAAAGAGATGCCGCATTTTATATTGAAGTATATAACACATTGATCCCATTACTTAGAACTAACACTATTGAAGATATTGTATCGGACTTAATAAAAAATCAACATTTGTATGTTCAAGCAATATTGATACTTACTATGTGTAGGTATAAACATGGTTCAATGTTTAAAATAGCACAAGAAGAAAATTCTCCACTTTATAATAGTTTTTTTTATATGACTAGAGAAAACGCACATGCATTAAATATATTAATAAGAGAAGCAATTAATGATAGAGCAACATTAGAACAACAACATATTACACATATTATACAACACTCGACACAAGCAAGTGGTGGAAAATATCGATCTAAAAAAACCAGAACTAAAAATTATAATAAATTACATAAAAAGAAAATACATCGACCAAAGAAAATAAAGACTATAAAAAATAAAAATAAAAATAAAAATAAAAAGTATTCACGCTTGTATTTGTAATTGTGTTAATAAATTTGTTAAGGATTTTGGTTTTGAAAGCGTGATATCTTTATTTTTTTTTGCTCTTAATTTATGTATAAACCAAGTATGTGGATTATTCATTTTGGGGTCAATTTGTAAATTTAATTGAATAACTTGTGAGCGACAATGATTACTACAACACAAACAATCAAATCCAAAATATAAACTACAATATTCAGGTATGTTTTTATTACAAAAATCACAAGTAAATACCATACTATTTTTAATATATATTTTTATAATATTTTTATAATATTTTTATAATATAGGTGTATGTATAAAAATATAAACAAAATAAATTTAAAAGGAGGGACTATTTTGGTCGATACTAAAACAAAAGGTCTAAAAGAAATAATATTAGAAATATTGGAGCATCCAACTACAAGAAGTGAATTTCTTCACAAAAACAATCCAGGACAAGGTGTTACATATATATTCAAAATAAATTTTGATAGCGACATATTTAATAAATATTTTTTAAAAATAGATACAAGTATACAGGCACCCAGAGTGTTAATAGTTAAACTTCTGGCACATAATTTTACTTCTACTACTATTTCGTTAGGTATGCCAGGGCAAAATAATATAGCCAAATTACTACCTATTACAATAAATGAAAGTCAATTTCAAAATGAAATTACTATTCATAAAGCAGTTGGATCGCAAAGTAATACTATGCCGCTATGTCCAAGTTTACTCTATCATGAACGTATAAATAATGGGACAGCAGAATCAACTTTAACAGCACTTGGTAAAGCATTTTATAATTTGATTAAAAAAGATAAGACACAATTTGATTCTTTTGAGACATACTTGCTTACAACGCTAAAAATACAGGACAAATTATTACCTACACATAATAGCACACTAGAATTAAAAGACTATACATTATACAATATAATACAGGAAATGATTATTATGGAATATGTTGATTGTAAAACATTATTTCAAATATATCATGTTATTTCTAGAAATAGTACTGAAGAAAGACAATTAAAATATGGTCAGAAATTTTTATATAATACTGGACTAGATTTACCAAAAATACATACAGAGGAAGTGTTTTATTTACTTTATTTGGCAACATTATTGGCACTCGAAGGTTATAGTCATGGCGACCTTCATACAAATAATGTCTTAGTTTGTTCAGAATTAAAAGAAAAAACAGATAAAATAGATGAAGCCAAAATAAATGTAAATCCAATTTTAATCGATTTTGGAAAAGCAGAAAAAATTGTGAATTTAAAGTTTAGAGTTTTATTACTAGGTGTCAATCCTGTAACGAGAGAAAAAAAAATATGGGAAAAAAAGAAAGTGCCTGTTAAACTTATAGATATATATTATGAAGCAATAAATCATAGCAATAACATAGCACAATTTATTAACGAGAAACTGGAAAGCGGAGAATTTGTATATGCTATAATAGTTATTAGTATGTGTATAAGTATAAATGCTTCCATTAAAGAACCATCAATGTTTATGTATGCTTTCTTCCAAAATGATTACAACACATTATATGAAACTTTTTATAGTATGTTTGAAGAAATAAATATAATGGATGAAAAGAGTAGAGATTATAAAAAGATTATTATCGATTATGATGAAAAAATTAAACAATTTTTAGAATTAAGAAAAGAGAAATTATTATCGCTAATAAACCCTGATGGGGGCAAATATATTAAACGACAATACCGAAAAAAAACACGTAAACAAAGACGAAGCAAATTATATAAAAAGAAATCAAAGAAATCAAAGAAATCAAAGCGATTGAATAATTATTATTAATTATTATTAATTATTATTAATTATTATTAATTATTATTAAACTATAGTCATATATTATATATGACTATTGAAGGTGGAGCTGTTTTATTTACAGATGAAGTTTTAAAAGATGAAAACAATATAAGAAAAATAATATATAGCATTTTAAAAGATTCAGACACATCAATTGAAATTATTGCACTAAGTGATACAAGAAGAAGAGGATTTGATTTTTCATGTATATTTAAGATAAAATTTAATAAAAAATTTGACATCAACTTTAAAAATATTAGCAATTCATTATATAATATTAAGGCACCTAGTGTGTTAATAATTAAACTTTTAATAGGATATCCTCAAGTTGAAGTAGAAAATGAGATTACTATTCATGAAACACTTGGATCACAAACTAATATGTTGCCGTTATGTCCCAGTTTTCTTTTTCAACAAGAAATAAATAATCATGAAGGAATGACAATAATTGGTTCAGCATTTTATAATTTATTGAAATCAAAAGCAAGTAAGGAACACTATACGGAGTTTTGTACTTTTATTAACAAGAAAGATCCTAAAACAAGTAACCGAGTTCAGAACATATTTGTTATGGAATTTATTGAATGTACTAGCTATACAGATTTTTATGAAAATACTCTTAAAAATAATGCCGGTAAAAAACTTACTAAAAAATCTTTTTATAAATATACAATACTCGATGAGTCAATAGAATTAAATTGTGTTAATAGAAGTGAAGAATTACAAAATTTTTTTACATATTATATGGCATCATTATTAGCAATAAAAGGATTTCATCATTCAGATATTCATAGTGATAATATAATGATATGTTCTAATATAGAAGAAAAAAAGTCAGAACAACATGAGGACCAATTAAATACAGAACGCACAACTATATTTCCATTTGTAATTGACTTCGGGAGAGCAGGAAGGATTAATCAAGAAGAACTAGTATTTAGAGAGTTATATTTGAATGGCAATGCCAGAAAAAAATTAAAACTAGATGATCTTAGTGTAATACCGCACTTTGATAGGGAGCAGTTTTTAAGACCATTATATTTAAATGCTCAAAAAAATAAAACTAAAATAGTAGATTATGTTAATAGACTATTAAAGGAAGAAAATTATGTTCATGCTGTATTAACAATTAGTATGTGTATAAATCCAAAATCAGGAGTGCATCCTTCAATATTTGAAGGATATTATGAGCATAAGCATGAACCATATGCTGATTTATACTTGATAGATGAAGAGAGAAAGATTAAGTATAATAGTATATTAAGACAACTTATACAAAAGAGAAATATATTAGAAAAAGAATTAACAGAAGAAGAGGAGCAACCAATTGTGAGAGATTTAATCACAATTAAACCAGAAGATACTCCTTATTTGGGATTAGAGAAAACAGACCCTAGAATTAATAGCGAAGAATTTGATATTAAAGAATTTGTCAATGTCGATGGTGGCAAATCAATTTTAAGAAAAAAAAAGAAGTCTAAAACAAAGAAGTCTAAAACAAAGAAGTCTAAAACAAAGAAGTCTAAAACAAAGAAGTCTATAAAAAAGACTAAGTCTAAACCCAATTAAAAAACAAGTAACCAATCATAATAACATATATAACACAATATATGTTATTAATTTTAATAATATTTTTTATTATACTTAAAATACTTAAATATCTAAACTCACAATATTTTTATCGCTTCGTTGCCTGCGTTTAGATTTTGTTGGTATTTTAGCATTTGTCAAATCTCTCAAATCTTCAATACTAATAGTGCTTGATTCATTATTTTTTTTTTCATTAACGTCAAGTTGTTTAGTTTTTAAACCACTTAATAAAGACGCAATGTTTTGACTAGGAGGAGCAATTGAAGGACCTTTCATTTCTGGACGTGTAATGCGTTGCTCATTATAAGGATTACCTTCACCATTATCCATTTCCATACCGCGTGCCGACATAATATCTGGGCGATTTATTATGTTTTGCATTCTTTGACTGCGTTCAGGTAATTTAGATTCAACTGGTGGTGGAGGTGGACCTGAATTTACATTTGGTGGCATAGATGCTCCAAATCCAGGATTTGAACCATTATTTCCAAATAATCCATTCATAAATCCACCTAATCCGGGTTTAGATTGACCCATAGTATTTACCGCGGCTTGTGTAAATTGTTTCATTAATTCAGGATTTTGACGCATAATATCATCCATTCCAGGCATCGAAGATTTAAATAGTGTATTTGACATATGAATCATCATTCCTGAACCGCCTAATTGAAACAATAATTTTAATTCAGGAGACATTTTCGCTTTAGATTTATATTTTTCGTGTAATTCAGCAAAAATTTCATCATATTCATCAATATTCTCATTTATTTGCTCACCCCAACCATCAAGTTTAATATCAAAAGGATCAAATTTATTATTTAAAAACTCTAATCCGGTTATACAAGCCATTAACATTTTTCCTTGAAATTTAATAGCGTTTGATTTTTCTTTTTCAGCAATAATAGTTTCATATTCTCCGATCATTTCATTTAAATTAGAATCCATATTATAACGTTTACTGAGAGAAACCCCTTTTCTCTCTAGGTCTTCTAACTTGCGTAAATATTTGAACTTTTCTTTTAATTCCTCTTCTTTTGTCAATTCAGGTTTTTCTTGTGCTTTGTCTAAATTAATAGGAACATTATTAAATTTACCAAATCCGTCCCAAGTTTTATTTTCATTCATATTTGCGGTTGATTTTCCTAAATTTACTGCGTCATTTTCATTATTTTTTGTGACTGGTTTAATATTAGAACCATTGTTTTTAGAATCACCAAATATACCTCCAAAAATAGATTTTTTATTGGCACTAGGCGTTGATTGATTATAATTTATTTCTTTTTTATTATCCGAGTCAATAGTAGTATTTAACTTTAGTTTTTCATCAAATTGTTTTGAACTACTATTATCTGTTAAATCATTTAATTCATTTTCTAAGGTTGTAATATCTTCAATATCTATTGATGTCGATGTTTTTTTATCAGTTATATTTTTTCCATTCATTAATAATTCAATACCGCCTCCAAAATTAGAAGATGGTCTTTTTGATATAATTTCTTCTACATCTGAATCGTTTATTTTAAATTCTGGAATTTGAAAATTATCAATATTTAAAGTTTCAGGTTCTATTTCTATAATATCCATTAAAACTATTATGATAAAAATAGAAGTTTAATTTTTAAATACTCCGCATTATATATTATATATTAATTAATAACAATTAATAACAATTAATAATTATTAATTATTTTAATACATTAAAATTTTCTAAATAATAAATTCCTTGTAAAAAACAATCTGCTAAATCATCTTTTTTTGAATGTTTAATAAAAAAAGCATGTTCTGGTGACATATTTTTATGCTCTAATAGTTGTTTTGTGTAATAAATGCTGAGTTTCTTTCGTTCATTATATGATAATTTTTTGTCTTTAACTTCTTTATTTTCTTTAATATCTTTAACTTCATTAACTTCTTTAACTTCTTTAACTTCTTTAACGTTATTAACATTACAATAGTCTTTATAACCGCACATATATTTATTTTCTTTACTAGTAAATGGTTTTAATTTATTTGTTGCCGATATAAATTTAATATTATAATTATTACAATCTATAAAATATTGAGATATCATGCCTTGAATAGTTTTCATTCTATTAGCAATAGGACTTATTTGATTTTCTAAAATAATTTGGTCAATACTAGATAAATCAAAATCTTTAAATAATTCGTTTAATTCATTTTTTATACTAATTCCTATATCTATTAAATTTACATTGTTTGCGTTAACACTTTCAATGGCTTCAAAACACGTTGTATTTAAATATTCTTCTAGTAATTTTATTAGTGAGGCTTTATTTATTGGTTTTTCTATTTTAATTTGATATTGTTCAATGAGTTTTGAGAGATTAGCAACAGATTGTTTATGAAGTGTTTTAATATTACTTGTAGGCAAACAATACTCGGTTTTTTTTGTGTGATTTTTACAATAAAAAACATTGTCTTTATGAAATTTGGCTTCTTTTGAGCAGCATTGTTGATTACACGAAATCAATTTGTTACATAAATTTATTACATCCCATTTAATAATTTTAAAATCTTTAAACTCTTTAAAATCATTAGTATTATTTTTATTATCTACAACTTCACATTCTAAAATCACATATGCTAAATTTTTAATACCTATATCTATGCTTAATATTTTCATAAATATTATAGATTTATTTATTACAAATATTATATAATTAATTATATAATATTTATATAATTGTTTCTATTATAATAAAAGTTTATTTATAAGCACCCAAACATACCGAATAATTTAATCTATAAACGTAATACATGAGTATAAAGGTAAAAAAATATGATATTGCAAAACCAAGTATCTTGTAATTCTTTTTAAATAGAGCTATTATTATTCCTATAAATGTTAAAACAACTGCTCCTAAACTAAAATATCCTAAATAATAAAAAAACATACAATGCTCTTTACCAAAAGGCGTCATTAAATCATCAAAAAAACTCATATTATATAATATTATAAAATATTATAATAAAATATAATAAAATATTATAAAATAAAATTACTCATTGGCATTAATAACATACTTTGTCACATGTTTTTGCGCATCCAATTGTAGTCTAGACAAATATACATTTTTTAAATCGCTTGTTTCATATCCGTATGGTTGGTCGCGCGATAAAATCGAGTTAAAAATATAGGGCGTTTTATTAGACACTAAAGGTTCAGAGTTATAATTTGTATTTATTCCACATTCAGCAATAGAAACATATTGATTATTTTTTATAATAGTATCAGCATTTACTTGTAAATATTTTCTATAATCACTATTATTTTTTATATTTTTATTATTTTGAAAAACACTATCATTGAGTGCTGACGAATAATAATTGCTAAATAATCTTGAATCGTCCATTAACGGAGGAAAATTGAAGTGAATATTATTAGAACCACTATAGCAAGTTCCCCAACTCATAAAATTAATATTATATTATGTAATAATATTAATTTTTTATAGATTTTATAATAAAACTTATATAAAATATTGCTAAGTAAATTTATTTTAAAATAAATCTTTATTCAATTTATTGGGAAGTCCATGTCCAAACATTACCATATATATTAAAACAAAAGCCGCAATTAATATACTTCTGTTTTCAGCAACTATGTGTCTTTGACCGAGGGCATAAATCATAATAACATACAATAACACACCAAGTATAATTGAATGAATTACCATTATTATACCACGCTCCATTTTTAATATAAATAATACAATATTATATTTTTAAATTTTATTGTTTTTGTAGTAGTTTTACTAAATCAGACTTTTTCATTTTTTGAGCACTTTCATTATCTGTTAAATTTTTTGTCACAACCAAAGTTTTTAAATCATCTACCTTCATTTTTGAATAATTTTTTCTTTCACCTGTTTTATCATTTGTATCTTGAATATTTTCTAAATTTATTATTTTTGGATTACTATTTGTATTATTTAATGTAAATGAATCTAAGTTTATAGGTAAATTTTTTAAAAATGTTTCATCATCAAAACTTGAAATAATTTGTTCGTTTACTTCAATATTTTCTGAACTTGTTAAATCTTCTAAATCTTCTAAATCTTTTAAATCTTCTAATTTATTATTAGAAATAGTTAAATTTTCTGAATTATTTTTGTTATCATCTTCGTCTTCATCTTCGTCTTCATCTTCATCTTCATCTTCGTCTTCGTCTTCATCTTCGTCTTCATCATCATCTTCATCTTCATCATCATCTTCATCTTCATCATCATCATCTTCATCATCTTCATCATCTACGTCATTTTCGTCTTCATCGTCCGATACAGATATTTTTTCCCCTAAATTAATTTTTTTAATTTTATCAAATTCTACATATTCAGTTCTATTATTTTCAACATTGGTGCTATTAGTATTAGTACTGGAATTAGTAGTGACTATTGATTTATTTAGTAAACTGAAATGTTGCATTTGAATATTATAATTCATAATAAAATTTTGTAAAATTTTACCATGCTCAATCACACTCTTTTCTAATAAATTTAGTCTTCTATAGCAATATAACATAATTCCTCCACTTGTTAATAAAATTAATCCTAATGTTAATAAAAATCCCGAATCTATAAATTTAAATAAAAATGACATTTATATTAATGTATAATTATATTATTTTAAGTATTGTTTAACGAATAATATATTTAATTTTTCATATTTGTAATAATATTTTCTGGATAATTTAAATCTTTAAGCACTTTCATAGCACCTTTTACTTTTGAAATACCCTTTTTAATCTTATAAGTGTATTCAAAATCTTTGGCATTATTGTTTACTTTCATACAGAAATTATTATTTTGCTTATTTAATTTTTTACATAAATTAGTATAATGTGTTGTTAAAACATAATCTATATTATTAAATTTATTTAAATAATTTAAATAACCATAAGCACTATCAATAGCTTCATCTGGATTGGTTCCGCTATATAATTCATCAAATACACAAAAGTGATTTTTAGTACTATTGTTTTCAATTGCTTCTAATATATTTTTACATTGTCTGGCTTCAGCTTGATATAAACTATCACGTCCTCCAGTATCCGGAATATTTATATAACAATGAATATAATCATATATTTTTACTGAGGCACTATTATAAAATCCACATCCTATTTGTTGAGATAAAATAATGTTAAATAATGTTGATTTTAACAAAGTTGTTTTACCAGAAGCATTTGGACCAGTAATAATTATATTTTTATCTAGTGAATACGAATTTTTTACAATTTTAGTTATACTATCTTTTGTAATACTATCTTTTGTAATACTATCTTTTGTAATACTATCTTTTGTTTTATTTGCCGAAGTTTCTATAGTATTTAAGTTAGCAAAATAAGCATCTTCAAAAGAAGTAGGTTTAGAATTATTGTAACTACAATAATTTATAACTTTACTATTTATAAAATTTTGTAATGTATCTAAATTTTTTAAATAACCATTAAATCCAAATGAAAAATACAAACTCTCTATAATATTTTCATTTTTATTTAAGAAATAAAAACATTTCATTAAATGTCCTAATTCTACTAATTTATTAATACTTAACGAATACGGCGTGATTTTATTTAAATCGTCTAAATAATATGTAAAAATGCTTATATTTTTATTAATAGTATCATTAAAACCTTTATAATTAACTAAGTCTTGGGAATATTTCAAGAAATTTTTATATTTGTTTAAAGAAGTCGCTATATATTGTTTCAAATCATATAAAGTTTCATGAATATATTTAATATTTGTAAAATACTTAATACAACTAGTAAAATTTAAATACATTTGGAAAATATAGAACCCAAAACTAAAAAGTAGGTAAATTTTGTTTGTAAAATTAGTTTCACTAAATGAAGTAAATAATTGTCCAATAATATGATTGGAAAATACATTTTTTAAATGTTCAAAATATAATCCAAATGTAATTTTATGCCCTTGTAATTTTATTATGAAAAAGGGGAGCAAAAGAAACAATATTGGAATAAGCAAAGAAAAAACAGGCGAAGAAAGATTATATATACTTAAAGCTTGTAGGCACAAACTATTATTATTAAAATTACTCAATAATGGTATATCAATATATTGATAATTATTTATAAATCCATTATCATATATAACACTTTCACATTTTGAGTATATTGCGTCATCTTGCAATATAGTTTTGTCTTCGCTAAATTCGACTTTTTTGAAAGTATTATAATTCTGTAATAACAATTGAGTTTCTAATAAAAATTCTATATTATTTGTATAATATTTAGACCATTTATTAATAATATTTTTTTCAAATATATTTATAGGATTAAAAACATGATAATACAAATTATATGATTCATTAGTATTGTCACATATATTTGATATGTCACTTAAAGGCGATTTTGTTTTTACTAATTCTAGATCATTAATAATATTGTTACTTAAAAGTTGAATACTTGAACTCTCCAAATATTCAATAGGCAACTTAAAGCAATCTACATATTTTTCTTTAGTATTTAAATTTGAGTCTTCATAAAAATTCATCAGTGTGTTAATAAAATTCATATTATTAATAATAACAATTACTTTATAAATATTAATATAACGAAAATAATTAAAAAAATATTATTATAATTTATTAATTATAATATTATATGTTAATTTATGATACACAATTTATTAATAATTATTATAAAACTTTGGAGCATGAAAAATTAGAACCATCCATTCAAAGTTTATTAAATACATTATTAATAACAATTAATAATGATTTATCACTAAATAATTATGACCAAGAGACGGATAATAAATTGAAGAAAAAATCAAAGTATAAAAAATATGATAATTATAATGGGTCGAAGGACTTCAACTTATTAAATAAATACAATAAATTAAGTGTAATACAAACAACTAGTACCAGTGTTAGGAAGGTTTCAATTGATAAAACAAAAATAAATATTGCTAAAAGTAATATTAAAGCATTACTAAATAAATTATCACCATCTAATTATAATAAATTAGAAAAAGAATTGTTAGTTATTTATAATGAATTACTAGAGTCAAGCATAGAAGAAAGCATAGATGAATTGTATTCGATGGATAATTATATAATTGATTATATTTGTTATAACAATATATCATATTGTTCAATATACGTTAGCATATTTTTTTCGCTACTTGCTATTTATAACACTAAAAATTATAAATTGGAAAATATATTTTTATATAATTTGTTAAAGGAAAAATATGAGGATTTTTCTAATTTTGAAAAATATATTAAATGCTCTAATAATAAAGGCGAGGATGAGTTTTCAGTAAATAGAAATAATGATAAATACAAATGCTTTGTTATTTTTATAATAAATATTTACAAAAAACTATTTGTTTATGAATTAGAAAATGTAGAAGCGCATGATTACATGTCCAACTTATTTATTAATACGTCTATTATTGAGGAATTTGTGTTGCTCTTTATAAATTTTTTTATAACTAATTTGCAAATTGAAAACAATAGTGCTTATTGTGAAAATATATTAGAGTTTTTGATGACAATATATAATGAATTATTTAAAGAAATAAGAATTATCAAAAAAATAGACACACATTTAAAACTATATGACACTATTAATTTGCTATTAGTTAATAAAAGTAACTATATTTGTTTTACAAACAAAATAAAATTCAAATTAATGGATATTCAAGATAAATATAAAAAAATAGCTAAGTTTAAGTAGTCTTATTTAGTTATAGTTATAAACATCTTTGGTTTATCACCATCTGATTTAGTCGCATATAGAACTCTTGATCTCAACTTATCATCGATATAGTTGTTAGTGAACTTATACTCTGGAAATTCATCAGACAATCTTTTAATCGCAACATCTACAGTCTCTACTATCCTAGCAAGGTCCGAACTCGCCTTTACCAAGTCCTCTATAGCATTACATAAACCAAATTGCTTTTCAAACTCGCTTACTTCTCCTACAAAAGCTATTCTTCCATTCAGCCTAGGTAAGTCGATTACAATCTGTAGACAATGAACGTCTGTGGACTCTTCCTCGTTTTCTCCATGCCATTCCTTAAAACTTTTA